>Ga0137412_10000955_pt1 | contig 21642 bp, 17 predicted proteins | sample CZODoug2_1_16fun_FD_122160 | JGI IMG/M metagenome (GOLD analysis project Ga0137412, IMG submission 122160) | Vadose zone soil fungal communities from Angelo Coast Range Reserve, California, USA - CZODoug2_1_16fungal (Hybrid Assembly) | ecosystem: Environmental > Terrestrial > Soil > Vadose zone... | reverse complement strand
CGGTGGCGTACCAGACATTGCGAAGATATGGCATGTCAAACTCCCGCCGTCGGGCTGTCGAGAATGGCGACCGCGCGGGTCCAGCCCGCGGAAGCGCCGCGAATTTTCACGGGAAAGCACGCGATCTGAAATCCATCCCCCGGCAGCACCTCGAGGTTGTGCAATTTCTCGAGGTGACAGTAGCCGATGTCGCGCCCTGCTTTGTGGCCCTCCCAGATCACGCTGGGATCGGCGTCGCGCGCGTAGCGCTTCGCGGTATGCACGAAGGGAGCATCCCAGCTCCAACCATCCGTTCCGGTCAGCCGCACTCCCCGCTCGAGCAGGTACATGGTGGCCTCATAGCCCATGCCGCATCCCGCGGAGACGTAGTCCGGTTGACCGTAGCGCTTGCCCGCACTGGTGTTCACCGTCACGATGTCGAGCGGTTTGAGCTCATGCCCGATCCGCTCGAGCTCTTGCGCCACATCCTCGGCGGTCACCACATAGCCGTCGGGAAAATGGCGAAAATCGAGCTTCAAGCCCGGCTGAAAACACCAATCGAGCGGCACTTCGTCGATGGTGATGGCCCGCTCCCCGTGATTCATCGTCGAGGCAAAATGATAGGGCGCATCCAAGTGCGTCCCATTGTGCGTAATGAGCTCCACCTTTTCGATGGCCCAGGCCTCGCCGTCGGGCAAGTCTTCGGGCTTGAGTCCCGGAAAAAAACCGGCCAGCTGCGGCACCGACATGCGGTGGTCGATATAGGTGATTTTCGGCCGATAAATCTCCGGATCCGACACCACGTCGTTTTCCAAATAAATGGACAGATCAATGAGGGTGCGCGTCATGCGTCAAGCGTCCACGGTCGTCGTCGGCATTTTGGCCCCGGTTTGCTCTTCGTGGATCATTCGGCGCAGGATGCGCCGCGCCCGCACCGCCCCCGCATCCCCCTCCAGCACGAGGGGGTTCAACGACCAGAACTCCGCATCTTCCATCGCTTCCCGTTGCGCGACGATCATCGGCTTGTCCTGGTGTTCGAAGGCAAAACGGAGACCCTGGTCCAGTTGCGCGTGCAACTCGGCGTCGTCAACGCGAAAGTCCCGCGAGTTGGACCAGAAATAATGGGTGGTGAATTCGGTCTCCGGTGTCATCAAATGCACGCCGGGCGTTTCACGGCCGATACGCGCCGGCGAGCCGGTCGGGGTCACCCCGACCACCAGCTGCATCAGCGCAGGCGCATCCCAGCGCACGTCCAACCAGCGATCCATCGGTTGGCCCGCCGTTTCGTACAGCGCGTCGAGGGGCGGCGGGAGGATTTCAGCATGCGTCAGACGGCTCGAGTAGACCGTGGTGCCGTCCTGATGCATTTCCGCCTTGGCGTGAAGGACGGCTTCACTGCCCAAGAGGCCCTTGTGCAAAAACTCGATGTGCCCCAAATCCATGATGTTGTCGGTCATGTATTCATAGTTTACGGGCGTGTGCATGTAGCCCTTGTTGATGGCGAACCGGTCGGGATCGAGACCGCGAAATTGCGGGATGGCTGCCGGATCCGCGCGCTCCGGATCACCCAGCCAGATCCACAACAGCATTTGCTGGGCCACGAGCGGGTAAGCCCTGACCACGGCCTTCGGTGGGATTTTCCCGTCGCCCTGAGGGTTGTGGATGCAACGGCCATCGAAGCTGAACTGCAAGCCATGATAACCGCACTGCACCGAATTGCCGCAGTGAGTCCCCAGGTGCAAGGGCGCAAAGCGATGCGGGCAGCGATCGCGAATGGCATGGGCAACGTTCTTCTCGTCGCGCGCCAGCAGGATCTGTTCGCCGAGAATTCGGCGATGAAACAAATCGCCGGGAAGCACTTCGTCGTTCCAAGCGGCCACATACCATGCATTCTTGAGAAACGCCATTACAACTCCTCCGTCGCACCGATCGTGTTCGGGCCTTCGGCTAGTAATCATCCAACAAGGCTAGCGTCGCCTCGTGCAGCAGCTCGCCGGGCCGGGCTGTTGGATTGATGACGCTATTCCATTGTTCCAATTCCCAGGTGGCAATTTGATCCGAACAATCCACGACGTATTTTGCTCGCTTGAACCGCCGGGACATGAACTCGTCGAGTGCCGGCGGCAGCGAACGATGTTGCCCCAGGAGTTCCCCAAGCAATACCGAATCCTCGATGGCCATGGCCGCGCCCTGCGCCAAATGGGGAGTCGTCGCGTGGGCGGCATCGCCAATGATGATCTGACGGCCCCGGTACCAGGGCTGCGGCAGGAGCACCGACTCCATGGGTTTGTAGACCACGCCGGCGGAGTCGGTGATCAGTTCGCGCAAGTCCGCAACCCTTCCCGTGTAGTCTCCCAATCGATCTCTCATCAGATCGGCCAATTGATCGGGCGGGATACGAGGATTGGATGGCTCCGCCGTCACTAAGAACATGTACATGAGTGTGGGCGACATGGGCACCAACCCCACTTTGGTGCCGGACCCGTAGTAGACCTCGCCCCAGCTCATGTCGGCGGGGCGGGCGAAGTTGTAGCGCCAGACGGACTGGCCGGTGAATCGCGGGACAACCTCTTCACCGAAGATCCGGGTCCGGGACGCCGAATTGATCCCATCGGCTGCGATCAACAGGTCGTAGTAATCACGGGTATCGTCCGTGCAGGTCACGAGCAGTCCCTGGTCCGTCTCCTCGGCCTGTTTCACTGTGACGCCGAGCCGTGCGCGGGTGCCCAAGGAGATGGCGGCCTCCTGCAGAATGGATTGCAGGATGGGACGCGTAATTCCGTTGTATGGCGGAAACGAAGGCGCGGCGCGGTTCGACGCCGGCGCTTCGAACACGAGGGTATTCGTTTCCGAAAATATGCGCCAGCCGGGGTAAGCCCCACCATTGTCGACGCAGGCCTGCGCCAATCCCACGCGATCCAGTGCGCGCATCACGTTGTTGGGTTGAATGATGCCGACGCCGTAAACCGACCAATTGTTCTTGATTTCGACGAGATCGACTACAATGCCGGCGCGGCGCATCGCCACGGCCGCCGTGAGCCCGCCAATGCCACCGCCCACAACCAGCGCTTTGCGAATGGCTGCCATTAATGCCCCCCGGCTTCACTGGACACGATGCCCGTGATGTAGGTGAAGTTCCATTCGGGATTTTGCATCAAGAACGGCGGCAAGTTGTGGACAAAATGCGAATACGCGAAGAGCGGCTGGATGAATTCTCTTGGTACCCAGCTGTCGTCCAAGCAGTCGGCGTCGGCGCCGTACTCGGCCTCGCCGCCCGCGGGACACGGCATGTAATAGAACAATGCGGAATCGACGCGGTGTCGACCCAGCCCTAAATGGGACGGCTCCCATCCGCAGCGGGTCATATGGTTGGCAGCCACCATGATTTCGTCGATGTCTTCGACGCCGAAATTGGCGTGATGGAATCGATGCTTGCCATCCATCCCGGGTATGGGCGCGTCCGCATTGAGCAATAGCAGCGTGTGATGACTATTGGAGCCGTCGGCGCGCAGATATTCGCCAAAGCCCCGCTGGGAATCGGAGAGTTTGAAGCCAAGGCGCGTGATCATGAATTGAGCGGCCTCCCGGTAGGCGGGAACCGAGAACACCACATGAGCGATGACCTTGGGGTACGCGCGGAGTCGCCATTTGCGATGCTGATTGAGCCGATTGACCCGCCCGGGCGAGTTCAGCGGGTCCGGTGCCGTGAGCACCGGCTTCTTGGCAAATTCACGCAGGCCCATGGCGTTGCCAAAATCGGTGACGAAATGAATCGTGCCGTCGTCATCCCGCTGGATCTTGCGATCGGCTACCAACTCGCGCGCCAGCGCCTCGACCGAACGCGCCGAATCAACGCCCCAGATCACTTCACGCACGCCGGGGCCCTCGACCGTCGATTGCGGCAAAGACGGGTGGCCGAGAGGCCGCAGCACCACGTACGAGCCCTCCGGCAACTCAAAACGGCTTTCCTCCGAACTCGACTCCACGAGCCTCAGACCGAAATCCTCGAAAAAACGGGTCGACGTTTTGACATCGTCAACCCCATAAACCAACGTGTCGATACCGAGTATTGCCATAATTCGAAAATCCTCTAGCGCCTCGCGATGAAGTCCTGCTCAGAATTTGGCGCCGATCCGGACGCCGTAAGTCCGTGGCGCCTCCATATAGACACTGTTAATTCCGGGTGTGGACGTGGTGCCGGGTCCGACGAATCGAGCGGTATTTTCGAGGTTCTTACCCCACAACCCGACGTTCCACTTATCGTCAGCAAAAGTGTAGGACAACGTCACATCCGTCTTGGTGGAGGCCGGCTGATTGGTGTTGGCAGGATGATAGAAAATCTCCCATTCGCCGCTGTCGTAATGGGTCTGCACGCGTCCCTTGAGGCTCGACCCGTTGGCAAAATGCCAGTCATGCTGCAGACCGACCGTCGCCGTCGCAGTAGGAGCGTCGGGTAGTCGATATCCATTGAAGCTGAGGGTCTGACCCGTTCCGGTCGGAACGGAGAAATCGCGCGCGTACGCGGACAGCAAACCGATGGTGGCATCAATTTCATCGTCCTTGGTAATGAGAAATTTAGCGCTGAGATCATTGCCATAGATGATGGCTTTCTTCTCGTTGTAGCTCACCGTGGTCCCAACGGTCACGTTGTAGAAAGAGACCTGGTAGTTCTTGTAGTCGTAGTAGAACATCTCATCGTTGATTTGCAGGCGATTGTCGAAGAAGCGATTCTTGGCGCCAAGAGTGACCGCCAGCAGCTTTTCGGGCTGGTACTCGTTACTGAAGGTGGGGGTACTGGGCACCAGCGAATAACCACCCTCCAGATAGCCCGAGGACACGCTCGCGTACAGCAGCGAGGTATCCGTCAGGTCCGTCTCGGCGCCCAGTTTCCAGTCGACGTTGTGCCAGGTGTGATTGAAAGTGTAGTACGACGGCGGCAAGGGCACCTCCACCGGGGTGATCGGGGGAAACAACGTGACGGCCGTGTTACCGCTGGCCTTCTTTTCGTCCGAGGAATAGCGAACTCCGCCGGTCAATCGCAGAGTGTCCGTCAGGGAGTACGTGACTTGCGAGAAGGCGGCATAGGACTCCTCGCGGTTGTACGTGTCGATGCCGACCGTCGTGAAAGGACCCACGCCTTCTATGCCGGGCTCGATGATGTTGTAAGTGGAGTGCGTGTTGTCAAAATATCCATAGAGCCCGCCCACCCAGCGCCAGGGACCGTTATCGCCGGACAGACGCAACTCCTGGGTATATTGGGTGGCCGGTTCAAACGACAGCAGAGTGTCGGACGTCGCCAAATCATTGCCATTCTGCGGCGTCGCCTGGTTCAGCCGTACATAGACCCAGCTCGGGATGTAGGACAAGGTCATGCCGTTGTCGAACTTGTACTCGAAAGTACCGCTTGCTTGATAGAAGTCGCGTTGATTCACGGCGCCCCGCGAACTGGGGTTGGTGGGCGCGTACCAGGGATTGCGCTGATCCACATAGGGGTACTGGATGGTGGCATCGCCCAAACCACGGTCGTGGTAGTAGGTATAGGTGATGAAAGCCGAGAAGGCTCCCGGATCGTACAATGCGCTCAATCGCACCGCGGTGCTGTCTTCGTCATCGAGCCCGTTGCTCAAATAACCGGTGTGATTCTGCCGGTTGGCGGCAATTCGGAACTTGAGATCGCTCGTAGCCGGCAGATCGATGGCCGCGAATTCATGCGTCAACGAATAGTTGCCCGCCTCCATGAGCGCCTCGCCGCCGAATGAATCGCCCGGCCGTACGGTGGTGACGTTGATCACCCCGCCGATGGCATTGCGGCCATACAGGGTCCCTTGCGGTCCCGGCAGGATTTCCACGTTCTGGATATCGAAAAAAGATCCGCCCGTCGCGGAGCGCGGGGTGTAGACCTGATTGATCTGCATGACCACACTGGGATCGCTGTTGGGGAAGTCGTTTGCGGTCCCCACGCCGCGTATATAGGCGATCATGTTCTGCCGCTCTATCGCGAAGTTGGCCGAGGGCGCCAACACTTCGAGATCGCGAGCATTCGAAATGCGACCCTCGACGAGGTCCTGACCGCTCACCACCGTCACTGCGGCCGGCGTCCTTTGCAGATTCTCAGAGCGTTTTTCGGCGGTCACCACCACCTCTTCCAATTCGCCCGACGACGATGCCGGCGCTGGCGGCGCTGCGACTTGGGCACGTACCGGCGACGATGTCAGACCGACGGCCCCGAGCGCTGAAAGAAAGGACATTCCGACCACACGTCTTATGTAATTGAGCGCCAACTCCATTCCCCTTGTCTGAATTTATCTAGCGGCTTGTCATCAAGCCTTGTTAGCTGTCGAAGTCAGTCTGCCCATACGCTCGCTCAGGGGACAATTGCATTTGCCTATGTGTTCTATCGGCAATACCAATTGAACTGAAAAATACGGGGTCTGGCTCGCCCACCGGCAACCCCGAGGGGTATGCGCAGTTTTTGCCCCGCATTCACGCAGAAACCGACGCCGTCATCAACTTGCCCACAGGGGGCTAGTCCAGAAATGAACGTAGATGAGTGCCTCGCCGGCGCGCTGCGCTTTCGACCGGGAATGTGTTCGCTCAATTATCTGCAGCACATCTACACGATCGAGCGACAGGTCACCGCCGCCCGGCAGGAACTGCATCTGCCGGCGGGCTGGTCGAAAATCACGCTGGTGGCGCCAAAGGCTCTGATCGCTGGGTTTAAACGCCGGACGCGGGCAGCGGTTGCGAAACTATTGCGCTGGTATCGATCGGTAGCAACCGTAGGTCGCAAGGAGAGGGGTAAGCGTCGGGATCAACGATCGCCTGGGAATTCCTCCGGCCACCAAATCACGGGCCATCCAAATAAGGCAGAGGTTATCTCATGAATGTAGCGAAGAAAGCGCTAAGCTCGTGATGTCCGTCGAGTGGCAGAACGTGGGCAATATGCTGATCGGGTCGCACGATGACGAGTGTCCCCCGCTTGCGGTCGATGCCGCGCAAGTCGAAGATGTCGTTGCGGTGCTCGAGGTCGGGACAAAATAGTTTCTCATAATCAATTAACCCGTAACGGCCCTTTCGAGGAATCAGCAGAGGCGGCAAGGCCTCAATCGACACCTCGGCGTGCGCCTGCTGACAGATGGCGATGACCTCGATGGCGGAGTCGATGTCGCTTGCAACCGGCGTGTACTTGCGCACGGGTGAATCAGCTGATTGTTCGAGGAAATCGCAGAGCCTCCATAGCCGAGACGATCGAGTGGCTGGGCTATCGGTGTCGGCAAACGCAAAGATGCGCCAGCGTCCATCAGCGCGCACCGTATGCCCGAGATGAGTCCGCTTTGCGTCCGAAACGCGCACCACCGGAGCGGAGTGCAATCGCATGCCAAGCGTGAAGCCTTTCGCCAAATGCTGGTAGCTGCCGGGCCCGACGATCTTCGAGGTCCCGTAACGAGTGGCCACTCCGGCGGTGAATCGACCTTGGCGCTGGAAGAAGGCCTGGAAGTCGGCCGGGTCGACGGCCTTGCCATCCGGGGTGCTCGATTCTGCTGGGTGAGCGGCAAACATCTGAGCGAACTTTTCATCAAAGTCGATCAGTTCCCTGGCCACCGCGTGCCGTTCGTCGGAATAAGTGCGCAGAAGGTTGGGAGTTGCGCGACCCAGGACCACCGCTGCGAGCTTCCAGCCAAGGTTGAAGGCATCCTGCATCGACACATTCATGCCCTGCCCTGCCTTCGGGCTGTGCGTGTGGCATGCATCGCCGGCGATGAAGCAGCGTGGAAACCGGCCGGCTTCACCGGTGTCGGCGAGGTCATCGAAGCGGGCACTCAATCGCTGCCCAATCTCGTACACGGACGACCAGACGATTTCCTTTACCTCCAGCGTATAGGGGTGGAGGACCTTCCGCGCTCGCTCGATCAGCTGCTCGGCCGTAACTTGTAGTTCGGCGGCGCGTTGGCCACTCGCGAGTTGGTCGAGTTCAATATAGAAGCGGACAAGGTATCCTCCCTCCCGTGGAATGATGAGCAAGCTGCCCGCTTCGGTCGAGTGGATTGCCGTTTTGCGGCGGATGTCCGGGAAATTGGTGAGCGCAAGGACATCCATGACCCCCCAAGCCTGTCCGGAAGAGGCGCCCTCCAAGGGGCGATGAATGAAGGACCGGACGGCGCTTCGTGCGCCGTCGCAGCCGACGACATAGCGCGCGTGAATGTCGTCGACCTTCCCTGCGTTGGGTCCCTCCACATGCTCGAAGCGCGCAGTGATCGGATAGGCTGAAGGGTCCATCGCCAATGAAGGATCACATTGCAAATCGATCAAGCGCCTCGAATAGCGAGGCTCGAGCGACTTTGGTGACTGACTCATCAACTCCAAGAAGAAGTCGTGAACCCGGGCCTGATTTAAAATGACGTGCGGGAACTCAGAAATGCCGTCTTCAACATCTTGAATGACCCGGCTGCGGATGATGTTCTCGGGCTTTGCAGGGTCTGGCTTCCAAAAACTGGTTTCATTGACCCAGTAGGACTCCGTCAAAACTCGTTCGCTGAATCCGAACGCCTCAAACATTTCCATGGTCCGACAGGCGATGCCATCAGCCTGTCCCATTTGTAAAGGTCCTGCCTTCTGCTCGACGATGACGGTTTCAATGTCAGGAAACGCGGCGAGTTGCGATGCTAACGTGAGGCCCGTCGGTCCGCTGCCAACGATAAGCACATCGACATACCCTGGGTGCTGCTCCCGGCGTGCGGGCGAAGGGGCCGCCGCGACTCGCGGATCACCAAGTTTGAAACCGTTGAGGAAGAACTGCATTTGGCCCCTTTGTTGTAGTGTCGGACCGGGCCCGTATGCGGAAAAGATGCATTAAGATATAGTGCGCATATCGTTTTGAAATACCTGAACGCATGGCAAAGCTCGACATCGACTGGCTGGGTGTATTTATCGAGATCTACAAGACGCGCAGCGTGTCCGAGGCTGCCGATCGGCTCGGGATGGCCCAGGCACGCGCGAGCGGGGTATTGGCGAAGCTCCGACGTCACTTCGGCGATCCGCTTTTTGCCCGTACTTCGACTGGCATGGAACCCACGCCGTACGCAGCGGATGTATATCCAGAGATAGTCGATTGCCACGAGCGATTTTCATCGCCGGAAAGCCGGCGTCGCGCCTTCAATCCAACGAGCGCGCGGCGGCAGTTCCGTATCTGCATGACGGACATCAGTGAGATCGTGGTGCTCCCGTCACTCATCAATGAGCTTCGGCGGCTGTCGAAGGGTATCGACATTGAGGCCGAGCGCATTACCGCAGATAGCCCGAATCGCTTGGAGTCCGGGCATGCAGACCTGGCGGTGGGGTATATGCCAAGTCTGGAAGCCGGCTTTTATCAACAAACGCTATTCATGCAGGATTTTGTCTGCCTGGTTGCTAGAAATCATCCCCGCATTGGAGAGGCATTGAATCTCAAAACCTTCTGCAACGAAGGCCACATCGTGGTGACCACTTCAGGTACGGGTCATGCCATCGTGGATAAAGAGTTCAGGAAACGAAGGATTGAGCGACGTATCGTACTTCGTGTTCCAAGCTTCTTGGGTGTCGGGCGATTGGTCGCAAGCACCCAGCTTATCTCCATCGTGCCCAGGAGACTCGGTGAGGTACTGGCCGACCAGGAAAATATCAGGATGTTCGCCGCGCCCATCCGGTTGTCGCAGTACGCTGTAAAGCAGCACTGGCACGCACGGTTTCATACAGACCCGGGAAGCATCTGGCTTCGGAACTTAATCTCACGAGTCGTTGCGGTGTGAACAGGCGTCCTGACCGCGATCAACTCGGCTGGGTCGCAAACCTTACCACTCGATCGCGCGCTCGATATCTCCGCCCTCAGCAACGAGATTCTCTTCCATGCGTTTGACAACTTTGAAAAACGTGTCGAGTTCGGCCGACGTGACGTTCGCAATGGACCGAAACACCATCGCACTCACATCCGGGATCATCTCATCTCGAAGGCGTCGTCCCTTGGGTGTCAGGTGGACACACATTCGGCGCCGGTCGTTCGCATCGCGCACGCGTTTAACAAGTCCGTGCTTTTCCATGTTATCCAAGGCCGGCACCGCGGTATTTGGGTGAACGCCGACCTTTTGGCTCAATTCCCGTTGATTGAGCCCATCGAATTCAGACAGGATTCGCAGGTAATACCAATGGCAGACAGTCACGCCGTCGCGCGAGACCAGCGGCTCCAAGGTGGCGGCGAATAGACGATTGAGGTCCCGGATTGCCCACGGGATGCTTCTGCCGGCGGTATCAAAGACTCGGCGATCCTGGTCAATGGAGGCAGCGGTGCGCGGGGCGCTCCCTTTCTCGCCGACTGCTCCACCCTCACGGACACGCGAACGACGGCCACCTCGCGCTCGTTGCGGCTCGTTGCGCGCTTGCGAGGGTTCCACTGCGGTTTGCATCCTTGACTGCGCCTTCATGCTCGAGTCCCTTGAGTTAATAAATGGATTTTGGGTAAGGACCACGAAGAGTGACATCGCCCCAACCCAGGAATATCATACCATACGCGTATCATTCGATATCGTTTCAATCGCCGACCGTTGCTGCGACGCGGCGCGTTGAAGCCAGTTGATACAGTTATACCAGCTGCTGTGGGAGGAGATGAAATGGAGGCGAAAAATATCGAAACTCAGCCACAGACACCCGATGACGTCGGCGTCGCCATTCATACGCGCGAAGGGTTTGTGGGTGATGTCTGTGCGATGCTTCGGCCGAATTCGGTTCATCAATATCTCGATGTCAGCGGTCCGCACGCGCCCCATCGCGTCGATCTGTCCAAGTTGCCGCTGCCGGATCGCGAAGATCCGCGGGCAATGGTGGCGCCCTTCCTTTCCGGGCGCAGCGGCCTGGCCATCAGCGCCTCAGCATTGACGCAACCGATGCCTTACGTGAGCAAGAATGCCGAATTCGACGAGCTACACTTCGTCCAAGAAGGTGCTGTCGATTTTGTGACCGCGTTTGGCACCTTGCATGCGGAACCCGGCGACTTCGTTTACATCGCTCGATCAGTCGGTTACCGGCTAACACCAACCACCCCGTCCACGCTTCGGCTCATCGTGGAAATTCCAGAACGGCTGAAGATTGCACCGTCACAGCCGTTTGGTATCGTCGATCTCGCCCGTCATCTCATTCGACCGGACGCCTCAAAGCCTTCAATCAATGGAACCAAAGAGCTCCGGTTGAAATCCTTTGATGGCGTCACGCGCTACACCATGGCCGGCGATCCGCTTGCCTTTGCGGCCCCCCTCGGCGGACCCGTCCCGGCGTGGAAGCTCAACTTGACGCATATCGCACAACAGTCCACGACGAGCGGCGTATGTCCTCCCGCGCAATTCGCGGAGACCCCGACGCGACAGTCTCTGTTCTTCACCTTGAGTTCGCGAGTCGCCGGCCGTCCCCCGCACCATGACAACGCGGACTATGACGAGGTCATTCTGTACTTCCGCGGCCCGGGCTCCTGGGGGTCCGTGAATACGCCGGGCGTCCTGACGTGGGTTCCCAATGGCACGACACACTGGGGCGCCACCGAGGAGGTGCCGGAAGGCTATTGGGCGTGGCTGCTCGAATGCGCTGATACCTTGCGTCTGACCGAGGCCTCGGGCCGTGCAGCGGAGCTCATGGAGACCGGCCTCTACGGGCCGCAGCGTTAGGCCCAGGGGCGCAACACTGCGAGTGACCGCCTTTTCTAAATTATCGGCTGCTCCTCGGTCATGAAGAACATGCAGTGCGGCATGTCTGAAAATCGCGCTTCATCGGGTTGGACCTGTGCCAGATAATCAGGGTCGCTGAAAAAGCGCTCCTTCTCCGCCACGGATTCGAACCACAACTCCGCCGTTCCATCGAAGGCGGGCTCGCCGGCCGGATATTCTTGTTCCAGTGTATGGCACTGAACGTATTTTCGAACATAGCGCCGGGATGCCGGGCATGACTTGACCAGGGTTGCATGATGTGTCCGCCAATACGCATGGAAGTCCTTTGAACTCATGCCTTGCTTACGTTTGATGGCAACGATGAGTTTGATCATGATTCCACTCCCCCTGAATCAATAAGACATCCGCTCTGCTTTCACATGTCATCTATCGGTTCGGCACTTAGGGCTCGCGACAAATACGGAACAATCGCCACGCCCCCGCGCTTCTGTCAGGGAGACCCCGCAAGCGTGCCCCCGTCCACAGAAATAGACGCACCCATCACGAAGGAGGCTGAATCAGACAAGAGCCAGGCAACCGCTTCGCCCACCTCCGAGGTCTTCCCGAAGCGTCCGGCGGGGTTTCGCGTGCGCAACATCTCGAGATAGGCAGCGACGCCGGGATCGGCGGCAGCGCGCGCCAACATGGGGGTTTCGATAATCCCAGGCAACACCGCATTGACCCGAATGGCCTGCCCGCCATATTCGACCGCGGCGGCCCGGGTAAGCCCTATCACACCGTGCTTGGAGGCGACGTATTCGCTTGCGTTGGGAATGGCGACGGCGCCGAGCGCGGACGCGGTATTCACGATCGCTCCACCGCCTGACTTCAACATGGCACGGATCTCGTGCTTGAGACAGAAGAACACCCCTGTCAGATCGATTCGCACGGCGCGCTCCCATTGAGCGCCCGTCAGTTCATGCAGCGGCGTTGCACACTGTTCTACGCCCGCATTGTTGAACGCCCCATCGAGCCGCCCAAATATTTTCACGGTCTGAGCCACAAGGCCCTCAACGTCGGACTCCACGCCCACGTCGGCCTTGAGGAATATCGCGTTCTCCTCAGACCTTCGGATGGCCGCAATCGTCGCGTCGCAGTTCACGATATCCGTTAGGACGAGACGGGCGCCCGCTTCGGCGAGCGTCACCGCGCAGGCCTGACCGATGCCACCGGCTGCGCCGGTAACAATGATGACCTTGCCGTTAAGTGGCCGGGTCATTCCCGCTTTATTCCTTGCGGTACTGATATCGCACGCCGAGTTCTGCGCGATATTCCGTTGCCGTCGTCACCGTCCGGCCGTGCAGCTCGGCGATGGTTTTGGCCTTCTGGAACATCTCGACGTTGGATGCGAATTGCGCATCGCTATTAGGATATCGCCACATGGTGTCCTCCAAGCCCACCCGAATATTGACACCGAGCATGGTGGCGAGCGTCGTCAGATACAGGGTCGCCCTTCCGGCGGCGCACACGGTGATGACGGAAGTCGCGTCGATCTCACGGATCTGTTGGATCATCAATACCAGATGAGTGATCAGGTCGCGCGTATTGGGAACCCAGGTTCCGGAGAGTAATGTCCGGCCGGAATTGAAGGGCAAACCAAAGAGGATGATCCAATTGAGGGGCCGCGAGAGCAGGCCGGCATCGATCAGTTTTCGTTTGGCGAGTTCGATCTCTCCGGAGCTATGCACCACAATCTCCGGTTTCACGCCGCATTCTTCGAGCGCCTGCATGGCGGGTAGCATAAAGGCGTCGGGGTGGCCCGACGCACAAGGGGCCACATCGGCAAGGCCCGCACGGGCCGGCGCCACACAGGCCTCGAAGGTCTTGCCGCTGAGCACATTCAGATTCGACACGAAGCCATCGCCAAATCGCGCCCGCAATGGACCCAGCACCATTTTGTAGACCTCCACCATCGGGGTTTCACCCGAGTCTAAGGGTCGGCCCTGTCGATCGGTCACGAGGGTGAAGTCCAGATGAATTCCCGTGGCTCCGGCCTCAATCACGCCGGCTGCCGCCTCGATATAGTCGTCCACGCTCTGCGGAGACGCCTCGCCGGCATCCACGCCCGCGGTTCCTCCGGACGCACGGCCCGACACTGCGACGTTGATGGCGATGCGCGAGGGAATATCCCACTTGGGCTGCACCTGCAGGTCCCCGAGGAAATGGTAGTGCTCCATTTCCTGCTTGGCGGCTTCAAAGAAAGGCAATGGAGTTGTGATGGTCATTGGAACCTCTGTGGGGAAGGAGAATATTGGCGCGCGTATTCGCGATGCCCTACCAGGCCGTCATGCCACCGTCGACGAGCAAGTCGGCGCCGGTCGCGTAAGAGCTTTCATCGGAAGCGAAGAAAAGCGCGGCATGGGCGATCTCTTCCGGACGGCCCGCCCGTCCCAGCATAATTTTGCCGAGCATCGACTCGGACCATGTCGGATCCTCCAGAAGCGGTCGCGTCTGGTTGGTTTTGATGAGGCCGGGGGAGACACTGTTGGCTCGAATGCCGACCGTGCGCCCTTCCATGGCCATATGACGCGTCATCGACACGATCGCGCCCTTGGCGGCGGCGTGGGCGAGTCCGGGCAGTACCTTGAATCCCAGTCGGGCCGACACCGATGCCGTATTAATGATGGAGCCGCCATGCCGGGCCAGTTCCGGCCACGCTGCCTTGGTCAGCAAGAAGACCAGGTGAAGCTCCTGCGTGATGGTTTTGTACCAATCCTCATCGGCCATCTGATCGATCCACCCGAAATAGGCCATGGCCGCGTTGTTGAACAAGACATCGATCCGCCCGTAGGTGCTCACGGCAAAGTCCACCAATGCCTGACATTGTTTTGCGTCGGTCAAATCACAGGGCTGCATCGAAGCCATGTCGCCCTGGGAGGCCGTGACGAGCCTCAACGTCTCGAGCGCGCTCTCGGTGTTGACGTCGCATCCGATCACCCGCGCCCCTTCGGAGGCAAACAGGATCGCGGCGGCGCGTCCCATGCTTCCGCCGCTGCCCGTGATGATGCAAACCTTTCCTGAAAGTCGACCCGCCATGCTGTTATACCTACCGAGAGCGTATCTTGCCGATCACTTGGGAGGCTGAAACATTTCGCTGTTGTCGATGAATATCTTGTAGACACTCATGCGATCGCCGCGAAGCTCCATCAAGTTGCAGGCGGGGTATGAGAAGGATCGGCCGTAGCGATCTACGTAGTGGGCGATCGTTTCAACCGCCCACACATCCCCGCAGTTGTGCACACCGACGATCGTGTGTCGCAGTTTCTTCACCGTCTCGAAGAGGGTTGTGAGACCTTGCGTGACCCCCGCATGGCCATGCACTGTGGGGGCGTTGGCGAAACGAAACGCGACATCCTCAGTCAGGTAACGCAGCATCTTTGGAATATCCATCGTGTCCGCGGCTGCAAACATGTCGACCATAAATTGTTTGTTCACGATTTCCCCTCCAATCTATCGATCAGTAGTTCCATGTAACGCGCATTCCGTACGTTCGAGGTGCTTCCAAGTTCGCAGTGGCGCCCTCCGCCAACGGCGGAATGATGCTGCCACCGGCGGTGGCCGCGATGACAGCCACGTTCTCGAGATTCTTGGCCCACAGTCCGAGGCTCCAGTTGCCGCGGTCCGCGTAATAGGTCAGGGAGGCGTCGGTTTTATGGTAGGCCTGCTGGCGACCACCCGGTGTATGGACATAGTCGGCATAGAACGAGTCTTCATACCGGGTCGAAGCGCTGGCTCGCACGTAGCCGCTGTCGAAATGGAAATCGTGCGCGTAGCCTGCAGTGATGGTCCAATCTGGGGCGTATTGCAGTTGGAATCCGTTGAAATTCGCCGAGCCGTCAGGAAACTCGAATCGAATGTTGCGCGCATTGAGGTAGCCGACCGACAGATTGAGCCGATCCGAGTTGGTGATCTTGTAGATTACATCGAGCTGATTGCCGAGAATCTCGGTTTTCTGAACATTGAAGGTCTGCTGCTGGTTGGTGATGGTGTTATAGGCCGAGGCAAACAAACCGCGATAGTCGTAGTAGAACACTTCGTCGTTGACTTGCAGCCGGTCGCCAAAAAGGCGGCTCTTGATGCCGGTGCTGTAGGCTCTCAGGTTGGCTGAACCCACTGCGTTGCTGAAGGTCGGCGTGCTCGGGTAGCCATTGAAGGTGCCTGGCTGATAGGCGGTTTGAACGGCGCCATAGAGTAAAATGCCCGGCGCAAGGTCGTAGTCGAGGCCCACCTTGTAGTCAACATGGCTGAATGTTTCATCGTATGAGAACGGAGTGAGCGACGGGCCGCCATCTAAATTGCCGTTTCCGATGCGGTGATCGTGGCTGTACCTACCGCCGAGCGTCAGGCGCAGGTCCTTCACGAGATCGAGGGTTACCTGTCCGAAGCCCGCTTGCCCGGTGATGCGATTCAAATCGATGTCGAACGGCAGCACGATTGCCGTTTCTGGCGTGAAGCCACCGAAGGAAAAGATTCCGTCGCTTTGCAGCCGGTAGGCGTAGAAGCCGGCGAGCCAGGTGCCCCAGGATTGAGTGCCGGATGCCCGCAATTCGTTGGTCCATTGATTGTAATGAACCGTCAGATTGGCCGGAAATGCGGCGAGCCAGTAACTGGGGGATACGGTCACGTCCAGATAGGAGGGAATGTCGGTAAGCTTTATATCGGGGCCGACTTTGAAATTGATTTCGCCACCCACCATGTTGTTGGTGTAGCCCTGGTGTTCGGCCGCCGGTTGACCAAAGGGCAGCGCGGCCGAATAGGGCGCAGGCAACTCATCGTTCCAGGGGTCTGACGTCAGATAGGAATTGGGTGAGAGTTTGCCAGTCGTCGGATCGACGCCCTTGACCACGGAATTCTGCGGATGACCTTGGAGCGCCGCTATTTGATCCCACAAGTAAACGCTCAATTGGTCGTTCGGCTCGTACAAGATGCCAAGGCGTGCGCTGAAATCTCTCTGCGAATCAGAGCCCGAGGTCATATAGCCCCGGTGCTGCAGGTCATCGACCGCGAGACGCACCGCGAAGGAATCGCCGATAGGCACATTTTGCACCGCGCTCACGTGGATCAGTCCGTAGTTGCCGGCCTCAAGCTCGGCCCTGGTCTGGAATTCCTTGGCCGGACGATTGAAGTTGACATTGACGGCGCCGCCCAACGAGCTGCGGCCATAGAGCGTGCCCTGTGGTCCGGGTAGCACCTCGATTTGTGCGATGTCATAGAGAGGGACGCTGGTCGCCTCGCGCGGGACGTAGATACCATTGAAGTTGAAGGAGGTTGGCGGTTCGACCTGTGGGTCATCCAACGTGCCGCCGACTCCGCGAATGTAAATCTCGGTCGACGTGCCTTCTGCTTGAAATCGGACGGACGGCACGAAGTCCTGCGCCGCACGAATATCGGTTATGCCGGCGCTGATGAGGGAATCCCCACCCAAAACCGTGACAGCGGCCGGTGTCTTCTGCAGGTTCGAGGATTGCTTCGTCGCAGTTACAACGACTTCTTCGAGCGCGCCGGCGGGAGCGGTACTAGCAGCCGCTGCATCGGGGGCGACCGGAGCAGGGACATCGGCCGCGGCGGAAGTGGTATCGGCGAGCGCCACTATTGGGCTCGCCATTATCACGGCAACTAGTGCCGAAATCTTGCCGCATGTATTTGTAGACCTGCGTATGTTCATTTCCCCCCTCCCAGTACTCGTTTAGACGTTCTGTTCTGATCGCGTGTTCGTCACGGCCTTAGCCACCGGCCTCTGGAAGCGCGGGTCGCTTGACCGCTTAGACAGGACGGCGCTCATCCATCCCGCAGGGGCGGCTTCCGAGAAAAATCGTGATTCCGCTGAATTGCCCACCGCTCCGCACCCTCTAGCCAGCGCAGCAATTTGGCTTTCTTAAATTGATACGAGATCGTATGATACGAGTCCGGTCGATTCTGTCAACATTTTTCGATATGGACCGCGTGCGACCCCCGCGAGCGGCTTCCAGGGGAGTGCTTTCATGACGAAATTGAGACTCAACCTTGCGTGCTGGAATTACGACAGGACACGCGCGTTGGCCGACCGGTCAGTGCAACCGGAAGGCATCGACCTCAATTACCTCGAGCTACCTGTCGAGGAGACCTTCTTCCGGATGCTGCGCTACCGTGAGTTCGAAATAGCCGAGTTGTCGCTCTCGTCTTACACCATGTCGCTCTTCACCGAGCAACAACCCTTCATCGCGATACCTGTCTTTCCATCGCGCTTCTTTCGCCACTCGTGTATCTACGTGTCCACCGCTGCCAACATCCGGACTCCGAAAGACCTGATCGGAAAACGCATCGGTACGCCTGAATATCAAATGACCGCGCCGGTATGGATCCGTGGCATCTTGTCGGAGCACTACGACGTTCCCATCGACGCCGTCACTTATCACACCGGTGGCGAAGAGGAGCCCGGACGCCTGGAGAAGATGCCGCTCCATCTCCCGTCTCACATCAAGGTGCAGCCGATCGGCACGACGCAAACACTCGCAAGGATGCTCGCGGATGGCGAGATCGACGCTCTGCATACCGCCCGCATGCCCTCCACCTTTTCATTACAGGGAGGCGCCGTGCGACGCCTCTTTCCGAATTACCGCGACGTCGAGCAAGAGTATTTCCGAAAGACGCGCATTTTTCCCATCATGCACACGGTTGCCATCCGCCGGGACGTCTATGAGCAAAACCGCTGGATCGCCCGATCACTGTACAAGGCATTCGTCGAGGCGCAGCGCCGTACGTACGAAGACCTTTACGAGACTGCCGCCCTCAAGGCCATGCTGCCGTGGCTTACGTCGCACGTTGAGGAAACGCGTGGGCTCATGGGCGAGGACTTCTGGGCGTATGGGATCGAGTCCAATCGGGCGGCTCTTGCGACATTTCTGCGCTACCACCATGAACAAGGACTGTCGAAGCGTCTCCTTCAGCCCGAAGAACTGTTCGCCCCAGAGACGATGCTTTCGTTCAAGATCTGAATCTTAAGAAACGCGCGCTTCACATTGGCCAGCGCATTACGTAACAACAACATTCTTCAGGAGGAGCGATGCTGACGGTGTATGTCACAGGCGGACCCAATCCGCGAAAGATTACCATTTTCTTAGAAGAGGTCGGGCTGCCATATACCTGCAAGGTGGTAGACGTCTATAGCGGCGAACAGCTTTCTCCCGAGTTTCTTAGTGTCAATCCCAATGGCCGATTGCCCGCCTTGCAGGATACCGAGGGGCCCGACGGCAACCTTGTCGTTTGGGAGTCAGGGGCAATCCTGCAATATCTGGCTGAAAAAACTGGGCGGCTGCTGCCTCAGGCGGGAGCCGCCCGCTACGAGGTTCTCAAATGGGTGTACTTTCAAGTCGCGCACGCTCCTTATCTCGGCAATGCGCACATCTATAGGGTTATGTACCGTGAAGCTCTTCCCGTGGTGATTAAGCGCTTCACCATTGAGTCGACGCGTATCTACGGCGTCCTCAACGATCAGCTCGCCGACTTCGAATTTGTCGCCGGCGGCCAGTTTTCAATAGCGGATATTGCCTGGTACCCCTGGATCGAATATCACGAGTGGCAGGGGCAAGCCTTAACCCGTTTTCCCCATGTCAACCGGTGGTATGAAGCGCTGCGCAAGCGCCCCGCACTCCTACGCGGCGCATTGATTCCATGGCCCTACACTGAGTGCGGGAGAAGTGAGATGGGGCGGCGTGCCAAGGCGCTGATTGAGCGGCGTTTGAAAGACCCTGCCTTCGCATTGACCGCGGGCCCTGAGGACGCCGGTTTGGCGAATCTCGCTTTGTGACACTTATGCATTGCTCAACCGCCTGCTGCTTCGGTAAGCGGCTACGAATACGATGGTGGCATCGTCTCTTTTTAAAGTGGAGGGTGTCGTGAAAAGACGGTTTCGACTGGGTATTGTAGGCATCAGCGCCCTACGCGGGTGGGCTACGGCGGCTCACGTGCCTGCATTGCGGGCGCTGTCCGACGACTTCGAGATTGTGGGAGTGGCCAACACCAGCCTGAAGAGCGCGGAGGCTGCCGCAGCAGCGTTTGGCCTCCCGCGGGCGTTGAGAGTCCGCCGGCCCTGATCGCTTCCCCCGAGATTGACGTGGTCATTGTCACGATCAAGCTTCCCCACCATCGCGAAGTCGTGACGGCGGCGCTGTTAACGCCAATCCTTTATCCCCCGCTTTAGAACACATCTTGGACGTCATGGCTGGCCGCTTCGGGGCACTCCCCACGATAACGCGCGCCTTATCGCGTGCAATCGGAGTGCATTCGTCTATCCGCGCCACGATGGACCACTTACAAAGATCTGTCTAAACCCGGCGAGGTTGCTGACGCCAAGTGCTGTCCAGAGCCTCAAGTAGTTAGATCGAGCGCCGCAGCGCTCCGCGAATCCCCTACAGGAACAGGTCGGGCTGAAGTTGGGTGCTTCCGGGGACCACCGAGTAGGATTCGAAGTTATTGACTCCGTGAGCGGCGAGCACCTGCTCGTCAATGTAGAAGTTGCCGGTATTTGCCGCAACGCGCGCGTCGCTGGTAAGAATCAGCGCGGCTGCGTCTGCAACTATCGCCGGCGTGCGGCAATGTTCCGGACGGACATCTGGAATCATTTGCAGTGCGGCAGTCTGGATCACTGTAGCCGGCCAAAGCGCATTGACAGCGATGCCGTAGGGTTTGAACTCCGCGGCGTGCCCCAGCACGCACATCGACATGCCGTACTTGGCCATGGTGTAGGCCGTGTGCTGCGCAAACCAATGCGGCTCCATGTTCAGAGGCGGCGCGAGCGTCAGAACGTGGGGATTGCGTCCGCGCTCGCCTGACTTCTTCAGCGCAGGCAGGCAGACCTGCGTACACAGGAAAGTGCCGCGCACGTTGACGCCAAACATCAGGTCGAAGCGCTTCATGGGCGTCGCTTCGGTACCCGTCAGACTAATGGCGCTCGCATTGTTGATCAACACATCGATCGATCCGAAACGCTCGCGCGCTGCTGCGACCGCCTCGACAACTTGCGATTCGTCACGGATGTCCACCTTGAGCGGCAGGCACTGGCCACCGGCCGCCTCGATCTCCTTGGCCGCCGAGTAAATCGTGCCGGGCAGGCGCGGGTTCTCGGTCTCGCCGGCGGGGACGTTGGTATCGAGGAAGTCGGGCCGGCCGCGGGTCAGCAAGTAGATCAGTACGAAGTTATTGAAGTTGAAGGCGAACGCCGAGATCAGGAGTGGAGTCAGCGGCTTCCGGATCAGCGGCCAGGTGATCTTGAAGAAGTTGGTGAGCGGGCTGGCGCCAGCGAGCGCCGAGGCCTCGGGATCGGCCCACGACCAGAAGTCGGCGGGTGCGCGCCACGGCAAGCTGGTCGGTGCGCGTTCGCCCGCGAGCGGACCCCGGTCCAGTGCGGCCATCGCCGAGGCGAGCTCAACGAAGTTCGAAATATTGGGCGGAGTTCGCGCGTTGCGATAGCGATCCACGAAAGTTTGCCGATCAATCTTTAGTTGATTGATTCTAGCGTAAATGAGTGGAGGCAGATTGTTCCAGGTGCACAAAGATTCGGTCGCATCGGTTCCGAATTGTTTCTCCCAGCGCTCAATCAGAAACTTAGGGTGCGAGGCCCGAACATGGAGTGGCTGCAGATTCGCTTTTTCTTGCAGCTCTTGCCGGATACGCGCGGCGGAGCGCAGCATTGCATTGACGATGGCGCGCTGGCCTCTCGGAGCAATCTCGACCGTTTCGTAAACGGCAGCGTGTTCCGGTGTCTTGGCGATAAATATTTGATAAAAGCCAAGGCGTAAAAGATCGCGAAGATCGACATCTACGTGCCCGCGTCGAACTTTGCTGATCCAAAAATCGAGCAGGGTGAGGTTTCGCAAGACGCCGTAGAAAAGTTCTACGACGAATGCGCGATCGGCCGGCTGAAGCGCGCTGGCGGAGAGCGCGCTCGAAATAGTTGCGTCCG
>Ga0137412_10000376_pt2 | contig 21653 bp, 18 predicted proteins | sample CZODoug2_1_16fun_FD_122160 | JGI IMG/M metagenome (GOLD analysis project Ga0137412, IMG submission 122160) | Vadose zone soil fungal communities from Angelo Coast Range Reserve, California, USA - CZODoug2_1_16fungal (Hybrid Assembly) | ecosystem: Environmental > Terrestrial > Soil > Vadose zone... | reverse complement strand
CGAGGCGGTGGTAGTACTCGGGATGGGTGAACCCGGTGTCGCTTGCCGGATGCCGCCACGCCGCATGTGAGTGGGTGACCTGGGAGGCGATCTGGAAGCCGCCGAGGTGCAGTTGACGTGTCATGTGCTTTACCTCTCTCGCGATTTGTGCACGTCTGGTTGCGGCCACCGCCATGTTCTGTTCGGGGACATCGCTGACACTTGTATGTCTCGGGACATCGCTGACACCTGAGTAGGGCCGCGACCAGGATGGTTCATGGCCCAGAAGGTGACGACGGCGATGGACATTCGGATGGCTGCGGCGTTGGCCGGGCAAGTGGAGAATGTGGCGGCGTTCTGCCGCGAACGCGAGATCAGTCGGCAGACGTTCTACAAATTTCGGGCCCGGTTCGCCGAGTACGGCATCGACGGGCTCAAGGACCTCTCACGGCGGCCGGTGTCCTCACCGGGGCAGACCTGCGCCGAGGTCGAGGAGCTGGTGCTGCGCCGGCGCAAACAGTTACTCGAGCAGGGCCTTGACCATGGGCCGCAATCGATCCAGTGGTCACTGCAACGCGACGGATACACCGGGCTGCCGGCTCCGTCCACGATCTGGCGGATCCTGACCCGCCACGGGGTGATCACGCCGCAGCCGCAGAAACGGCCGAAGTCGGCGACCAAACGGTTCACCTTCGGCCGACCCAATGAGTGTTGGCAGTCGGACTGGACTGAATGGGCGCTGGCCGACGGGAGTCCGGTGGCCATCGCGGGCACCCTCGATGACCATGCCCGGTATCTGTGCGGGCTGCACGCCGCTGCGGGGTATGGCACCGGGGAGTTGGTGTGGGAGGTCATGTTGGCCGCCATCGCCGAGTGTGGCATTCCATCGATGTCGTTGTCGGACAACGGAATCATGTACACCGGCCGGTTCCACGACCATGAGTCGACGTTCGAGATCAACCTACGCGCACTCGGTGTGCGCACGATCAACTCCCGGCCGTTTCACCCCCAGACCTGCGGCAAGATCGAACGGCTCTGGCAGACGCTGAAGAAATGGCTGCGCGCCCGCCCGGCACCGGCCACCGTCGAAGCGCTCAATGCTCTGCTCGATGAATTCCGCGACTTCTACAACCACCACCGCGGCCACCGGGCACTGCGTGGGGCCACCCCAGCCGAGGCGTTCACCGCCACCGAAAAGGCCCGCCCGGCCGATCGGCCCCTACCGGCACCGGTCTTCGTCAGCCGCCACACTGTCGATGAGAAAGGCGGGAACCTCTACGTGCCGCCCTACCGCGTGAATGTCGGCCTGCGCTGGGCCGGCCATGAGTGCGTCAGCATCCGCGATGGCGACTACATCGCCATCTTCAGCGGCACCAGACTCGTCCGCGAATTCATCGCCGACCCCACCCGCCGACATCAACGCGGCGACAAAACCACGCGAACCTACCGCACCCGCGAACCCAAACCATCACCATGAGTGTCAGCGATGTCCCGAGACATAAGTGTCAACGATGTCCCGAGACACCACACCCACTAACAAGACCCTGGCACCGCACATGTTCAAACGTGCGCCGTCCGACGCCGAGTGGCAGGCACAGCTCGCCGGCCAGACCCGTCTCCGCGTCACCGCGACCGACGCACTCAAATCAGTACGCGATTCCTGGCGGCACGCATCGCGACCCCCGGCAACAACAACCTGACCGGAGCGCCGGTCAGGCCGACTGCACCATGCCTGCGGAATCCGTTTCCGCGCAGGCCATCCCGGCGCGAGCACGTGCAGCTTCGCGGTAGTGCTTCGCGGCGGGCATGTAGAGCGCGGCGACGCCGATACCGCCGTTCATGACCGACGAGGCGATCACGGCGAGCCAGAACACCGGCGTTGAAGCCTGTCCGTGGATGGCAAGGAAGTTCGGCCACGTGCAGGAAAGCACGTAGCCCAGGTACAGCATCCCGACTACGAACGGAATGACCACCCAGCGCCAGCCGCGAAGGTGCGGCACGATCATGGCCAGCGCGACGCCGATGACCGCGAACATGCCCGCGTTCTGGAACAGCGTCGGCAGCGGAACCCCGAAGATCGTCCCGTGATTGCCGTAGTAGTTCATCACTCCGAAGCGAACACATGCCATCTCCATCACGCCCTCCGCCAGTGACATCGCGGCGAACAGGCCTAGCGTCTTCCCGACCGACCAGCTGGCGATCACCATTCGATAAGCGATGTACGCAGTGACGCCGATCTGTACCCACGCCAGAACGACCATGAGCGCCATCGGCCGTCCAACCACGGTCAGAAGCTGGATGGGCAGGTCGTACGGATACCACGTCGCCATGATGATGTCGTAGGTCGGTTCGACCGCGAACGCGCCAAATGTCGCGCCTCCCAAGATGAGCAACGCCAACAGTGGGCTGCGCGTGCGCCGGGCGTCGACCACTGCGTACACCAACGTTCCGACGGTGACCACCGCGAGGCAGGCCAGGAAGAGCCACGCGAAGGTCTGGTTGGCATGCAGTTCGATCGGCGGCGCGATGACTCCCTGGCCTGCCGCCGCAGTCACGTCAGGCATCGGCCATCCTTTCGATTGACATCGTTCGTTGTCATTTTGTAAGGAACGTACTCATCTGTCAACCCTCGCGCCATTGTCAGCGCGGGCTCACGCAACTTTGCGGTCGATCAACGACAATCACTGCCATGACGTCGAAGTCGCAGCGCACCGGCAGGCGGCCACACCGGTTCGCCGGCATGAGCAAAGAGGGCCGTCGCAGCGCTCGGCGTCGGGTGTTCATCGAAGCGGGTACCGATGCCATCGCCGAGTTCGGAGTTGCCGAACTCAAGGTCCGGGCGATCTGTGAGACCGCCGAGCTGACCGAGCGGTACTTCTACGAAAGCTTCGAGAACCTCCAGCAATTCGCCTTCGAAGTCGTGCTGGACGTCAGTCATCGGGTCTCGGCCCGGCTGCTCTCCGAGGCCATTCAGATCACCGACGGTCACGCCCGGCTGCGGGCCGTTTCCAAGACCCTGGTATCGATCATCGACGAAGACCCCCGGGTCGGCCGCATCCTGTTCGTCGAGGCCGAGCGGGCGGGCGGTGCGCTGGCCAAACTGCGCCACCAGTTGCTGTACACGACGACGTGGTTGATGACCAAGTGGCTCACCGAGGAACAGTCGACCTCAGACCTGTCGACGTTCGCGGCGATGATGATCGCCCAAACCCCCGACAACACGGTCGCCGATGCGGCATTCGTCGGTGACATCGACACCATCGCGCTTGCCGGCGCCGCCTCCGAGATATTGATCGCCTGGGTGGATCACCAGGTCGACATGACGGCCGAGGAACTCGTCGACTATCTCCTCCGATACATCGATCGGGCGGTTGCGTGGCAACAGGACAAGTAGCGAGCTGACCTCGATCTCCCGACGGCGAGATCAGACCCGCTTACCGGATTATTGACAACGAACACTGTCAATTGCTTCACTGGTAGTGGATCCATCTCATCGCAACCGAGGAGACATACCCGTGGCCGACGCCATCGTGGATATCGACACCGACCTGTGCCTGGGGTCGGGATACTGCGAACGTTCCCTGCCACAGGTGTTCCGCATGGTCGACGGTACCGCTCAGGTGCGCGATCCCTCCACGCCTGTCGCCGATGATCTCGGCGATCGCCTCGACGCGGCCGCGATGGGCTGTCCGGCCTCCGCCATCACCGTTCATCACCGATAGCCGCAAGCGATTTCATAAGCCTCCAACGACAGTCGGCCACCGACATCACCGAACGAAGAGGAACCACACCATGGTCGCCGTCTCCGACGACAAGTTCGCTGCCACTCGCAATCCCGTCCGTGCCATCCGTAAACGGGTGGCATCCCGGCGCGCCAAAATCGGGCTTCCCCCTGGCCCTGTCGGCCGTCCGGTGACCGGTGTACTCCGCCAGTTCCGGAAGGATCCGTTCGAGTATCTCCGCTCCTGCGGGGCCATCTACGGCGACGTCTTCCGTGTGCCCCTACCGCTGTTGGACGTGGTCGCCGTCGGCACGCCGGACCTGGTCCGCGACATCATGTGTGACACCGCGACGTACAGCATGATCGGCCACTATGCGCCGATAGCTCACCGGCTCTTCGGCAAGACCCTACCGATCCTGGAGGGCAACCCGTTCCGCGAACGCCGCAAGCTCATCACGCCGATGTTCAAGCACAGTTCGTTGGAGACTATGGCCGCCGACATCGTCGACGAGTTCACGGTGCGCATCGACAAGTGGGCAGCACATGCCGACGCGGGCGAGCCAATCGACCTGCAGCACGAGATCGCCTGGCTCACGATGCCGGCCTTCATGCGGGCCATGTTCGGGATCTCGCCCTCCGATGAGCGGATCGGCCAGCTCGACCACGATCTGCGAATGTTGCTCAGTACCTTCGCTGCTGCGGTGTTCCTATCCCCTGCTCCGAAGATCGTTCCGTGGCGGGGTCGCGCCACGCTGCCCGCGGCTTGGCGGCGACTCTCCCGGTGGATCGACGAACAGATCGAACACCGGTTGGTCAACCCGATCGAGCAGGTCGACATGCTCCAAGTGCTGCTGGAGGCCCGCGACGAGCACGACGAACCGCTCAGTCGTCAGGATCTGATCGCCGAACTCGCCATCCTCATCGCCGGTGGTTACGAGACTGTGGTGGCATCGGTGTCCTGGACGCTCGCGCTCCTCGGAACGAATCCCGAAGCGCTCCAACGTCTCATCGACGAAGTGGACACGCTGGACGGGGCAGCACCGGAGTACGCGGATCTGAACCGGCTCACCTGGGTCAAGGCCTGCTTCGACGAGGGGCAGCGACTACAGGGACATCCCTTCCACCCACGAATCGCACTGCAAGACGACGTCATCGACGGCTACCTGATTCCTCGCGGCACGATCGTCGGCGTCTCGGTCTACGCACTGCACCGAGATCCGCGCTGGTGGGCAGATCCGGATCGCTTCGACCCGACCCGATTCACCGACACCGAGGTCGCCTCGGCACGTCCTGTCAACGCGTTCATCCCGTTCGGAGTCGGCCCACATCGGTGCATCGGTTCCCAACTCGGATACCTCAACGCCCAATTCATCCTGACGCTGTTCTTCCAGCGCTATCGCATGCGCACGTTGCCTGGCTGGACGCCCAAGCACGCCTCGACGTTCTCCACGACCCTCGAGGGTGGCCTACCCGTGCTGCTCGACCGGGCCAGGAGCCAGGCTCGATAACGCCCGGCCGAACGGGCCCGTCTTTGTGTTTGTTAGCCGGTTTGGATCTGAATCGGCGCGAACCGATCGCGCAGGCGGGCGGCAGATTCGCCGGCCGGGTTCGACAGCAGTGACGGCATGTCCTGCAATCGCACCAATGCGCGATGCACGGCGTCGCGGTCAAGCACGTTCGGGTTGAATGACGCCGCGAAGTCGATCTTTCCCTCGACGCCGCACGCGAAGACACTGATTCCGTCGCCGCCGATCGGATACGACATGCCCAGGTATCGTGCCTCCGCCGGGTCGGTCCACGGAATGTGCTCGATTCCGGGATTCCGCATCATCGAGTTGAAGGTCATCGTCACTACGGCAGACGCAGGAGCAGTCCCGTGCCCGTGCCCGCGCGAGCGTCGCAGGGCCTCCGAGACAGCTCCACTCAACAGCGCGGGCACGCCGCGCGCCGAGTCCACCAAGCCTCGCAAGTCGTCACCGACCCGTATCGGATCTGCCAGGTCGGTGTGCACGAGAAGGCTCTTCGCGAGGTTGCCGGGGCGTAGCGCCTGATTCTTCGGAAGATGGCGCCGCAGGTCGACGAGCGTGTAGAACGCGTCACGGTTGATCGGCAAGCCTTCGGCAGCGAATGCCAGATAGGTGGCCGAGGCCATGAGTGCGGCAGCGGAGATCTCCGGGCACGTCTCCTTGCGCCACGCCTTGAACGAATTGAGTCCCTCCACGCTCAAAGGCATTCCGACCGCTGTGGTCTCGGCAACCAGCGGACGGGGCGCCACGACCCCGGGAGCTCCCGTCGCCGCGGGAACCGTCGCCGAGCGCAGGTGACGCCACCACTCACGCCAGTGCGCACCGAATTCCTTGGCGAAGACCCGCGCCACCGTCGGCAGCCCGGCATCGGCACGAAGCGGCCGCAGTCCCTCGACGTCACCAAGCGCCATCAGCACCGAGAACGGCGAGAACACTACGGCGTCACCGGCGACGTGAGCGAAGTACAGGATAATTGACTCCTCGCCCACGATGACCTTGTACGGTGCCGCCGCATCGTCGGCCGGTCGGTGCTCCATCAGGAGGGCGTGTGGGTCATCGACGCCGTCTACCGCGGTTCCACTCACGATCAGGTTCGCAATGTGGGATTCCCGCTCCGACGGAGCAACCGGTAACCACCGACGTCCGTCTGCGGCAAGGTTGCACGACAGCGGGTGATCGGGATTGCTCGCCATGAACTCAACCATGTCTGCCCGCAATGCCGCGACGTCCGGCGGCCGAATCGGTCGCAGCGCCATCACCGTCCAGTGTTCGCTCCACGTACGGTCGAGGAAGCTGGTGCGTGTGCTGCGATGGTTTTCCGTCGTCGAATCGGACATGTTGATCTCCCCTTGTGTCATTTGCAAAGCCTTTGGGCCGAACGATTTTCGAAAGCAGTCCACGTACGTTTGTGGCCGGTGATCGCCGCGTAGAGTTCCGCAGTCACACCCGCGACGCCAGTCCAGTCCGGGATGTACGGCTGCGTGGTGGTCGTGGTCGCCAGTTGCCGCGTGATCTCGGCCGCCAGCGCGTCAGGCGAAACGTCAGGCAGCAATACCGCGACCGCGCCCAGGTAACGGTTGACGATCTCCTGGTGCGCAGGGATGTCACTGAGCACGACCCGTGCCCCCGCTGTCGCAGCCTCCAACGGTGCCATGCCGAACGCCTCGCGCTCTGAAACCGACACCGACACAGCCGCGGTGCGAAGCCAACGGTGCATTATGTCATCGCTCACGGCGCCTTCGAAGCGTACTCGGTCACCGATACCCAACTGAGCTACAAGCGATTCCAACTTCTCGCGTTGGGAACCGGCGCCGATCACGACCAGCTGCGCAGGCGCGCTCACGGCGGCGAACGCGGCGATCACCACATCGAATCTCTTGTACGGTTCCAGTCGTCCAACCGTGATCACCGTCGGAGGCTGACCCACGAACGGCTCGGCGTTCCGGATGCCCTCGGTGGCAACCCCATTGGGAATTACCGAGACTCGACCGGCGACGAACGGAAAATCCTCTCGCAGCTGCTCGCTTTCGGCCTCCGATACGCAGATGATCGCGTCGCATCGGCGTAGCAGAATCTTGGCGAGCTGGTAGTAGGCACCGTGAAGCAGGTTGGCCACCGGCGAATGCCCGTGCCTGCCATGATAGTGCGGAGTGAACACCGTCGGCGTGCGTCGGCCCAGCATCGAAATCGCCGTCGTAGCATGGTAACTGTGCACGTGCATCACGCCCCCGGCGCTGCGCCGACGGATGGCGCCGAGCAGCAATCGCGGTGATATCGACATCGAGCTGACCCGCCAGGCGGGGTACGTCACCACCTGACAGCCGTCCTCGTCGACGATGGTCGTGCGGTCGACGTCACGGCGCGAGGTCAATACCCGTACCGGAATGCCACGCCGGATCAATTCGCTTGCCAGCGCAGAGGTATGGGCCTCGACACCACCGATCAGCGGGCGAAACCCGGGGGTGACGATGGTAACCCCGCGCACCGCGACGTCGTTCACAGTCCGCTCAACCTCTCGACCGCGCCGGCGATCAAGGCGTGCCCAGATCGGTTGGGGTGTGGGTCCTTGTCGCTGCAGTAGTACGTCAGAGCGCACACCTGACCGATCGACGCGGGAACGGTGCCGTGATCGGGTAGCCAGCTCTTCACCGTGTCGGGCAAATTGCCGCCCGCGAGTTCGGTCGTGTCGACGAACATCGCGCCGTAGCGCGCGTACGTCGCAGCCAGGGCCGGGGTCAGGTAGTTCTTGAACAACGTACTCGAGTACCTTGCACGCTGCACCAGTTGCGAATTCGCGGACAGGGCATCGGCGCCGAAAACGTTGATGTAGGAGAGGCCGACGATCGGCGCTCCCGGCCCCAGCGCGTCGCGAATGTGGCCCAGTAAGGAACCCAGACTCAGCGTCACTTTGGGGACCTGCGATTCGGCGCAACGCCGGGCGGCCTCGGCGTCGGGTTCGTCGATGCAGTGACTGAGGTCGTTAGCGCCCGCGACGATGGTGATCAGTCCGATCTGCTCACGATGCTTGACGATGAAGTCAACCGCAGCGACCGCCTGCGGCACGCTCGGGTACTGAGGACCATCAAGAGCGCCCGCACTCGGTTGGCAGCCGTCGTCGAAGGCCATGCCGTAAGACGTCTCCCCAGTGCACGCGAAATTCACTATCTGCCAACCAGTGTGCTTCTCGGAAAGCTTGTCGCCGACCTGATAGACGAAGCCGTCACGTGACGTCCCCGCACCGTCGGGTCCGGTCGGCCGATAGCCGGTGGCATAGGAATCGCCGATCGACACGTAGTAGCGCACACCCGCGCCATCGTGCGCACCGGTGTCCGGCGTCGAAGAGCGCGACCATCCGACGCAGACGGCGAGGATCACCATCAGCGTGGCCGCAGCCACACCAACGCGTAACCGACTTCGCTTCGCAAACAAGAATGATGACTCCGGTTTTGCGATAGCGTCAGTATTTGTACTCATACAGCTACCTTTCAAATCAAGACGCAATCTAACACCCGCAATCCGTGCATGCTCAGATGGAACATGTCGCGCCGGTAAACAGATGGCATCGGCGACACGCTGAGCAGGCGGTGCGGGTGGCATCGCAGACCTGCGCCCACGTCACTTCCCGCCACGGTTCCACGGGCCGTGTGCGGGGTGTCGCCGGCCGCCAGACCGACTCGGCCCGACAGGCCACCAACTACACGGCCGCGGCGTTTGTACTGGGTTTATGCGCAGTTCAAGGCTTCGGCGATGCGATTGCGAACGCCGCCCGTCGAACCTGCACAGGCCGCCGAATGGCACATCCCGCCGATGCGGGGAACGTCGGCCTCACCATCGAATCGCGAAGGCGGAGTGGATTGAGCAAACATCGATGTTCACCCATTGTGATCCCTCGCACATGGATTGGCGTCATCTGAGATCGTCGGATAGATTCCGGATCGTCGTAGTTCTAGTTAACTAGACTGTTTCGATACTAATCGGAACCATGGCTCCGGTCGACGTTGCTCCGGATCCAGCCTCGACCTGGAAACCCAACGAGACTCGGATGGGCTTTCAACTACAAGGAGATCCGATGATCACGCTGTCCATCATCATGCCCGTGTACAACGAGGCCGCCACGATCGTCGATGCAGTGGAACGCGTTCTCGACGTTGACTATCCATGCTCGGTGGAACTCATCGTCGTCGACGACGGCAGCACAGACGGAACGGCCCGACTGCTTCGGGCCTACGCGCACCGTGGCGTCCAGGTGCGGTGCCATCCTGTCAATCGCGGCAAGGGCGCCGCGGTTCTCACCGGGGCGCGACGGGCCACCGGCACACATGTGATCATCCTCGACGCCGATCTCGAGTACACGCCGCACGACATCCCCACCCTGCTGGAACCCGTTCTCAACGGAGTCTCCGAGCATGTCTTCGGTAGCCGGGTGTTCGGCTTGAACACCCGCTTCCCTTCGTTCAGGTTCGCAGTGGGCGGTCGGGTGACCACCACGGTCGCAAACATGCTGTACGACTCGTGCCTGACCGACATGCACACCTGCCTCAAACTCATTCCGCTGGAACACTTCCGGGCGCTGGCCCTATCGCAAGAGGGATTCGGCCTCGATACCGAACTCACTGCGATGATGCTGCGGTCCGGAATGCGACCCTACGAGGTTCCGATCAGCTACAACGGCCGGACGCTGCTGCAGGGCAAGAAGATCAGCTGGCGCGACGGGTTCGTCTGCCTGTGGATCCTGGCGAAGGTCAGGCTCCGCAAGCAGTTGGAGCTCCCTGTCGGCCCGTTCGTGGCAACACCGGTCGTCGTGCCGATGCCGCTGCCCGGGGTGAACCTGCACGGTGCGGAGGAAGCGGAGATGGCCAGTGCCGCACACTGACAACGTTCTCCAACCAGTAGTTCCTGCGGTAGCCGAAGCAGCCAGGAGACGGATCATGCTGGTGGGACCGGGATTCCGGTTTCTCAGCGGCCTCTCGGTGTACACCTGCCGGCTGGCCAACGCACTCGCCGAGACGCACGACGTCTCGGTCCTACTACTGGACCGGCTCATCCCGACTTGGCTCTACCCGGGCGCCAGCCGGGTAGGCGATGACCTGACGTCGTTGCGCTACGACGATTCAGTGCGCATCGCAGGCAAGCTCGACTGGTACTGGGGCACGGGAATATCGGAGCTCTCCCGCAGACTTCGCGACGATCCGCCCGAGGTCATCGTGCTGCAGTGGTGGACTGCCGCCGCCCTGCACAGCTACCTGATGGTGATGCGCCTGGCCCGTAGGGAAGGCATCCCGGTGCTGATCGAATTCCACGAGGTGCAGGACACCGGGGAGGCCAAAGTGCCGTTCGTGGCGTCGTACTGTCGGCGTTATCTGCGCGCTTTGGTGCGCGGCGCCGCCGGCGCGATCTGCCACACTCAGCACGATCGCGCGGCGCTGAGCATCACACTGGGGAGCGAGCTGTTCGATCGGACACCCATGCGGATCGCACCCCATGGACCGTACGACCACCTCTCGGCAGTCGCAGAACCCTCGACTTCGTCCGCTGCAGCCGACCCGGTCCGGGTGCTGTTCTTCGGCCTCATCCGCCCATACAAGGGCGGCGAGGACCTCATCTACGCACTGGACCGGATGTCGCCGCAGCAGGCCGGCAAGGTGCAGGTCGACTTCGTCGGTGAGACCTGGGAAGACTGGACGGTGCCGGTGGAGGCGATCTCCGCCAGTCCGTACCGGGACCGGATCCATCTCGACAACCGCTACGTGTCCGACAACGACGCAGCCCGATACTTCGCGAGTGCGGACGTTCTGGTGCTGCCCTACCGCCGCGCGTCATCGAGCGGGCCCTTGCACATTGCGATGAGCCACGGCATCCACGTCGTGATGTACGCAGTCGACGGGCTGGTCGAGGCAGTGCATGACTACGACGGCGCAATCCTGGTGAAACCCAATGACGTCGACGGTCTGCGCGATGCCATCCTGAGCGTCGTCGACCGCCGAACGGAACGGTTCGCCAACCCCCATTCTTGGCAGCCTCTGGTGCACGCGATCGATTCGCTGGCGCCATCGACCCAGCTCCGATGACCACCACCGCGGAGCCTGCCATCGTCGCGGATCAGGTGAGCACGCGTACCAGTGCGGCGGCGCCGCAGGCAGATGGCCAGCGCTGGTGGTGGCGCTGGCCCGCGACCGTCGCCGCCGCCAGCGCGGGCACCGTGATCATCGGATTGTCCTATCGTCTTTCGGCGCAGGGATATTCCGCGCAGGTGTACTACATCGTCTTCTGGCTGGGCCTGCTGACCGCAATGCTGCCGGTGGTCGCCCGGCTCGTTGCGCCCACGGGGACACGGGTAAGCCGGTTGTGGGGCGTGTTGTTGTTCGCCGTCATCACGGCCATCCCGAAGTATCTCCGTAACCCCACCGGTCCCAGTTACCACGACGAGTACGCGCATTGGCGGGAAGCCATCGACGTACTGGGCGCGGGCCATCTGTTCGTGCCCAACACGACCATCCCGATCGTCGAGTACTTCCCTGGCACATCGGCATTGACGTTGGCATCGCACGCACTCAGCGGACTCGACATCTGGTCCTCCGGGCTCATCGTGGTGTTCACGATGCACGTGTTGGGCCTGTTCGCGGTCTATCTACTTGGCGAATCGCTGCTCTCCTCGGCACGCGCGGGGGCAATCGCCGCGTTGGTGTATGGGGTCAATCCGTCGTCGATCTACTTCGACACTCAGTACGCCTACGAGAGCATCGCGATCAACCTGTTCCTGTGGACGCTCGCACTGACTGCGCTGGCGGCCACTGCGGAACGCACGCGGACCCGGCGTGCGTTGTCGTGCTCCGCGGTGCTGGTCGCCGCCGGATGCGTGGTCACCCACCACCTGAGCACGGTCTTCCTGATCGCAGCCCTGATCACCGTCGCGATGACGGGAGCGGTTCGGCAAAGGTCCGACCGCAGACGTGAACGCCGAGACGGTGCGGACGCTGTTGGGCGTCAGCGACTTTCGGTGTGGTGGACAACGCTGTGTGCCACCGTGAGCCTCGCCATCGCGTGGGTCGCTCTGTGTGCGCGGCCCACGTTGGACTATCTGTCGCCCTACTTCGGCAGTTCTGTTCGGCAGCTCGGCTCCGTCGCCGAGACCAAGGGTCACGCCGGGCGGGAGCTGCTGGCCACCAGCGTGCAGCCGGAATGGGAACGGCTACTGACCGCCGCAGCGCCCGCAGCGGTGCTCGGGCTCGCCGTGGCGGCGTTCCTGCTGGTCCGCCGACACCAGATCCGGTTCCAAGGACCGACGTTGGGCCTGATGGCCTTCGGCCTGGCCTACTTCATCTCGCTGCCGTTCGTGCTGGCGCCGTCAGGTGCCGAAGGAGCACGCAGGTCCTGGGGCTTCACCTATGTCGGCATTGCGCTGATCATCGCCTTCGTTGCGACCCGGTGGCCCGAGAGCCAACGCGCACCGTTCAGTCGACGGTGGCGTCAACCGTTGATCCTGCTCGTGTTCGTGGTGTTGTTGATCGGCAACGTCGGAGGCGGCCTCAACGATCCGTACCGATTCCCAGGCCCATTCCGCTGGGGCACCGACACCAATTCGGCCAGCGCCGAAGCCCGTTCGGTCGCCGAGCAACTCGACGGCAACGTAGGACGAGCCTGGGTCGTGTCGGACGCCTATACGGCGCTGCAGCTTGCGGCCTACGGCGGTTTGGTCATCGCCGCGCCATCGCCGGGATTCCCGGCGTGGGAGCTGACGCAATCCGACACCGATCCCCGGCCCGAGTTGGCGCAGATGCTGACAACCTCCCACTACGACTACCTCGTCGTCGACATCCGGATGGCCGAACAGCCGGCATTCAACGGGCACAACTTCGGGCAAGGCGATCCGCTGCTCGGGATGGCCACACCGATGGCCAATCTCACCAGATTGGACTCAGTGCCCTGGGCATCGCGGGTGATATCCACCGAACATCTCCGGGTGTATCGGCTCAAGCTCGACTCGCTGGCGTCACGAGGAGCCAGAGGATGAGCATGCAGACATCACGAACCCCCCGTGGCACGGCTCGCCGGCGTGAGTGGCGCCATTGCCTGGCTGCGTGCGCCATCCTGTTGTGCGCCACCGGGCTTGTCGTCGCGCATGCGCCCGCGGCCTCGTGGCTCGTTGCTTTGCCGACGTTGGTGATGGTGCCGGGCCACGCGGCCGTTCGGCTGGTGTATGGCGCTCGGGACGCTACGACCCAAGACCCAGCCACCGCACCGGCCGAACCATCCGCCGATCCCGCGCTGCGCGCCCTGTTGACCGTGCTCGCCGGAGTGCTGCTCCCGTTGGCGGTGGTACTGGGGCTCAACCTCGCGGGCATGTCGATCACCACGTCGTCGGTGGCATGCGTAGTTGGCGCGACCGGGCTGGCTCTGGTCTGCGCTGCCACCGTGTGGAGTGCCGGCGAAACCGGGGGGACGCCATCCGGCCCGTTCGTCAGCAGTCGGCGCAAGAGCGCACTCGGGATCGTCGGGGCCGCGGCGGCGCTGATCGCAGCACTTGGTCTTGCCGTGGCGATCCAGCCCAGCGCGACCCAGCGCTACACGACGCTGGGCTTCCTCGACGCGAATGCGTTTACCGCCAAGGGCTATTCCGCCGCACCACTGGCACCGGTGCGAGTCAACTGGATAGTCAACGGATTTGGCTGCGATATCGCGGCTGACATGACCACGGTGCAGGTTCAGGTCGACGGCACGGCCATCGACGACGTCCTGGTCGATCTCGGTACCGTCACGTCGACGCCGACCGGCAGTGCGCTGACGGGTTCTGCGACGTTCCCGGCCGCCTCGCAGACTGGCAGACACTCTGTCCGGATCACGATTCTCACCGGAACCCGGGATGGATCAGCGGTGCCGCAGCCAGGCTTCATCACCACCACGCTGGAGGTTCGGCCATGAGCGAAACCGTTTCCCACACGGCGGCAACTGATCTGACGGGCAAGCTCAGTGCCGCGCTTCGCGATCCGCTGATGCGCAACAGCATGGCGATCATGTCGAGCACGGTGGTGACGTCACTGCTCGGATACGTGTTCTGGATGATCTCGGCCCGTCACTTCAGTCCCGACGTCAACGGCACCGCCGCCGCCACGACCAGCGCCGTCGCGGCCACGGTCCTGATCGCCAGTGTCGGCGGGGCCGCTGCCCTGGTGGAGTGGCTACCTCGGTGCACCACCGCGCTGGAATGGCGCCAACGCGTCACCACCGGGATCGTCGTCGCCGCGGTTGCCGGGCTGATCGGGGCCGTCGCCGTGACCGGGGTCCTGGGCTTTGGTCTCCGCATCCTGCCTCAGCTCGCGACGCCCATTGGCGCCGTGCTGTTTTGCACCGCCTGTGTGTTCTTCGCGGTCGGTCAGGTGATCGACTACATCGCGGTTGCCGAGCATCGCGGCAGCCTGCTGTTGGTGCGCAACCTCGTGCTGTGCGGACTGCGCATCCCGCTGTTGTTCATTCCCGTCGCCGCAGTCACGGGCGCCGACACCATCCTGTTGGCCTGGACGGTCGCCGCGGCACTGTCGCTGGTCTGGGTGGCCGCCACGTTCGGTGCACGCTCGGGAAGGTCGCTGCGGCTGAGCTTCCGCGGACTGGGCACCAACGTGCGTCAAATGGCATCGGCACTGGTCGGCCAGCATCTGATCACCGTCAGCGCCATGCTGGCCGGGTACGTTCTGCCGATCGTGGTGTACACCCGGCTGTCGGCCACCGAGAACGCCTACTTCTACATCACCTGGATGCTGGGATCGGTGTTCTTCATGATCAGCCCCGCGGTATCGGCAGGGCTGTTCGTCGAGGGTGCGGCGAATCCGTCGGACATCCGTGCACTGATCCGCAGGTGCGTCGTGATCGTGGCGGTGCTACTGGCGGTGCCGATGATCGTCTACCTCGCCTGCGGTCGGCTCATCCTCGGGATGTTCGGTACCGACTACGTGACCCACGGCTACGCACTCTTGTTACTACTCACCGCTTCTGCGATCCCGGACGCGATCACCAATATCGCCGTGGCGGTACTGCGTGTCACCGGGCGCATGCCCGCTGCGCTGGCGCTCAACGGGGGCATGCTCATCGCCTGCGTCGGCGCCGCCTGGTTCGTCGTACCGCTGACGGGTATCGCCGGGGCGGGCCTGTGCTGGATCGCCAGTCAGGCCGTGGGCGCGTTGTGGGTGCTGGTGCGTTGGCGCCGCATCGTCGACAGCTCTCGACCCGCCGCACCCCACGACGGCGACTTCGCCGCAGCCGATGCATCGGTGTTGAGTGTCGAGGGAGGCGACCATTGAGGGTGCTACAGGTCAGCGATGGTTACCCGCCAGCGGTCGGCGGTCTGGAACGCGTCGTCGAGTCGCTCTCCAAGTCCCTTGTGGAATACGGGATTCCGACGACGGTGGCGACTCTGAGTAGGCCCGACGCCCCGCCCGTCGACGAGGTCGACGGTGTGTCGATACGCCGACTTGACGGCCTCACACGTCACCTCCAGCGGTTCGCCGCGGACTCGGGTCACTACTTTCATCCCACCTGCCCCGACCCACAGCTGGTCGCCCGGCTCAACGAACTCGTTGCCGAGTTTCGTCCCGACGTGGTGCACGCGCACGGGTGGATGCTCAATTCCTGTCTGTCACTGCGATTGCCCGCACACACCGCGTTGGTGACGACTCTGCACGACTATGGCCTGGTTTGCGCCAAGAAGACCATGATCCCCCTCGCCGTGCCCGACGTGATGTGCGCCGGACCGACCATGCGCAGCTGCCTCAGTTGCGCGGGCGACTACTACGGCCGGGCCAAGGGCACCGCGCTCACGCTGGCGCTGCGGGAGAGTAGGCGACGACTGCACCGCGTGTCGATGTTCCTCCCGATCAGCGGCATCGTGTCCACGGTCAGCCTGGCCGGCATCCCTCCGGAGAAGATCTGCGAGATACCCTCTTTCGTCGAGGATCGGATATTCGCAGCGGCGCGGGAAACGCCGCGACCAGCCTTCTTGCCCGCAGGCGAATTCATCCTCTTCGTGGGTGCACTCGGCGAGCACAAGGGTGTCGATCTCTTGGTCGACGCGCACCAGCGGATGCGTACCGCGCTACCGCTGGTACTCGTCGGATCGGCCAGGGTCGACACCGGCGCATGGGAGCGCACCGGCGACCGGCCCGTCATCGTGCGCACCGGCGTCCCGCACGACGAGATCATGGCCGCCTTCGCGGCCGCCACGGTGGCGGCCGCGCCGTCACGTTGGCAGGAACCCCTCGGCCTGACCGCCATCGAAGCGATGGCTGCGGGCACCCCCGTGGTCGTCACTCGGGTGGGTGCTCTGCCCGAGGTCGTCGCCGATCAGGTGACCGGTCTGGTGGTGGAGCCGGGCGACCCACGAGCATTGGCTTTGGCGCTGGATCGGATCGTGGAAAACCGGTCGCTGCAAAGGCAATACGGCCGCGCGGGGCAGCAGCGCGCTCGCTTGTTCACGGCGTCGGCCGTCGTCCCGCGGGTCGTGGCGGCCTACCACAGCGTCTGCCCGACCGTCGCCGTAGGCGCGTGACGCGGCTACCCGCCGGCGTTCCTTGCCAGATCGATGGCGTAGTCCGGCATGAACAGGCCGGAATACGGATCACCGCGGTCGCATTCCCCGTCGGATTCGCCCGGCCCCTTGATCCACAGGTAGGCATCAGCGTGCGCCCCAGCGGTGTTGGTGGTGGGCCGCTGCCCAAGAGCGCGACCCGGCGGGTTGCACCAGTTCAACGGTGCGGCTGGTGCCGGCCCCGCACCGTTGCGCGAAGTGTCGATCACGTAATGCGCGCCGCCTGCGGATTTGGATACCGCTTCGCCGTAGGCGATCTCCTCGTCGGTCGTGAAGAAGTTCGAGGTGTTCAGGCTGAATCCGCGCGCCTGGGCGACGCCGACCGCGGCCAGCCGCCGCGCGAGCTCCTCGGCGGAGAGCCAGCGCGAGTGTCCCCCGTCGATGTAGACGACCGCCGCGGAATCCTTGCGCAGCGCGTTCACCGCGTAGCGCAGCAACGCGTACCGTTCCTGCTGCTCATCGCCGGGCAGGCAGTCCGCCGCCGTGAGTGCGTCGGGCTCCAGCACGATTGCCACCGCCGCCGACCCGAGCCCGTCGACCACGCCGTCGATCCACTGTCGGTACTGGCTACCCGTCGCGAACCCGCCCGCGCTGAAACCACCGCAGTCGCGGTGCGGGATGGCGTAGAGCGTCAGAATCGGCAGGCTGCTGGCCGACGCCGCGGCAGCAATGTACCGCTGCACATAGCCGGCCACGTCGGCCACCCCGATGTCATCGCCGACCCAACGCGCCTGGGCGGTATTGGCGATTCCGGTCAATTCGCTGTTGGGCGGGACTGCGCTCGCGGCAGCCACCATGGCCGGCGACGTCGGGTCGGCATAGAAGGTGCGGCCGGACAACGGATTCGAGTCGTCGACCAACACCACCGTTGCGTCCTGTCGTGTGATGCGAGGAGCGACCGAACCGCCGACGGCGGCTACCAGCACACCTACGAAGAAGGGAACGATGCACCGTGACAGCAGATCAATAGGTAAGCGCACCACACGAAAACCATAGTGCGACAGCATCATAAGCGCCACCTACCAATACCGACGGGTGGCGCGATTCGCCGTGCGCACTTGATCGCCAAGATCGACGTCAAGGTCAACACTGGCTTCCAGAACCGACATTCACGTCAATGGAGAACTAGCCGCCACCGTCGCGTTCGTAGCAGCGATGCCAGCGGCGGCATGGTCACGATCCCCGCGGTCTTCTGGGCCCGGGTCAGGGGGTTTGCTTGGCGGCCAGCACGGCGATGGCTTGCTTTTCGCTGACCGGGGCCTCGGTGATGGGCTCGGAGGAGGTGCGCATCCCGGCGAGCATGATCGCTAGCTGACGGCGCCAAGCCGTATTGGTCAGATCACTGGTCGTTTCCATCAGTCCCTGCATGGCCCACAGCACCACATCGATGTCGGTCAGCCCGATGTCGGGGTTGATGCGCTGATGCCTTTGCGCATCGGCCAGCAGCGCCTTGACCCGTTTGCGTGTCTTGAGCACCAACACCTGGTGTTCGGCGGTACCGAAGGTCTTGCTGAGCAGGAAGTAGCGCTTGTGGGCATGAAGCAAGTCCCCGGCACCGTAGAGGTACCGCTCCAAACCCATCCCGTTGGCACTGGTTTGAGCCGCGCAGGCGATATCGTCCATCTCTTCGAGAAACTGGTGGACGAACTCCGCGATCAACACTTCCTTGGTCGGAAAGTGCCGATACAGCGTGCCCATTCCCACCCCAGCACGCTCAGCGATCTCGATGACACCGCCTGCGAGGCCCTGCTCGGCGAAGATCTCATCGGCCGCCTGGAGTATCCGGGCACGATTGCGCACCGCATCGCTGCGCATCGGACGATCGGCACTGACGCTCTTGCTCTTGCGCTGAACCATCGTCGCGCTCCGTTCGTCAATTACCGATCAAGCTTCAAATGCGTTTGCTGCAGACAAGGGGAACAGCCGCTCCGAATGACTAGGCTAGCATCCGACAGCACTTTTACACCCCCCACATCGACAACTACGACGACGAAGTTTTCGGCGGGGAGCACCGCCCTTACCCCACGCTCAGCACCGACACGGCCGCTGCGCCAGACACACTGTGGCGCCGAAATACACAGGGGCTCAGAACACGGTCCAGGCAGTCAATTGATCGGCGTTGCCTTTCGCAGCCGGCGGCTCACCTAGTGCCTCCGCACCTGGCCGCATCCCCGCCAGCATCAGCTCCAACCACCGCCGCCACGCCCCCGGAGCAGCATCACCCGTGATGTAGATCAGCCGGCCCATCGTTAGCCCTAAAGCGTCGATATCGGAACGCTGGATGTCAGCCCTGATCCGCCCATGCAACTGGGCCTGCACCAGCAGCTCGTAGATCTTGTCCCGCACTGGGTTGGCCATCGCAAGGACGTCCTTTTCCCCGATCATTCGCGACCACACCCTTAGCTGCGGATTCTCGAGGAAGAACTCAGCGCAGGCATATGCGTATCGGTCATACGCGTCGCCGCCATGCTCCGAAGCAGCATCGGCCATCTCGAGGGCTTTCTCGAAGAAGTCGGCCACCAGATCCCGCACCACGGCCGCCACTTCCGGATACGCGTCTTGCACAGTCGCAACGTCCAGCCCCGCACGAAGAGCGATGGACCCCAGCCCAGCACCGAGGCCCTCGGCATCGAGAACCTCCCGACCAGCGACCAGAATCCGCCGACGATCGGAAACCCCATCAGACATACCTGCCCCCACACTGCGCCATGATCCACCCGAGGTGGCCAATGACGATCGGCCTTCTTGCGGTTCGCGAGTACCCCGACAAGGATCTTACTCTGCAGTAGGGAGTGCTCGGCAAACGAGACCACGACTCAGTCACCGCCGGTTCGTCACCTCGTCGACGGTCGCTGTCTGCGACGGCCTGCCGAAGAACTGCACGCCGAAGGCGGGGCTCACGCCGATCGCGATAAGCTGCACGTCGGCGGCGCTTTCTTGCCAGCTCGGCTGGTGGCGAATCTGAGGAACAACAAGAGGTGGCGTTCTGCGCTCAGTGGGGCCACTTACCGAGGACTGCGCTCGCAATGTGGCCGAAACCGTTCAGCACGGCCGGCGTCGCGCTTGACGAGCTGGTTTCGACTTATCAGGAGCGCATACTCCTCATAACGGTGAAGAGACCGGGTTGATGTTGCCACCACCGAATTCTCGACGATGGCGCGCATCACACGAAAACCATAGTGCGACAGCATCATAAGCGCCACCTACCAGTACCGACGGGTGGCGCGATCCGTCGTGCGCGCTTGATCGCCAAGACCACGCCGGGGATCACAGCTCCGCGGCGATCCTGGCACCGCCAATTCGCCGAGATCGACGTCAAGGCCAATGTCGGCTTCCAGAAACGACATACACGTCAATGGAGAAACTAGCCGCCACCGTCGCGTTCGTAGCAGCGATGCCAGCGGCGGCATGGTCACGATCCCCGCGGTCTTCTGGGCCCGGGTCAGGGGGTTTGCTTGGCGGCCAGCACGGCGATGGCTTGCTTTTCGCTGACCGGGGCCTCGGTGATGGGCTCGGAGGAGGTGCGCATCCCGGCGAGCATGATCGCTAGCTGACGGCGCCAAGCCGTATTGGTCAGATCACTGGTCGTTTCCATCAGTCCCTGCATGGCCCACAGCACCACATCGATGTCGGTCAGCCCGATGTCGGGGTTGATGCGCTGATGCCTTTGCGCATCGGCCAGCAGCGCCTTGACCCGTTTGCGTGTCTTGAGCACCAACACCTGGTGTTCGGCGGTACCGAAGGTCTTGCTGAGCAGGAAGTAGCGCTTGTGGGCATGAAGCAAGTCCCCGGCACCGTAGAGGTACCGCTCCAAACCCATCCCGTTGGCACTGGTTTGAGCCGCGCAGGCGATATCGTCCATCTCTTCGAGAAACTGGTGGACGAACTCCGCGATCAACACTTCCTTGGTCGGAAAGTGCCGATACAGCGTGCCCATTCCCACCCCAGCACGCTCAGCGATCTCGATGACACCGCCTGCGAGGCCCTGCTCGGCGAAGATCTCATCGGCCGCCTGGAGTATCCGGGCACGATTGCGCACCGCATCGCTGCGCATCGGACGATCGGCACTGACGCTCTTGCTCTTGCGCTGAACCATCGTCGCGCTCCGTTCGTCAATTACCGATCAAGCTTCAAATGCGTTTGCTGCAGACAAGGGGAACAGCCGCTCCGAATGACTAGGCTAGCATCCGACAGCACTTTTACACCCCCCACATCGACAACTACGACGACGAAGTTTTCGGCGGGGAGCACCGCCCTTACCCCACGCTCAGCACCGACACGGCCGCTGCGCCAGACACACTGTGGCGCCGAAATACACAGGGGCTCAGAACACGGTCCAGGCAGTCAATTGATCGGCGTTGCCTTTCGCAGCCGGCGGCTCACCTAGTGCCTCCGCACCTGGCCGCATCCCCGCCAGCATCAGCTCCAACCACCGCCGCCACGCCCCCGGAGCAGCATCACCCGTGATGTAGATCAGCCGGCCCATCGTTAGCCCTAAAGCGTCGATATCGGAACGCTGGATGTCAGCCCTGATCCGCCCATGCAACTGGGCCTGCACCAGCAGCTCGTAGATCTTGTCCCGCACTGGGTTGGCCATCGCAAGGACGTCCTTTTCCCCGATCATTCGCGACCACACCCTTAGCTGCGGATTCTCGAGGAAGAACTCAGCGCAGGCATATGCGTATCGGTCATACGCGTCGCCGCCATGCTCCGAAGCAGCATCGGCCATCTCGAGGGCTTTCTCGAAGAAGTCGGCCACCAGATCCCGCACCACGGCCGCCACTTCCGGATACGCGTCTTGCACAGTCGCAACGTCCAGCCCCGCACGAAGAGCGATGGACCCCAGCCCAGC
>Ga0137412_10000954_pt1 | contig 21665 bp, 17 predicted proteins | sample CZODoug2_1_16fun_FD_122160 | JGI IMG/M metagenome (GOLD analysis project Ga0137412, IMG submission 122160) | Vadose zone soil fungal communities from Angelo Coast Range Reserve, California, USA - CZODoug2_1_16fungal (Hybrid Assembly) | ecosystem: Environmental > Terrestrial > Soil > Vadose zone... | reverse complement strand
TCATCACTTCTTCGAATGATGTCTTCGCCCTGGATGCGCGATCCAGCCGCGAGCTTTGGCACTATCACCGTCCGGTCAGCTCGGGCTTGTTGGACGATGCCGCCGCTCACAAGAATCGCGGTGTCGCCGCCTGGCAGCAATCAGTATTTGTCGAAACCGACGACGCCCACCTGCTCAAGCTCGATGCCCGCTCTGGAAACTTACTCTGGGATGTCGCCTACGCCGAAGGCAACAAAAACTATGGCGCCACCAGCGCCCCTCTCGTCGTTAAAGACAAAGTCATCGTCGGCACTTCAGGGGGCGACGATGGCGTTCGCGGTTTCATCGCCGCCTTCGACGCCAAGACCGGAGGGCAAGCCTGGCGCTTCTGGACCATTCCCGGCCCTGGCGAACCTGGCTCCGAGAGTTGGCCTGGGGACCTTTATCTTCGCGGCGGCGGTACCACCTGGATGCCCGGCACCTACGACCCCGAACTCAACACTATTTATTGGGGAACCAGTAACGCCGCCCCCGATTTTGACGGCGAGCCGCGCCCCGGCGATGATCTTTACACCGCCTGCGTTCTTGCGTTAGACCCCGACACTGGCAAGATGAAATGGTACTTTCAATTTACACCTCACGACCTTTACGATTACGACGCTACCGAAACCCCCGTACTCGTCGATGCCGTGTATCAAGGCCAGCCTCGAAGGCTGCTGGTACAGGCGAATCGCAATGGATTCCTCTACGTCCTCGATCGCACCGATGGGAGGTTTCTCTCAGCCGTTCCCTTTGTCACCCACTTGAATTGGGCTAAAGCTATCGACGCGCATGGACGCCCGATACTCACCGGCCGGGAGCCCTCCGACCAAGGCACCGAAATTTGTCCCAGCATGATCGGCGCAACCAACTGGTTCTCGCCTTCCTATAATCCGGCCACTCATCTTTTCTACTTCCTGGCTCTTGAGGAGTGCGGCATCTTCCACCGCAAACCCGAAAAATTCGCCGAAGGCCGCGGCTACTATGCCACCGGCGTCAAACGCGTCCGCGGCGGACCGCGGGAAAAAATTTTGCTCGCGTATCACCTTGACTCCGGTGCGATCGAATGGCGATATCCCCAGACAGGTGACGGTGGTTCTGCCGCCGGCACCATGACCACTGCGGGAGGCCTGGTTTTCTTCGGCGACGATGCGGAATCGTTCGAAGCCGTGGAAGCAAAAACCGGCAAACCGCTATGGCACTTCACCACCGGCCAGAGATTTCATGCATCTCCGATGACTTATGCGGTCCTCGGAAAGCAATACGTCGTCATAGCCTCGGGAGGCGATATTTTCAGTTTTGCATTGCCGTAGAAGCGAAGATTCGAAACAAAATCACAAGGAGGAAAAACAAATGTTTTCCAATCTTTTCACGCGCAGGGCTTTCGGGACTCGAATAGCCGCGTTGTTTCCTGGCCTCGGCCTCGCTGCAGCAGCGCTCCCGTCGTCTGCGGAAGCCCAGGGGGAGGGTGGAGTTAAGAAGCTCAATATCGACGGTAAGCCCGCCGATAAAGGTTTCATCACCCCGCTCATCGTTCACAACAGCGTCATCTATATCGCAGGGATCGGCGCGCACTCCCACAATAAAGCCGAGTTCCCCAAGGACATCACCAATCACACCAAGAGTGTCATGGAGGGCGTTAAAATATCCGTTGAGACCGGTGGCGGCACGATGGACTCCATTCTGCAACTCACGGTGTTCCTCGCCAGCATTAACGACTACGACGGTATGAACGGCGTCTTTAAAACGTACTTCCCAAACGGTGGCCCGGCACGCACTACCGTCGCGGTCGCGAATCTTCCCGGCGACTCACTCGTCGAAATCAATTGCACCGCCGCGGTCGTTCGCAAGTAAGCAATTCGCTCATAGGAGAGAAAATACCCGATGCCACTCAATCTGAAGTCCACTCGCCGCACCTTTATGAGCAGCCTCGGTGTCATAGCCGGAACCTTGGCCGGAGCAATGACCAATCCCAGAGGCCTTTTCGCAAGCGCCGCAGTACCAGCCTCCGGCCCTGGTACCGCCAAAATTTCCGGCTTTGGCGCGTCCGGCAACGTTTACGACGAACTCGGCGTAACCACCGTAATCAATGGGCAGGGAACAATGACTGTTCTCGGCGGCTCACTAGCACGCCCCGAGGTCGAAGCGGCAATGGCTCTGGCAGGCCAGCACTTCTGTAGCATTCCAGATCTGGAAGTCGCCGCCGGAAAGCGCATCGCCGAAATGCTCAAGCTCCCCGCCGGCTACGCGGCGATCGTCACTTCCGGCGCTGCCGCCGCCATGCAATCCGGCCTCGCCGGCATTCTGACCGGAGACAATCCCACATTCATCGAGCAGCTTCCCGATCTGACGGGAATGAAATCCGAAGTCATCATTCAGAAATCTCATCGCAATCCCTTCGATCATCAACTCCGCGCCACAGGCATCAAGCTCGTCGTAATCGAAACCACCGACGAGCTGCGCAAAGCCGTCAACCCACAAACCGCCATGTTGCATTTCTCGAACTTCGCCAATTCCGCCGGACAAATCAAAGTCGAAGAATGGGCCAAGCTCGGCAAGGAATTGAACATCCCAACCTTTATCGACGCCGCCGCCGACACTCCTCCGGTCTCGCACCTCTGGGACTATGCCAACATGGGCTACGACCTTTCCGCCTTCAGCGGTGGAAAAGCCATGCGCGGTCCGCAGTGCGCAGGGCTCTTGATCGGCCGCAGAGACCTCGTCGCCAACGCCCTACTCAACAACAGCCCACACGAAGACACGTTGGGCCGCTGCGCCAAAGTCGGCAAGGAAGAAATCGTCGGTATGGTCAAAGCGCTCGAGCTGTACCTCAAGGAAGATCACGAAGCGCTCAACAAAGAATGGCAGCGCCGTCTGGAATCCATCTCTGCCCGCATCACCCGCATTCCGGGTGTCACCACGGCCTATTCCGTTCCCGACGTCGCCAATCACGTCCCCCACATGGACATTAAATGGGACGCCACTCACATTTCGCTCGACCCGAAAGATGCCTCCAAACAGCTCCGCAGCGGCAAGCCGTCCATCGTGATCGAAAGCCATACCAACGGCCTCGGCATGAACTCTTTTATGCTTCAACCCGGCGAAGAAAAAATCATCGCCGACCATTTAGTCCAACTCTTCCGAGCCCATTCTGTATGAGTGATCACCGGCGCTTGTAGGGGCGCAGCCTGCTCCGCCCCTACTCGGCAAGTCCGATCCAAAATGACGGCTCACTCCTCTCAATCTCCAACTCGCATCCGCTGGCTACTAATCGGCTGGCTTTTCATCCTCAGCGCGGTCGCCTTCCTCGACCGCGTCAACCTATCCATCTCCGGAACGCACCTCGCCGCCGACTATCATCTCAGCGATGTGCAGTTCGGCTTGCTCTCCACGGCCTTTCTTCTCGGCTACGCGCTCTTTCAGACTCCCGCTGGCTGGTTGGCCGACCGCTGGGGGCCTCGCCGCATCCTCGCCGGTGGAGTCGTCTGGTGGGGCATTTTCACCGCCCTCACCGCCGTCGTGCCCACAGGCCTGCGCAATCCGCTCCTGCTTCTCTTGCTAGCCCGTTTCCTTCTCGGCGCCGGCGAAGCGGTCATGTATCCCTGTTCGAATCAGTTTGTGGCCCGATGGATCCCCACCCAGGAACGCGGGCTAGCCAACGGCCTGATCTTCGCCGGAGTCGGCGTAGGTTCCGCCACTTCGCCTGCATTGATCACTTACATCATGATTCATCACGGCTGGCGCTCCTCTTTTTGGATTTGCGCCCTCCTTGGTCTGGCCGCTGGCTTGGTCTGGTTCCATGCCTCCCGTGACACACCCGAGCAGCATCCCCTGGTTTCCGCCTCGGAGCTGGCAGTCATTCGAAGTGGCCTCGCACTCGCTGAGAAACAAACGCCGGGTCACGTAACGACCGCCTCCGCCCGGAACCACGTCTCCTCGACTGTGCCTTGGGCGACAATTCTGAAACACCGCGAAGTTTGGCTCATCACGCTCAGCTATTTCTGCTACGGATACGTAGCGTGGATTTTCTTTGCTTGGTTCTTTATCTATCTCGCGCGTGTCCGCGGCATGAACCTGAAGTCGAGCGCTTTCTACGCCACACTTCCGTTCCTCGCCATGGCGATGGGCTGTGCGGTCGGCGGTTTGGTCGCCGATTTCTTAACCAAGCGAGTAAGCCGGAGATCTGGGCGATGTGGAGTCGCTGCCGTTGGACTCGCCTTGAGCGGTACTTTCCTTGCGTGCGGCTCACTGGTTGACAGTGCCCCATTGGCAAGTGTCATTCTAGCTGGCGGAGCAGGTGCCTTGTACCTCTCCCAGAGTTCCTATTGGGCCATCAGTGCCGATATCGGTGGATCCTTCTCGGGTTCCGTGTCTGGATTTATGAATATGGGCGCCCAGCTCGGCGGTGCCGTCACCGCATCCCTGACTCCGTTCATCGCCGTCCATTTCGGCTGGACAACTTCCTTCCTGGTCGCAGCCGCCCTCGCGCTCCTAGGCTCCGTAGCGTGGTTCCTGGTCGACCCCAACCGCCCTCTCGTTCCTGCCACTCCCACGCTCAGTGAGTCTGACTAGAGCTAAAGAATTCAGGCGATCTTCTGGTGGCAAGGCCTCTTCCCGGTTGAGGCCGGGACGAAACAATATGCCACTTTGGTTCTCTTCGTGCCGCCATTGTCATTCTGGAATCCCCCTCGTCCTCTGGGAATACCCTTCGGAAGTCAACCGAGCACTCAACGCGAGAAGCTGGGCTACTCTCGCGTCGAACTCAAGACAAAAGGAAGGTTGTCGATCAGCAATACGTCGTGCGCGCCTCGCGAGGGTAAGACTCCTCTGGCATGGCAAATGCTCATTGTTCCGCGACGGATTGCCGCTGCAGGAAATCATTAGCCGCGACTAATGACTCGCACGCGATCGCAAAAACCTGATAACGCTCGCGATTGAGCGCGACGGTTGGCCGGCCGCATGCCGGTTTCGCGCCGGACGGCAACGTCGTTTGGTAACCGGTTTCTCCTCGAGAGGGTGTGACTTCGTATGAGCGACGACATCGTTCGCGAGTTTCTCGTGGAAAGCGCTGAGAATCTCGATCTGCTCGACCGTGAACTGATCCATCTCGAGAAAGAGCCCAGAAACCGCGACACGCTCGCCAGCGTTTTCCGGACCATTCACACCATCAAGGGGACCTGCGGATTTCTGGGATTCACCAAGTTGGAATCAGTTGCGCACGTCGGCGAAAACCTCCTCAGCAAGTTGCGGGACCTCGAGATTGCGCTCGATCCGGCGATCACCACAGCGCTGCTCCAGATGGTCGATGCTATCCGGCAAATGCTTGCGAGCGTCGAAGCCGCCGGCAACGAAGGCGAACGCAACGACCAGGAATTGATCAAGACGCTGACTCGTCTGCAACGACAAGGGTCATCAGACAAGCCACAAGTCACCGGCGCAGCGAACAAATCCGCCCCTCCGGTCGAAAAGGCGGCCGCCCCGCCGCCGGAAGCCGTTTCCCGAGTGGAAGCCAAACCAAAAGCCAAACCCGAGACCAAACCAGAAACTGTGGAAGTTGGCGCGGAACGCAGTGACGCGGGCCCGCAAGGAACGGCGGATGGATCGCAGCAACAGAAAAGCGGATCGGTAAGCGACAGTTCCATTCGCGTCGATGTAGTCTTACTCGACAAGCTGATGAACCTTGTGGGCGAACTGGTGCTAGCCCGCAACCAAATTTTGCAATTCTCCAATGGGAAAGAGGATGTCGGGCTGCTCGCCCCGAGCCAACGCCTCAATCTGATCACCACGGAGCTGCAGGAAGGCGTCATGAAAACGCGCATGCAGCCTATCGGTAATATTTGGAGCAAGTTTCCACGCACCGTCCGCGACGTCGCCACGATGTGCGGCAAGCAGGTACGCATCGAAATGGAAGGCAAAGAAACCGAGCTCGATAAGACCATCATCGAAGCCATCAAAGATCCGCTGACACACATCGTTCGCAATTCCGTGGATCACGGCATCGAGACGCCTACCAAGCGCGTAGCCGCCGGGAAGTCTGCCGAGGGGCGCTTGTCGTTGCGCGCCTATCACGAGGGCGGGCAAGTGATCATCGAGATTTCCGACGACGGTGCCGGACTCGATTCAGAAAAGCTTCGCCGCAAGGCCGTCGAAAAAGGCCTGATCACCGCAGAACAATCCGCAAAGATGGGCGAGCGAGAAGCCACCAATCTAATTTTCCTGCCAGGGTTTTCCACCGCGGAAAAGGTCACCAATGTTTCCGGCCGCGGCGTGGGCATGGACGTGGTGAAGACCAACATCGACAAGATCGGCGGCACTGTTGACGTCCAATCCAAACCTGGTGCGGGCACGACCGTCCGTATGAAGATCCCCCTGACGCTGGCCATCATCCCGGCGTTGATCGTAACCAACGGCGGGGAGCGCTACGCCATCCCCCAGATCAGTCTGTTGGAATTGGTGCGGCTCGAAAGGGAAGACGCGAAAAAACGTATCGAACTGATCCAGGGCGTACCGGTCTACCGCCTGCGTGGCCGACTCTTGCCCCTCGTGTACCTCGATCGCGAACTTCGCGCGGATCCCTCAACGGTCGCGGCCGACGCCGTAAACATCGTGATCCTGCAGGCCGACGAGCGGCAGTTTGGTCTGGTAGTAGACGGCATCAACGACACCGAAGAAATCGTCGTCAAGCCGCTGGGGAAACAGCTCAAGGGCATCGAGACCTTTGCCGGCTCGACCATTATGGGTGATGGCCGGGTGGCGTTAATTCTCGACGTGCTGGGAATCGCGCAGTCTTCCAACGTGGTGAACGAAGTGCGTGCGCGCGCGCTCGCGGAAAAGGAAAAAGAATTGGTCACGGACCAGGGAGACAAGCAAACTCTGCTGCTTTTCACCGGCCCCGGCGACGGACATATGGCCGTCGCGCTAGATCACGTCGGACGTCTGGAAGAGTTTCCTATCTCGACTGTCGAACGCGCCGGCGGTGTCGAGGTCGTGCAATACCGCGGAGAGATCCTGCCGCTTATGTTTCTCTCGGAAATGTTGGAAGAGCGCCGCAGCCATTCCCGGCTCGCGGCGACTCCAGCAAAAACGTCGAATCCGGATAAGTTGCAGGGCATCGTTTACTCCTCGGAGGGCAAGCGCGTTGGATTGGTGATCGATCGGATTCTCGACATCGTTGACGAGTCCATCAAAATCAAGTCTGCGCCCAGTCGGCCCGGAGTCCTCTATACAGCGGTCATTCAAGGCCGTGTAACCGAACTCCTGGACATGCCCGCGCTATTGCAGGCCTTTGAACGCACCCGCGTCAGCAAGACAACGCAACACGAACGGGTGGAGGTCTAATTTATGGCCGGCGCCAAGCAACTCTGCACGTTCTATGTAGGTGAAGGTTACTTTGGCATTCCGGTCCAGCAAGTGCAAGAAGTGGTGCGTCCGCAGCCCATTACGCCAGTGCCGTTAGCTCCGAAAGTCGTGCGCGGACTCATCAACTTGCGCGGACAAATCCTCACCGCCATTGATCTCCGTTTCCGCCTCGGCTTAGGCGAGCCGGGTGATCCGGCGAAGCTGATGAACGTAGTGGTGCGAACCGACGAAGCTCCAGTGAGTTTCCTGGTCGATGAAATTGGAGAAGTGCTGCACGTGGATGACGACACTTTCGAGAGTCCTCCCGAAACCCTCCAAGGCGACATGCGTGAGTTGATCGGTGGCACATACAAGCTCGAAGGCAAGTTGCTCCTGGCCTTGAGCATGGAGCGCACCGTTGACTATGGCGGAGCGCCGACCCACACGAAAGAATCCTCTTTAACAATTCCAAGTTGCCTCGCGGAGAGCGAAACCAAATCGGGCAAAGGAATGTAGTGCACTGCCCGAAATGCGAACGCCCACAGGAGTTCTCCCGCTCATTTTCTTGCGATGCTCTTGCTTCAGTTGGGGCGGGAGCCAGCCTGCGCGGCCGTTATCTCATCCTTCCAACAGTCCAAGAAAATCTTTGGATTGCGATTCGAAGTCATGCGGTCCTCAAAGTGCTTCGGTAGAGTCCGTTGCGGTGGCGCTTGCGGCCTAGCTTTAAGTAGCTGCGTAGAAATTAAAAGACCTACGGCGCGTCTGTCGTTGCGTGGATTCGCCGGTTCCAAGAGTAGGCTGGGAAGGGAACGCGATTTGGGCATGATTACCGTTCTGGTACTCAAAATAAATCATATTTCGACGGGCAACGCGCCCCAAGAGCCGCTCCAGCATGCCTGAGTCTGCCAATCGCGAGGAGGAAGCGAGATGAAGCTGACGCTCGGTAAGAAGCTTTTGATGGGATTCGGTTCGATTCTGATCCTGATGATCATCAGTTCAGGATTGTCCTACAGAAAATCGTCGCAAATCCAGGGAATCGAGCACTACATTCTGTCGAATCGCATTCCGTCGATCCAGGCGACCAGCGACTTGAAGGACAACGTCGACTTTTCCGGCAGCAAGGCCCGCCAAACGATTCTCGCCGGAGGTGAGACTGCGAGAAAGGAAGACGCGCAGAAACGCTTCAATGCTGCCTGGGACAGGATCGACAAAAGTGTTGGCAGATTGAATGACCTCTCCCTGAACTGGAGACTTCAGGAGAACAAGGACCGGCTGGCAAAGATAGAGCAAGGGTTGCCAGGAATTCGGGAAGCGCAGCAAGCCACGATGGATACCGCGAGCAGTGGCGCTCGCGATTCCGTGGTCAAAGGGGGAAATGACTATGCCGACAAAGTCACTCCGGTTCTTGATGGCGCGACAAAGGTTATCGGCGAACTCGCCGATAGTTTTGCCAAGACACTTATCGACGAACAGGAGAAACTCGACTCCGCAAATACTTCTCTAGCTTGGACCATGGGAATTGCCACGTTCACGGCCGTCGCGATCGGCCTCTTTGTTGCCATCTTCGTAAGCCGGGGAATTTCCAACGCTACTTCATTGGTCCTTGCCTTGGCCGAGGCCGTTGCCGCCGGAGACTTAACTCGCGAGGACGTCCAGATAGTCAGCCACGACGAGCTCGGTGACCTCACCACGGCCATGAACAAGATGAAAAATAGTCTACGCAAGGTCATCCAATCGATGGCCAACAACGCGCAGATCGTAGCCAGCTCCAGCGAAGAACTCTCCAGCACTAGCCAGCAGATGAGCGCCAGCGCTGAAGAGACCTCCTCGCAGGCCAATGTCGTCTCCAGCGCCGGCGAGCAGGTCAACCGCAATCTCCAAACCGTGGCGACCGGCAGCGAGGAAATGAGTGTTTCCATCAAGGAAATCGCTAAGAACGCCACCGAGGCGGCGAAAGTCGCTACCGGAGCGGTACGCGTAGCCGAAACCGCCACCGCGACGGTAGGCAAGCTGGGCGAATCCAGCACCGAAATCGGGCTGGTCATTAAAGTGATTACCTCTATCGCGCAGCAGACCAATCTCCTGGCCTTAAACGCCACCATCGAAGCCGCCCGCGCCGGAGAAGCCGGCAAGGGTTTTGCTGTGGTCGCCAACGAAGTAAAGGAACTCGCAAAACAGACCGCCAAAGCCACCGAAGATATCAGCCAGAAGATCGAAGCGATTCAGAGCGACACCAAGAGTGCGGTGGACGCTATCGGTATGATCAGCGGTGTGATCGGTCAAATCAACGACATCTCCAACACCATCGCGACCGCGGTGGAAGAGCAAAACGCCACCACTAACGAAATGTCCCGCAATGTCACCGAAGCTGCCCGCGGCGCCGGCGAGATATCGAAGAACATCGCCGGTGTCGCGGAAGCCGCGCAAACCACCTCCCACGGCGCGGGAGATTCGCAAAAGGCCGCGGCTCAACTCGCCCAAATGTCCACCGAACTTCGCGAACTCGTCGCCCAGTTCAAATATTGAGGCAGCCGAAGGCGGTTCGCTCCGCTCCGCTAGGTCATCCCATCGAGACCAGAAAATTTCGGCAAATCGTCCGTTACAGCAAAGGACCACCAGCAACATACCATGACGCCCATTCGCATCCTCGTCGTAGATGATTCCGTCGTCATTCGAAAAGTGTTGTGCGATGTGCTTAGCTCTGATCCGGACATCGAAGTCGCAGGTACCGCCTCCGACGGCCGTCTCGCGCTGGCGAAAATCGCCCAGCTCACTCCCGACCTCATCACCCTCGACGTCGAAATGCCCAACATGTCCGGTCTGGAGACCATTGCCGAAATTCGCAAACTCCACCCGATGCTGCCCATCATTATGTTCAGCACCCTGACTGAGCGCGGGGCCTCCACGACCCTGGACGCGCTGGCCCTCGGCGCCAGTGACTACGTCGCCAAGCCCAGCAACACCGGCAGCCTGGACGTCACAATGAGTCGCATCAAGCAGGAGTTGCTCCCCAAAGTCAAAGCCTTGTGCGGCCGTCGTCTTTCGGACAAGGTCCGTGCTAAATCCATCCTCAAGAGAACGATCGTCCCGGCATTGCGAATGCCTCGCTCCGCCGCTCGCATCGACATCCTGGCCATCGGCACCTCCACGGGCGGTCCCAATGCCCTCGCGGAGGTTCTCCCCGCGATTCCGGCAGATTTCCCTGTCCCGATCGTAATCGTGCAGCACATGCCGCCCTTATTCACGCGCATGCTCGCCGAACGCCTGAACAAGCAGTGCGCCATCAGGGTTCACGAGGGCGAACCCGAAAAGACGCTCGAGCCCGGCCACGCCTGGATCGCGCCGGGTGACTATCACATGATCGTGGTGCGCCACGGCACCGCCATGCAACTCGCGATCAACCAGGAACCTCAGGAAAATTCCTGCCGCCCGGCCGTCGATGTGCTCTTCCGGTCCGTCGCCAGCGTGTTCGGCCCCAACGCCCTCGCGGTTGTCTTGACGGGAATGGGCTCCGACGGCGTTCTTGGATCGCAGTTCGTGCGCGAACGCGGCGGCCACGTTTATGTGCAGGATGAGGCTACCTCCGTGGTCTGGGGCATGCCAGGCCAAACGGCTGCCGCCGGTTGGGCAGACAGCATCTTCCCGCTCCAATCCATGGCCGGCGAAATTGACCGACACGTGCGCGCGAGTCGCCAGTCTCCCATTCCGGTTCCCGGGCTGCTACCCAGTAATTCGAGCTAACAGGTACCTTTCCGATCCTTCTTGAAGGGGTATGCGCGACGTAAAGTTAACCGTCTAGGAACAAGGTGACGCCCGATGGCCGCAGAAACGCAAGCACAAAGTCTCGCAGCAAACCCACCCAAGGACGCGGACGATCGTGATCCCGTCTATCTGAAGATTCGCGACCTCGTCTATCAGGCCTGCGGGATTTACCATTCGGAGGAAAAAATCTATTTGCTGGCTGGGGCTTGCAAACGGCGCATGGCTCTTTCCAGGGCGAAAGAGTCTCGTCAATACCTCGACCTCATCAGCAGTCCGTCCACCCGCGTTCTCGAACTGCGCGAACTTCTAAATGAGATCACCATCGGCGAAACCTGCCTGTTCCGCAGCACTCCACAGCTCACCGCTCTGCAAAACGTAATCCTGCCAGAGCTGATCGCCACCCGCTCAAAGATCGGCCTACGTAAGCTTCGCATCTGGAGCGCTGGCTGTTCCACCGGAGAAGAACCCTACACTCTCTCCATGTTTCTGCTGGAGCAAAGCGAAAAACTGCTCAAAGGCTGGACCTTCGAGATCTCTGCAACCGACCTCAATGATCGCTCTATCGAGACCGCCAAGGCCGGAGTCTATGGCACCTACGCCCTCCGCAACACCACCGACCTCTACAGACGCAAGTACTTCATGCCTTCCGATGGCGACAAGCTGCAAGTTAAGGATGAAGTCCGCTCTCGTATCACTTTCTCTCGCCTCAATCTCAGCGACGACACCAAAATGCTGTTCATGAAGGGTATCGATCTGGTCTTTTGTTGCAACGTGCTGATCTATTTCGACATTCCTTCCAAAAAACGCGTCGTCCAGCACTTCTTCTCCAGCCTCCAGGCACCGGGTTATTTCTTCCTCGGCCACGCCGAGTCTCTTTACCAGATCACCGATCAATTCCGGCTAGTGCATCTCCCGGGCACCACTACCTATCTCAAAGCGGCTCCCGGTTCCGAAGGGACGCCCAGGCCATGACGACCACCACCCCTGCAAACGCCGAACTTCGCAAACGCGTCGAGAAACTTCGCTCGCTGCCTTCGTCACCCGCGGTCCTTCAGCCGTTGCTCGATCTTCTTCGCCGTCCTCCAGACGAAATCGAGCTCAGCCAGGTCGTGCAACTGGTTTCGTACGAAAAGACCATCACTGCGCAGCTGTTGCGCATCGCCAATTCGCCGCTATATGCCCGCGCACGCCCCGCCGAATCGATTCAGTCCGCCATTTTCACTCTGGGCATCCAGCGGATCGAGGACATCCTCCTCAGCAACTGCTTCAGCAATCTCGTCCCGCGAGACAAATGGGTGGTGGATCCCGCGGTGTTCTGGCGCCATTCCTTCGGTTGCGCTCTGGTTTGCCGCGAATTTGCCGAGCGCATCGACTATTACGACCCGGACAAGGCATACCTCGCCGGCCTGCTCCACGACCTCGGTATCATCGTCAACTCACTGGCCTACACTGATGAGTATCGCACTGTGCTCGCCGAGGCCCTTCGGAGCGGTCGCCCTCTTGAGGAACAGGAAAAGCAAACCTTGGGCTTCACGCATTGCGAAAGTGGCGTTATCCTGGGCAAGACTTGGCAGCTTCCTGAAGCCATTTGTGAGGTCATCGAGTGGCACCACGACATAGAGCATGCGCCGCCGACGAACCTACTGATCGCCCTCGTCCACCTGGGCGACCTTCTGTGCCGTCTCCGAGGGCTCGGCTATGGGTATGAGGAATGGCGTGCCATCGATTTGGCCGCGGATCCCGCCTGGCCCGAACTCGCCAGGCATTGCCCCAAGCTTGCGAACATCGACCTTGCCCGCTTTACCCTCGACTTAGACGCCTTCGTCGTCCGTATCACGAAATTGGTCGACACCATCTTTTCGCCGGCGCTCGCGCTGACCGGGTAGCCGCCCCAGTACCACAACTCTGGTAAACCAAGTGCAACAAGAGATTTCAGGAGAGCAAATGTGAAGAAACTTAAGGTCTTGATCGTGGACGACTCGTCAGTCATGCGAAAAATCGTCGAGCGCGCCCTGCGTCAAGCCGGCCTCGAGCTCACCGAGGTGCTGGAAGCCAGCAACGGTGCCGAGGCTTTGACCCAAGTGGAGAAGGGCGGCTTGGACATGATCCTCAGCGACATCAACATGCCCGTGATGGACGGACTTGAATTTCTCAAAAGTCTTGCCGGTGTCGAGGCCGCCAAAGGCGTTCCCGTCATCATGATTACCACCGAAGGCAGCGAGGCTCGCGTTGTCGAGGCTCTGTCCGCTGGCGCCAAAGGCTATCTCCGCAAACCTTTCACACCCGAACAGGTCAAAGAAAGAGTCGCGCCCCTCCTGGGAGGTGGCCAATGAGTTCTTTTACAAAAGCTGCTTCGCCAGCCGCTGTCGCCTTCGACCCCGGTTGGAAGACCATCTTGGAATGCGCTGCCATCGAAGTCTTTGAAATGATGGCCAGCGTTCGCCCGGAACTCAATTCCGCCAGCACTGGTGAACCCACCGGAGAGGTAACCGCCATGGTCGGCTTGGCCGGCGCACTCTGTGGAATGACCACGTTGCGCTGCACCAAAACCACTGCCGCCCGCTTCGCTGCCCTCATGCTCGGCGAAGCGGCCGCCTCCGATCCCTCGTCGTCCGGCGACGCGCTCGGTGAACTCTGCAATATGGTCGCGGGCAATTTTAAAGCGAAAATCAGCACCCTCGCCGATCACTGCATGCTCTCCGTCCCCACCGTAATCACCGGAGCGGATTATTCCGTGGAAGCCTCCGAACCCACCGAGGGCATCCTCGTACCCCTCCTGTTCGAAGGCCAGCCACTCTGGGTCTCGCTCATCATCCACACCTAGTTGCCAATCGCTCCCTGGCCGCAATGGCGACAGTTCGGGCGCGGCGGGTTTGTTGCCGGGTCCGCGTTCCTCAGGCGTCACGGACCTTCGCGGCTCTTTTTCATCGAAACGAGCCATTAAGTACGAGCGATGTGTAGTTCTTGCGGTTAGCTTGCTCGCTTGCCGTCCAGCGCGCACAAATAAGCGGCGCACCAGAAAACCAAAACGCAATGGAACCTCAACGGTACTTTTGCTACTAGTGTCGCCAAGTGTAATTTCACATTGTCTTCACCTGTACTTTCGGCCAACTTTCGCCCGATATCCCCGCAACCTACACTGTCGCTCGTGGGGATCTTGATCGGACTACGGTGCGAAATGCCTAACCTTGACTATATCTCCTGTGTGTTGACTGTATTTTCAACGATCTTGGTAGGGAAAAAACTCTGGCAAGGCTGGGCTATCGCCGCGGTCAACAGCGTGATCATTTGCGTGATTGGCATGCGCACCGCACAATTCGGGTTTGTTCCCGCCAATCTGTTTTGCATGGGACTCTACGCAAACAATCTGTGGACCTGGCGAGGCAAGAATCCATGAAATCGCGCGCATATAAGCCCGTCGCGGCTTTTACACTCGTGCTGGCGATTGCTTCTGGCGGTCGGCGTCTTCACGCCCAATCCTCGGACACGAAACGCCAAGTCAAGCACATGGTGGCTCCGCAGTTTCCGGAGCTGGCAAAAAAACTTAATCTGACCGGCACGGTCCGCATCGAAGTCACCATTGGCCCCGACGGCATCGTCAAACGATCTCGTATTCTCGGTGGGCACCCGGTGCTGGCGACCGAGGCGGAACACGCCGCCGACAAATGCACCTTCGAGCCAGGCCCCAAAGAGACCACCGAAATCATTGAGTTCAAGTTCTAAGCCCGCCCCGCCTCGACGCTCGCCGAAGTACAATGTCATCAAGATTGCTATTGCGCAGCCATCGTTGGCGGCGCCACCGTGCCCTGAGGAAACTCGATGACCCCGAATGACTTCCGCCGCATCGCCCTCACCCTCGAAGGCGATCGCATCTTCGCCACACTAGCCTCCGCGGACCACGACTACGGCAACCTGATGCTTACGCCCGAACAACAAGCCGCCTTCGTAGACGAACTCCCCGAAATTTTCCTCCCCATAAAAGGCGGCTGGGGCCGCATGGGCATGACTCACATCAAACTCGCGGTAGCCACCGAGGACATCTTGGCAGGAGCCCTACACGCAGCATGGAAGCTCCGCGTCGAGAAAAACGCCAAATCAGGCAACAAGACGAACCGTGCAACTGTGCCGCAGGGGGGAGTCCGCGCGGCCCTGCGGCCCTCAGCGTCTGTCATACCCTCGCCCAAGCTCAAACGAGAAAGAAAGAAAGCGGGAACGAACCAACGCCCGTGACGGGTGCCGCTCCGAAAGGCTCCCTCCCGCAAGCAGCTTCCGGGTTCCCTTCGCCTCGCTACTGCGGCGCCGGCCCCCGCACCACCTGTACAAACGTCTCCGGCCGCACCCACTTCGCGAACGCCGCCCGCACTTCCGCCGCCGTCATCGATGCATACCGGCCAGCCGCTCGATTTAATTCGTCCAGCGGCAGACTCATCTCCGCAAAGCCAAGCAAGCTACCCGCGAGATCATCTTCGCTGGCGGCCCGCAAAGACAGTTGCCGCAGCACCAGCGCCTTCGCCTGCTGCAACTCCGCCGGACTCACCTCCTCCTTCTGCATCGCCACCAAATCTCGCTGCACCAGTTGCCGAGCCTTCGAAACGTTCACCGGGTCGCAGCCATAAGTCACCGTGTAGTCTGCCCGCGTCTTCCTGGCATCCAGTTTCACATCGACGTTGTACACATAACCATTTACCTGCCGCAGGTCGTGGTACAGCCGAGTAGCGTAAAACCCGCCTCCCAGTACGTGATTTCCCAGTTGCAACGCGTAGTAGTCCGCATCGAATCGCGTGATCCCCACCATCTCCGCCAGGTGCACCGTATCTTGCAGCTGGCTGGGATCCGGCACGGTCACCGCCGACGCCGTATTCAAAGGCACCGTAGGCAAAGTGACCTCCGGTTTTTCTCCAACGTTCTTCCACCCTCCAAACCATTTCGCGATTACGCCGTTAGCTTCCTCGGACGTGACATCGCCTATGACCACGATCGTCGTCAGATCGGGCCGCACCGCCTTCGCGTAATATCTCTTGACATCGTCCAGCGTGAGCGTCGAGATCGTCTGTGGCGTAGCTTCCCGCAACGACGGGTCTTTCGGTGGAAGCAAGCCCGCAAGGACCGCGCGATCCGTGCGATACCCCGGACTCTTCAGATTTCCTGCAGCAAATTGCGCGATCTGCGGCTTGATATTTTCCAGTGCCTCTCCCGGAAGCGCCGGATTCAGCTCGTTGTCCGCCAGCAGTTGCACCCCGCGCGCAAAATCCTGTTTCAAAACCCGTAAAGAGAAATTCAATCCAGGCGTTTCGCTCGCCGCGATGTCGTCCAGCGCCTTCTGAAACGCCAACCGGTCCAGGTTGGTAGTGCCGTAAGTGAATAGCTCGTCCAGGACATCGCCCACGCCGTCTTTGCCCGGCGCCGCCTCCAGGGACTCGGTATGCTGCACGCCCCCCAGTACCGTAACGGTCGGACTCGTCCTGTCCGTTTTGACGATCAGCCGCAACCCATTGGGCAGGGTAGTGTCCGTCCACGAGGTCGGGATAGAAAAACTCTTCAGAGCAAGCAAGTGCGACTCAGCCCACGGAGGCAATGCCACAGGTTTCGTAGGAGCCGAAGTCAGCGACTCGCTCCCTCCAAATCCCTTGTCCGACACCGCCTCCCCCGAAGCGACCGGCTTAAGCTGCGCCGTAATCGAGCTCTGATCGACCAAATACTGTTTTGCAACGCGGTTCACGTCAGCTACGGTTACTTTCTTCAACGCATCCACAAACTCATCCGGAGAATTCCGCCCTTCCGCCGCCACCGCCTGCGACCAGCTCTCCGCCAGCCCCGGAATTGAGTTCCGCGCAAACTCCGCCCCAGCCACCTCCCCACGCTTAGCCGCGTCCACCAACTCCGCGGAAACTCCCTGAGCCGCATACTCGTTCAATATCTTCCGCATCTCCTGCGTAACCGCGCCCGCGTCCGCATCCGCCGGTAAAGCTAGCACCCCAAACCCAACGCTAGCTTCCGGAAATGTTTCAGCAATACCAAACTCCGCCGCCAACGCCTTCCCCTGCGGCACCAAGGCATACAAATTCCCCCGCTGGCTGGCCAGGACATCACTCAGGATCCTCACCGCCGGATAGTCGGTGCTCTTCGTTCCCGGCATACGATAAGAAATAAACGAAAGGGAATAAGATAGGTTGCTGTCCAACGTGAACGTCTCCGATTTCACCGGCTTTAGCTTCACCTCGGTTCGTGCCGGCAAATCCCGCCGCGGGATCTTCCCGTAAAGCTCCTTAACTTTGGCCAAAACCGCCGCCGGATCGACATCTCCGGAAATCACCAAAATCGCATTGTTCGGTGCATACCAATCCTTATAAAACTTCTTCAACATCTCTGCTTTAGTGGCATCGAACGAGGGCTTGGTTCCCAATGCGTCGTGGCTATAGACCGTCCCCGAAAACATGTCCTCATTCAAACGAGTAAGAAATTTGTAGGTAGGATTCGAAAGATCCCGCGCCACTTCCTGTTCGATGGCGCCTTTTTCCTTATCCCACTCCGCCTGCGCATCGTCCACATCCTGCATGCAAGCCGCGTCCAGCCGCAGCGCCAACTCCACATCTGCCGCCGGAATGGTCGTAAAATACTGCGTAATATTTTGCTGTGTATCCGCGTTACTCAACCCACCCAACTGCGCATAAATCGCCGCAATCTGATCGCCGCTGACATCCTGGCATCCCCGGAACGCCATGTGCTCCTGCGCATGAGCCATCCCCGGAAATCCCGGAGGCGTTTCATCCCCGCCCACCAAGTAGTTCTGCATTACGGTAACCACCGGTGCCAAAGCATCGTGCACAATCACCACCCGCATCCCATTGTCCAAAGTAGCCCGCGTGACGTTCACATCCTTGTGCCCAGCATCCTGCGCAAACACCGCGCATCCGCACGCCAACACCAGCAACGCCACCTTAAACATAGACCGCCGCATCATTCCTCCCGGAACGTCTCCTCATATCTCGATACTTGGACGCTATTCGAACCCAGCACGTAGTGATAGATCGCACGGTCAGTCAAACCCCAATCGCCGCGCGCAATCAGCCAACACCTCAGCCTCCCACACCGGCCGTTGCATGTTCTTCGAGTGCGTTCTGTCGCTAGGGATTCTTCCCGTCAATTGCAGAAACACCGCCGCGGAATGCTTGTAAGCCGGCACCGGCTCGCGAAACGCAACATTCCCCAAATGCTGCAGCGCATCCGACAGCGCAAAGTAAGCAGGATCGCTCGCCTCCCACAACCGGTCGCGCTCGGCGAATTTCTCCGGCGCAAACGTAGCCAGTCCCAGCAAATAATCCGATCCATACTCGATCATATTGATTCCCAGATCGTTCCCCGTATAAATCCGAAAATCGGGTCGCCGCGCATCGCGCAGCGCCAATCGCTCTAGCTCCACCCGCCGGTCCAGCGAAGAATGTTTGATCCCCTGAATCTCCGGGATATCCATCAACCGCTCGATTGTCTCCGCGTCAAAAATCTCTCCATTCGCCGCAAACATTCGCCCCAGTTCGAAAGCCAACACCCCCGCATACCCGCGGCATGTCTCTCGATAGACCGCGGCCTTCTCCTTCGCCGATTTTCCGTGAAGTTGAGCAGTCTGAAACAAAATCGGCGTCCCGCCAAATCCCACGATCGCATCCATCTGCCGACGATACAGAGCGACAACCTTGCCCGTCTGCCCTTCGATATACGCACCCGCAACGAACGGAACATCTTTCCCCAGCGCCTCTCGCGTCCACCGCAAAACGCTGATCTTCTCCGCCTCCGAAAGAAAATTCACATAACCCGTATCCATATTCACAGCGTTCATCAAACCTGTCTGGTGCGTGCCCACCAGCTGTTTCTGAAACGCCGCAACCGCGAAGCCCCCATCGCTCTCAAACGGCAGCAACGCCGCCGCAATCCCCAGCACTTTGCGATGTACCCGCTCCCGTTCGAATAACGACACCGACATCACGCCCGCCTCGCCTTCGCCAATTTCAATTGCCCAGCCATTTCCGAAATCTTGTAATACTCGTCCAGCGGATAGCACCCCGAAGGCAATCCCATCCGCGGCGCTGTAGTGCAATCGCTGAACGTCCGGCAAACCAATCGGTGCTGAATCGTCCGCCCCTCCGCTGCATCCGAAAGTATTCCCGGATACGAAAGCGTCATCCGCCCCAACCCCACTAGATCGACCCATCCCTCCCGCACCGCCGCCTGTGCCACATGCGGAAGAAAATCCTGCAAATAGCTGTACCCAGTCCCCATCACAATCAGATTCGGAAACTCCGCTTTCAATTCGCGCACCGCCACCATCTGCCGCACCACTCCAATCAATGGATCCTCCGGTGGCTGATATCCATCCGAAGGCGGATAAAGCGCCGGCCGCTGCACGTGCGGATTGTAGTAAGGACTCCCAGCCGTAAGGTTCACCAGCGAAATCCCCAACTCCTCAAGCAACTTCAAGAACTGTTTGGCCTCCGTAAGATCTATCTCGGTAGGACAATTCGAATTGACGCCAAATCCCCACCGGTAAGGAATTAAATCCGCATGCGGCTCGGGAATTCCCGGTCCCATCTTTCCCGAAGAAGACAACGCCGGATCGGGCCGGTAAGGCACAGTATCAAACGCCGACAACCGCACGCCAATCTGCAACCCTGGTGCCCCAGCTCGAATACCCGCCACCACTTCCCGCAAGAATCGCGTCCGATTCTCGAACACCCCTCCATATTTTCCCGGCCGCGTATGCGCCCCAAGAAATTCATGCCCCAAATAACCATGGCAGTGCTTCACATCCACAAAATCAAATCCCAAATCCGCAGCCGCCCGCGCCGCCCGATGAAAATCCTCAACAATCCCCCCAATCTCCCCATCCGTCAGCAAAGCCGATTCCACCGTCAATCCCACCCGCCGATCCAGAATCGGATGGTGATACAAAATCTTTGGCTCCGGCCGGTCATGCACATTCGGACGGCAATACCTTCCCGAATGCGTCAGTTGCAATCCTACAAGCGGCAGATCACCCGCCCCGCAGGTCTCCCGATGCGCTTCCAACAACCCAACCCGCAATTTCGCCAACCCAGCATAAGTGTGTGGCGCAATCACCAGCTGATTCGGGTTCGCCCGCCCCTCGTGCGAGACCGCCACCGCCTCGCTACCCCAAATCAGTTTCGCCCCGCTATTCCCAAACCGCCGCCACCTCCGCAACGTATGCTCGCTGGGATTCCCGTCCGCCAATCCGTCCCAGCCCTCCATCGGCTGAATCGCGATCCGGTTACCAAGCTCCACCCCGCCGCGCCGCAGCGGCCACGACAAAGGCGAGTCCGCCCCGCTCACCAATTCGCGATCGCAAGGAATCGTCACCCCGAGCCCCTGCAAGTGTTCCAGAAAACGCCCAACATCTTTAACCGCCCCAAGCCGCAGAATAGAAGTCACACCAGCGCGCCCTGCCGAGGCAAAGCCGCCACTGCCGTAGCAGCCGCCAAAGCCATCCCAATCAAAATCAAAAGCCCTCCCGCATGAGTCCCCGTATCATCCCGCATCCGTCCCACCACGCGCAAACGACTCTTCACCAGGTCGAACCTCACCATTCACGCGCGACCAGTGATACATTCCCCACGCATGCCGCCGTCTAACGAACCCGCATCCCAGCGCTGGCTCCGCATCATCCCCGTAGCCTTGGTGATGTACACCATCGCCTTCATCGACCGCACCAACATCTCCCTCGCGTTACCCCGTATCTCCCACGACCTCCACCTCGACCCCCAGCAAGCCGGCAACGTAGCCGGCATCTTCTACTGGGGCTACTTGGCGCTCCAAATTCCCGGTGGCCACCTGGCCAAGCATTGGAGCCCAAAAAAATTCATCAGCGTCCTGCTGGTAGCCTGGGCGATCTGCGCAGTAGGCTGCGGTTTCGCCCGCACCTACCACGAAATGCTGTTCCTCCGTCTCCTCCTGGGAGTCTCCGAAAGCGGCGTGTTCCCAGCCACGCTGATCCTGCTCTCCCACTGGTTCTCCCGATCCGAGCGGGCCCGCGCCAACGCCATGTGGCTCCTCTGCCTCCCAGGAGCCGTAGTCATCTCCTCCCCCTTCTCCGGCTGGGTCCTCGACCATTGGAACTGGCGCTCCATGCTCATCGCCGAAGGCGCCCTCCCATTCCTATGGCTGATCGTCTGGCTAGTAGCCGTCCAAGACCACCCTGGCCAAGCCAAGTGGCTACCAAAAAAGGAACGCGAAGCAATCGTAGCCACGCTAAGCCAAGAATCAACCGACCTTGAGACCACCAAAGCGGAATCCTACTTCCGCGCACTACTCCGACCCCAAGTCTTCCTCCTGGCCGGCGTCTATTTCTGCTTCGTAAGCGGTCAGATGGGCCTGCTCTTCTGGCTCCCCAGCGCCATGGCCACCTTCAAAGGCATGAGCAGCCTCTCCACCGGCTTTCTCTTCACGCTGCCGTTCATCGCTGCCTGTATCGGCCTGATCGTAGTCGGCCGCCTCTCCGACCGCGCCCATGAACGCCGCCTCCACGCCGCCGCAGTAAT
>Ga0137412_10000953_pt1 | contig 21670 bp, 16 predicted proteins | sample CZODoug2_1_16fun_FD_122160 | JGI IMG/M metagenome (GOLD analysis project Ga0137412, IMG submission 122160) | Vadose zone soil fungal communities from Angelo Coast Range Reserve, California, USA - CZODoug2_1_16fungal (Hybrid Assembly) | ecosystem: Environmental > Terrestrial > Soil > Vadose zone... | reverse complement strand
CGGATCAGCTGATCGCGCTGCACGTGGCCGAGGCGGCCATCGCCGATGCCGGCGGCCCGGAGTGGCTGCCCGACCGCGACCGGGTCGGCGTGATCCTCGGCCGGGGCGGCTATCTGACGCCCGGTCTGGTCCGGCTGGATCAGCGGGTGCGCACCGTGCATCAAATGCTGCGCACCCTCGGCCAGCTGGCACCGGAGCTCGGCGCCGAGCAACTCGGGGCCATCCGCGACGCTTTCGTGGCCCAGCTGGGCCCGGACCGTCCCGAGTCCGCCATCGGGCTCGTGCCCAACCTGGCGGCGTCGCGGATCGCGAATCGTCTGGACCTGCGCGGTCCGGCCAGCACGGTCGACGCGGCCTGCGCCTCCTCGCTGCTGGCGGTCGATGCGGCCGTCGCGGAGTTGACCCGGGGACGCTGCGACGTCGTACTGGCCGGCGGCGTGCACCACTGCCACGACATCACGATGTGGAGCGTCTTCACCCAGCTGGGCGCGCTGTCGGTGAGCCAGCGGATCCGGCCGTTCCACCGCGATGCCGACGGTGTGCTGATGGGCGAGGGCACCGGCATCGTCGTCCTCAAGCGGTTGGCTGATGCGGAGCGCGACGGCGATCGCGTGTACGCGGTGATCCGTGGCACCGGTGTGGCCAGCGACGGGCGCACCGCGGCGCTGGCCAACCCCGATCCCGGCGGGCAGACCCGGGCGGTGCGGGCCGCCTGGGCGGCGGCCGGTCTGGATCCCGCTGCGCCCGGCTCGGTCGGCTTGCTCGAGGCCCACGGCACCGGCACGCCGGTCGGCGACACGGCGGAACTGACGACCCTTCAGGACGTGTTCGGCGGACCCGAGGAGGATCGGGAGCGCGCCGTGCTCGGCTCGGTGAAATCGATGATCGGGCACACCATGCCGGCCGCCGGGGTGGCCTCGCTGGTCAAGGCAGCGTTGGCCATCCACCATGGGGTGCTGCTGCCGACGCTGCACTGCGACCAACCGCATCCGGCACTGGCCGGCACCCGGTTCCGCACCATCTCCACGGCCGCGCCGTGGGAGTGCGAGGGCCCGCGCCGGGCCGGCGTGAACGCTTTCGGCTTCGGTGGCATCAACGCCCACGTCGTGCTGGAGGAGGCCCCCGGGGCGGTCGCGCCCATCGCGCCGAGCACGCGGCCCACCCCCCGCGCAGCGGCCCGGGTGCAGGAGCCCGAGCGCGTGCTGCGCCTGGCGGCATCCTCGCCGGCCGAGCTCGCGCGGATGCTCACCGCACCTGACGCCGCCGTGGTCGCGGCAGGTCTGCCGCCGGACGCACGCAATGCGCCCCCGTGCCGGCTCGGCATTGTCGATCCGACCGAGAAGCGGCTCGCGCTCGCCCGCTGGGCTGTCGAACGCGGCCAGGCCTGGCGCGGCCGCAACGAGGTCTGGTTCTCCCCGGAGCAGTTGCTCGGCCCGGGCCGCGGCCGCGTGGCGTTCCTGTTCCCCGGCTTGGAGGACACCTTCGCGCCGCAAGTGTCCGACGTGGCGACACATTTCCGGTTGCCCTCACCGCAATTGTTCGACGGGGCTGATGTCGTCGGCGACGTCGGCCGGCACATGGTCGGGGTGATGACCGTCGGCCGGTTATTGGACAGCGCGCTGCGCCGGGTCGGAATCGTGCCGGACGCCGTCGCCGGGCACAGCGTCGGTGAGTGGAGCGCCATGCTCGCCGGCGGCCTCTACTCCCAGGAGGACATCGACAAGTTCCTGGCCACCTACGACCCCGACGCGGTCCAGGTGCCCGGCCTGGCCTTCGCCGCCCTGGGCGCCGGCGCAGACCTCGTGCTCGACCACCTCGCCGCCCTGGCGGCGTCCCCGGCCGGGACCCGGATCGTCCTCTCGCACGACAACGCCCCGCAGCAGACGATCGTGTGCGGCCCCGAGGACGAGGTGGACGCGTTCGTCCTGGCGCTGCGGGCCCGCGGCGTGCTCGGCCAGGTTCTGCCGTTCCGGTCCGGGTTCCACACCCCGATGCTGGAGCCCTATCTCGACTCGATCCGCCGCAGTGCCGATTTGTTCGACATCCACCCGGCGAACGTTCCGGTCTGGTCGGCCACGACGGCTGCGGAATTCCCCGCCGATGCCGCGGCCGTGCGCACCCTGCACACCCGTCATCTGCTGGAGCCGGTGCGCTTCCGGCCGATGCTGGCGGCCATGTACGCCGCGGGCTTCCGGGCCTTCGTGCAGGTCGGGGTCGGCCAGTTGACGGCGTTGGTCGCCGACACCCTGCGCGAGCAGGACCACCTGAGCACGGCGGCGGGATCCGCGCGACGCGATGGCCTGGCCCAGCTCCGACTGGCGGCCACGGCGCTGTGGTCCGCCGGTGCCGAGGTCGACCTGGCCGCGCTGGCCCCCGCGGTCCGGCCGCGGGCGGTCGGGGTACGTCTTGATCTGGGCGGCTCGTTGCTCTCGTTGGACCCCGAGCAACTACCCGCGCTGCGCGCCGGGATGGGTGCGCGTCCGCCGGCGGCCGGCCGGACGGATCTTCGGGAACTGGCCGAGCACTTCCCGGCGGTGGCCGAGTTCGAGGCGCTGATGGGGGAGGCCGAGCGCTCCGCGCTCGAGCTGCTCATGGCCGGCCGCGACGCGGTCATCCGTCGGGCGATCCCGCCGCGCGTGACGCAGCCTGCGCTACCGGTCCGACCGGAGCCCCCGGTCCCATCGAACCGCGCGTTGACGGTGTCCCTGGACGCCATGCCGTACCTGCGGGACCACTGCTTCTTCAGCCAGCGTCCCGGTTGGCCCGACGCCTCCGACCGCTTCCCGGTCATCCCGGCGACGACGATCATCGAGCACCTGGCCGATGCCGCCCGGGCGAGTAACCCGGGTCAGGTCGTGGTGGCGCTGCACGACCTGCGGTTCGAGCGATGGGTACCGGTGATCCCCGAGAGCAGCGTCGAGATCGGCCTCGAGCCGACCGGGGACGGTCGGCTGGCCGCGACCTTCGGCAGCTGCGCCCGGGGCAATCTGGAACTCGCCGTGGCCTACCCGCCGCAGCCCGACCCGTGGCCGATCGATGCGGCCGAACAATCGCCACCGCTGACCGCCAGTCAGATGTATGCCCGGCGCTGGATGTTCCACGGGCCGGCCTTCCAGGCGGTCAGTGCCCTGTCGGGGATCGGCCCGGCGCATATTCGCGGGGTCATCACCGCGCCCGCGGCGCCGGGCGCACTGCTGGACAACGTCGGGCAGATCCTCGGTTGCTGGATCATGGCGCGCGGGGTGGACCGCACCTTGGTGTTCCCGATCGGTATGCGCGCGATCCGGTTCCACGGGCCGGCCCCGATGCCCGGCGTGGAGGTGAGCTGCCACATCCGGATCGTCGAGTGCTCCGAGGCGACGTTGGCCGCCGACGTGCAGCTGTGCGTGCCCGGACCCGGCGGGCGCGACGTGGTGTGGGCGGAAGTGTCGGGCTGGCGCGACCGGCGGTTCGACTCCGACGCGGCCTCACTGGCGGTGGAGCGCTGCGTGGAGCACAACGCGCACGGCGCGCTGCAGCCCGGCGACTGGGTGCTGATGGTCGATCACTGTGACGACCTGGCCACCAGGGACATCGTCATGCGTCGCTATCTGAGCGCGGCCGAACGGGAGTTGGCCGAGCGGCAGCCGCCACGTCGGCGCCGGGGTTGGGCGCTGGGGCGCGTCGCCGTGAAGGACGCGGTGCGTCACCTGCTGTGGGCCGATGGCGAGGGCCCGCTGTGGCCGGCCGAGATTTTCGTGGGCAACGACGAGAGCGGCAAGCCGCGGGTCAGCGGGATGCACGGTCGGGTGCTGCCGGATCTCGAGGTCTCCGTGGCGCATTGCGCCGACACGGCCGTCGCGGTCGCCCGGCCCGCAGCGGGCTTCGGCGTGGGCATCGACATCGAGCAGGTGTCAGAACGCCCGCCGGGCACGGTGGAGTTCGCGCTCGGCCCCGCGGAACGCGAGGTCTTGGCGGCCTGCCTCGCCACGGGGGGCTCACCCGAGTTGTGGTTCACCCGCTTCTGGGCCGCCAAGGAGGCCGTCGCGAAGGCGCGCGGGACCGGACTGCAGGGGCGTCCGCGGGAGTTCGCCGTGGTGGCCGCGGAGGAACGGCAGATCTCAGTGGCTGTCACTGACGAAGGCTCAGAAAGTCCGCTGATCTACCGAGTGGACATCAGCTGCATCACCAACCGGCCCGGGTTGCCACCGCGCACCTATGTGGTGGCCCTCGCCGCCGACGGACCCATGCTGCCGGAACTCAGTCCCGGCCATTATCGCGAAAGGACGGTCCCAGCATGACTGCGACCACCATCACCGTGAACCCCACCACCGAGCAGGTGCTCGCCGAGATCGCCGCGATGCTCGCGGACGTGCTTGCCGATATCGGGCCGCACAGCGCCGAGATCGCCATGGGCACGTCGTTCAACGACGACCTCGAGTTCGAGAGCATCGACATGGTCTCGCTCGCTGTCCTGCTCAACGCGCGGTGGGGCGAGCGGGTCAATTTCGCCGAGTTCGTTGCCGGTAAGCACCTGGACGAATTGATCGCGCTCACCGTGGGGGAGCTCGTCTACCACGTGGTCGATGGCCTGGCCGTGACCCAGGCGAGTCGTCGATGACCTTCCACGAGGTCGCCGGGTTGCGTTTCCACGTGGAGCGTCTCGGTCCCTCCGATCGGCCGCCGGCGGCGACCGTGGTGCTGGTGCACGGTTTCCCGGCCGACACGTTGGCCACCTACTACTTCACGGTGGCCCCCGCCTTGGCGGAGGCGGGCCTCGATGTCGTCATGTACGACCAGCGTGGTCATGGCCGCACCACCCGGCCGGATTCGGGTTATCAACTGGAACGTTTCGTCGAGGATCTCCCGGCCCTGCTCGACGAACTCGGCATCGCTGGTCCGGTGCACCTCGTGGGCAACTGCTTCGGCGGCATGGTCGCGTTCGGTATGGCCGTCCTGCACCCGGACCGGGTGGCGAGCATCTTCGCGATCGAATCGGAGCCGGCCACGCCGGATTGGGCGATCCAACTCGCCCCCAGCCTGCATCACGGCAGAACAGATCCGAACCTCGAGGAGTCCATCGCCTCGATCACCGCGGAGCACGGTTCACACATGGGTCGCCTGGCGCTGCGGGCGGCCCGCATGCTGCGCACCACGTCCCTGGCCCGGGACATCCTGGCCAGCGAGCTGCTGCTGGATCCCATGGAGTTCTGGCAGATTCGTTGCCCCGTATTCGCCGTGTACGCCGCCGATTCCGACCTGGTCGGTCTGGCCGATCGGCTGCCGCACGCGCTGCCCGACTGTCGCACCGCCGTGGTGGCGGAGCAGGACCACTTCGTGCTCTCCGGGGCCCCCGAACAGATCAGCGCGCTGATCCTGGACTGGCTGGCCGAGCAAGGGGTTGCCGTCACGCTGCCGACCACTCCCGGACTGCGGGCCGCCTCATGAGCCGGTTCCTGATCGTGGTGCCCCCGCTGGTCGGGCACATCAACCCGCTGGTCGGCGTGGCCGCCGAACTCACGGCGCGTGGCCACCGGGTGGCCTGGGCCGGGCAGTCCGAGATCATCGCCCGCCTCGCAGGTCCGAGCGCCGAGGTCTTCGACTGCGCGGTGCCCCGGGATGCCTCCGGTGCACCGGTCGGTCGCCCTCCGGGCCTCCGCGGCCCGGCCGCGTTGCAGTTCCTGTGGGAGCAGTTCTTGATCCCACTCGGCGAGGCGATGGTGCCGGGTGTGCGCACGGCTGCGGAGCAGTTCCGTCCGGACGTCCTGATCGTCGACCAACAGACGGTGGCGGGCGCGCTGGTGGCCGAGCAGTTGGGCATTGCCTGGGTGACGTCCGCGACGACGTCCGCGGAATTCGTCGCGGCCCGCGATGGCATGCCGCTGGTCGAGGCCTGGGTGCGCGACCTGCTGCGCGCGTTGCATGACCGTATGGGTGTCCCGCCGGGTGGCGCCGACCTGCGGTTCTCCCCGCACCTGATCATCGCGTTCACCACCCCGGAACTCTCCGCCTGTGCGGTATCCCCGGGCGGACCGCTCCGCTTCGTGGGTCCGTCGATCGCGGCCCGGCCGGGCTACGGGCAGTTCCCCGTCGAATGGCTCGACGCCACGCGCAGGCTCGTGCTGGTCAGCTTGGGTACGGTCAACACCGACGCGGGTTCGGCGTTTCTGACGGCCGCTCACGCCGCCCTCACCGACCGCGCCGACCGCCTGCAAGGTGTCATCGTCGACCCCGGCAACCTCCTCGCGGGCGCCCCGGTCACCGACGACGTCCTGGTGCTGGCGGCGGTGCCGCAGGTGCAGTTGCTTCCGCACTGCTCGGCGGTGGTCTGTCACGCCGGGCACAACACCGTCTGCGAGACACTCTGGCACGGCGTTCCCCTGGTGGTGGCGCCGATCGTGGACGACCAGCCGACGGTGGCCGGTCAGGTCGTCACCGCGGGCGCCGGCATGCGGGTGCGATTCGGGCGGATCACCGCCCAGCGACTGGGCGAGGCCATCGACGCGGTCCTCGACGACCCGATGTACCGCAAGTGTGCCGAGTACCTGGGGGACTCCTTTCGGGCCGCGGGTGGCGCCGCCACCGCCGCCGATCACATGGAGGTGTTGGCGTGAAAACGCTGAGCCGAACGTTCCGGCGGTTCAACCCGCCGCCCACGCGTGAGCAGAAGATCGCACTGGTCGTCGGTGCGCTCGTCGGGCTGCTGGGCACCCTGGTGTGGCTGCAACTCGATCGACCGTCCTGGTGGGTCTCTCGGTGGGCCATCGGAGCCGGCCTGGCCGTGGCTACGCTCGCGGCGTTCACCGCGCCTCGCGGCGGTCGGTGGCGCCGGCTCGGGGTGAGCGGCCGATTTGCCGGTGCGGCCAACGCCGCCATGTGGACGACCGCCGCTGTAGCGGCTGTCGAACGTGGCGAGCACCGATCGGGACACCTCGCGCTGGGCGCGGTGTTCTTGCTGTGCATCCTGGTCCCTGTGCTGATGACCGGCCGGCACGAAACGGACAGCAGGGCCGAGGCAGTCGTGGCTCGCCGGCGCGCAGCCCGACGATTGTCGGGGCTCGACTCCGCCTTCTATTCCGGCGAGTACTCCGGCACGACGGCGAATTGTCTTGCGGTGCTGCGGTTGCATCCGCGCGTCGCCGCGGACGGATCGTCGACCCTGCTCGACGTGGCGCAGTTGCGCCACCACGTCGCGGAGCGGCTGGGTGCCCTGCCTGCCTTCCGGTGGCGGGTGGTGGGCGTTCCGTTCGGGCTCGGTCATCCGGTGTACGTCGACGATGCCGACTTCGACATCACCCATCACGTGGAGGAGCACACCATCGCTGCCCCGGGCACGGCGGACGTGCTCGACGCCTTCTGCGCCGAGCAGGCCGGGCGTTGCCTGGACCGGCGGCGGCCGCTGTGGCGGTTGACCCTGGTCCACGGTCTGGCGGATGGTCGGCAGACCGTCGTGCTGACGGTCCATCACTGTGTCACTGACGGGTTCGCACTGCTGAATACACTGCAGATCCTGGTGAGCGATGTCGGGTCCGAGCCGACGCAGACAGCGGAGTCGCAGCCCGTACCGAGCGCGCGGCGGCTGCTTGTCGAGGGGCTGGCGGACCAGGCCAGGGCAGCGCACCGGCTGCCCGCCCTGGTGCGCGCCACGCGAACCAGTTCGGCCGCGGCGAAGGCAGCCATGGCAGCCTCGGCGGTCGTCCTGCCGAGCAATAGAGACACCGCGATGTGCCGGCCCTACCGACCGTTCACCGGACGAAAGACCCTCGCCAGTTCCACGCTGGACATGGCCGACGTGACGCGGATCAAGGACGCGGCCGGGGTCACGATCAACGACGTCGTGCTGGTGCTCGTCGCCGGTGCGATGCGGGCGTATCTGTCCGCGCGGGACAGCCTGCCCACGCCGTCGCTGGTGGCGAACGTGCCGGTGGGCCTGGATCGGGCGAATGCGCCACGTCGTACGTTCGGTAACCGGGTCGGGTTCCTGAAGACCACGCTGGGCACCGACCTCACCGACCCGTGGCAGCGATTGATCACGATCGGTGCCGTCACCGCTAGGGCGAAACGTGTGTTGGTCGTCCGGGGCCCGCACCTGCTCGACGACTGGCTGGACCAGATACCGCCGTGGGTAATCCGTTCGCTGCAGCACTACAAACTGCATCGGATGCGCCACGATCGCCAGCGGAGCGAGCGCAAGTGGAACCTCATCGTGTCCCACGTCCGTGAGCAGCGGCCGATGGGTGCCCTGGCCGGATCGCCGGTCGAGACCGCCCACTTCATCGGGCCGGCCGACGAGGGCGGCACGATGGTCAACTTCGTGGTCGCCAGTCACGGGGACCGACTCTTCCTCACCATCCTGTGCGTCGAGGCCGCAGTACCGCAGCCCCGTGAGCTCATCGACGGTATGCACCGGGCACTCGAGGAACTGCTGACGCTCGCGAACGAGCGGGCGGCGGCCGGTGCCCCGCTGGAAGTGCCGGCGTGATCGAGGTCAGTGGGCTGACCAAACGCTATGGGGACGCGACGGCGGTCGATGACCTGTCGTTCACGGTTGCGCCCGGCGTGGTGACCGGGTTCCTGGGGCCGAACGGGGCCGGGAAGTCGACCACGATGCGGATGATCGCGGCCCTGGACCGGCCGACCTCGGGGTCGGTGCGGGTCAACGGAAAGCCTTACCGCAGTGCCGCCGTGCCGATGGCCGAACTGGGCGTGTTGCTGGACGCCCGCGCGGTACACGCCGCGCGTCCGGCCTACCACCACTTGCTCGCCCTCGCCCAGACCAACGGCATCGGTCGACGTCGCGTCGGGGAGGTCCTGGACTTGGTGGGGTTGGCCGGGGTGACGCGCCGCCGCGCCGGGGAGTTTTCGCTGGGCATGGGTCAGCGGCTCGGCATCGCCGCCGCGCTGTTGGGCGACCCGGCGACGGTGATGCTCGACGAGCCGGTGAACGGCCTGGACCCCGAGGGCATCCGCTGGGTCCGTGGCCTGCTGCGGCACCTGGCCGCGCAGGGCCGGACCGTTTTCGTCTCGTCCCACCTGCTCTCGGAGATGGCGCTGACCGCGCAGCGGTTGATCGTGATCGGCCGCGGTCGGCTGGTCGCGGACACCACCGTCGAGGAGTTCATCGCCACCGCCGCGCCGGCGCAGGTGCACGTGTGCACCCCGGAGGCGGTTCGCCTGACCATGGTGCTGGCGGGGCCCCGGGTGGACATCAGCGCGCCCGCCCCGGGTGTGCTGACGGTGCGTGGGCACAGCGCCGAGCAAATCGGTGATCTGGCCTGGGAGCACCGCATTCGGATCAACGAACTGCGCGTTGATCGGATGTCGCTGGAGGAGGCGTTTCTCGGACTGACCCGGGATTCGGTGGAGTTCCGATCAGTGGACGTGGGTGCGGCATGACCCGATACCTGTTCGTCGTGCCACCGCTGGTCGGCCACGTCGACCCCGCCGTCGGGGTGGCCGCCGAGCTGACCGCGCGCGGCCACCAGGTCGCCTGGGCGGGCATGCCGGAGATCGTCGGGGCGCTGGCCGGCCGTACCGCGCAGATCTACCCGTGCGCGCTGCCCCGCGGCAGGCAGGGCGAGCCGTTCGAAAGCCCGGCGCCGCCGTGCGGCCTGTCCGCGTTGCAGTTCCTCTGGGAGGACTTCCTGATCCCACTCGGCGAGGTGATGGCGCCGGACGTGCTCGCGGCGGTCGAGGAATTCCGTCCGGACGTCATGGTGGTCGACCAGCAGGCCGTGGCCGGCGCGCTGATCGCCGAGCGGCTCGGCATCCCGTGGATCACCTCCGCGACAACGTCGGCGGAATTCCCCGGGGCACTGGACGGTATGCCGTTGGTGGACGCCTGGTTGAACGAACGCTTCGACGATCTGCGGTCCCGTACGGGTGATCCCCTCGGCGGAAAGGACCCGCGGTTCTCTCCGCATTTGATCATCGCGTTCACCACCCCGGAGTTGACCGGCCCGGTGTCGGCACCGTCCGGTCCCATCTGCTTCGTGGGCCCGTCGATCCACCCTCGTCCCGCGTTCGGGGACTTCCTCTGGGAGTGGCTCGATGATCGCAAGTTGGTGCTGGTCAGCCTCGGCGCGGCCAACGCCGATGCCGGGGCCGTCTTCCTGGCCGCCGCCCACGCGGCGCTGCGGGATCGGCGGGATCGACTGCAGGGGATCATCGTCGACCCGGCGGACCTCCTCGAGAATGCCGCGTCGAGCTCCTCGGTCCTCGTGCTGCCGGTTGTCCCGCAGCTGGAACTGCTGCCCTGGTGCTCGGCGGTGGTTTGCCAGGCGGGCCACAACACCGTTTGCCAGGCGCTCTGGTACGGCGTGCCGTTGGTGGTGGCGCCGATGCGGGACGACCAACCCGTCGTCGCCAACCAGGTGGTTGCCGCCGACGTGGGCATCCGGGTGCCCTTCGGCGGCATCACCCCCGAGCGATTGGGCGAGGCCCTCGACCTGGTGTTGGACGAGCCCCGGCACCGCAAGGCCGCCCAGCATGTCGGGGACGCGTTCCAGGCCGCGGGGGGCGCCGCTGCGGCCGCGCAGTACATCGAGGCCGTGGCTTGAGCGCCTCGGGATTGAGCGGGCTGCCGGCCGAACCGTCGGGTGATCCGTCGCGTTCGGGCAACCGGATCCTCGGCTGGTACGGCGCCGCGTTGGTCAGCGCGGCCACCGTGCTGTTGGCGGCGGGTCCGCGGGCCAGTGCATGGTCGGCCTACGCGCTGCTGTGCGAGGTGATCGGGGTTGGCGCCGTACTGCGAGCCGGGGTCCTTCGCGTTCCGGGCCCGACGCGGCTGGCCGGCCTGCGGGCCAGAGTGGGCGCATCCGCGCACCGACTGCGGACGGCCCTGGCCGCAGCGGCCCAGATGAGGTCGTCCGCCGCGCCCCGACTCGGTCCGACACAAGCGCGCGCGACGCGGGCGGAGTGCACGAAGTTCCTGTCGCTGCGCTCGAACGGGGTCGCGCCGTTGCTGATCGTGGTGGTGGTTGTCGGGTCGGCCTTCCAGATTGCGGCGACCACCCAAGCGCCGCCGGACGGGTGGGGGTACTTGGGCTTCAACCCCGGCATCGACGTGCTGCTCGGGGTCGGGCTGTGCCCGCTCGCACTCGGCGTACTCGGGGTCCTGGTGATCAGCGCGGATTACGCGACCGGGGTAATGCGATCCGCGCTGACCGTCACGCCGAGGAGGATGCCGGTGCTCTGGGCGAAGCTGGTCGCGGTGGTCGCGGTGGTAACTGTCGTTGCCCTGGTCGCGATTCCGGCTGCGGTGTTCGTCGGCGTCGGTGAACTGCGCGTCCGGGGTTGGACGATCGAGCTGGCCGATCCCCGTCCGTGGACGACGGGGTGCTGGGCGGCGATGTACATGGTGCTCGTTGCGGTGATCGGGTTGAGCCTGGGTGCTCTGTTGCGCGGCACCGCAGCCGCGATCAGCGCCCTGGTGGCGATGTTCTACGTGGTGCCGATCATGATTTTCCTGTTGCCCGGGTCGGGTACCCGGTGGTTCGCGCCCTATCTACCGGCGGCCGCCGGCGAGGCCATGTGGGGCCACCCGCTCGGTTGGCACATCGGCTCCCGCGCCGTCGCCCTCGGGGTCTTCTCCGCCTGGTCCGGGTTGCTGTTCGGCGCCGCCACAGTGCGTTTTCTTCGCCAGGACGTCTGAGCCGTCTTTCTCGCCGTACGCGTGCGTCACCACCCTTAGTGGTGAGCGGACAGTCAAATCTGGCGATGCGTCAGGGGGGTTTGGCCCAACTTCGTCCCTGACCCGGGGCCGCGTGCTTACCGTTGCGGCCGTGAGGATCCGAGGCCTCCGTGCCCGCGACGTGCTCAGCAGAGCCACGCTCGCGGTGGCCGCGGTCAGCGTGCTCGCGGCGTGTACCGGCGGCATGGCCGCCGAATCCGCGCCGCAGATCCAGGAGCCCGCGAGCACCACCACCGCCACCCCATCCGCCACCGCAACCACCACCGCCACCCCGACACCCGACTCCCATCTCGCGCCCGTGCCACTCAAGCCCGGCGAGACCCCGCCCCAGTTCATCGTCACCTCCTTCGACGGCGCGGGCAGCCTGGACGAATGGCAGCGCTGGCTGGACGTCTCCCGACGCGCCGACGCCGGGATGACCTTCTTCCTGTCGGGTCCCTACCTGGTACCCCGGGACAAGCGCACGCTCTACCACCCGCCGGGACACCCGGTCGGCAGTGCGGACATCAACTTCAGCAATGAAGCGGACATTCAGCAGCGCATGGAATTCGTCCGCCGGGCGTATATGGCCGGCAACGAGATCGGGACGCACTACAACGGCCACTTCTGCGGCCAGGTCGGTGGTGCCGCCTGGAACACGGCCGAGTGGTCGAATGAACTCGACCAGTTCTACTCGTTCCTGGACAACTGGCGGACCAACGCCGACGCCCCGGACGCGGCGCCCATGCCCTTCGGGGACAAGGCCATCGTGGGCGAGCGCACGCCCTGCCTGGAGGGCCGCCGCGACGCCTTCCTGCCCGTGCTCGCCGCCCACGGTTTCCGCTACGACAGCAGCGGCGACGGAGACCTGCGCTGGCCGCACAAGTTCGCCAACGGCATGTGGGACATCCCGATGCAGGAACTCCGCCTGGCCGGCACCAACTCCAGCGTGCTGTCCATGGACTACAACTTCTTCCTCGCCCAGAGCGGCGGCCGCGACCTCGGTGGCGCGCTGCAGGACGGATTGGAACGACAGACGCTCGACACCTACCGCCACGCCTACCAGGCGCTGCGCAACGGCAACCGCGCGCCGTTGATCCTCGGCGATCACTTCGACCGGTTCAACGACGGCATCTACCTGGACGCGCTGTCGAAGTTCCTGCTGGAGACCTGCCACAACCCGGGCACCCGGTGCGTGTCCTTCAAGGAGCTCATCGATTGGCTCGACGTGCAAACCCCGGACACCATCGCGCAGTTACAAGCGCGTCCGGTCCAGCAGATGTCCCGCTGATCAGCTCGAGTCGGCGCGACGGGCCGCGAGGCGTAGCGGCCGGGCCGGCGGCCGGCTCACCGCGCCGGTGGGCTCCTCGCCGTCGAGCAGCAGTTCGTAGCCGGGGCGGTCGGTGAACTCGGCATACGCCTCGACCCGGTCACCCCGCACCAGCGTGTGCCGGACCTCGCAGAACCGGTCGCCCGCGCACGCCTGCCGCTCGATGAGCAGGGCCGCTTCGCGGCGCCGTCCCATGCCCAGCAGGGCCGCCTCTGCCGCGGTGGGGACGATCGCGGAGAGGCGCTCGGAGCCCATCCACGGGTGCACGCCGATGCGGCGCAGTTCGTCGTAGAGGGAAGCCCGGCTGAAGTCGACCTCGAGCAGGGGGGCGGCCAGCACCGCCGGCAGCCAGACCCGTTCCAGCGCGAACGGTGCACCGTCGGCCAGTCGCACCCGCTCCAGGTGCACCAACGGCGCCTCCCGGTCGAGGCCCAGCCGTTCGGCGATGGCGGGATCGGTGCGGATGCCCAACTCCCGCACCACGGCGGAGGGCTCGGCGCCGGTGCGTTGCAGCACCGCGGAGAGCGTGTAGAGGTGCGTGGTGGGCTGCGCCGGCGCGACGGGCAGCCGGGCCTGCTGGCCGCGCTGCCCGCTGAGGATGCCCTCGGCCCGCAGCTTGCCCACCGCGTCACGGACCGTGTACCGGCTGACGTCGTACTGCGCGGCGATGGCGTGCTCGCCGGGGAGGCGTTCGCCGAACTCGCCGGCCTCGAGCCGGCGGAGCAGCTCGGCGCGCAGTTGGGCCCACAACGGTTCGTCCGAGCCGCGGTCCAGCGGGCGCGGAGCCACGGGCGGGTCAGCGCGGCGTCTCCTCGGCCCGGCGGTCACGGCGCCAACGGTAGCGGCGCTGCGCCGTTGGGGTCAGTGACCGGGCCGGCGGGACATACCCAGGGCCGGCCCGAGGTTCCGAGCCGGCCCGATTTGATGCTCGGTCAGGCTTCCTTGACCCAGTCCTCGACGTGCGCGCAGGTGCTGGCCAGGCCCGCAGCGTTGCAGGGGGCGCAGCTGCTGAACCCGGTGCCGTGCTTGTGCGGCTTGATCGTGCTGGCGTCGAACGGCGGCGTCCGCACCGGCTTGTTCGAGTCCTTATTCCGGGCGACCTTGACCGCCCTCATCTTCACCGACAATGTTTTCTCCCTGCTCGGTTGTGGCCGGTCCCGAATGCAGGGCCAGTCCATGGGCTTCCATCATCGCAGCATTTCCCGGGTCCGCCCCCGCCATGTGGTGTTCGGCGTGGGAGTGGTCCATGTCTCCCGGGCTGCCGCCCATCATCGCGAGCATCGCCCGCCCGCCGGTGGTGAGGAAGCGCCACACCAGCACGGCGGCGAGCAACAGGAACACAACGTTGAGTACGGAGGTGTAATTCCACCGAATTCCGTCGTCCCCCTCCGAGGCGTGCCGTGGACCGTCCGGGATGAGTCCGATCGGGTTGAACAGCAGCTCGATCGCGTACCCGGCCACGGCCATGGTCAGGTAGAAGGTGCCGAACATGAACCAGGCCATGCGCCGGCCGTAGTACTTCGCGTAGATGAGCAGCAACGGGATGATGATCAGGTCGGCGAAGATGAAGCTGATCACCCCGCCGAAGCTGATCCCGCCGTTCCACAGCACCGCTGCGAGCGGCACGTTGCCGATGGAACAGACGAACGTCGCGACGGCCACCAGCGGGCCGATGATCGGCCCCCAGAGCTTCGCCAACGTGGGGTGATCGGCGAGGAACAGGTGCTGCCAGAAGCTGTCCGGGATCCAGGCCCCGGCGGCGCCGGCGATGAACAGCCCACCGACCAGGTCGCGCAGGATCGCGGCCCACTCCATGACGAAGTTGTGGCTGATCGAGGTGAACCCGGCCGGGCTGGCCAGCCGCGACCAGAAACTCCCGGTTCCCGCCACGCTCATGTCCATCGCGGCGTGACCCTCCATCGACCCGGCGCGGCCGAGCTCGGCCTGTTCCCGGGCCGCGGATACCAGACGGCTGGTCAGGAATCGCCGGAACAACAACGCCAGGAACACGATCATGATCGGGCCGCCGATGAACTCCGCGACGGTGAACTGCCAGCCGATGAGCAGGGCCAGGATCAGCCCGAGTTCGACCACCAGATTGGTGGAGGCGAACAGGAACGCGGTCGCCGCGGTGAAGTTGGCGCCCTTGCGGAACAGCGAGCGGGACAGCGCCGCGGCGGCGTAGGAACACGAGCTCGAGGCCGCCCCCAACCCCGCGGCGGTGACCAGGCTGCGCGGCAGGTCATCGGGCAGCAGTCGGACGATGGTGTCCTTGCGGATCAGCGACTGCACGACCGCTGACAGGGCGAACCCAAGGATCAACGACCAGGTCACCTGCCAGGTCATGTTGCCGGTCATGGTCAGCGCATGGGTGAGGGCGTGGACGGCTCGCACCTGCTCATCATCCCCGGGTCCCGGTTGCGAGCCCCGGCCGCCTCACTCGTAGCGTGTCCTACGTCGCCGGAAGCGGCGCACCATCGAGGTCAGGAGTGGGACTGTGACCACCACGTCACCAGCGGCCGTTTCTCTTGGGGACGATGCCGCGAGGACCCTGGCGAACGCCACCAAATCCGTTCCGCAGATGTCGACGATCACCCCGCGGTGGTTGACGCACCTGTTGTCCTGGGTTCCGGTCGAGGCCGGCATCTACCGGCTGAACCAGGTGATCCACCCGGAGTCGGTGGAGGTGCAGTGCAGCAACTACGACGAGGCGCCGCTGCCGAATACGTTCGTCGACTATGACCGTGACCCGCGGGAGTACCGGCTCAAGGCCGTGCAGACGATCCTGGATGTGCACACCCGGATCTCCGACCTGTACTCCAGCCCGCACAACCAGATCGCCCAGCAGCTCCGGCTCACCATCGAGACCATCAAGGAGCATCAAGAGGGCGAGCTGATCAACAGCGGGGACTATGGGTTGCTCGCCAACACCCACCCCGACCAGCGCATCCCGACCGTAGCCGGACCGCCGACCCCGGACGACCTGGACAGCCTGCTCCGGCTGGTCTGGAAGCAGCCTGCGTTCTTCCTGACCCACCCGGCGGCCGTCGCCGCGTTCGGCCGGGAATGCACCCGGCGCGGTGTGCCGCCGCCCACGATCAGCATGTTCGGCTCGCAGTTCCTCACCTGGCGCGGGATTCCGATCGTCCCGTCGGACAAGGTGCCGTTGGTCGGCGGGAAGACGAAGGTCCTGCTGATCCGGGTGGGGGAGGCGCGCCAGGGCGTCATCGGGCTGTTCCAGCCCGGCCTGGCCGGCGAGCAGGGCCCGGGCTTGTCGGTGCGCTTCATGGGGATCGACCGCAGCGCCATCGCGTCGTACCTGGTGTCGCTGTACTGCTCGCTGGTGGTGCTGACCCCGGATGCGCTGGCCGTGCTCGACGACGTCGAGGTGGAAAAGTTCCATGACTACGCCCCGACCTACCGCTGAGGTTCCGGACACGCCGTTCCCGCTGCCGGACGAAGCGACGCTGAATCGCCTGGCCGGGGAGTTCTTTGCCGCGCTCCCCGGCGGGGCGCAGCAGCCGGGCGGCGGTTGGCCGCTACCGCAAGGCCTACCGGCGGCGGACGGTCCGGGCATCACCACCCCACCGGCCCCGCCGACCGGGCCACCGCCGACCAGCCTGGGTGCCACCAGCGGCGCTTCCGCGGCCGGCAGCGCCATGCCGTTTGTCCCCGACATGGCACCGGGCGTCCCTGACCTACCGTCACCCGGCCCGGATCTGGACCCAACCGCCGGTCCGTTCTACTTCCTCGGCAGCCCGCCGGGCCTCAACCCGGGCGCGTCCGCGGCAGGCCCCGGGCGGTCGCCGTACGAGCTGCCGGTGCTGGATGTGCCGGCAGTTGACACCGCGTCACTTGATTTCGCGCCGCTGTCGCTAGAGCCCACCTCGTCGGGTTTCTACTTCCTCGACGAGAGTGCGTTCCGGGCGGGCGGTCCGTTCGCCGTGGACCGGCCGGTGGAGATCCCGGAACTGGCCGACCTCCCCGACGACCCGCATCCGGCCTTCGACGTCAACGCGGTGCGTCGGGACTTCCCGATTCTGTCCGAGATCGTCAACGGCAAGCCGCTGATCTGGTTCGACAACGCCGCCACCACGCAGAAGCCGCAAGCCGTCATCGACCGGCTGTCGTACTTCTACGCCCACGAGAACTCCAACATCCACCGCGCCGCGCACACCCTTGCCGCCCGGGCCACCGAGGCCTTCGAGAACGCCCGGGACACCGTGGCGCGTTTCCTCGGGGCCGGCTCCGCCGAGGAGATCGTCTTCGTCCGGGGCACCACCGAGGGCATCAACCTGATCGCGAAGGCCTGGGGCGGGCGCCACGTGCGCGAGGGCGACGAGATCGTGATCTCCCACTTGGAGCATCACGCGAACATCGTGCCGTGGCAGATGCTGGCCAAGGCGACCGGCGCGATCATCAAGGTCATCCCGGTGAATGACGCGGGCGAGTTGCTGATGGAGGACTACGCGGACCTGCTCTCCGATCGCACGAAGATCGTCGCGGTCACCCAGGTCTCCAACGCGCTCGGCACGGTCACCCCCGTCGAGGAGATCGTGGAGCTCGCGCACCGGGCCGGTGCCATCGCGGTCATCGACGGCGCCCAGTCCGTCCCGCACACCCCCGTCGACGTGAGTGCGATGGGCGCGGACTTCTTCGTATTCTCCGGCCACAAGGTCTTCGGCCCCACCGGCATTGGTGCGGTGTACGGCACCAGGCAGGCCCTCGCCGACATGCCGCCGTGGCAGGGCGGCGGCAACATGATCACCGACGTGACCCTGGAACGCGCGCTCTACCAACCGCCGCCGGGACGGTTCGAGGCCGGTACCGGGAACATCGCCGACGCGATCGGCCTGGCCACCGCGCTGGACTACGTCGAGCGCCTCGGCATGGCGAACATCGCGGCCTACGAGCACGCCCTGGTCGAGCACCTCACCGCCGGCCTGCGGGAGATCCCCGGGTTGCGCCTGGTCGGGACGGCGGCGGAGAAGGCCAGCGTCGTGTCGTTCGTGCTCGCCGGGTTCAGCACCGAAGAGGTCGGCCGCGAACTCGACCGCGAGGGCATCGCCGTACGCACCGGGCACCACTGCGCCCAACCGATCCTGCGCCGCCTCGGTCTGGAGACGACGGTGCGGCCCTCGTTGGCGTTCTACAACACCCACGAGGAGATCGACGTCACGGTGGACGTGGTCGACCGCCTCGCGCGCAGCCGGGGCCCGCAAGGCTGACGGAAACTCCTCGCCAGTCCGACCAGTCCACCCCGGGCGGGCTGCCGAATAGGGGGCAGTCGACCCGAGCAGCGCGCACTGGCAACAGTCGCGACTGGCGTGGATCGGTAAGTGGGGCCGCTGATTCGGCGTGCCCGCAGCCTCGTACGGCGCGAGAACCGCGCCTCCCACCAAAGGATTTTTCTGATGCGTCTGCCCACTCGCACCGCCGCGGCTACCTCACTGGCCGCGGTCCTCATTGCCGGCCTCGCCGCCTGCGGGAGCAGCAAGAGCGACACCGCCGTGGCTCCGGCCACCGACACCGCGGCGTCGACCACGACCGAGCACTCCGGCATGGACATGAACGCCGCCGTCACCGGTGCGCTGAAGGCGCAGGGCACCGGTAACCCGTTCGCCGACGTGCGCACCGCGGCCGGTCACATGCCGATGAGCGCGCAGGTGATGGCCGCCGGTATCGCCAAGGCCGCGAAGATCGCCGGGAACTCCGACTCCAAGGCCGCGGACCTGCGTTCGCAGCTGACCTACCTGCTCACCGAGCACGTGTACCTGGCCGGCGTCGCGGTAGCCACCGCTTACCACGCGGGCCTGGACTCCGAGGCGTTCAAGCTGGCCGCAGCGAGCCTGGACACCAACTCCGTGGACGTTTCCAAGGTCGTGGGCAGCGTCGCACCGGATGAGGAGAAGGGCTTCCTGGAGGCCTGGCGCGCACACATCGGTGACTTCGTCACCTACGCCAAGGGCGCCAAGACCGGCGGGGCGGACGGCGCAGAACTGAAGAAGACCGCCGTCGCGAACCTGACCGCCTACGCGAAGTCGCAGGGCGTGTTCTTCCAGAAGATCAGCGGCGGCACGTTGAAGGCCTCGGTGATCCAGAAGGACCTGATGGGCCACATCACCTCATTGGCCGCCGCGGTGGATTCCCTGGCCGCCGGTAAGGCCGACACCTACACGAAGCTGGACATGGCCGCCATGCACATGGCCGGCAGCGCCGACGTGCTGGCCACCGGTATCAGCAAGGCCGCCAAGATCTCCGGAAACCCGAACGACCCGGCCTCGACGCTGCGGGCCAACCTGACCCGCATGTTCAACGACCACGTCTACCGGGCGGGCATCGCGGTGTTCACCGCCTACACCGCCGAGGGCGGCCTGACCGGCGACGCGTTCAAGGCCGCTGCGGCCGCACTGGACGAGAACTCGGTGGAGATCTCCAAGGCCGTCGGCTCGGTCGCGGGTGCCAAGAACGAGAAGGTGTTCCTGGAGCAGTGGCGCAGCCACATCGGGGACTTCGTCAACTACGCCAAGGGCGACGCCACCGGTGACACGGCCTTGGTGACCACGTCGCTGAGCAACCTGGACGCCTACCGCGGTGCGGCCGGCGCGTTCTTCGACAAGATCACCGGTGGGGCGCTGCCCGCCGCCGCGATCGCCGCGGACCTCAAGGGCCACATCGAGACCCTGGCCGGCGCGATCGACTCCCTGAAGGCCGCCTTGATCCCGGCCTCCTAAAGACCGATCCGGCCGTGTGGGAGCGGCTGGACCCGGAATGCGGCTCGGCACCGGAACCATCGGTGCCGAGCCGCATCGTTGTCGGTGCCGCCGATCAGAACTCGAAGCGTTCCTCGTGCAGTTGGCACGCCGGTAGGCCGATCGCGGTGAGGGACTCCCGGACCGCGCCCGCCATCCGCGGCGGTCCGCACAGGTAGACATCACGGGTCGTCAGATCCGGGACGAGGCGCTGTAACGACTGCGGGGAGAGCAGGTTTCGGTCGCTGCCGAGTAGGTAGACGATCGGCGCGCGGCGATCGCTCGCGAGGGCCTCCAGTTCGTCGCGGAACACGATGTCGTCGTAGGTCGTGGCTCGATACAGCAAGGTGAGGTCTTCCTCGCCCGACAGCGGCAGTGACTCGAACAGGGCACGCAGCGGTGTGATGCCCACCCCGCCCGCGATGAGCAGCACGTTGCGGCGGGTCCGTCGCTGCGCGGTCAACGCGCCATAAGGGCCCTCGGCGACCAAGCGGGTGCCGAGGGGCACCGACTGCAGCCGTCGGCTGCCACTGCCGAGCGCCTTGACGGTCAGCCGCAGGCTGTTCCCGGTAGGCGGGGCGGACAGGGAGAACGGGTGGGCGCGCCACCACAGGCCCGGGGCCAGGAATCGCCACCGGAAGAAGTTGCCCGCCTCTGCGCCGATCTCGTCGAGGTGACGCCCCGTCAGGATGATGGACACGACGCCCGGCGCCTCGGGCACGACGGCGCTCACCCGCAGTTGGTGCCGGGTTGCGGCGCGGATCGGCGTGAGTACGCGGTGTCGCAGCACCAGGGCGAACGTGTAGGTGTACAGCAGCGCCCAGGTGACCTGCAGCAACGGGCGCCCGGCCAGATCGGGGCCGGCGAGTTGGTGGGTGAACGAGAGCGCCACCGCCACGTACATGGACAGGTGCAGTGCGTGCCACGCCTCGTAGCTGATGCGTTGGCGTGCCTCCCGCGCCGAGACGACCGCGATCAGGACCATGGCCGCGGTGCCGACGGTGGCGGCGACCAGTCCCGGCATGCCGAGCACGTCGCGGGTGGCACTGAGCGGATCACGTCCGGTCGCCCCGGCCCACACGGTGACCGCAGCCAGGGCGTGGACGAGCACCAGGGTGAGCACCACTCGCCCGCCGGCGGCGTGCCACCGGGCGGTCCGGTCCGACCCGATGCCGCGTTCCAGGGCCGGCCACCGGGACATGAGGACGAGCATCACGAGCACGCCGTAGCCGGCGAGCATCCCGGAGGTGTGCGCCACCAGCGCGGTCGGCGGCGGCGGGACGGGGTTGGCGAGCGCGACGAGCAACGGCCAGCCGACCACCGCGATCGCCCCGGCGCCCATACCGGCCAGGGCGGCGCGCGCCGCCGCGGTGTGCGCCGGGGGGATCTGGAGAGTCGTCATCGCCGACCCGGCGCAGCGTTGGCAACGGCCCCCGGTGGGATCCCCTGCAGACGGTTGGTCAGCCCGGCAATGACCGCGACCGGGGGACTGCCGGGTGCCACCGGTGAGGTCGATGGCCCGGCCAGCCCGAGGATCAGGCCCGCGGCGGTGGCCAGCGCGAGCAGTGCGCCGGCGATCGGGTCGCCGGCCCGGTGCGTGGTGATCTCGGACATCAGTGCCCGCGGCCGCGATGGCCGTCCGGCCCGTGCCCGGGATCACCAACGAACACCGGACCGGCGCCCGGCCGCCCGTCCCCGACCGATGCAGCGATGGCATGCCCACCGACGCCCACCACGACCCCGACCCCGAGTACCGCCACGGCGAGCGCAGCCAACCCGCGGTGTCGCCCACCGGCACGCGCGGGCGGCGCGACGTGCCGGGTGGGCGCTGCCGGGGTGCGGTCCAGGTCCGGGAAGCCGAAGTGCTCACGGACCCAGGGGATGTGCGCCCGATCGGTCCCGGACGCCGGGTTCGGCACCGGACCGGGGGGGGTGTGC
>Ga0137412_10000952_pt1 | contig 21677 bp, 18 predicted proteins | sample CZODoug2_1_16fun_FD_122160 | JGI IMG/M metagenome (GOLD analysis project Ga0137412, IMG submission 122160) | Vadose zone soil fungal communities from Angelo Coast Range Reserve, California, USA - CZODoug2_1_16fungal (Hybrid Assembly) | ecosystem: Environmental > Terrestrial > Soil > Vadose zone... | reverse complement strand
CGCTCTACGAACGAAACGAATGCACGCGCTTTGGTGCTGGCGAGGCGGCCCGTCGGGTAAACGGCGGACAAATTGGTTAGCGGCAGGGCCCAGTCCTGCAAGATTTCGACGACCTGTCCGGATCGCAGCTCAGGTGAGAAATTCCACTCCGAAGACACCGCCAACCCCATGTTGCTATTCACAGCCTCCCTCAGGCCCTCCGCGGCAGTCATTTTCACCCGCCCTCGCAGAACCACAGAAACCTCCGCAGTGACCTTGCGAAACGTCCAGGAAGTCCAAGGCTGGCCCCCGCCACCCGGCGTATAAATCACAGCCTGATGGCTGACCAAATCGCCGGGAGACGTGGGCGTGCCATGGCGCTGAAGATACGCAGGCGTGGCTACCACAATGCGGCGGCCCTCTGCGATCCGCCGCGCGGTCATGTTCGAATCCGGCATGGCACCCATTCGCAGTGAGACATCGATACCCTCGTTGACCAGATCCAAGTGGCGGTCGTCGAGCACGAATTCGATATCGAGGTCGGGGTGTTCGGCCAGGAACGACGACAAGTTGGGAATGACATGAAGCCGGCCAAAGCAAACTGATGTCGACACGCGGAGCTTGCCTGTCAGGCCGCGAGCACTCCCTCGCGCCGCGAGCACGGCCTCATGAGCCTCCTCAATCGTCCGCTTCGCACGCTCGTAGAAAATCCGACCGGCCTCAGTCGGGACCAAGCTGCGCGTTGAACGCATCAGCAGGCTAACTCCCAACCACTCTTCGAGCTGGACAATCGCCTTGGACACCGCCGGCTGACCGATTTGCTGATAACGCGCTACGGCCGAAAACGAGCCGGTGTCGACGACGCGCACGAAGATTTCCAATGCCGCGAGTCTGTCCATTTAGCTCTCCAGACAGCCACGAGGCTTTGTGCGCCTTTTGCCGCCGAAATGGAATGAATAAATCAGTTTCCTTGTTGAAATCGACTTCAAAGCCTTTGGCATGAGCCTTATCCCCCCCTGCCCCTACTGCGGCTACTTCGAAATGGATATCTTCCAGTAAACCATTGGAGGCGAATATGCCCAAGATCGAGCCAAGACAGTCGAGCCCACAGGACCTGGACGCTGACCAGATGGTGGCGATGACCTTGGAGGCCGCGACCCTTGCCAAGCGAGCTGCGCAGGCCGGCTCAATGGCTCCAGCCTTCCGCCTGCGCGATTATGGCGGGCACCGTGTCAGCCTCCAGGAGCTCAACAGGACGGGTCCAGCCATCATTCATTTTTACCGAGGCTCCTGGTGTACGTACTGCCAGAACAGCTTGACGGACCTGACGGTCTCTCATGACGATATTCGCGCCGCTGGCGCTCGAGTGGTCGCCATAGCCCCTCCACCCTCACCAAGACTCCTCGCAGCTGCACGAGCGGAGGCTACGCGCCTGCCATTCCCAACATTGATCGACGAAGGGATGAAGGTTGCGGTCGCCTACGGAGTCGCTTACACCCTGCCGGCTCAGCTCCGAGCCATCTACCTCGAGCGCGGTTATGCGCCGCCTCGTAACTCTCGAGCAGGCGAATGGCTGGTCCCGATAACAGCCACCTATCTGATCGGTACAGACGGCACGATCGTGCTGGGCGCAGTCGATGTTGATTACCGTAACCCTCTTCACTCCCAACAACTGGTCACTGCGGTGAAGTCCATGCGTCGCCGCGCGAACGCGTAACCCGCCGGTACCTTTAAGGCAAGGCCCCCACGAGGCCACTGAAGCCCGCCACACTGGCCTCAGTTACTCTGATCTCGTCGATACGGTCTGGGTAGAAGGCAACGTACTCCTTGATCTGCGCCATCGCTTCAAACGGCGTTTCATAGGTCCACACCGCATTGACGGAACGCTCTCCGCCCTGCGGGATGCTGAAGTAGGAAGCCTCACCTTTATAGGGACAAAACGTGGTGTGTTGGCTACGCGACAGCGCGGCCATGTCGACATCCCGCCGAGGAACATACTGAACGGCCGGATAGGAGGCCTCCCGAAGCGTCAACGCGTCATGGGTATCGGCGATGACCTTTCCGCCAACTGTGACGACGACACGGGACCGGCTTTTCTCAATCGAAATAGGATGGTCAGGCCCTGGAAGCTTCATCTGCCTGTTAGTCATGATTTGAACCTTCTTGAATTTGGGGTCGGAGCTCGGACTCCGTCGCAGGGTGCTGCCACGAAGGTCACTCCGCGAAGCTATCACCGAACATGGGTAAACCACTCTTGGACTCCGCCCGAGTGGCTTCATCCTGGAGGACATCCCAGTGCTCGACCAACACGCCTTTGGCGATGCGCACGATGTCAACCGCAATCCAGCTTCGCGGCAGCCCGGTACCAGAGAATCGCCCGTGAACGAGGACGAAGTCGGCTTCAGCCACGATTACCCCCGCCTCGTAAGAGAGGGACGCGGGAGAAGCCTTTATGAGGTTGAATAGACCTTCGCGCCCAGGCTCGATATGGGCGCTGTGCTGGATGTAGTTGGGCGACCAGAAGCGCTCCGCCGCCTCGTAGTCCCGCTTGTTGAATAGAGTATCGAAGGCACTCAACACGAGTGCCTTGTTTATTGCTTGCGTCGACTGACTCATTGCGTTCTCCTGACGATATCCATTAGCCGTAAATCTGAGGAGAATTCAGCTTGGCTCATAGTTTCGAGCCCCCGTCGATGCGTAATGTCTCGCCCGTGATCCACCGTGCCTCGTCGGAGGCAAGAAACACAACGGCGCCACTGATGTCGTCGGGCTGTGCAATGCGCTTCAAGACCTGCATGTCCAGTGTGTATTGGCGACCAGCATCAGTGCGTGCGAAGTTAGACATATCGGTTTGGACGACGCCGGGCGCGATAGCATTGACGCGGATACCCCGGCTGCCCAGGGCCGACGCGAAATGCCTCACGAGCGTATCGACTGCACCTTTCGTGGCCGCATAAGCAGACAGGCTGCCATCGGCGACAGCGGCACGCGCAACTAACGAGGACAGAAGCACTACGCTGCTGTTTTTTTGCAGAATAGGCAGGAGCTGCTGTACGAGGAAGTACGGTGCGCGAACATTCACTGCGAAGAGATTGTCAAAGTCATCGACCGTCAGCTCTTCGATGAGTGCCTTCTTCGAAATACCTGCATTGGCGACCAGGATATCGAGGCGATCGCCGACAATGGCGCGTACTCGCTTGGCTAGAGCGTGCGGTCCGTCCGGTGAGCGTAGATCCGCAGCGACCGCCTCGGCGCGCCCGCCAGCTTGGTGGATTTGTGCGACGACGGCGGCCGCCTCCGCCTTTCCGCTGCTGTAATGCACCAGAACCTGCGCACCAGCGTTCGCTAGCCCGAGCGCCGTCGCGCGTCCGATGCCCCGGGACGCGCCAGTGACGAGGGCGGTTTTTCCTGCTAGATCAGTCATGACGAATTTCCCGCTGTGAAATAAGTCCCGGGGTGCAAGGCCCATAGACCAGTGGATGAGTTCGCTTTCGAAGGCGTCCAGATCGCTGTCGCGTTGAACAAAGTACGTGCGAATGGAAGCGCTGAAAAAGACTTTGCAAGCTGGAGGCATGCCTCACAGGCATGGGGTCGGCTCGCCGGTCCGTCGTAGTAATGCCCGAAGCCTTTAAACACCTACGGCCGCGGGGCATCACAGGTTTTGTCCAACCAGGTAGAAAGAACAGCCCTCGCGTGTGAATCAAAACCATCGGCGCGATCCGCGCACAACGGGTTCAGGGCCGCTGCATCCAGGGCGACGTAGGTGCCGATCTCCTCCAGACTATTCACATCCGCACTCCTGCTCCCGGCGATACTCGTTTGACCGGAACGAAGTTATCTATTCCACCGCGCCGGCAGAAGGCGCAGAACGGGATAGGGCTCATTCCAAGAGAGTGATAAATGAGCGGCAAAGTCATCGCGGCCGAGCATCGAACTCTCGGCTACGCTTCTTTGACCTGCAAGCCGAGCTCCAACAAGGATTGCCGAGCATCGCCAAACAACATTGATGTCTTTGGGTCTACGAACAGATCGTTCTCCACGCCAGAAAAGCCCCTGCCCTTTCCCCGCTTGAGCACGAGAACGCTCTTGGCATCATCAACCTGTAAGATCGGCATCCCAAAGATCGGGGATGCCGGGTTCGTGCGGGCAGCCGGATTGATCACGTCATTGGCCCCAACCACGACGGCAACATCCGTCTCTACGAAACGCTCGTTGATCTCGTCCATGTCGATGAGCTTGTCGTACGGAACCCCAGCCTCGGCAAGCAAGACGTTCATGTGTCCCGGCATTCGCCCTGCAACAGGATGGATGGCGTATCGAACATCGCCCCCTCGCTTCTCGATCAAATCCCCGAGCTCGCGCATCTGATGCTGCGCCTGGGATACAGCCAGGCCGTATCCCGGAACCATGATGACCCGCTCGGCGTAGGCGAGCCGCAATGCGGCGTCCTCGACCGTCGTGGGGGTCATTTCTCCGCCGGCTGCCGCAGTAACAGCCATGTTAGTGTCGGCCGAACCGAATGCGCCGAACAGCACGTTCGTGAAGGACCGGTTCATGGCCTTGCTCATGGCGATCGCAAGAATGAAACCACTCAGACCGTCCAGCGCACCGACGATAATCAAAATGTTGTTGTCTATTGCGAACCCGGTCGCGACGGCGGCGAGTCCTGCATACGAATTCAGCAATGAGACGACAACGGGCATGTCCGCGCCCCCGACGGGCAGCACGAAGAGAACGCCGACCAGGACGGCAAGCGTCACCATAGCGCTGAAGACCTGTACGTGGCTGGGATAAACGATTACCCAAACAAGACAGCAGCAGCTCACGGCGAGCAACACAATATTGAGTGCGTTTTGACCTCGAAAGATCAGAGGACGTCCTGGCAGGATTCCCTGCAACTTGCCGAAAGCGATGAGACTGCCGGTGACGGTCACACCGCCGAATAGAACCTCCAGGCCGAGCGCGGCCACGGTCGTTCGAGCAAGCGTAGCGCCTGAAAGAAACCCGTTGGCGTATTCGCCGACACCCACCAACGTCGCCGCCAGCGCACCGAAGGCATGGCTGAGCGCAATGCGCTGCGGCATCGCTGTCATCGGGACCCACATGCCAAGGGGATATCCTGCTACCGCACCGACAGCCGCGCCGACCGCAATCCATTCGTAGGAGACGATACGAGCGTGAAAGAGGGTCGCCGCGACCGCCACGGCCATGCCGAGCGCGGCCAGCTGCATGCCGCGCCTGGCACTGTCTGGGCGACCCAGGGCACGAAGAGCGGTGATGAACAAGAATGCCGCGAACAGATATGCGAGCTGGATAACTATCTCGGTCATGATTTCACAGCGCTCGAGGTATCGTCCTCTGCCTTGTCCACTACGGCCGTTTTGGTTCGTTTGAACATTGACAGCATTCGATCGGTGATGAGAAACCCACCGACGACGTTTGCCATCGCACATCCAACCGCCGTCGCCCCCAGGACTGTTGCGAGAAGGCCCTCCCCGCCACCGGCCAGGACCAGGGAGGCGACAAGAGAAATGCCGGAAATAGCATTCGTCGCCGCCATCAGCGGCGTATGAAGCAGCGGCGGTATGCGATTGATGGTCTGGACGCCGACAAAGGCGGCGAGCATAAAGACGAACAGCTGGATGATAGTCGTTGTCAACATTGTTGATGCCTAGGCTGCAGCGGAGGAACTCGTCGTACTGTGACCGGCAAGCAGCGCACCGATGATGAGGTCTGACGGGTCAAAATGCAGGCCACCTGACCCTTCCAGCAGATAGGTGAGTAGTGCGCGAATGTTGCCGCTGAAGAAGCGGCTGGCATCGCTTGCGACAAGACTGGCCAGGTTGGTCGGCGCCATGACGTGTACGCCATTGACCGTGATCGTCTCGTTGGAGCGTGACACCTCGCAGTTTCCGCCCGTCTCTGCCGCCAGGTCCACAATGACCGAACCGGGCTTCATCAGGGCGAGTGTCTCGCGATCGATCAGTAACGGGGCACGATGGCCGGGAATCTGGGCCGTCGTTATGACGAGTTGCATCGTCGCCAAGTGAGTGGAAAGAGCCCGGCGAAGACGCGCTTGCTGGTCAGTCGATTGTTCACGGGCATAGCCACCGGCCCCCTCGCCTGCGCCGATGTTGCCATCCAACGCCACGAACTTGGCCCCGAGACTTTCCACGTGGTCGCGAGCGGCCGCGCGAACGTCGAACCCGTGGACAACGGCGCCGAGCCGCCGTGCGGTGGCGATCGCCTGCAAGCCAGCTACGCCCGCCCCGAGCGCAATCATTCTGGCGGGTTTGATCGTACCGGCTGCCGTAGTCAACATTGGGAGCAGGATGCCGAGCGCGCGTGCCCCCTCCAATACGGAAGCATACCCAGCGATTGAGGCTTGTGAGGACAGGACGTCCATGGCCTGAGCGCGGGTCGTCCTCGGGACGCGCTCCAGCGCGAAGTGAATAACCGACCGCTTGCGCAATGATTCGCGGAGGCCGGAGTCGTAGCCACCCAGTGACACGAGAATGGAGCCGGCCAGCGGCATTTCATCAATGCCGGGGGGCCTGACCTTGATGACCATACCCGAGCTAACAAGGACTTCACGCAGATTCGCGATTCGAGCACCCGCGTCCACGTAAGCCTCATCGTCAAACCCGGCCTCGAGGCCGGCGCCGCTCTCGATAACGAAGTTGGCTTTCGAGATTAATTTCTTGATATCGGCCGGGATCAATGCGACACGGCGCTCCCCGCTCACCCGTTCCAGAAGAACGCCCACGCTAATGCGCTCGGAGCTACTCATGGGCATGTCTGACTCCTGATGTACCCGCCGCGTCCACGAACTGTGTCGGTGCGGTCTGGTGAGTGTGCAGTGCCATTGAGATTCCCTCTGATAGTGGCGGGCGCGGAGTACATCTCCGCGCCCGAACTGGTCAGTGAGTCTTACCGCCATCGACGTTGAGGATGTGCCCGGTGATGAATGAAGCTTCATCCGAGGCGATGAACACGATCGCGTTGGCCTGCTCCTCCGGGAGTCCAAGCCGAGCCATCGGAACGGTTGACACCAGAGCGGCCTTGTTTTCTGGCGTGCCCGTAAAGCGGGTCAACATGCCGGTGTCCACGGGACCCGGCGCGACGGCGTTTACACGGATGCCTGAGCCGACGGTCTCGAGCGCCACCGACTTGGTAATCCCTTCGACAGCGTGCTTGCTACCCACATATACGGAACCTCCAGCCGCACCCTCGTGCCCGTAGGTCGAGGAGATGTTGACGATGTTCCCGCTGCCCTGCTTTTGCATGACGCGCACTTCGTGCTTCATGCACAGGATTACACCGAGAACATTCGTGTCGAACGTCGCAGCATAGCTTTCCGCAGTTTGGTCCGTGATTGGGCCAACCTGACCTTCGGTCGCGGCATTATTCACCGCAACATCCAGACGACCAAACCGTGCGATAGTCTTGTCGATCAAGGCCCGAACGTCATCCTCCTTACGGACATCCGCGTTGATGAACTCGGCCTCTGCACCGAAAGCCCGCAGCTCCTTAACGAGCGCCTTGCCGGCCTCGTCACGCCGACCGCCAACAACCACCTTCGCGCCTTTCTTGGCGAAGGCGATGGCGGCGGCGCGACCGATGCCGGTGATTCCACCCGTAACCAATACAACTTGAGTGCTCATTCTACGTTCCTCTGTTGGGCCGCCCGAAACTCGGTCGGCGCTTCTTGTAGCTAAGTTATCTATTCCAGCGCGCCGGCAGAAGGTGCTTGAGCGGGATATGGCTTATTCCAGCGAAGCCTCAAATGAGGCGTCCCGCCACCTCAGACATCTTCCGTGGTCTGCGGTTATATGACAGAGGTCGCATCTGCCTGGCGATAGGCGGCGGCCCAGGTCTTTGCGAAATCCTCGATGGATGTCCCTTCGATCTTCGGCTTGGTCTTTTGAATATCCTCGAATAGAAGGCCGGTACCGAGAGTCGCAAACATTTCAACATAGTCATTGGCTGCGCCTTCCGCGAAGCCGTAGTTCAGCAGCACCCGCTTGAAGTCCATAGCGGGGAACTTCGCCCACCTGAGATCTGGGACGCCAATTTGCCTTCCGATCAGGGAAGCAATCTCATCTGTACCCGTCAAATCGCTGATGACGTAGAGGTAGGAATGACCCTTGAAATTGAGCGTATCGAAGGCTTGCGCAGCAACGCGGGCAATATCCTCCGGATCAACCACCGTGAAGGTGCCACCCGGAATGGCGAACATGTTGCCCATGTGTCCTGTGGTCTTGACGAGATCGAGTGAAAGCAGAAGGTTTGAATAAAAGTATCCCGCGCGTAAGCTCAGGACATTCACGGCCTCGAGTTCATTGAGCACGACTTCAGCAAGACCCAATCCACTGATGGCGCCTGCATCGGTGTGCCGGTGTGCGCCATAGCTGCTCAGGAACACGACGTTCTTTACGCCACTGGCACGGATAGCAGCGGAGAATCCTTGCGCGTACTGAATACTCTGCTTTTTCTGATCATCGGAATCCCACATGGGTGGGATCATGAGGTAGACGCCGTCCGCTCCCAAAAGCGTTTCCGTGAGAAAAGGAACGTCACCCATGTCTCCGATTGCAGCGGTAGCACCGCGCTTGACTAACCTTCGGAGATTTTTGGGATTCCTACCGACGACAGTGACGTCGTGCCCTTTCTCGAGGAGAAGCTCCGTCAACGGGTTGGAGACGTGCCCCGCGGCGCCTGTGACGACGAAATTCATGGCAATTTCCTTTCTCGATGTGTGAACTCGACAGTGCACCTAGTGAAACCGGACGCGCGACGAGTTAGGTTAGACTGACGATTGATCGAGCTTCAATGTCTCGGACCAAGGCATGGCGGCTTCCCGGGGAGCGTGATGGTGCTCGCATGTCGGCTTTTATGGACTAGGGCAAAGGCAGCGATGTGCTCGAGGTAACATACGCTACCTATACCAACAGGTCGGCGGAAGGCGCAGAAAAGAATATGGCTTATTCCGACCAACCTCTAAGTGGTTAGAATCTCCCGGTAAAACCCTCCTTGATCTTGGCAGACTGCCACGCTCGAACGACTCTCAAATCGGTGTGCCGTCGCGGAAATATGACCATTCGGTTCTCGCTCCCGGCTGCGGCATCTGAGTTTCACTACCCGCAGACTCAGGAGCGTCCTGGCCGCCCCGGTCGTCGACGGCACCCGTCATTCGACGCAGTGGACTCTCACCACCTACTCTCCGCCGGTCTCCCGGCGCACCGACAGCTACCTTGACACCCACCGCCGGAATAAACCGTTACCCATCTATCCGGAACGGACAGCCGCGATTTGGTGCCGGCTGGGCGGAATGTCCTGTTCCGGCAGTGCCCGTGCGGATCAGAGTGAAGTAAGTTTCGAGGTGTCGGCCATAGTTGCGGCCACGGCCCGCTTCGAGACGAGCGCGATTAATTCATCCAACCGAGACAGGAATAGCTTCAGGACGGCTGAGTTGTTCGTTTTGCTATAACCGATGACGAGGTCGATTGTCGGCACATCACCGGCAAGCGGGCGGCTGACGACCGACCAGGGCATCAGATTTTGCACATACGCTGGAATCAACGTGAGGCCTCGCATCGACGCCACCAGCGACATGACCATCGCAGGGTTGTCCGCGTCTTGTGTGGGTGTGATCTGGACACCCGAGCGCTCCAGATAGGCATCGATCACCGCGCGCAACACCTTGGCCTTGTTGCCCATCGCGATGAAGGGCTCGCCAGCGAGTTGCTGTGGGCGAATGACGTCAAACGACGTTAGGGGGTGGTTGCTGGGCATCAACACCACGAGCGGTTCTTTGCCCACGACCTGATAGGCGAGGTCGAAATCCGGATCGGCACGCAGGAATGCCAGATCCAACCTCCCGCGCGCCAGTCCTTCGGCGAGATCCGGTGCATAGTCGCTGGAAACTGTGACATCCACAGTCGGCAACTCGTCGCTGAGGATATGCATGGCCGCGGGCAACCAGGTCATTTCCTGCCCGGTCAGAAAGCCCAATGCAAAGCGCCGTTTGTCGGGTTTCGCCGCACGGCGGGCTGCCTCAACTGCAGCGTCCACCTGGATCAGCGCCAATCGCGCGTGGTCCATAAAGGCGCGGCCGGCGGCAGTCAACTCCACGCCCCGTGCGCCGCGACTCAAGAGTTCGACCCCGACCTGATCTTCCAGATCGCGAATCTGCCGACTTAGAGACGGCTGAGAGGTATGCAGCCGCCGCTCGGCCGCCAACGTCAGGCTGCCCGTCTCAGCGACCGCCATGAAATATCGAAGATGTCGCAGCTCCAAAGGATCCTCCCGCCAGCCATGCCTCAGAGGTATGTACCCCATTTATTAAGTCTTTTTCAATGAGGGCGCAACCCCCTAAATTACCTCCCAGAACGCCGTTCCTGGCAATGCACCTCAATCCTGACGGCGACGCCTTTAGTAGCACCCATACATTCCAGTCATACCTCGTAGGAATTACATCATGAATAAGCCCATCGTTCTCATCACAGGTGCCCTGACCGGCATCGGTCGCGCCACCGCAGTGGCATTCGCCGAGATCGGCGCTCGTCTGGTTGTTTCCGGCCGCCGTCCCACTGAGGGTAAGGCCCTCGAAGTTGAACTCCAGCGGATCGGGGCGGAAGGCGTCTTTGTCCAAGCCGACGTACGTCACGATGATGAAGTCCGCCGCCTGATCGACCAGGCCGTGGCCCGCTTCGGCCGCCTCGACGTAGCCGTCAACATCGCCGGCACCGAAGGTCAGCCCGGCCTCATCGTCAATCAGACCGCTGAGAGCTATGCCGCTACGTTCGATACCAACGTGTTGGGCACACTGCTCAGTCTCAAACACGAGCTACGCGTAATGACCGCCCAGAAGAGCGGCAGCGTCATCAATATCTCCTCGACCTACGGCCACGAAGGGGCGGCATACGCATCTGTCTATGCGGCCAGCAAGCATGCGGTCGAGGGCTTCACCAAGTCGGCAGCGCTGGAAGTGGCCTCGACCGGAGTACGCGTCAACGCCGTAGCACCGGGACCGACCGACACCGGCATGCTCGACCGCTTCACCGGGACGCCCGAGAACAAGGCGGCGCTGGTCTCCGGCGTCCCGCTGGGCCGAGTCGGCAAGCCCGCCGACATCGCCAACGCCATCCTGTTCCTCGCCTCTGACGCTGCGTCCTTCATGACCGGTCAGATCGTCACCGTCGATGGTGGCAAGACAGCCGGCTGATGAGTCCGGGCGTCCTTCCGTCACCCAACACGAATCATCGTCGGTGCGACTGGCGCACCGACATTTTAAGCAACAGATTTGGAGATTTCACATGACTGACGAAACGATCAAACTCTACGAGTCCGCAGGATCGCCCAATTCGCGGCGCGTGCGTATTTTCCTCGCTGAGAAAGGGCTGTCGATCCCCCTGGTTCCAGTGGATCTTGGAAAAGGTGGGCAGCATTCCGAGGACTATCGGGCAATCAACCCGCGTCGAGTGGTTCCCACCTTGGTGCTCGAGGACGGCACCGCCATCGGCGAAGTACCTGCCATCGTGCGCTATATCGAGGAAATCCATCCGCAACCACCGTTGCATGGTGAGACCGCAAAGGAGCGGGCACTGGTGACGATGTGGGAACGACGCGCCGAACTGGAGGGCTTCGCCGCGGTTATGGAGGCCATCCGCAATGCCGCGCCAGGTCTCAAGGGACGCGCGATCGCGGGTCCCTATGACTACGAACAGATCCCGGCACTGGCCGAGCGCAGCAAACTGCGGGTCAAGAACTTCTTTTTCGATCTCGATGCCCGCCTGGGCGAGGTACCGTTCGTGGCCGGTGAGCACTATTCAATCGCGGACATCACGGCGTTGGTGACTGTCGATTTCGCTGCCAAGGCGATCAACTTCCCGTTGCCGGATGAACACAAGGCACTGAAGCGCTGGTACGAGCTGGTATCCAAGCGTCCGAGCGCATCGGCCTAGGCTGGACAGGTGCGCCACACAGGGATTTTCCGTGCCCACCGGCAAGCTGCCTCGGAAGGCTCGCGTGTCTCCAAAACAAACATGCACGACTAGGCTCGCCAGAGTCCAGGCGCAGCGCGGACGTACCGCCGCCAGTCGCGGGTTCAGCTCTCTCTGAATCGCCTTCCGCATCTATCGATAGGTAGATGTGCGCCCCAACGGCGGTGCCTAACCTGCGAAGAATCGCAATCTGCGCAGCTGAGGGCGGCGGACATCATGAGTGGGGGCGATTTGATATTGGTGCTTTACGCAATTGGCATGCTACTCACTGCCGTGGTGATTTGTCTTTCGGTTCTCGAACAGCGCCGGCTCGACAGGCGCTGGTCCGACCGCATGCGGAACTGATTTTACCGCCGCCGGTCCGTCTTGCCGGTGACTTCGCCGCACTCAACGGCGGATTCGATTGGCAATCATTAGTTCAACGCGGATTCGAGCGCATCGATCAGCCCCGCCACCTCGGCAGCCGTCGTGTAGTGTACGAAAGAGAGCCTGACCGCCCCGCGCGCCGGACCGACACCCATCGCCTCCAGCAACCGCACGGCATAGAAGTTGCCGTAACCGACCATGAATCCCTGCCGGGCGAGGCGCGTCGCGATCTCCCGCGGCTCGATCGATTTCGGTACGAAAGAAACCGTAGCCGCACGCCTTTGCGCCTGCACGGGTCCAAGCAGTCGGATATCGCTGCGCGAACGCAGATACTCGAGCAACGTGGTAAGGAGCGGCAATTCGGTCGAGTGCAATAACTCCCGCACGCGCTGCGCCTTGGACACGGCCGAATGGTCGTCGGTACCCGAATGATGGTGTATGTCGAGCGCGTCAAAATATTCGGCGATCCCGCGCGAAGCCGCGATTTGCGCATGATCGGGGCCCGCCGGTCCGAGTCGTTTGAAGACATCCTGAGCGTTGAAGTAGTGCCCTTCGTTACCCAGTCGTTCGGCGACCTGCCGGCGTATCACCATGATGCCTTGGTGCGGCCCGTAGGTTTTGTACAGCGAAAACAGATAGATATCCGCCTCCAGGGACGGGACGTCGGGTAGCCCGTGCGGTGCCCAGGCCACGCCATCGACGACCGTGAGTGCCCCGGCCGCGTGCGCCTTCGCCACTATCTGACTCACCGGATTGACGTGCGCGACGACGTTCGAGGCATGCGGGAAGCTGACAAGTCGTGTCCGCTCTGTCAGTAATCGATCGAGTTGCGCGACATCCAGGGCCCCAGTCTCGGGATCCACGCCCCACTGCTTGACGATGACACCCTGGCTCGCCAATCTTCGCCATGCGCCGCTGTTGGCTTCGTGATCCTGGTTGGTGACGACGATCTCATCGCCTGACTTCAGCAAGGTCCGTACAGCCTGCGCCAGTACGTAGGTGTTTTGCGAAGTGGAAGGACCGAAATGAACTTCGTCGGCCGCCACTCCGAGGTATTCACCGAGTCGTCGACGCGCCTCATCCATCCACTCGCCCGCTTCGGTAGACGCCGGATAGACATAATACGGCTGTAACTTCAGTCGTCGGTAATACTCGTCCAGGCGCGCAATGACTGGAGCGCAGGCGTACGAGCCACCAGCGTTTTCAAAGAAGGCCTGTCCATGCAGCGACGGCGCGGCAAACGCCGGAAACTGTTGTCGCACGAATTCCAGGTCGAGCATTACTCAACCGTAATGCGTGAGGCGCGAGTTGCGGCCGCGAGAGTCGCCGCGGTGCACGTCCACAACGTTTGCACCGCTTTGCGACGGGCGCACCTGGAGCCTCGGATCGTCACGGGTGTTGGCACCGGAACCGCCGAAATCGATGCCGCATCCCGCGTCTATACCGAGCTGCAGACCGGCTCGTATGTATTCATGGATGTCGATTATCTGCGGGTCGAAGGGATCGAAATGGGTTACATACCCTCGTTGTTCGTCGACACGACCGTCGTGAGCACCCAGTGGGGCGATCACGTCACCACGGATGCCGGTACCAAGGCATTTGCGCTGAACGGGCCACCCCCCATGCCCGCAACGGGCGAACAGGGCTGGATTTACTCCTATGAGGGGGACGAGTTTGGTCGAATCACCCTCGCCCCCTCCTCCCGACGCCCCACTCGCGGCGAAAGACTGTCTCTCATCGTGTCCCATTGCGACCCCACTGTCGTGTTGTATCCACGGTATGCGTGCGTTCGAGGGAATTACGTCGAAGGATACTGGCCGATCGCGGCAAGACAGAGCTCAGGCGCGCCGTAGGCGGCTGGATCGGTATCCGTACAACGCGTAGATCGACAGCCCGATCGCCGTCCAAACGGCCAAACGGAGCCACGTATCTCGCGGCAGCGCCAGGATCATGGCGGTACACGCGATGGCGCCCCCGAGGCAGGTGAGCCAGGGCCACGGAACCCGGAAGGGCCGATGCAGTTCGGGTCGTTTAATGCGGAGCACCAGAACGCCCAGGCACACCGTAGTGAACGCAAGCAGGGTACCAATGGAAACCAACTCGCCGAGAAGTCTCAGCGGCAGGAATCCGGCCATCACCGCGGCGGCGAGCCCGGTGAGCCAGGTGCCATTGGCGGGCGTCTTGAATTTCGGGTGAATCCGGGCGAACCACTGCGGCAACAGTCCGTCGGCACCCATGGTCATGAAGATCCGCGCCTGCCCCACTATCATGACCAGCATGACCGAGGTCATGCCAGCGATCGCCCCGAGCTTCACGAGGAGGCCCAGCCAGCCGAGGCCGGCTTGCCGATCCAACGCCAGTGCGACGGGCGCCGCGACATTCAAGTCCGCATATCGCACCATCCCTGTCAGCACGATCGCGGTACCCATGTAGAGCACGGTGCAGATTCCGAGGCTGCTCAGGATGCTGATAGGCATATCCCGCTGGGGATCGCGCGCCTCCTGCGCGCAGGTGCAGATTGCGTCGAACCCGATGTAGGCATACACGATGATGCCCGAGGCCGCAAAAATCCCGCTCCAGCCGAACTCCCCGAAGGTTCCGGTGTTGGGTGGGATGAAGGGGTGCCAGTTCGCCGGATCTACGTAGCGTGCACCCACGAGGGCAAAAAGGGCAACCACGGCGATCTTGACGGCCACAATGATGGAATTGATGGCGGAAGACGCGCGGATGCCTACATAACAGATCGTGGTCACGACAACGACGCTGAGCACTGCCGGAACGTTGAGCACAGCACCGGTCTCCACGATGCTGAGACTACCAGGGCCACGATCATACGGCGCCAGCGACAGCGCCTCGGGCATGTGGATCCCGAACTGCCCCAGCAGACTCACGACATAGCCCGACCACCCGATCGAAACCGTCGCGACCGAGAACAGGTACTCGAGGACAAGGTTCCAACCAATGAACCACGCAATGAGCTCGCCAAACGCGACGTAAGCGTACGAATACGCACTGCCTGACACGGGGACCATCGAGGCGAACTCCGCATAGCACAAGGCAGCGAGCGCGCAACCGAAACCGGCGAGTACGAACGAAAGAGCGAGCGCCGGGCCCGCATGGCTGGCCGCCGCGGTCCCGGTGAGTACAAAAATTCCCGTGCCGATGATGGACCCGATACCGAATGCCGTCAGGCTGATCACGGACAGCGTACGCTTCAACTCGCGGATCGTAGAGTCGCCCGCGGTCAGCTCCGCCACCGACTTGGTGGCAAACATACCGGGGCGCCTCATCGCCTACTGCCTGTTTGCGGCGTCGATTGCGGCAACTGCGCGGCAATCCAGCGCGCTATTTCGGGCACGGCATTCTGGGTAATGAGCCGGTTTTGCCGGATCGCGGCCAGCGCCCCCGCGAAGGAGCGGCGCGCGCTCTCGGGTACGTTTCTGGCCTCGTACGCTTTCAGTTCAACCTCGCGCGCCGGCAACGCTGACTTGCCAGCAACATACAGCGCAAATTTCCAACGCATTCGATTCTCGAGTGATAATTTCGGATCCTCCAGGTGTGGCAAAGCAAGCTGCCAAACCAGATCGGGATGATTGACGGCCAAGGGCAACAAGAGATAAGGCCCGGTCCCCGCCGGCGGCCCGTCACCGAAGGCGATCTCCACCATGCGCCGGACCAGCGCGGGGTCCTGGACTCGCGCCAACGTTTCATACGAACGCTGCTTGTTCAGTGGGTCGCGCTCGGCGCTGGCTTCCTCCAGCAACGAATTGAAAGTAGGAAGGTCCGCTTGGCTGGCAACCACGTCCAGGGCTGTGCGACGATCGGCCGGGGAACCGACGGGGTCGCGCAAACTCCGCGCGGCCCAGGCGATAACGGCGGGATCGCCGAACTCGCCCAGCGTCCGCAGCAGGGACGCGCGCAGAATCTCGACATCGCTGCCTTCCCCCGACCTTCCCGCGTCACCTAAGCGATCAGCCAGCGGATGCAACAGCCCGAGAGCGAAATTTCGGTAGGCCACCTTGTCGGCCCCTGGCGAGAAATAAATATCGAGGTTACGCAGCATCCCGATTGCCCCTTGCCAGACAATCGGGTCGGCATCCACGGACAAGGCTTTCACCAGGGCCAACACGTTCGTGGCGCGCGTGTAACCTGCGAGTCCCAGCGCGAGGGTATCGTTCATCAGACCCAATTGATCCGCGGCTGACAGCAAAGTCATGTGCTCGACCAACGCCGCGATCCCGGCGTTGGAATAAAGCACCCGGGCGTAGGTCGTCTGGCCAACGTTCACGAGCACAGGTGAAGGAAGCACGAACTGGGTCGACGCGCCAACGATCTTGGTTTGCAACTCACCGTTCGCCAGACTTTTGACGGTGATCGGAAGTCGCCAGGTTTGGGCGGCAACCTTTGCAATGGTAGTTGGGTCCGCCGCGAATCGACCTTCCGACAGGATCGTCGTCGTGCCTTTCTCGGACACGCGGTTGAGCGGTACACCTTCTTGACGAGTCAGATCCCGCTCAATGTCGAGAATCGGTTTGCCGGCCGCGTCCTGAATCACGCTCCACAGATCGCTATCGACGGTATTGCCGAACGCATGCTCGTGCATGTAGCGCCTCATGCCTTCACGAAACGCGTCGCTGCCCACATAGGCGTTCAGCATCGTGATGACGCCAGCGCCCTTGCTGTACGTAATCCTGTCGAAGGCTTGGCCTGCTTGATCCGCAGTCAATACCGTCTGGACGACCGGATGGGTCGACGGAATGGCATCTTCCTGCTTGCCTCTTTCGAAAATAGAAAGGGCGCGGAGGCCTGTTTTCCACTCGGGGTGGAGTGCGTCGGCCGCGTACGACTGCATCCAAGTGGCGAAACCCTCATTGAGCCAGAGGTTATCCCACCAAGACATCGTGACCAGGTCTCCGAACCATTGGTGCGCCATCTCATGAGACACCACCCGAAAAACGTCTTGACGATCCTCCTCGGTAGAAGCCACTGGATCGATCAGAAGCTGCGCCTGGGCGAAATAAATCGCTCCCCAATTCTCCGTGGAACCGACTGCCCCCGGTGCCGCTATCAGATCGAGTTTTGGCAACGCGTAAGGCGTACCGAAGTAATCGTTGTAGTAATGGAGAAGTCGACCAGCCTGGTCGAGGGCGTAGGCTGCTTTGTCCGCGTCGCCCCGCTTGAACACGACACCAACGTCCACCGCGTCGACGGTCTTGTGAATCCGCTCGAAGTCACCAATCCCTAAGAACAACAGGTAGGTCGACATTTTCGGCGTTTCGGCGAACCGAACGCGCTGCATCGTCCCGGAGAGCGCGGTGATCTCCGTCACCGGCATGTTGGAGACCGCCATACGATCCTTGGGTGTCTCGACCGCCAAGCTAAATGTCGCCTTGCGCGCCGGCTCGTCCCAGCATGGCAAAAGCAGACGTGCCGCCGCCGGCTCGAATTGAGTGGCCAGGGTGCGGCGCGGTCCCTCTGGTCCCGCGTAATCCATCGCGAAAAAGCCCGAAGTCGAGCGGCCAATTTTGCCGTGATATTCGATTGTCAGGGTGTGCCGACCCACAGCAATGAGATGATCGGCGTGTAGAGTTTGGCGACTGAGCTTCTGATCCTCCTTGGCGGTCAGTGCGCCCTCACCATCGATCCTAACTCGATCGAACACGAGCCCATCGGCATTGAGGACGATTTCCTGGACGGAGGATTTCACAGCGACGGTGATCGCCACCCTGCCTCGAAAAGTCAGCGCTTCGGCGTCGGGTGACACCAGAAGATCGTAGTGCGTTGGCGTGACGGTATCGGGCAAGACCTCGCGACTCGAGTGATCGCTCGCGTAAGCCGCGGTTGCCGCGATCGCGGTCAGTCCGAGTGCGAAGTAACGCCTCCCCAGGCTCACGGCCAACTCCCTAATTCTTCATGAGCCTGTCGATCAGAAAGCTCATCCGCATGGCCATCAGTTGCTGGTTGCGCAGAGCGTCGCTGACGTCATGCCCTCCCTCGGTATCTTCATAGAAGTAGACCGCTGCGCCCGTCAATTCCAACCTGGCGGCCAGCTTGCGCGCATGGCCGGGGCCAACCCTGGTGTCTGTGGTAGAACTCGTGATCATGAACGGCGGGTAACGCGTGCCGGATCTGACGTTCTGGTACGGCGAGTAGCTGGCAACCACCTTTGCCATGGCGGGATCGGCAGTGTCGCCAGTTTCGTATAGCCACGCGCCGCCCTCGCCCATCTCTTTGAGTCGTAACAAGTCCGTCACCGGTACGTCGCTGACCACCGCGCTGAACAAATCCGGCCGTTCTGTACCCAGCACGGCTGCGAGCAGGCCGCCACCGGACTTGCCGAACACCCCGATCCTGGCAGGCACGGTATAGCCGTCGCGGACCAGCTTCTCGATCACGGCGATGAAGTCGTCATAGGAATTCTGCCGGCGTTCGAGCATGGCGGCCCGATGCCAAGCCTCGCCGCGTTCTCCGCCGCCGCGAGCAACCGGGATAACCAGCGAGCCACCGCGATTCAGCCATAGCGACAATGCTGGGCCACCCAACATGGTGCCAAAGTAGTCCAAAGGATACCAACAGCCGAGGAGCGAGTAGCCCGTTACCAGCAGCGGCTGCGGTCCGTGCCGGAGTAGCGTTTTGGGTCTCAGCAGGTAATAGTCGATTGAGGTGCCGTCCTTGGAAGGGGCTGAACCGATTTCAACCGCATACTGAGTGGCAACGATGAGAGCAGGGTCCTGCGCAAGCAGGCGCGGCGGCTGCCCCGAGCGGTACAGATCCTGCCGGGTCGGCGTCGTCAAGCCGGTGGTTTTCACCACGAGGTCGTTGTTAGCTCCAGCGGTTCCCACCAGGCTGAGAGTCTGCCCAGCCGCGCCCTGCAACACCTTTTTCGTAATCCACGCGTCGCCAGCGGGAATCGCCTCGACCATGGCGGGGACCAACTGTCGAGTGACCACGAAGTCGAACCGCTCATGCACACGCTGTGTGAACATGCCCGTCAAGACAAACTCACCGGGCTTGGGTGCATAGACCAGGCTGACGTGCGATCCACCCGCCGAAGAAGGGTTGATACGATAGGCAAGCAGGGTTTCGGCTGGATACGACTTACCCTCCACTTCGGCGTCTCTACCGAGCTGGACGAGCAGGGCATGGTCGCTGACGCCTTGCACCGCAGTTGCTCCGAACGCTTTCAGATCTTCCGGCAACTGCGCCAGGGCGACTTGTCCCTGCTGATCCACGATGTACAACTCGTACGTCGGCACCGTGATTGCCCGGGTCATGACAACACCATAGCGAGAGGCACCGACTCCGCCGGCGGCGAGCATGAATAGGGCATCGCGAGGTTTGCTCGCATACACAGCCTTCGCCGTGCTCAAGGGCTGACCGCGATGCCATAGCTGCACTACTGTCGAGGAATTGCTGATGGTCTTGGCGCCCGCGGCCGCGCCGTTCGCGATCATCAGCAAGTCCTTATTCAACCACTCGGCAAAGCTCCTCCCCTTCGGCATCCGGAAGCCGTTTGGGACGAATTGCCCCTGGTCCAGGTCGAACTCGCGAATCTCCACTTCGTCCCCGCCGCCCGGCGACAGGCGCAGCAGGCAACGGTTGTAATTGGGTGCGAGGCAGGCGCCGTCCATTGCGTACTGATGTAACTCGTACGGGACACCCTCGCGCTCGCGCAAGGCTGCGAAATCAAGCGCCGTGCGCCAACTCCCCGGCGCTCCGGAGCGCCCGAGGTTGGCGACCTGCAGAAGGCCGAACGGGTGCTCCTGATCGCGTAGAACACGCATTGCGCGGTTTCCCTGGAGGATGACTTCCGGCTGTTGCGCGAGTTTGTTTTTGAGGAGTTGCGCCAGCTCGGTCTTCACCGGCGGATAATCCGCTACCGCCTGCAGGCTGGTGGTCGTCCGGTCGGTATGTTGCTTCGCCCATGCGAGGGCCTTCGCATCGCGGGCCGATTCCATCCAGATCAGATCGTCCCTGGGCGGCGCCGACGGGGTCGCAGCGGCACTGACATGCAGACCTGAACACAGACCTAGCACCAGGACACCCAGGCAAAGCACTCTGCGCATTTCGTCTGCTCCGGAAGGTGGGATCTTGATGTCCCTGCTCTCAGGAACGGTGCCCGCGCTCAAATCCTCAGCAGCGGCACTACAAATGAGTCAGGCGGTGTTCGCAGCCCTGCTCGATACCAGCACGCATTCAAAGCTCGCGGCGCGACATTTCCTGAGAGATATATTCAGCCTGACGCATGGCCAACGTGACGATCGTTAGCGTTGGGTTTGCGGCGCCGCCGCTTGTAAACTGACTGCCGTCCGAAATGAACAGATTCGGGACATCGTGAGTCTGGCCGTGCTTGTTGCAAACACCGTCGCGCGCGCGTTCGCTCATTCGGCAGGTTCCTAAATTGTGTGTCGACGGATACGGCGGCGTCCGGATGACATCGATCGCCCCTACAGCGCGGTAGATCGCCTCTCCTTGCTGGTACGCATGGCTTCGCATTGAGACATCGTTCGCGTGATCGTCATAGTGAACGTTGGGCACGGGAACGCCAAATTGATCTTTGACCTTGTGGTTCAGGGTCACTTGGTTTCGCTCCTGCGGCATGTCCTCGCCCACGATCCACATTCCGGCGGTGTATCGGTAATGATCCATCAGGCGCGCGAACTCAGGTCCCCATGCGCCTGGATTCGCAAATGCGGCATAGAAGGGCAGTCCGAGAGAGAGGGTCTCCATCTCATACCCCCCCACGAAACCCCGTTTGGGATTGTTCGGAACTTCATCGGTGATCACCCCGGCCATGACAGTGCCACGGTAGAAATGCACCGGCTCTTTGAAGTACGCGTACACCGAACCGGTAGTGTGACGCATGTAGTTTCGGCCGACTTGGCCAGAGCTATTCGCAAGGCCGTCTGGAAATCGTGTACTCGTTGACAACAACAGCAGCCGCGGCGTTTCGATCGAGTTCCCGGCAACGCAAACCACTCGGGCCCGCTGGCGCTGCTCCTGGCCCTGGGCATCGATATAAACGACTGCGCTGACCTTGTTCGCAGCGCCATGTTCGATTCGCACCACGTGTGCTCGTGTTCGCAGGTCCAAGTTGCCGGTCGCCTCGGCGGCAGGGATTTCGGTATAGAGCGTTGACCATTTTGCGCCCGACTTACAGCCTTGAAAGCAGAAACCCAGTTGCATACAAGGTCCGCGTCCCGCGCGCGCTCTGCTGTTGATTGCCATACGGCCGGTGTGGCAATTCTTATAGCCTACCTTGACGGCGCCGTTATACATGACCTTGAAGTTGTTATTGCCTGGTAGTCCGGGAATGCCGCTGGTACG
>Ga0137412_10000950_pt1 | contig 21690 bp, 16 predicted proteins | sample CZODoug2_1_16fun_FD_122160 | JGI IMG/M metagenome (GOLD analysis project Ga0137412, IMG submission 122160) | Vadose zone soil fungal communities from Angelo Coast Range Reserve, California, USA - CZODoug2_1_16fungal (Hybrid Assembly) | ecosystem: Environmental > Terrestrial > Soil > Vadose zone... | reverse complement strand
CAGCGAGAGGCCGCACGCGCTGCCGCGGTGCCAGGTTCAAAAACATCTCCTAAAATCGCATGTTGCGTTCCGGTCTTCGCGAACAAAAGCTGCGCCACGCTTGTGTATCGCTCGCGGAACGCGCCCTCGCACCAACCCAGATAAAAATCCCACATGCGCTGGAAGCGTTCGTCGAAACCCAACTGTCTCACGCGATCCAGATTCTGGAAGAAACGTTCCCGCCACTGCGACAGCGTCTCCGCATAGTGCATGCCGAAACTTTCCGAATGAATGGTTGAGAGCTGCGTCGTTCGTGCAAGGGACTGGTGAATTTCCGCAATCGAAGCGAGTTCGCTGCCGGGGAAAATGTAGCGTTGAATCCAGTCCACGCGCTTTCGATAACCCGCAAGCTGCTGGTCCGGCAACGTAATCGTCTGCAGGAGCATGGAGCCGTTCGGCGTCAGCAGGCGATCGCACGCGCCGAAAAACTCGTCGTAGTGGTCCAGTCCCACCGCTTCAAACATTTCGATGCTGACGATTTTGTCGAACTGGCCGCGCACCTCGCGATAATCCTCGAGCCGAATATTTGCGCTTCCCGAACCGAGATTCGCGCTTGCAACCCGCTCGGCTGCGAACTTGAATTGTTCCTCGCTGATGGTAATGCCGGTAACCTGCGCTCCATACCGCCGCGCAGCGTGCATTGCAAAACCGCCCCAGCCGCAACCAATTTCCAGAACGCGGTCGCCCGGCTCAATTCGCAGCTTCCGGCAAATCAAATCCAATTTCAGCTCTTGCGCGGCCTCAAGCGGTTCGCCGGGCCGGGTAAAATATCCACTCGAATAGTTCATCTGCCGATCAAGGAACAAACGGTAGAAATCGTTTCCGATGTCATAATGCGCACGAATATTCCTGCGGCTTCCCGTGATTGAGTTCCCTGCCAAGCGATGGTGCATGCGCGCAACCAACTTACGAATAGCCGACGCAAACCGGTTGCGTGAATCGATTGTCCGGAGATTCCTCACCATCACGCGCACCAGCGTCACCAGGTCCGGCGTCGTCCAATCGCCTTCCATATACGATTCGCCAAGGCCGATGTCCGCTCCCATCATCGCGCGCAGGAAAAACCGCTCGTCGTGAATCACGGCCATTGCTCGCAGCGTCGACGCCGGCTCACCGAACGTATAAGTCGCATCGGGGCAGACAATCTCGAGAAATCCATCTCGAAGATCCCCGAGCGTCTTCAGAAACATTTTCTTTGCCAGTCTTTCCAATAGCCGCTTCATCCTGGGGCGTTTCCTTTCGTCGCACCGGCGGCCGAATTTGTCTGAAGCGTATCGGCAGGCGCCTTTTTTTCCGGATGAGTAAAAACCGGAACCCGCTTGATCCACAGCTTGAGCGCTTCCCAATGAATCGCGCCAATCACGCGCGCTGTCATCAGCGGATATGCCGCCAGGACGCGATGCAGTTCCGCGCGAGTCCATTCCCGCCGCTGCAATCGCAGCGTGGCATCGAAAAACGGCTTGCCGTCTTGCAACGTATTCACATGCGCGACAAGCTGTTCGCCCGGCTCCGTAAAAATCCAGTCGTAGTCGAGATCCATGCCCATGAACGGTGAGACATGCATCCGTTTTTCAGACGCATAGCGCCGCGCCGCAGCCACTTTCCGTTCGTTCTCCGGCGTCAGCCAGTAGTTGTGACTCTCGCCAAACGTGTTATTCACTTCGGCCATCATCTGGCGCAGTTGTCCCTGCGCATTGTAAAAATAAAAAAACGAAACGGGATTGAAGACGTATCCGAAATAACGCAAGTGCGTCAGCAGGAAAATCTTGCCGTCGGGCAGCGCTACATTATTCTGTCGCGCGTCTCCTTCAATTCGTTCGCGCAAACTTTTTGCCGGATCTCCAAAATGGTCGCGCTCGAAATACGAAACGACATTCCAACGTCGGTAGCTCGAAAGGGGCGATCGCTTCATGATCTCCGGAATTTCGTCCACGTCGAGCAGCGAAAGAAACACCGGATATTCAAACGAATGCTCCTTCGGCGTGAACCGGCGATGCCGCAACCTTCCGACGTATAGAGCCGATTCCATTTTCTAGACCCGGACTCCGAGCGACTCCGCAACACGCAACGCGGAGTTGACTCCGTCTTCGTGAAACCCATAAAACCAATACGCGCCGCAAAAATGCGTGCGATTTACGCCGCTAATTTTCCGCCAGCCCTGCTGCGCGCGCATCGAATCAAGTGTGAAAATCGGGTGATCGTACACAAGCCGCCGCAAGATTTTCTCCGGCCGAATCGCCGCGCTCGCGTTCAGCGTCACGCAATAATTTTCTCCCACCGGCAATCCCTGTAAGCGGTTCATATGGTACGTCATGGTCGCGGGACCACCGCCATTTCTCGCGTCGAGATGCAGCAGGTAATTCCACGAAGCGCGTGCCGCGGGTGACCGTGGCAGCAAATTGTCATCGCAATGCAGAACCACATCGTTGCGACTCGTCGAGAATCGCCGCAGAACGTCCCGCTCGTCGTCCGACGGTCTTTCCAGTAGCGGCAGGACGCGGTCACAGTTCGTCGCAAACACCACCTCATCAAATCGCATCTCTGGGCGGCCATCCGCAAACTTCAGCGTCACGCCCTGTTCATCGCGCGCCACGCTGCGAATCTTGACTCCGCTGAATACACGCTGCTTGTACGGCGCCGTAATCGGCGCAATGTAACGGCTGCATCCACCCGGGATAGTTTTCCACTGCGGGTGTCCATTGACCGTAAGCATTCCGTGGTTGTGAAAAAAGCGCGTAAGCATCGCCGCGGGAAATTCGCGCACCGCATTGTGCGCGCAGGACCAGATCGCGGATGCCATCGGAAAGAGGTAGAACTCGCGGAAAAATTGCCCAAAGTGGTGTTCGTCCAGAAAATCGCCAAGCTTCAACTTCCCCGCATCCGGCCGCTCCAGCAACCGCGGCGCAATTTTGTTAAACCTTCGGATTTCTCCAAACAACCCGTACGCGCTCGGTTTAAATACGTTTGCTGGCTGCGCAAAATATCCCCTCAGCCCACGACTCGAATACTCATACCCGGTTCGCCGGCAGCTCACCGCAAACGACATATCCGAATTCATGCGGGGCACGCCGAGTTCGGTGAGCAAACGAATCAGATTCGGATAGGTCCGGTCGTTATGAACGATGAAGCCCGTGTCAATCGGCAAGGACCCGCGGCTCGAATTGACAGTTACGGTGTTCGTGTGCCCGCCAAGTCGTTCGTCCCGCTCGAACAGGAACACTTCATGCCTGCGGCTGAGATAATACGCGGCGGCTAGTCCGGAAATTCCGGAACCAATGACGGCGATGCGGCTCACAAGTTTCCCTGAGTGTATTACGCTTGATCGAATGAAAGACGGATTCTTTTACCGCAGGCTCGTCCGGCCACTCCTGGATTTGCTTCGCCAGGGTGTGACGCCGGAGAAAATCGCTCTGAGCGTCGCGCTCGGTGCCGCCCTCGGCGTGTTTCCGGCGCTCGGGTGGACCACTGCACTCTGCGCGATCGCCGCACTCGTTCTGCGTCTAAATCTTCCAGCGATTCAAATCGTGAACTACTTCATGTACCCCCTTCAGCTTGCGCTGCTATTGCCATTTTTCCGCCTCGGCGAAAAACTTTTTGGGGCAAGGCATATGCCGCTCTCCATCTCGCAAATCTTTCAGCTCATCCACAACGGCGTTTGGAATGCCATCAGATTTCTCTGGACAACCACCTGGCACGCGATTGTCGTGTGGACAATTCTCGCGCCGGTTTTTGTTGCCATCGCGTACGCATTGCTCACGCCGCTCCTCCGACGCGCCGTGCACCGTCAAACCCAGACGCTCCCCGAGGCAGCCTGATGCTCACCGTCGCAATGCACCTGGCACTGGTTGGAACGGCCGTCGTCGCGGTCATGATGCTCGTGTTGTGGATCATCCATCTGCTTATCAAGAACGCAGCGATTGTTGACGTTGGTTGGGCCTTGGGCCTCGCCCTGCTCGCGATCTACTACGCGTGCGCCGGTCCCGGTTACGCGGCCCGCAGATATGCGATCGCCACAATGGCCGGAATCTGGGGACTGCGCCTTGCAACGTATCTTTTGTTTGCGCGCGTCATCGGGCATCCGGAAGAAGGCCGCTACGTTCAGTTGCGTCAAGACTGGAAAACAAATCTGCCGCTGCGATTCCTGTTCTTTTTCGAACTTCAAGCGCTCCTCGACGTCGCGCTTTCCCTCCCTTTCCTTTTGGCGTGCCTCGATTCGCGCGCGCCTCTCGGCCTCTTCGAAAAACTTGGCGGCGCCATCTGGATAGTCGGTATCCTCGGCGAATCCCTGGCGGACGCGCAGCTCAACACTTTCAAAAGAAATCCCGCGAATAGAGGGAAACTTTGCCGCGCCGGTCTGTGGAACTACTCACGCCATCCGAACTATTTTTTCGAATGGCTGATTTGGCTGGGCTATGCAACCTTTGCGATTGCCTCGCCTTGGGGCTGGCTCGGTTTCCTTTCTCCCGCGCTAATCCTCTATTTTCTCCTTGGTGTCACCGGCATTCCAGCAACGGAAGAACAGGCGCTCCGCAGCCGCGGCGATCAATATCGCGAATACCAAAAGACCACGAGCGCGTTCATACCGTGGTTTCCAAAAAAGGCGGGAGCATGACGCGGACCACTCCGAACCGAGCCGCTCATGCCAAATGGCTTGGCGCCGCGCAAGACAAACCCGGAAAGCGCTTCTGGTACGAGCCGCTCGTTGAATCCGGCCTTGTGCCGGATCTAGCGATACGCGCTGCAATTCGAAACATGTTGAAAACGCGGTTGCGGGAAGAAGAGCGTGGAAGTGAAGAAGCGAATCGCGCCGCCAAGCTCGCCTTCGTCGAAGAAATGAAGCGCAGCCCCATCGCCATCCGCACGGATTCTGCCAACGCGCAGCATTACGAAGTGCCCGCCGAGTTCTTTGAAATTGTCCTTGGCCCGCGCCGCAAGTACAGCTCGGCTTACTTTCCGAAAGGCTGCGAGTCGCTCGCGGAAGCGGAAGAAGTCATGCTTCGCCTCACGTGCGAACGCGCTCAGCTTTTTGACGGCCAGGACATTCTCGAACTCGGCTGCGGCTGGGGTTCGCTGACGCTCTACATGGCCGAACATTTTCCAAACAGCCGCGTCACTGGCGTTTCCAACTCTGCTTCCCAGCGCGAATCCATCCTTGCCGATGCCGCTGCTCGCGGCTTGAAGAACATTACTATTTTCACCGCCGACATGAATTCTTTTGAAGCGCCCGCCACATTCGATAGCATCGTCAGCGTCGAAATGTTCGAACACATGCGAAACTGGGAATTGTTGCTGGCCAAAATCTCCAGCTGGCTCAAACCCAACGGAAAGATGTTCCTGCATATCTTTGCGCACTCGCGCTTCGCCTATCCCTACGAAGTCCGCGACGCCGGCGATTGGATGGCGCAACACTTTTTCACTGGTGGAATGATGCCGAGCAGCGACCTGCCGATGTTCTTCGACCGCGACCTCCGCGTGATCGAACATTGGAGCGAACTCGGCACTCACTACCAAAAAACTTCCGAAGCTTGGCTCGCCAACATGGATGCCAACCGCACGCGGCTTATGCCGCTTCTCGCCAAAACCTACGGCCGCGAAAACGCCAAGAAATGGTGGTCGCGTTGGCGCATTTTTTTCATGGCCTGCGCCGAACTCTGGGGCTATCGCAGCGGCAAAGAGTGGCTCGTGTCCCACTGCCTATTCGAGAAACGTGTCTCTCCGTAATGCAGTTGCGGCAGGCGAATTATTTTCCGCTTCGCCTGCCAGTTCGAGCACTCCAACAGCGGACCGGAGTGCTTCCTATGTTCTCTCGCGTCGAAGAACATAAAGGAGCAGACCACTCGCGATGATTCCCGCAACAACAAGCAGTTGCCCGATGAACGACCGCCAATCGCGCAGCGTCGCGTAAAGCACGACCGCCGCGAACACGCAGGGTGCAACACAGACGTACGCCATTCCGATCCACCCTCCGGGAATTTGAAAGCTCCCGGTATTTTCCCAATGCCGCAGGCGCAGCTTAATCAGCGCCAGGAATTCCAATGTAAGGGCCGCCGCATATAGGATGCACTGGATAACCGCCAACCCGCCGTACGAAAGCGCGGTGAACAAAGCCGTAATTCCGCACAGACACACAATCGCCAGTTTCGGAACCGCGGTTTCTGAAGTGGCATTGCGAAATCGCCCCGGCAGCCATCCATCCCATGCCATCACGAACGGCAAGCGCGAAACGTACAACAGTTGCGCATTGAAAAGGCCCCACATCGAAACCAGTCCGCCGGCTGCGATCAAAATCCCCAGCCAGCGGCCGCTGATGATTTGCGCAATCACCGGCCATCCTGCTTCGGTGGTCCAAATCTCTGGATTCGTCGTGATTGCGAGCCCGGCGATTGCGGGCAACAGGTAACTTAGTAGCGCAATGACCAACGCCACTGCGATCGCACGCGGATAGTTGCGCTTCGGTTCGTCCACTTCGGCTGCGTACGTGGATACATTGTCCCAGCCCGAATAGTTGTAAACGATGATCGATAGCCCAAGCAGCAGCGCGCCTTTATGGCTAACGCCCAAATCGCGGACGACGATGTCCATCGCGGTTCCCGGTCCGGGTCCGCGCTTCAGCCAGAGCAGAATCATCGTGGCAAACGCTCCCAGCACAAACACCGCACTGATCTTGGCCGAGCGGCCAACCTCTCGCGCGCCCTTCAGGTTCACAGTCATTGCGCAAAGAATGAAAACCACTGTAACGAACCAACGAACCACCATCATTCCGTTGAATTGCGCGCCCGCGTTCGACCCAAGCGCTGGCACAAAGAACGTTAGATAGCTCACGAATAAAACCGGAAATATCGCGAGCAATGCGATGCTGTATCCGATCGTCCACCACGCTTCTTGCACCGCCCAGAACGGTCCCAGCGTTTCTCTCACCCAGACGTAATAACCACCTTCTTCCGGTATGAGCGTCGCCAGTTCCGCCACCATCAGCGCCATCGGGAGGCTCCAAACGAGCGGTGTAACAACGATGAGCACCACCGCCCAGCCGGGACCGACCGCCCCGACCAATGGCTCCAGTCCGTACGCTCCGCCGCAGGTCGTGAAGAACGCCAGGCAGACGAGAGCCCACATCGTTAGTCGACGTTCTTTGGGAAGGTGAATTACGGAACTGCCGATTCGTTGCTCTGGAACAACCGTTGGCAGGGCAGACGTGGTCAACAGCGCTCCTTCGCGTTGGACGCGAAATGAATCAGCGTGAGTGGAACTCGCGCGGTGGCGCGCCATCATACGACAATTTGCTTGTTACAGGCCGTCGAAGCGATATTTTGCCGTGAAGTTCACCGCAAGCCACACTGAGGGAATACTACGGCATCGATTTTTGAATGAAGTAGAAACTACAGCACGTCGAGAATTTCTTCGTATCGCTTGAAAGGCGGAATCAGATACGCGCCCGCCAATTCCGTCCGCGCCCAAGCCAACATTTCTTTTGCCACCTGAAAGCCGCGTTCTCGCGCAGCGGTGCCTGCCGCTTCGAGTGATTTCAGTAATGGTTCCGGAATAATTATTCCCGGCACTTCGTTGTTCAGCCGCAGCGCCTGCTTGTAACTCGTCAACGGCCAAATCCCCACCAGAATCGGGATTGCCGGCTTGCCGCCCAATTTCTTTACAAATTCGTGCCAGTGCTCCGGATCAAAAATCGGCTGGGTCATCGCAAAATGCGCGCCCGCGTCAATCTTCGCCAAGAATCGCTCGATCTCAACGTCCAGATCGTCCGCCACGGGATTCACGGCGACGCCGATCGTGAAATTCGTCGCGCCGCCCAGTGTTTTTCCTGACCAATCCGTCCCCTGATTCAACCGGCTCAGGACTTTCACCAAGCCGACTGAATCCACCTCATACACACCGCTCGTTTCCGGATAGTCTCCAACCGACGGTGGGTCGCCCGTAATCGCCAGCACGTTTCGAACGCCGCCCACTGTCCACGCACCCAACAACCCCGCCTGCAATCCGATAATATTTTCGTCGCGCGTTGTCAGGTGCGGCACTGTCTCGACGCCGCGTGCTTCCAGCGCACCGGCCACCACCAGCGCATCCATTCCCACGCGCGCCATCGCGCCGGAGTTGATGTCAATCGCGTCCACTTTTCCGGACGCCATGATTTTGTCCACTTGCTCGTAAATCCGGTCCAGTGCGATTCCCTTCGGCGGATCGATTTCCACGCTAACCGAAAATTTCCCGGCCTGAATATTTTTCCAGAGTTTGCTCTCCGGCTCGCGCTGCGCAACTGGCGACGGTTTCACGCTCGCCTCTACCGCCACTCCCGATGCGTGGTGCTTCGCCGGCTTCAGCGATTTCACTGCCTCCGCCATTGCGCGCACGTGCGCCGGCGTTGTGCCGCAGCAGCCGCCCAAAATCCGCACGCCCGCTTCCGCCGCTTCACGCGCAAAAAGCGCGAAATATTCCGGCGACGACTTCGGATACACGATCCGGTCGCCTTCACGTTTCGGAAATCCCGCGTTCGGCATTCCGCTCACCCGCAAATCGTCCACCGACGTAAGCTCGCGCAATATCGGCAGCAGCGCCTGCGGACCCAGCGTGCAGTTCGCGCCAATCACCTGCACGTTCTTATTTTTCAACTGCGCCGCCGCGTCCGCCGGGCTCAAATCTCCGTACGCGCGCCCATCTTCCGCATAAGTAAGTGACGCCACAATCGGCATTCCCGAAAACGACCGAATCGCATCAATCGCCAGCAAAATTTCTTCGATATAGGTGAACGTCTCCAAAATAAACAAATCCACGCCGCGTTCTTCCAGCGCCTGGGCTTGTTCGCGAAAAATCTCCAGAATCTGTTCCGGCTCCGGGTGCCGCGCCTGCACGCCCAGTCCCAGCGGCCCAATCGATCCCGCAATCAACACTTCCCGCGCCGCAGCTTCTCTCGCCTCGCGCGCAATTTTCACGCCGCGCGAATTCAATCGCTGCACTTCATCGCCCAGCCCCAGCGCGGACAACTTAAACCGGTTCGCCCCAAACGTATTCGTCTCGATAATCTGCGCGCCCGCTTCGATATACGCCTGGTGCACGCGAAACACGGCCTCCGGCTCCGTCGTGTTCAACTCGTCGAAACAGCGCTGCGTCCCCACCGTCTCATGCAGCAGCGACCCCATCGCGCCATCCGCGATGAGAATCGAATCCTTCAACCGCTCGTTAAAATCCAGAATCTTCACAGCGCTCTCTTTTCCGGTCTATTTTATTTTCGCGGGGAATATTTTTTATCGCTTCTGTTCCATCAAGCTGGCAACCGTGCTCATCAAATCGTATTTCGTCAAAATCTCAAATTTCGCTTCGCCCATTTCCACAAACACCGCCGGATTTTCATGGCTCAAAATATATGTCACGCGTTCCACCGGCGCCGTCTTCGGAATCTTCGGAATCGGCTTGCTCATCACTTCGCGCACCACCAGCTTCCGCAAATCTTTTCCCTGCAGCGCCAGCGTCAAAATCTGGTCCTCGTACATCGTGCCGATCGGCAAATTTTCTTCAAACACCGGAATCTGCGAAATATCCTGCTCCTGCATCGTTTTCAGCGCATGAAAAACCGTCTGATACGGCCGCGCAATCACCAGCTCACGCACTTTTCCTGAGTTGTGCTTCGCGCTGACAATCTCCCCCGCCGTAATCGGCACCGCCGACTCCACGTACCCGCGCTCGCGCATCCACTCGTCGTTGTACACCTTGCTCAAATACCGCATGCCCGTATCCGGCATGAACGCCACCACAAAATCCTCCGGCCCCAAATCTTTCGCCAGCCGCATGGCGCCCGATATGCACCCGCCGCCGCTTCCGCCCGTAAAAATTCCTTCCAGCTTCACCAGCCGCCGCGCCACCACAAAACATTCTTCGTCGTTCACCTGAATCACATCGTCCAGAATCTTCATGTTCATCGTCGTCGGAAAAAAATCTTCGCCGATTCCTTCCACGACGTACGTCTTCGCTTTCACCACCTGCGAAGTTTTATGAAAGTCGTAGTACAGCGACCCTTCCGGGTCCACGCCGATAATCTTTACCTTCGGATTCTTCTCTTTCAGGTACCTTCCGACGCCGCTGATCGTCCCGCCTGTCCCCATCCCGCACACGAAATGCGTAATCTTTCCTCCGGAATCCTCCCAAATCTCCGGTCCTGTCGTCCGGTAGTGCGCTTCCGGATTCATCGGGTTGTCATACTGGTTCGGATAGAATGAATTCGGAATTTCCCGCGCCAGTTTTTTCGCCACGGAATAATAACTGCGCGGATCGTCCGGCTCAACCGCTGTCGGACATACAATCACTTCCGCGCCCAGCGCCTTCAGCAAATCCACTTTCTCTTTCGATTGCTTGTCCGTAATCGTAAAAACCATTTTGTAGCCGCGCACCGCCGCCACCAGCGCCAGCCCCATTCCCGTATTTCCGCTCGTCCCTTCGATAATCGTGCCGCCCGCCTTCAGCAGCCCCTTTTTCTCGGCTTCGTCAATCATGTACACGCCGATGCGGTCCTTCACGCTCCCGCCCGGGTTCGTGTAATCCGCCTTCACGTACATCTGCGGTTTCAATCCCTGATTGATGCGGTTCAGCCGCACCAGCGGCGTTTTTCCAATCGCATCCAATATGCTGTTGCAGCGCATGAGCTGGTTTCTCGTCTCTCTGGATCGCAACGGCTGAACGCCCGGTTTACACGGCGCTCCTGTGCGATAATTTCTCTTCATTTTAGCATGGCGCGGCATCGCATCCGGTCAGCGAACCGCAGCGGAGGAGTCCCAAATGGCACGGGAAAACATCTCAAGCGGCGCGCAGTGGGAGCCTATCGTCGGCTATTCCCGCGCGGTGAAAGTCGGCAATTTGATCAGTGTTTCCGGCACCACCGCCACCGGCCCTGACGGACGCATCGTCGGCGTCGGCGACGCCTACGCGCAAACCGTGCAAACCATTCGCAACATTGAAGCTGCCCTCACGCGCGCCGGCGCTTCGCTCAAAGACGTTGTTCGCACGCGCATCTACGTCCTCAATATCGCCGAGTGGGAAAAAATTGGCCGCGCCCACGGCGAATTTTTCGGCAACATCCGGCCCGCCACCAGCATGGTGCAAATCACGCGTCTCATCTCGCCCGAAATGCTCGTCGAAATCGAAGCCGACGCCATCCTCGAAACTTAAAGGTTTTGTAGGGCCGGCTTTTTTATCCCGAGCGCAGCCGAGGGACTGAAGCCGACCGTGTCGCGCACAAATTAAATAAGGGCACCCAACCGGGTGCCCTTTTCCATTCTTGCCCTGATTTCCCCAAAACCTACCACTTCGCGCGAATCCGATACTTCAACACACTCGTTCCATTCGCGCTCACCGGCACCTGAAACTGCGCCGCCCAGGCCGCCGTCTTCGTGTACTTATAGCTGGAATTCACCATCTCCCAATCTCCGCCGATCGGTTCATTCACTTCCACCGTCACCGGCGCGTCCTTGTGATTCCGCAACGTAATCTCAAACTCCATCTCCCACGTATGCGTATCAATCCGCTTATAGTCCGTCTGCTTGCGCTCGCTCACCACATCGAACGCATTGCCGATGTGAATCGTCACCAATTCGTCCTTCGGCGTGTGATCAATCCGGTCTTCGCCAACGAACAGCACGTTCCCCTTCGAATCCTTCTGGTAAACGCGCACATTCCCCGCTGGCATCGGCATTCCCAATCCAGCCTTCTGTTCGTTCTTGAATTTGTAAAACACCATCACGTTGTCTTTCAACGGCGAACCGGGATTCTGCTGATTGTGGTAATACCAGTTCTGTCCGTTTACCACGAAAATCTTCCGCACCGGCACGTCGCTGCCCTGCAGCAAACTAATCTGCTTCGTCTCTTTGTCTTCAACGGAAGTCTTTCGTCCCAGCGAATACAAGTGATATTCGCTGAAGTTTTCTTGAGCAAATTGTTCCGCCTTCTTCGCCCTCGACACAGCCATATCCATCGCCATCCCTGCAGCCGCAGGCGCATTCTGAATCCGGTTCAAATCGCCCGCCACCAACTGCAGTCGCGCATTATGAAACGCCGTGCCGCTGTTGTTCGTCAGCGTCACCCAGCCATCCAGGTCCGCGGCTTTGTCGTCGCGTCCAATCGTCAGCACGTAATCCGAATTCCACGCCAGATTCGTCGCCAGATACGACGTCTCCACCTGCTGCTTCCGTCCGCCTTCATTTTCCAGCGACATCAAAAGCGTTGGCCGGTCGTACAAATTCGCCGGCACTTCGGGAAAACGCAAACTCTCCGAATACATTCCCGTGACGATGTCGTTTCCAATCTTCCACACCGGCCCGTTGTTGTCCGCAAGCAGCGTCGCCTTGACCTCCTCCCGCTTCGTCGTCCCGTTCTCCTGATACGACCGCACCAGCGTCACTTCTTTTCCCACGTATTTGTGCAGCAACTTCGCCGGCTCCAGCAAATCGTATTCGTAATTCTGTTCAATTACTCCCAGCTTCTCGGGCTCGTTCAACGAGCGAAAGTGCACCGTCGCCGGATTCACCGTCGCCGCAATGTCCATGAATTTCAAGCGAAACAATCCGCCCGGCAACGACAAATTCCGCACATCCCGCACCAGCGCGATATTCGAGTTGTACACCGTGATCGCCAAATCCGTCTGGTCGCTCAAACTTGTCGCCTGATCCTGTCCCGCCGCCCGCGCACTCTCTTTTTCCTGCGCGGCCTGCGCGCCGCCATAGCGGCATAGCGGAATCACGACCGCCGTCGCCGCCAAAGCCAACGCTCCAGTCGCCATCGCTAACCGCCGGCCCTTCGCAATTCGATTCAACGCAATCTCCATAACCCTCTCCTCGACAAAGATTTACTCGCTGCGGTTAGAACGATCTCCCCGAACTTTCTTGCAGGGCCATCTTGCTGTTGTAGAGGCCGCCTTCCGAGGCGTGTTCCTCGACGCCATATTTGGACAGTGGCTTGCCCGCCACTCAATCGAATGCGCCAATCTCGGCCCCTCTCCGGCGCTTTTGTAGGGCCCGCTTTTCACCCTGAGCGTAGCCGAAGGGTCTGAAGCGGGCCGTGGCAAGGTGTTGTGCAACGACAGAGCGCTACTCTTACGATGTAATGTCCCCGCTAATCCGCTCCGAATGTGCGGACCGACCATTCCCACCTACGGCCGCGCCACCACGCTCCACGTCGCTCCTCCGTCCACCGTCGAATAACTCATCTTCCCGCTCGCATCCGCAATCGTCGCTTCCGTCGCGCTCACTGCTTTAATCGCCGTGAAATTCGCAGCGTCTGGCGCACTGACCGTCAACCAATGTTTGCCGCCATCTGTCGTTCGCAGCACAATTCCCTTTTCCGCAATCAACCAGCACACCTTCTTATTCACCGCCGAACCCGCCAGCACCTTCATTCCCTCACCGGTCTTCTGCAGCCGCAGCGACTTGTCGCCATCCTCTGTTTTGAGCACCGTTCCGTTTGAACCGATCACCCAAAAAACCTTCGGGTCCGGCGTCGCCACTATTTGCATGCCGGCCATACTGGCATTGCGAAAATTCCCTGCCAGTCCCCCACTGACTCCCTGCGTCGCTTTCATGCTCAAGGCCGCGGAATTTCGATCGTCCATTTCCTTTTGTTCAGTGGCCACGCTCGGAGCCGCTGTCGTCACCTCAACTGTTTCCGTCATCGACTTGACCGCCTCGTCTTTGCCGGCATTCGTATCCGCATCAGCTGATTTCACTGGTGTTCCTGCGGCAGCCCCTGCGCCCGCTCCGTAAGTCTCCTTCGGAGCCGCGGGCGGCGCTGGGGTCGGTGCTGCGGGCGCTGTTTTAGCCTTCATCGAAGGTTCGCTCGGGCGCGGTGCATTCTCTACCCTCATGGCGCCAACTACATTTCGCCCTGACAGTGGAAGTTCGCCCACTTTTTTGTCTGCATTGTTGTTGTCAACCCTGTCGTCAAATTGCCTGGAAGCCTCGTTTTGCGCGGCGTTTTGCCCCTTGTTCTGAATCGAATTGTTTTGAATCGAATTCTGTATCTGATTCTGCGTCAGGCTCGGCCCACGCCCATCGCCGGCTCCGTTGCCAACCCTCCCTCGCGTTACGGGCTTCGCCTGGTCGCGAGAAACGAACGCATCTAATTCTTGTTTCTCATTATCTTGTAATTTTGAAGTCGGTTTGTCCGCGGCGGAGGGCCTCGGCAATGCTTCTCTTCGCTCGGGTTGCGGCAATCCCAGGTCTGTTTTGCCCGAATCGCGATTTTCCGCTACTTCCACGGATTTGCTCTGCGACATTATCGGCGCACGATTGCCCCTGACGACAACCCAGACTAGCAGTCCCGCCGCAATCGCTCCCGCCGGCACAACCCATCGTAAATACGCCTTCCTGTTCGAGATGGGCGTTAGGGATCCCCGCTTCGTGCGGGGGGCCGCTCCAGCGGAGGCCGTCTCCCGGCGCTGCGACGACACTGGCGCGACAGCCTTTTCCGAATCTCGTTCAGAAATCGGAACCGCCTCCGTCAATTCCAGCGTCGCCAAAATCTCCTGGCATCGCGCGCAACCTGCGATATGCGATTTCTGCGCAACCAGCTCCTCCGGAGAAAGCATCCGTTCGTGATACGCCGCCAGCGTCTCCGCGTCCGGGCAATGCAATCCGTTCAATGCGTCGGCGCGCAGTTCTCGCGCCAATGCCTTTTCAAAGTTCCGTTCGCGGTCGTCAATCGCCATAACTTGCCTTCGCAGCGTACGCTTCAGCGTGCGTCCCCGGTTTCCTCAAGCACCCACGCCTCCGCAGCGCAAACACCAAAACCTCCTGTCCATGATTAGAACGTTCGCGATCCGAAATCTTGCGCCGCGCCTTCATACGTTCTGCTTTCCTTTTTGCAGCGTCCCCGTCTCGCGCGATTTCAGCAATTTTCCAAGATCGATCGGCACATCTTCCGCCGCATATTCAAAACACAGTGAAATTTGCTCCTCGCTGAGCCGCGGCCCGGGTGCCGCTTTCTTCAGGCATTCCTCCACGTTCGCTTTCATTTCCCGCCGGATTCGCTCCAGATTGCGCGAAACGCTCGATTCGTGCTCTCCCAGTTTCTTTCCGATTTCCGCAAGCGTTCTCTCTTCCACGTAGTAAAGCCGCAGCCGCTCGCGATCGCGCAATTCAATCTTTTCGAGCGCCGCGCCAAGCGCCGCCTGAAATAACGCTATATATCTCTCCCGGTGCGGATCCCCGGCCGGCAGCGCCACCTTGTCTGCCAACTCGCGTACCTTGCCGTCACCATCCGGCTCATCGAGTGATTCGAAGCGCCTCGCCACTCGCACCGCATCAATGTGCCGCTGCGCCAGTACCGCCCGCAGCCACGTCTTCATCGAACTTCGCCCGTGGAAATATCGGAATAGCGATCGTTCACCCGTTTTTCCGTCCGCCAATCCGTAAAGCTCCGCAAAAAGCGAGTCTGCCAATTCGCGCCCTTCCGCGGAAGCCGCGCTCGCCCGCAAAATCGCCGCAGCCGCCGAACGCAAATACGGCCGGTATGTTTCGACAAAAAACTCCCATGCTGTTTCCAGCCCCGCCGCGCACGCTTGCGCCAGTGCCAAATCTTCCAGATGTAGTGTGCTGAGAAATTCTTCCCGCTGCGCGATCGTTAATCCCGATGGATTCATCCGCTTTCGAACGGCCCGCTCCAGCGCAGTCGAAAAAATTTCAACCGCCAGACCCCACCGCGCCGCTCGCGCCTCTTCGTGCAGCCGCAAAATCAGCTCCTCGCACCCGCGCAAGGGCGTTTCCGCTGTCACCTGTTCCGCGCCATTCTCTCGGCGTTTCGCTTTTTCATCCATCGGAGGCCAGGCACCGATTTCTTCCTTACCTGCATCCTAGAGCATAAGCCCGCTATGGAAATTTGGTGCGCAAAACTCCGGCCCCGTGTGACGCAGTAACGCTATCCTTATTGATTGACCGTTCGGGCGGCGGGGGTCACAATAATTATCCCAGTCCGCAACTCAGCGCACCTCCGTGGGTTTACGGAAAGGGGTATTCCGCGCCATGTTCGCATGGGCAGTAGCGAATTCGCGACGCTAGTACGAAAGTCCTATTCGAACAGCTTCCGCTTAATCAGTACGCTCGTTCTGCGAATGCGCGTCCCGCATTCCGGCGACCTTGGGAATGCTTGCTGTTGCCTGCAAAGTTTCCAACGTCGATAAACGATTACCTGATTCGAGGCGGCAAGCGGAATGACAACAATGATCGCAGATCCACCAGCGAAAGCGACACGGCTTGGCGTCGGTTTCGACGCAAACCGTAGAACCCCGCAAAACCGCGAGGCCTGGAAGCAAGCCATCGGCACCAAGCCGATCAGCGCCCGTCTAGCTACGCTCCCGGAACCCAAGCGCAACTGGAATCGTATCGGCCTGAGCGCCGGCATCCAGATTGCCGCTTTTATTTTTCTTTTGATGATTCCGCTCCTCTATCCGGAGAAGATGCCCACGGCTTTGAATTTCCGCATCACGGAAATTGCAACCCCGGTGATCGCAATTCCGGTTGCACCTCCTCCGCCTGCGCCGAAAATCGTGAAGATTAAGGCTACGCCGGTTCCCGTTCCCGTCGTGGAACCGCCGAAACTCAACCCCAAGCAAGTTCACATTTTCATGCAGCCGAAGACTGTCATTCAGCCCAAGGCGCAGCCCGTCGACGTGAAAGCTCCCGTCATGACTCAGGTGCTTGACGCTCCCAGGGTCGACGTCAAATCAACTGAACCGAAGCGTCCGAAAGAAGACGTGAAAGTCGGCAACTTGAGCAACGGCAACGCGACGCCGGCAACGGTTAAGGCTCCTGTCGAGCACGTGCAAACGGGCGGTTTCGGCGATCCGAGCGGACTAAAAGGCAAAGGCGATCCGAACAAAGGCAACATTGTTGTTCGGCAAGGTTTGCCCAGTTTGCCCGGCGGACCTGGTTACGGAAACGGTACTGGCGGCGACAAAGGAATTCGTGGGACCGTGGCAAGCAGCGGCTTTGGAAACAGCACAGCGGTTCCTCCGCAAGGCGGCGGTAAGAAAGGCAACATTCAAGCCGGCGGTTTTGGCGACCAGACGGTGGCGGTGGAAGCACCAAAAAAGAAAGCAGTCGACGCAGGGCCCGCGGATACTCCGGTTACGATTCTGGACAAACCAAAACCGGAATACACCGCCGACGGTCGTAAGTTGAAGTTGGAAGGCGACGTCGTTCTCGACGTGGTTTTTCTCGCGAACGGCAAAATCGTAATCAATCGCGTAATCAGCGGCTTGGGTCATGGCTTGGACGAAAATGCCTCGCGCGCCGCATCACAAATTCACTTTAAACCGGCCCTACGCGCGGGCCAGCCGGTAGATTATCCGGCGCGCGTGCGGATTGAATTCCGTTTGGCATACTGAGGGAGATGAAGATGCGTAAGGCAGCTTTTGCAGGATTTGTTTTACTCGCAGGCAGCGTGGCCGGGTTTGCCGGTCCCGCTACTCCGAAGCCCGCCGACCAGGGGCCTCGTACGATGGATGAAGCGATCGATCGCGTCATCACGAACGAGAACCGCCTGTACGCCGGCATCAAAAATTACTCTCCTCTCGTTGAGACGTATATTCAGAATCTCAAGCCCGATAAGGATCTCGGCTATGTTCCGGGCGGCGATAAGTATTTCCTCGGCCGCGCCGATTTCTCCAGGGGCGTAAGCCTTGTCTCGCTTTCCGACTCCAACGGCAAGGGCAAGAAAATTTTCGGCTCGATCGGAAACTTCTTCACGTTCGCGATGCAATATCTGCCGGATGGATTCCTGCAGATGATCTTCATCGACACGAATGGATTCGATAAGCAGCACTACAAGTTCGACTACGTGCAACGCGAGTTCCTCGGCGAAGTACGTTGCCTCGTTTTCGACGTCACGCCGCTTGCGAAAAGCGGCAAGGGACGCTTCGCCGGCCGCATCTGGGTGGAAGACCAGGGCTTCAATGTCGTTCGCTTCAACGGTTCCTATAACGGCGGCGGACACTCGAGTTGGTATTTCAATTTCGACAGCTGGCGCACCAACGTGCAGCCGGGCATCTGGCTGCCGTCATTTATCTACAGCGAAGAAAAAGATCTTCACTACGCGCTGAGCAAGAAGCTCGATTTCAAAGCGCAGACGCGCATCTGGGGTTACAACCTTGGCCACTCCTCGCAGGAACAGGAACTCAGCAAGATCCTGGTGGAAGGCCCCGCGAACGATGAAACCACAACCGCTAACGACCTGAGCCCGATCCAGGCGCAGCGCTCGTGGGACCGCCAGGCGGAAGACAACGTTGTGGACCGCTTGCAACGCATCGGCCTGATCGCGCCGAAGGGCGAAGTCGACAAAGTTCTGGAAACGGTTGTGAACAACCTCGAAGTCACGAACAACATTGACGTCGAACCGGATGTTCGCTGCCGCATCATGACGACTTCCACTCTCGAGTCGTACACCATCGGCCACACGATTGTTCTGAGCCGCGGCCTCGTGGACGTGCTCCCCGACGAAGCGAGCCTCGCCGCAATGCTGGCGCACGAATTGAGTCACGTCGTGCTCGGCCACCGTCTCGATACGCAGTACGCGTTCTTCAACGAACTGCTGGTCGAAGACAAGGACACTTTCCGCCACTTCGGATTTGCACGCACGCCGGACGAAGAACATGCGGCGAACACGAAAGCCGTTGAGATCCTGAACAATTCGCCGTACAAGACTCAGCTCGGCAATGCGGGCTTGTTCCTGCAAGCTTTGCAGAACCGCCAGAAAGAAGTTCCGAACCTGATCAGCGCGCATCTCGGAAATCGCGTGCCGACCATGCCGGATCTGCAAGCGACCGCGCCAATCGATCCGAAACAGAATCCGCAGAAGATTGCGGCGCTTCCAATCGGCGGTCGCGTGAAGATGGATCCCTGGAACGACAAGCTGGAGCTCATCAAGAGCAAGCCAACGGGCGCGGTGGCAGAACGCGAAAAGATGCCGTTTGAAGTCACACCGTTCATGCCTTACTTGATGCGGTATGGCTCGGAACCAGTGAAACCAATCGCTGCGGCGGCCGACGCCAAAGCCGCGGATGCGGCTGCGAAACCATAATTTAGTTTTTCAAACTTTCTTCCAACGGCCCGGGAGCTTTCCGGGCCGTTTTTATTCTTAGTTTCCTTCCTGCGCGGCTGGTGGAATTGCATTCACGGCCAGAGCGCGCTTCAAGAATGCAGCGAGATAGCCCGTGGCCAGAAACAGCAGCGCGGCGCCAAAGGCCGCATCCAGAAATGTCTGACAAAGAATGGAACAGAACATGGCGACGCCCAAAATCCAGCCGCGCATGAGCGGCACGCCCAAGCGCGCATTCACGAAGCCGGCGATGGCCGAAGGCCAGCGAAAAACCCAGTAGACGTTGTACGCGGGGATAAAGTGGAAGCCGACAGCCTTGCCGGGCGAGATAGGGTGACTGTAGTTCGGGACCGCGGCAAGAATTTTGTGGTATTGAAACACGCAGACGAACCAATAGACGCGCGTTACGAATGCGGGCAGGAATATTTCGAGCGGCGGGACGATGAATTGGCCGTTCTTGAAGAGTTCGGGATTGCGCGAGACGGCGACCATTTCTCCGATCAAAGTGACTACGGCAAGGAGATAGCCGATCCACAATTTGGGCCATGCAAATTGCGGCATGGGCGCGAGTGGCGGTGATTGAGTGTCTGCGCCGTTACCTAGAGAGCTGAATGGATCGCCGGAAGATTCGGTCAATTTATTTTTCTACTTTCCAAAATGTTTTTCATAGTTCTCGCTGTCTTACTCTAAAGATCACGGCTGATTCCGTATTTGCTGCGGAGGATGGCGTCCATGCTTTTGTCGGAGAGAAAACGTTTGCCGAATTTGACGAGGCGCGCGAGCGGAGTGACGCCGTAGCGCGGTTTGGGTGAGCGTGCTTCGATGGCGTGCAGCATGACGCGCGCGCAGTCTTCCGGCGTGGTCCTGGAATCGCCACGGCCTTTGTTCGCGCCGCCCCAGGCGCCGGAATAGACTTTTGCATAGGGGCTGGATTTGGAAGCGTCCACGTAAGGCTTCGCGAGCGCGGTGGCGGTTTGTTGAAAATTAGTGACGATGTAACCCGGCTCGATGAGGACGACTTCGATGCCAAAGGGATACAGTTCGAGCCGCAAGGAATTACTAAGACCTTCGAGGGCGTGTTTGCTGCTGCTGTACGCGCCATACGTCGGCGGCGAGACGAGGCCGGCGACGCTGCTGATCATCAGGATGCGGCCGCTGCGGCGCTCGCGCATGTGTGGAAGAACGGCTTGCGTGACGCGAAGCACGCCGAAAACGTTGGTTTCAAACTGATTGCGAAAATCTTCCATTTTCATTTCTTCGACGACGGCCATGTAGCCGAGTCCGGCATTGTTGATGAGGACGTCGATGACGCCCGCTTCCAAGAGGACGTGCTGGACGGCGGTGCGAACGGAATCGTCCGAGCAGACATCGAGTTCGAGCGATTTGAGCGGCAGGTTTTTGGATTTTGCGAGTTGATCGAGCTGAGCGCGTTTTTCCGTAGAGCGGCCAGCAGCGTAGACGCGATAGCCGCGCTCGGCGAGAAGAATGGCGGCAGCTTTGCCGAGCCCGTCGGTAGCGCCCGTGACGAGGACAACTTTGCCGGAGGAAGAGTTGGTCATGGAACGAGACTCCGATGCGCGACGTTGCAAATTTGAACGAGAGAAGATGGTAGCGCGACGGTCGAAGAGAAACAAAAGAAGGCAGGTCTTCCTGCGAAGACCTCGCCGCCGAACTCCGCAGGCTCATCAACCCGCCCTCCTCCGCATCCTCATCCGCTACACCAAGTAACGCTATGGACATCTAACAAACTCCACATTTGGACACCAATCTGATATAACTCCGCCGAGCCCGGAGCGCACCCATCCGCCCAAAACTCACGACGTTCGACTGGATTCTCATCCTAGCCGCTGCGCTTGCGACCCTCGCCTGTCTTTTACTCCTCTACATTGACTCGACGCATGCGAAGACAGTTGAGTTCCTAACAAAAAACTGGGGCAACCTCGCGAGCGCCCTCGGACTCGTTTTCAGCATATACGTCCTCGTAGTCGCAAAAGGGGCGCGCGCAGCCGCAAGAGAGGCGAGACTAAGAACAGCGCTAGAGGACCTCGACGAAGCAGCGAAGAAATGCAACGAGATCAGCCTCTTCGCAGAAGACGAAAAATGGCCGCTCGTTAAACTTCGGGCCGCAGAAGTACAAGCAACCTGTCGCTCTACGGTTGCCCGATGGGACAAGGACGACGCACTAAAGGACTCCAAAAACAAACTCCTCCAAGTCGCAAATCTAATGCTATCCATGATCGAAGCCATCGACAACAAAATGCCAGACAGAAAGCGCATCCTCGAGGCGCAGCGAGACTCAGACAACAAGCTCTCAGTGGTGGTAGGTAGAATGAAGGGAAACGAAGAGTGAAGGAGCAAACAGCCATGCCCCATATAAGCAACCAGGAATTCGTCACGAAAGTCTTCGAGGCCACCGTCGCGAACAAGATCGACTGGCAGCCAACAGCTTTAGGGGGAGAATTCACCGCGACCTATGCCGGGAAGTGGGCATTAGCGGTCTCCTCAACGCTCTCCCACCTCACTGATCGAGAGGAACCAATCTTCGATTACAGCCTTTCGTTGAGGAAC
>Ga0137412_10000949_pt1 | contig 21693 bp, 22 predicted proteins | sample CZODoug2_1_16fun_FD_122160 | JGI IMG/M metagenome (GOLD analysis project Ga0137412, IMG submission 122160) | Vadose zone soil fungal communities from Angelo Coast Range Reserve, California, USA - CZODoug2_1_16fungal (Hybrid Assembly) | ecosystem: Environmental > Terrestrial > Soil > Vadose zone... | reverse complement strand
GGACTGCTCGAATACGACGAGTTCGCCGGTACCGATATTATCGGGACCCGAAAGTATTCCTGAAGCGACAGCGATCCACAGAACGAGATGACCGTGAGGCGGCAAGTAGCGCCAGGACTCGCCTGCCTTGAGCTTCACTGCGAGATAGTTGGCGTTCATCGGCGAAGAGATTTTGCTCTTGGTCGGTCCGTATTCGCCGAACAGAACGCGAGCCGGACCGCTGTGTTCGATCTCGTTTGGATCCACGCAAAGGCTCTCTGGCGGAGAGAGCTCCAGTTCGGGCGGCAACGCAATCCAGAGCTGGAAACCCAACATCGGGCCGGCACCGACACCGCCGCCGTGCCACATTCCGCGTCCAGCACGCATCCACTCGACGGCACCAGACGTCATCTGCCCGCGATGCCCGTCGTGGTCGATGTAGTTGACGATTCCCTTGGACAGGTAGGTCAGTGTCGCGATGCCGGAGTGCGGATGAAGGCCGCCATCGAACGCCGGGCCATCGCGATCAATGAAGTCCAGGAATACGAAAGGCTTCAAGATCGCGCCAAGCCCTGACGGACTCACGAGCCGCGTTACGGGGCCGAGCGACGTGCCGCGAGTTCGATGCGTGATCATACGTCCAGGCACCGTTGTCGCGTTCATGATGTGGTCGTCCTCTGCCAGAGGGAGGATATCGCTCATTTCGTCGCCTCGTTCGCCCGGCCGGCTTTCAATGTATTGGTCCACCAAAGAAGATCCTCGATCATGGCGTTGGCCGGCCCATCAAGCTCCGCGAGACCGGTCGCGACGTCACCACCCTGGTAGTGAGCCATCAGCGTCGATACCGGGATGTGGACCGAAGAGCGGATTGGGGCGAGTTGAAGCTCGATCGCCGTTACGCGGAGCTGCTGCACGCTCCGCGTGCCTGCTGCCGAACCCCAGCTTATGAAGCTGACCGGCTTGCGCTGCCATTCCGGGTAGACCCAGTCGATCGCATTCTTCAGCACAGCGGCTGGTCCGTAATTGTACTCGGCAGTGGCGATCACATATCCGTCCGAAGCGCCAATCGCCGCGGTCCAGCGCTGCACAGCCTCGTTCTCGAAAGCAGGGCGGCCCGGCATCGCCGGCGTCAATGGCTGATCGAAGAACGGCATCGGAAAATCGCGCAGGTCGAGAAGACGGGCGTCCACATCCTGCCGCTTCTTCAAGTGTTCCAGAATCCAATGGGCGGGCTTTTCAGAAAAGCGGGTCTCTCGCGTGGTGCCGACGATGACGGAAATGACGGACATTGACTGTCTCCTTGATAGTTTTTGCAATTTGCGATCGGCGGCATAGACCCGCCAGTCGCGCTCTCTCTTGGTATCGAATTGATACCTGGACTATTTAAGTGACTTCCTATAGGTTGCGCAAGAAGGCACAGCGCTGTTACCTGGAAGGACCATGGCCATCGAAATTCACGATCCCGCATCGCACGACTGCCGAGTGCTCGCCTCAATTATCGGACGGGCCGGAGACAAGTGGTCGGTGCTTATCGTGGTCGTGCTCGGGCACGGGCCTAAGCGATTCAGCGAGATCAAGCGAAGCGTCCGGGGAATCTCGCAGCGCATGTTGACCTTTACGCTGCGCGGTCTTGAGCGGGATGGGTTGCTTACCCGCACGGTCACGCCAACGACGCCGCCCCGCGTGGATTATAAACTGACCCGCCTCGGCAGTACGTTATGGCGCGCGCTCGAACCCTTCGCTAATTGGGCGCAGGAAAACATGATAGAGATCGTTGCCGCGCGAGCAGACTTTGATGCGCGAGAGTAGACGGGCAGCTTCTAGCAGACAGAGCCGGCCATCCGCTGCATCTGGACCGATTGGATCCCGGACGCTTTCTCCAGGCCATGATCAGGGCCTTTCATGGCGATAATGCTTTGCTTGTCCGGGAACTACGCCTTCTCATTGACTAGATGACGAAATTAGAAATCGGGACCTTGTCAAACCTGACGAGAATAACCCGTTCGGCCGTTGCCTCCCACAGAGCCTGCTGCGCTTGTGGGTCGGCGCCCGGCGCCACGGGGACGAGCGGTCGTGCGTCCTTGACGGAGAAATAGCCGCCTGTCACTTCCGCGAAGGCGGGTTCACTGGCCAGGCGGACGATGATGCCTGCGCCGCGCTCCGGATCGCCGATCTTGAGCCAGGCCAGCAGCTGCTGGAGCGGCGCGGCAAACCACAGTTCGCGCCCAAGTCCCGTCACGTTGAATCCAGGACTGAGGCAGTTGACCGACACGCCAGTCCCATCCAGCTGCCGCGAAAGCTCTTGCGAGAACATGATATTCATCAACTTGGTCTGGCCGTAGACCGCCGAGGAACCTCGTGCGGTGAACGGGCGCTTGTCGGTGAGTGCGGCAAGCGGATCAAACCCGGCGGCCCGGCGCGAGGCTTCCGATGCGACCGTGACGATACGGGATGGTGCCGACCGGACCAGGGTCTCGCGCAGGATGTTTGTCAGCAGCCATGGCGCCAGATAGTTGACCGCGACCATCTCGGCATATCCATCAACGGTGACGCGCTGCGTGAAGGCATGAATTCCGGCATTGTTGATCAGCACATCGATCCGCGCGTGGTGCGCGATGATCTCGTGTCCGAGCGCGGCGACCGAGGCCAGACTGGCGAAATCACCATAGTACACGTTGACCCGCGTGCCCGGCGCGGCGGCCTCGATCATCTTCAGCGTAGCCTCGGCCTTGGCCTGGCTCCGTGCGGTGAGAACGAGATGCGCGCCCTGGCGGGCAAGCGCAAGTGCCGCGCGCTGGCCAATGCCACTGGTTGCTCCGGTAATCAGGATGGTGGGAACAGACTGCGGCATGAGCGATATCTTTCATAGTTGATAAATATCCATTAGATAAATAGTGGACTTTTGTCAATTAACCTGCCAATGAGCGAGGCAGCAATTAAAGGGTGACGGATTGGGTTTGAACGCTGGCAAGACGCAAGGGAATGACAGCCGTCGCGAGCAGCGCATCCGCGCGTTGGGCGGGGCGTTGAACGCGCTGGTGAGCCAGGCCCGTGCTTTGACGGCGCAGGCAGCGATTACGTTTCATGCTGAACTGCAGCCCGCCGCCTTCCACATCGCGCTCTGGCTCAACACGTTTGGCCCGGCCAAGCCAAGTGCGGTGGCGGAAGCTGTTGCCATGGACCGCAGCGCGGCGAGCCGCCTGACCCGTGAACTGGTACGCTTGAAGCTGGTCAAGACGTCCACCGATCCCTCCGATGGGCGAGGTGTCGTCCTGTCACTGACCGCTGACGGCCGCCGACGGATTGATGCCGCGATGCAGGCCAAGGGCGCCACATTCCGGCAACGGATCGCATCCTGGAACGAGGAAGATCTGCTGCTGTGTACAGACCTGCTACGCAAGCTTACCGACGTGTCCCCAAACGGGAGGCTTGATGCCGGGCGGCCTGACGAGGTCGAGTAGGGCAGGGGAGCAATCCCCACTTTGGTGATAAATTATCAGACAGATGGGATTCACGCGGGCCCGGCCCGGAATTATCGTTCGCCCACTCCTGTGCGAACGATCCGATTTTCAGGAAGGTGCCGCTGAAAGTGGCTGTGGGCTTTATTTCTGGAGAGGGCGTGCGTTATCGTTTGCCCACTCCTGTGCAAACGAAAAAGACGGCCTTTTTGCCCTAGGACGAGATGCCTGGCAGAACAGCAGATTTCTTCAAATTTTAGCACAAACGCTAGCACAAAAATATTTTCAGACCAATTTCACCCATAAATATCAATTGGTTGCGACATTCGCCATCTGTCTCATAACCTGAAGGTTATAGGTTCAAATCCTATCCCCGCAACCAAGATAGCAAGCCCGCTAGGTCAATCACTTAGCGGGCTTTTGCATGTGCCGCTCGGCTCAAAATGCTTCGTCACATGCGATGCTGGCGAATGCCAATGAAATCAAAGCCGACTTCACCTTCCGACGCGATTGGGGCATTCGAACTCAACTTGAAGAGCTTGAACGACGGCGATCTGGTACACAACGTTTTGTCAAAGACTTAACTTACATTGGTACCGCCGAGGACGGCGTTGAAAAGTTTAAACTCGTCTCCACAAACGCAACGGTCGTCTACAACACGATTTTCACCCGCTCGGAACGAATGGAAGGACACGTAAAGAAGTTCATTCGCGGCATCGAAGAAAAAAAGCGAGAGCTGCTGAGCAGCGGCTGCACGTGGCTGGATATTGTCCTCGAAAAGGAACTCGATGCACTTCAACCTTTTCTATCCGAACTCGACACTGACCAATGGAAAAATTACCAGGCGCGGATACTTCCTTTGGATGAACTACCCCTATTTCAATGCTTGGTGTTCAAAGAAGACGAAGAGAAAAGCGCAGCTTTCGTCGGCTGGTTCGTGACCGGTTCGGCAAACTCGCGTGTGTTTTTTACCGATAACCCCGCCAATGTGGCTTACTTCTTCGACTATTGCGAAAAACGCTTCAAATCAAAATTGGCTAAAAAGTTGATCTATCCAGCTCCTTCTTCAGAAGGGCGCACTATCAGTGAACGCGTCGAAGAATACGTGAACTCTATTTACGCAAAGAAAGATAATTCCCTCAAAGGATAGCTCGCGGCGCTCACGGAACCAACGGATGCGAAAATATTGGGAAGACGATTGATCGAGCGCTGGTCCAGGTTTTGAATCTAACGCGCTTGGAACGCAGAATATCTATCCAGACGAAAAGAGGCTGGCGCTTTTAGTTGTGGATCAATCGCCATATCGGCCAATATGGCACCAATGGCGCTGGCGAACTTGGCGCCATGACCTGAACAGGGCGAAGCAACGATGATACGAGGGTCTTGCGGCAGCCGATCGATAATGAACTCTTCGCCTGCGTCCACACGGACATCAGCTTCTTTCGTGTTTGTGTAGAGGCAGACTTCGCGCTCTACAATCGGGCCGGCCGCGCCTGGCACCAAGCTTTCGAGTGTTGCTAAGACCATTTCCAGCTCCTGATTGCTTGCTGGTAATCGCCATTCATCGGCGTCAACGATAGGACCGTGGACATGCCGTGCGGCCTTAACGCCGCGGCTCTCGAAATCGGGAAAGCCGTATACCATACCGTGCTTGCCCTCGATCATGAACACTGGAAATGCACCGAAGCGAACGGTTTGGGGTTTCGCGGGAGAAAACCAACCAACTTCCTGCCGTGTTATTGTCAGAACATGGTTGAGTTCCGGCACAAAGCGTGAAAGCCAGGGACCCGCGGCGACAATAATCTGTTCCGCCAAGATCTCTTCGTCTGCGGTCATAATGAGGATACCGGCTGAGGTTCGACGCATTTGCGCAGCAGCCTGGATGATGTGGCCTTCTGCCCCCTCGCGGAAGGCGCGGATCGCTGCGTCGGCCAGCAGTATCCCGCTGTCTTCCTGGACGACGACATCCCAATCTGATGGAAGGTGAAAAGCCGGAAATGTGGCGTTAGCCTCGGCGCCCGTCCTCGGGCCTGGAATGGCACCATGGCGCGCCGCAGATGCCCGGGTCGCCGCTACCATCTTCGAACCCGGCGGACCGGCTTCGAGCACGGGACAAGATTTCAGAATGGTTCGTCCGCTGTCGGTCTCGAGCGCACGCCAGCCTTCAAAAGCACGGTCGCTGAGTTCGGTGTAGGCGTCGCTCTCAAAGTTAAATCGTCGGTAGATTCGACATGAACCGTGCGAGGAGCCACGTGCCGTGCCTACGATCAAAGGGTCAAACCCGATAACGTCGGCTCCCCGACGGACCAGCGAATAAAGTGCAGAGCTTCCCATCAAACCGAGGCCGATGACGGCCGTCTTGCGTGCGCGCACGACAAAATTTCCTGTGTCTGGCGAAGGCGAGCATGGTGAAAATCGGAACGACCTTAGCCACCTTTATTCTATTTCCAGTTTCTTGCAGAAAGTGGACTAAAGGTACTCCGGAAGTCTCAGTCGTTCCCAACACGTAGTGCCGCGTAGGGGCGGGTATTATGGGATTCGTTTGAAAACAGGCCGCTTTGTCTATGAGTGTTTGACTTTATTGATCTTTTTTAAACTAGCTATTGGTTTGAAAATATGCTATATTGTAAAATATGACTAGACCAAATCAGAGACCCTTAAACCGGCTTGCGGCCGAATTACCCGAAGGAATCCTGGTCAACACGGCGTGGCTGAAGGCTCACGGCTATTCGCGCCAATTGCTCAGCCACTATGTCAGCGCGGGTTGGCTCGACCAGCCGACGCGGGGCGTTTACCGCCGTCCGCGCGGTTCACTCACCTGGCAGGAACTCGTCCTTTCGCTTCAGACTTATCTCGATTACCCGCTGGCGATAGGCGGCCGCACGGCGCTCGAATTGCTCGGCTATGCCCACTACCTTCCGCACAAGGAAAAGCAGGTTCATCTCTACGGGCCGAAGGCACCGCCCGGGTGGGTGGACCATCTGCGGCTGGGTCCTCAATTCAAATATCACAACGATCAACGGCTGTTCAAAAACCATCCGGTCGCGTCCGAACTCAAAAAGCTGGCTGGTGCTTCCGCGAACACCAAAGAATTCTCAAGTCCAAGCTTGACCACGCTGCCCCTGGGGCAATGGGACTGGAAATTGATCCTGTCGACACCCGAACGTGCCCTGCTCGAACTGCTTGATGAATTGCCTGTGCATGAGACCTTCCATCAAGTCGATATGCTGATGCAGGGCCTGACCAATCTCAGCCCGCGCCGGCTGGAAAAACTTCTTGCCGATTGCACGAGCGTCAAGGTCAAGCGGCTGTTCTTTTTCTTCGCCGATCGCCACGCACATGCCTGGCTCAAGCCGCTCAAAAAGCAGACGTTTGATCTGGGCTCCGGAAAACGCCTGCTGGTCAGAGGCGGAAAGCTCGATCATAGCTATCAGATCACGGTTCCGGAGGATCTGAATGGCCTTCCATGAGACCTATCGCAAGCAAGTCGCACTGCTTGTTCGCACGCTGCCGCTCATTGCCGAAGAAGCGTGTTTTGCGCTGAAAGGCGGCACGGCCATCAATCTGTTCGTGCGCGACATGCCGCGCCTGTCGGTCGATATCGACCTGACTTATGTGCCGGTCGCACCCGCGCCGTATCTCTCGCCGCCATTGATGGCGCCATGAAACGCATCGCCGCGCGCATTCAGAAAGCGATGCCGGACGCGAAAATCACCCAAACAAGTTTGGAAGGCGCCGTCACACGATTGATTATCCGGCAAGCTGGTGTCCAGACCAAGATCGAAGTCACCCCCGTGTTGCGCGGTTGCGTTTATGAACCGCAAATGCGTGCCGTGTCGGAAGCGGTCGAGTCCACGGCGAATGACCGGGGGACCGGGCCAGCCACGTCCGCGTCCCCAGCTTCACCGGCAAACGAAGAAGAAAGGCTATGGGCAATTCCATTAGAAGCCCCTGAACTGCACGATGGCGCGGCAGCCTTAGAAAACCGGCGGGAATTGCAGCGCCGCATGGGCGGCTCTTCGCGCCTTGCCCCGACGGGAGAGAGCAATGGCATATCGGGCGGCAAGAGAATGGTATCATCAGGTGATGGCCGCTCTCCGCGAGCGGCGCGCGCGAACTCGGCGTCCAGCATCCCGCATGAAACGAACGCGCCTCCAATCTCGTGACGGCCCGCCTGGTCTGGTTTGAAATTGCTGTGTCCAAGGAACGAAGCAGCGCGGCACGGAGTTTGCTTCGAGGAATTCGGGCCAGGGGTGTCAGGAGTGCTTCTATGGCGACCCAGATAGTGATGGACCATACCGGCGACAGCCGGCATCAATTCGATCCTCGGGATGCCGAGGCGTTGGCGAAGGCCGAAAAGCGCTTCAAACAGCTAACCGGTGGCGGTTTTACAGCCGCGGTGCGAACGGCCTCAGGCGAATCTCGACGAATTCACGCCTTCGATCCAAAGGCGAACGAAACGCTGTTCTTTCCGCGTCTCGTGGGTGGATAAAGTCGGGCGTCATCGTGTTTGAATTCTGGCGAGCCGCGTGCGAGCAGCATGCTCGCATGGTGCGCGACTATTGGAACCGCTTTCTTGAGGAGGATCCCGCGCACGCTCGCGGCGAAAGCCTTCTGCGCGAATGGTTATCGCCAAATCAGAGAGCCCAATATGACGCGCTCGGTTACTTCGACGTCGTTGGTTGCCATACGGGAAAGACGTATCGCATCAGGCAGGGAACGTCGACAAACGTCGAAGAGCTCGACAAAAACGGCGTGGCCCGGATCGGCTGGTGTTTTGTTCCCAAAGGTTATCTCGTTGAAGGCGATGTCATGCTCGCCCAAAAGATTTCCCTTGAAACGAACGAGCGCGCAGCGCTTGCGGCCGCCAACCGTTTCACGCCCGCTACTGGCGCTCCGCGTCGCGGCCAGCAGGTCAATCGACGGCCGTTCTGATTGGCAGTTATATCCCGCCAACGGTGGCCACAAAGTTTCGACCTGCGCCTTACTCGTCATCAGATCGACCATCCCGGCAGCACGCCTGGTTCCGAGCGCTCGCTTGGTGAACGGCCTTCCTTGCAAAAGGCTCAGCCGATCGATTGTGTGCTCGCGCCAGTAGCCTTTGTCGATCCGCTCAAACGCACCGTCACGATGCGTCTTCCCCCAAACTTGCGAGGCCCCAACCGCGGCGGCTCGCAAAAAATCATCCAAAGCGACATTAGCCTCGGCGCGCCGCTCCGCCTCCGCCGCATCTAGGAATGAAGGCCCCCATCTTCGGAAGCAGATATAAGCGAGGGCTGACCCGATCGGCGTATCCCGGACGACCGGCAAGGTCTGCTCGCCTTTGCTCTCGGATGAGCTTTGCGCGCTTTCATCTCGCGGTGGGCCCTCAGCGCTTTTCGCTATTTCAGCCTCGGCGCTGTTACCATAGGCTTCATCCAGAGGGTCGGTAGGCCGCCTCTAAATTAGAAGAACTCAAATCCGGGGCTAGCAACGGCGCATGGGCCGCCTGCCGCCCTTTAGCGTGCGCCTGGACACGCGGCGGCAGACCCCGGAAAAAAACAGAGAGGGAGCGCCAATGCGCTCCCTCCCTTCTCACACTTCAATTGGCGATCTACTCGAGGGCGCCGGCGACCGCGGCCGCGGAGATAGCACCGTGAACGCTGCTCTGGAACTTGCGGTCGCCGACGCGAAGTCCGTCGGCGACCGCGCCGCTGGCTTTCAAGTCACCCTTACCCCCCGGGCGACTAGACGACCGATTCCGTGAAACCTGCGTTCGTGGAGCAGGCTGAATTGGTGGAACGGACGGGTTGTTGATGGATTCCTCGTTTGCGGTCGGCGAAATGAGGAGCTGTATCATGGCAGGATGGCGGCGAGCGGTCGAATTGGCAATGAGTGATGAAGAGATTGCGGCCTTGACCACGCTTTCGCGGTCGAGACTCGAACTAGCGAGCCGGGTGTCGCGGGCGCAGATGCTGCTGGCGTATCGGGAGAATCCTTCGTTCTGCGCGGTGGGCCAAAGACTTGGGGTCATCATCAGACGGTGCAGCGCTGTGTCGAGCGGGCGCTGGCCGATGGCCCGCTGGCAGCCTCGACGATCGCCCGCGACCGGGCAAGGAACCAACCATCACGCCTGAGGCCAAAGCCTGGTTGGTGTCGCTGGCGTGCGACAAGGCCAAGGACCACGGCTACAGGCAGAGGTCGCCGCGGCGGCCTCGGCGATTGTTCAGGCTTTGGTCGCTCTAGTTCCGCGCGTCTGACTATTGTTGGCAATTTCCCGCAGAACATATCCGTTCGCGACCCGCTACTAGCCGCCGTGGGTTTTTCACGATTCGGGGTAGACGGACGGGGAATGCAGCCGTCCTTGCCGTGGAACGGCCCGTCGAGGTTGCGCTCGACCCTCCTGAAATAGAGCAGGACGTCCTTCCAGCTCCAGCCCGCGGCGCCGCTTCCCATTCGTCGTCGTCGCTCGGCGCACCGCGGTTCGCCGGCTGGCCGTTGATCGAGGAACCGCCGCCCAAGACGCGCTCCTGCTCATATTTCGCAAGGGGGGACGTTCCTCGGGGTTGTTGTGGCTCACGATCTGGGTCGTGACCCTTGAGCTCCGTCGTGTTCAGACGTTCGGCTTCAGTGCAGCGCCGAAAGAAAGGCCTCCAGGAGAGACGCCGAATTCGCTGACGCGAGCTGTCCGAACGTGTGCATTTGATTTTCGTCGTGATCTGCGCCGGCCAAATCGGACAGGCTGCGGAATGCGATGAATGGCACATGATTGACATAAGCCACGTGGGCGACGGCCGCGCTCTCCATATCCAGAACGTCGGCATTGAATGCATGTCGGATGTAGTCTCGAAACGTGCTGTTGTCGACAAAGGCCTGCCCCGAGACGCCACGCCCGCCCACGAGAACCTTGGGGTGACGTTCAAGACATTTATGATCGGTGGTGCAATCCTTCAGCGCGATCTTGCCCGAGACCGCTTTGGCGATGTCGAGCAGATGCGCGTCGGCCGTAAACCACAGTCTCTTCTCCGGCTGCCGCCCGATCTGCGCGATCTGTGTCGACTGCGGAAACATCATCCCGAAATTCTCCGCCGCTCGATCGAAGAATTTCGGCAACACATAGCCATCGCCGCCTTCACGCGCCAATACGACCTGAAGTGAGCTCCACTCCTTGGGAACGACAACATCACCGAGAGACAGATCGGGATTGACGCCGCCGCCAATCCCCGAAAACACGATCGACTCGACGCGAAATCGTTCGAGTGCGAGCTGAGTCGTCATGGCTGCGTTGACCATGCCGATGCCGCTCTGGAACACCACAACGGGCTTGCCGCTGATGGTACCAGTCAGAAAAGCTGTTACGTTGACAATGTGATCGCTACGGTCGTGCAGGATGGCCCGGAGAACCTCCCATTCCGGCTCGAATGCCGAAATGACGGCAATTCGTCTCGTGTCGTCCAAGAGTTCGCCAGCGGTCATCCGCTCTGTTGGACCGACAATCAAGCAGATGAGACAGGAAAGCAGTTCGAGACAGGAGATGATCTTGGTCACGGAAGTCCTCTGTATTAAGGGATTGTTGATCCCCGCGGAATTGTTGATGCAGCATCGTGAAACGTTGTTTCAATACGGTTTCAGTTTCGAGCAGCTCGGTTACCCGCCGCCGGTCCAGCCCTTCCAGCAACGCCGACAACTGCGCAGCCGACAAGTGCATCACCCCGTCTTCGATCCTGGGCCAGCGGAAGATGCCGTCCTCCAGCCGTTTGGCGAACAGACAAAGTCCGGTGCCGTCCCAGAAGATCAGCTTGATCCGGTCCGCCCGCTTGGCCCGGAACACATACATCGCGCCGGAGAACGGATCGACCCTCATGGCCTCGCGCACCAGAGTCGCCAGTCCCCTCGGCGCCTTGTTCTGAGATAGCACGCTCTTTCCCGGCGTGTTGTGTGGCTCGACCAGGTTAACCATCTGGTCCGTCGTCCCGAATCTGGTCGGCCCGCACCCCCCTTTTGGTGTTGCATGGCTGAAATCAACAGGCCGTTCCCGGAAACTTTCCGGTTGAAGCGGCCGATGCCTCCGGCGACCATGCTAGACCCCGATCAGTTCGAGGCGCTGACCTTCGTTCCGGCGCCCGACCTCGAAACGTGGCTGCGCCCGACCTTCATCAAGCAGGGCACACCGCTGCAGCACGATCGAGGACGGGCGCCAGGGTCGCCCGTCTTCGGCCAGGCCGAGCGCGGCGAACCGGCCGTAATGGGGAATGGGCCCGAGCGTGCGCAGAACTTCAGATCGCGCCGTTGTCCGGCATTATCTCGGATTTCATCCTGACTTTTGAGGCGACTTATGCCGCGACCTGCTCGGACGCGTGGTGGTGCGCGCTCTTTGAAAACGAGCTGTCCCATTGCGGAGTTGAGCGCGACATCTACGGGGGCGCCGAAGTTTAAGAATTCGACAGGATTGCCGTCATCCACCCTTCGGGGCCCAGACGTCGAAGAGTTCGTTGGCGTCGTGCGCCGATATGGCGCGGATGCCATTGGCGTCCGAGCACTGGTCGACACCGCAAACGCAGCTCTCACCGTCGCCGCTGCCGCAATCGGAGCCGCATGCGGAAGCCGCAGACGTAGGCTCAAACCATTGTCGGGACTGGCCGACGGGACCACGACGTCCGTTCACGCCTCAGGAGCGGTGCGACAGCCGGTATTTGCCGCCTAGGGCCAACAGCCCGCACATGGATGGCTCCCCATCATGATGACAGAAACGAGAGCGCCGCTAGCAACGCGCGCAGCAAGATGTGAGACGCCGACGCACATCTGTCTGAAAGTCGCCGATGGCTTCGCGATAGACAGATTATCGGTTGGCTATTCGAACCTGGCCAGGACACCCAAAGAGATTATCGGGAAGACTCATGAAATCTTTGAAATTCATCGGCTTGACGCTAGGCGTATCGTTGGCGCTGTCCGGCGCGGCGTTTGCGGACGACATCACAGTTGCCCTTGCGGGCCCCATGACCGGCAGCGAAGCAGGGACCGGCCAGCAGATAAAAAATGCCGCGGAGATAGCGGTGGCCGACATCAACGCGGGTGGCGGTTTGCTCGGCAAGAAGCTCGTGTTGCACATCGAGGATGATGCCTGCGATCCGAAGCAGGCACGCTCGGTCGCGGAAAAAATCGCCAACGCAAAGATCCCGTTTGTTGCCGGCCACATTTGCTCGTCTTCCTCGATGCCGGCCTCCGAAGTCTATGCGGAGAGCAACGTGCTGCAGATATCCCAGGGATCCACCAATCCGCTGTTCACCGAGCGCAAGCTCTGGAATGTCGTGCGCGTCTGTGGCCGCGACGATCAGCAGGGCCTGGTTGCCGCCCAGTACATGGCGAAAGCCTACAAGGGCAAGAACATCGCGATTCTCAACGATAAGACGACGTATGGCAAAGGCCTTGCCGATGAGACCAAGAAGGCACTCAACAGGGCTGGCATCGCCGAGAAGCTGTTTGAGTCCTACAACAAGGGCGACAAGGATTTCAACGCTATCGTCTCCCGGCTGAAGCTCGAGAACATCGATATCGTCTATGTGGGCGGCTACCATCAGGACTTCGGTCTGATCCTGCGTCAGATGCGCGATCAAGGTCTGATGACGGTACTGATGGCTGGAGACTCGATGGCAGACAAGGAGTTCGCCTCGATCGCCGGCTCCGCGACCGAAGGCACGCTGTTCACCTTCGGCCGCGACCACCGCACGAACTCGAGCGCTGCGGCAATCGTCGATAGGTTCAAGGCAAAGAATGTCGACCCCGAAGGCTTCACGCTCTACACTTACGCCGCTTTCCAGGTCTGGTCGCAGGCCGTGGCCAAGGCCAATACGACCGATGCGAAAATGGTGATGGAGACGATCAAGGCCGGCTCCTGGGACACTGTGCTCGGCAAGTTGGAATTCGACACCAAGGGTGACATTAAGCAAATCGACTTCACGGTTTACCGATGGGACGCCCACGGCGGCTATGCCGAAGTCACCAAATGATCATGGGCTTCGCGTCCCCTGAGATCTGAAATAGCGATCTGATCTCCCTCTCAAACGGAGCGTCCATCAGACGATCTGCATATACGTGGCTCTACGATGTCCGCGTTCTGGAGAACCCGGTCTCGATCTCGACGTTGCCGACGCCGACCGATCGGTCGTGGTGCCGTCCGGGCGGGAACTTCGGTCCGCGTAATCTTCATGAGAAGCGGCCGGAGAGTTTTCAGAGCGAAGAGACCCTGTTCGCCATGTCTCAGACGTTGGCTGTTCGCGGGGCGGGGAATGGCGCTGGGTTCGCAAAGCGTGTGACGATATTGGTGATCAATCGCGCTGCGACGCTGTCGTAATTGTCGATCGGCAGCGCGCCGATGAAGTTCATCGAGCCGACGGAGAACACGGCGCCGCCGTTCGGTGTCTCGAAGAACGTCAAGTCGGACCGGATGATATCCTCGCGCGCGGCTGGCCAAGTGTGATCGTAACGTTCCTCATTGACCGGCTGGTAGGTCGGGTCCTCGAGCACTGCCCGCCCGACAATGATGGCATGGGCCGGCGTGCCCAAGCTTGTATCGGCGCGATCGAGCTCATGGCCCGCTGCGCCGCCGCCCATCAGCCCGCGCTCGCCGAGAATGCTGCCGGGCTTCGCGTTGCCCTCCATTCCCTCGCGCATGAAGGCGACGCGCGGATCCAGGATACCGTCGAGGAAGGTGTAGGGGAAACCCTTGTATTCGCCCTGCGTGCTGAAGCCGACTCCGGCCAACATCTGCGGCGGACGGCCGAGGCGACGCCAAAGGCCGCCATATGAACCGTCGAACGCGTGGTAGCTTTCGCCTGGCTGCGTCGCCCAGAGACGGATGCCGCCCTCGGCGCGCCGCAGTTCGAAGGCCCAGGGGCCGCTCGCATGCGGCACCACCTTCCAGTAGAAACCGTTGCCACCGAGATAGATGAAGCGGCCTCCATTCTCGAGATAGGCGCCGAGCGCATCGAGCGTTTCGGTCGTATGGTATTCGGGGTGCTGGCCGGTGAGCACGACAGCGTAGTTTGAGAGCAGCTCCGCGCCTTCGGCATGCACGTCGTGATCGGTGATCACCTCAAAGTCGATGCCCTTGCGCGTCAGCAGATCGGTGATGTAGCTGTCGGCCGCGATCCAATAGAGGCCGGAGCCATAGGGGCTCGGGTCGACGAGATGAATCTGATTGACCCGCTTGTCGATCAAGGGCCGGCGCATCGTCGACATGACGACGCCGCTGCCGTCGGAATGGAAATTATAAGGTGAGACACCGTATTCGGGATGGCCGTCCGGCGCTTGTGCCAATGCGCCCCATGCCCGCGACCGCTCGGCGATCAGCGCCTCCCGGCCTTTCTTCTGATACTGGCCGTAGATGGTGTAGGTGAAGGTCGGCGCGAGGAAGGCGACCTTGGCCTGCGAGCCCGCTATCGCAGCGCGTACATAAAAGACGATGTTGTCGCGTGCGCCGTCTTTCTCAAGATGCAAGGCATAGACGCCGCTCGCCCAATCCTTCGGCACGATGAAGCTGAGCGAGGGCGTCCAGCCGGCGTCGCCGATATCGTCATTGTGGAAATGAATTGCGCCCCATTGCGCCGGCTCCTCGGTCCAGCGATGGCAGGCGCCAGTCCAGCGCGAGCCTGTCATGGCGCGCGTCGGCAGGTTCACGCAGCGTCCGTGCGCCTTCGCCGGACCGATATCGGCTGCCATGTCCGTGGGGATACCGATCGACAGGTCCCATTCGGCAATGATGGTCCCGCTGGATGTCGCGGCGCCTATGCGTTGCGTCGCGAGCACCGCACCAATGCCACCGACGCCCGCGACGATGCGCGGCCGTTCGATCTTGCCGTTGAAATGCAGATGGGCGCCGTCACCTGAATGTTCTGCCGCGACGGCGGCCGCACCGACACCGGACAGCCGGGCGCTTTTGGCCGAGACGCTTTTCTCGGCGCGCTCGTCGCGGTCGAGCCTCGCCTTGCGCGGCGCCTGAGCCAATTGCAGCGTCCCGGTGGCTGGATCGAACAGGCAGGCGATATCGTGCCAGGCGCGCTCGGTGAGGGGGACGCCGATGTCGACATCGACGAGGCCCTCTGGCGTGGCGAGCCTGCAGAAGACTCCCTTCGCTCCGATGCCGAATGTCAATGCTACACCGCCGCCCCTCCAGTTCAGGACAGCCTGCCTGTCTGCCGCGATCAGCGTTGGCCAAATCGTCGCCGCGAACGCAATCGGCCGTTCGCCGGTGCCGAGATCGAGCAAGGGAATATCGATCCAGGAACCCTTGGCGACGCGTTGCTCCTTTCCGTCATGCTCGCCCTCCAGCGCCCAGGAGACGGGAATCTCACGATAGCCCGGGCCTTGCGGGTTGGGATCGCCGCAGATCACGCGAGCGATGCGGGCGCGGTAGCGTCCGCCGCCGCGCACGCCGATCATGAAGTTGATCTCCTCGCCGGGGCGCACGCTCCAACGGTCGACATAGCCGGTGATTGGAAGCATCAGAGTCTCTTTCGTCAGGCTCGGCGATCAGGCGCGCCGCACGTTCCAGAACAAAGGCAGGCCTCTGAGCACGCCGGTCAGCTCCTTCTTGTAGGCGGTCGGTTGGTAGAAGACGCCGAGCGGCACATAAGGCACGTCGATGAACGCTTGGCGCTGCATCTCGACACCGATCTTTTTCTGCGCTGCGGCGTCCGGAGCGGCCAGCCAGGCATCGCGCAGCTCCTCCAGCCTGGGACTCTTCGCCCAGCCGAAGGTGGCCTTGTCGCCACTCCCGCGCAGGAAGTTATGGGCCGATGGATTAAGATGGGTGACACCGGCCGAATAGGTGCAGAAGGCGCTGTAACCGCCCTTGTCGGGCGTCTCGCGGCTGTTCATCCGCTTGAGCATTGAGCCCCAATCCATCACGACATAGTCGACGTTGAATCCAAGTTGCTTGAAGAGATCGGCGGCGACCGCACTCATCTGGCCAATCACCGGGAAGTCGCCGGGCGCTATCAGCAGCACCGTCTCGCCCTTGTACCCGGCCTCCTTGATCGCCTTCGTCGCGGCCGCAAGGTCGCGCGGCCCATTGAGCGCCTCCATCCCTTCCTCGCTCGCCATGTTCGAGCCGGGCGCGAAGAAGCCGACCTTGTCGTGCCACAGGCTGCTGTCGTCGCCACCGATCGCGGACATGAAGTCGCGCTGGCTCACAGCGGAGAGCACGGCACGGCGGATCGCCGCGTTATCGAATGGCGGCTGCGTGTGATTGAAGCGCAGCACGCCGACATTGCCCACATTGTCCAGAAGCTCGACCTTCAACGCCTTGTTGGCGCGCAGGTTCGGGAGAAGATCGACGATCGGCTGGTCCCACCAGTCGATCTCGCCGCGCTGCAGGGCCGCGGCAGCCGTGGCAGGATCGGGCATGACCTGCCATTCGACGCGATCGAAATTCGCGATCTTCGGCCCGGCAAGCATGCTCGCCGTGCCGTCCGGCCTCGGCACATAGCCGTCGAAACGCTGATAGACGAGACGCGCGCCTGGCACCTGCTCGTCCGCCTTGAAACGGAACGGCCCGCTGCCGATGAGCTCCTTGACGGGCATCGTGCTGTCGGTCTGCGCCAATCGCTCCGGCATGATGAAGGCGATGATGGCGCCGACCTTGCCGAGCGCCTCCGGCAACAAGGGAAATGGAGTCTTGAGGCGCCAACGCACGGTGCGGTCATCAGGAGCCGAAAGCTCGTCCACAATGTTGAACAGCGAATTGCCGAAGGCATCACGGGAAGCCCAGCGCTTCAGGCTCGCGACGACATCACGGCCGCGCACCGGCTCGCCGTCGTGGAACTTCAACCCTTCGCGAAGGGTCATCACCCAGATCTTGCCGCCGTCCTCGACAACATGGCCGGCCACCATTTGCGGCTGCGGCTGCAAATTTTCGTCGGCGCCGTAGAGTGTATCGAAGACCAGGAAGCCGTGATTGCGATTGACGAGGCCGGTGGTGATCATCGGATCGAGGATGGCTGCATCGGCCTGCGGCACGAAGCGCAGGGTCCGCGTGCCTTGCGCCTGCGCGATCCGCGGCAAGCCAAGCGAGGAGGAGATCGCTACGCCAAGACCGGCGCCCAGGCTGGAACGAAGCAGGTCTCGACGGCGCATCCGGACTCTCCTTGCGACAGAAGGGGTGATCTAGGGACAGATATTCGTCAATGGCTCAAGCCTGATGAGGAAAGCCTTGCTTCCACGGTCTTCAAGGTCTGGGCGAAGAGATCGAGCATCTCATCGACTTCGTGGGGTTTGATGATCAGGGGAGGGCAGAGGCCGATCGTGTCGCCCATGGCGCGAATGATCAGGCCGTTCTTCAGTGCCTTCGCGTCGAACGTGCTGCCGACCTTCAGCGCGGGATCGAAGGCGGCTTTGGTCGCCGGATTCGCGACCAGCTCGACGCCGAACATCAGGCCTTCGCCGCGCACCTGACCGACAATGGAAGAAGCCGCCGCGATCTTTTCAAGGCCGGCGCGCACCCGCGCGCCCATCGCACGCACGTGAGCGACGACGTCGATGTCATGGTAGATGCGCAGGGTTTCCAGAGCGACGGCTGAGCCAACCGGGTGGCCCGAGTTGGTGAAGCCATGGCCGAACAGCTCACCTGCCTTGTTCATTTCGGCCAGAGCATCCCAGATCGGGCGAGCGAGGAGCACGGCGGAGATCGGAAAGTAGGAGGACGATAGCCCCTTGGCGAGCGCCATCATGTCCGGCTGCATATCGACCGTCTGGCAGCCGAACCAGTTGCCTGTGCGGCCAAAGCCGCAGACGACTTCGTCGGCCAGCACCAGGATGTCGTGTCGATGCAGGACCGCCTCGATCTTTCCGAAATAGCCTTTCGGCGGCACGACGACGCCTCCACCCGCATTGATCGGCTCGGCGATGAAGGCGGCGATCGTGTCCGGCCCCTCGGCTTCGATCATCGTTGCGAGATCGGCCGCAAGCCTGTCGGTGAAAGTGTCCAGCGTCTCATCCGGCTTCGGGCCTCGATAGGGATCGGGGCAATGCGTGTGCAGGAATCCCGGAAGCGGCAGCCCGAACTCGCGGTGCATCCGCGGCAAACCGCACATCGAGGCCGCCACGATGGTCGAGCCATGGAAGGCACGATCGCGTGCGATGATCTTGCGCTTGCCAGGCTTGCCGCGCGCCGCGTAGTAGACCCAGGCAAGCTTGACCATGGTCTCGGTCGCTTCGGAGCCCGAGGTCGCGAAATAGGCCTGCGCATCGGGTATCGGCGAGAGGGCCACCAACTCCTCCGCGAGATCGATCACTGCATCGGGGGCCTTGTGGTTGAAGGTGTGGTAGAAGCCGAACTTGTCGTAGGCGGCCATCGCGGCGGCCTTCAGGCGCTTGTCGGAAAAGCCGAGCGAGGTGCACCACAGGCCGGCCATCGCTTCAAGATAGCGCTTGCCGTCCGCGCCATAGACATGAACGCCTTCGCCGTGCGTCATCACGAGCGGCCCGGTTTCGGCGTGCAGTGTCGGGTTGGTCTGGGAATGCAGGTGGAAGAGCACGTCCCGCGCTTCGGCTGAATTCGGTATTCGCTTCAACACGCTCAAAGGCCTTCTCCTGCGTCGGCAAGCGGCCATGCTCAAATTGGTCATACCAATTTGGTATGACCAATTTGTCCTTGTCAAGGCTTTGGGAAAGGGCGATATGCGCGCGCCATGACGTCAACTCAACCCGTCGCGCCGCTGAGAAGCTTCGAGGTCGTCGCCAGGCAGATCGCGTCGATGGTGCAGGCCCATTATGGTATCGGCGAGCGCCTGCCTCCGGAGCGCGAGCTCGCCAAGACCTTCGGAGTGTCAAGGCCGACGATCCGCGAAGCCATTCTCTCGCTCGCCATGTCCGGCATGCTGCAGGTCCGCAGCAACAGCGGCGCCTATGTCATCAGCCGGCGCGAATTGCCGGATGTGCATGCCTCGAAGGCGCAGGCCCGTTCGAGAATCTCGAAGCACGGCAGATGATCGAGCCGCAGATCACAGCGCTGGCCTCGCAGCGAGCCTCGAAGGCGACCATCGTCCAGCTTGCCGATGCGCTCGCGATGATGCGCTGGGAACATGCCCAGGGCCGCGAAGCCGATACGTCGGATCACCGTTTCCACGTCATCCTTGCAGAGGCCACGGGCAACAGTGCCCTTATATTGATTTGCGATTCCCTCTGGCGCGCTCAGAGCGATTCCCGCATCTGGCAGGAAATCCATACCCATATGCGCATGGAGGATTACCGGTCCGTCTGGCTCAGGGATCATGAGGCCATTTCCGAGGCTGTCTCCGCCGGCAACGCGCGCAAAGCGAGCGCCGCGATGACACGGCACCTGGGCAATATCCGCGATGCGCTGATGGAAGCCTCGAACGCGAAATCGATGGCACGCGACAAGACCTAGATGTTTAGTCCCGCATTTGCTGGAGCGGATTGAGAGTGAATCCTTGTGGTTCTTTTGTCCATGTCTTTGCAAATGAACTCGTAAGGCGTGAGGCCTTTGAGAGGCTTGAGCCGTCTGGCAAAACTGCAAGCGCTTACGAAGTTCGAGAGATGACTGTGAATCAGCACCGAAGTGGGACCCCTCCTGATGATGACGGGCGGCTCGTCGGTCTCTGAGCCACGCGCCCGCAACGCAAACAGGCGCCCGGGGCGATGCGTCAACCGTGTCCCTCCCAATGAGAGGGCGTAGGGAAAGCCGTGCGTCTGATGCACCCGCAGCCTCGTATGCAACAGTGAAAAGCCGGTGTTTGTCGCGCGCACCACGGGCTTTCGGGCTTTGCGAAACATTCTGCCCCTGATCGCCTGCCGAGGCTCGCTCGTCAACAATACCTCAACAGCAAACAGTGATCTGCTTAGTGTTGCCGGATCAGCGCGATCACGCAATCGGTCGCCAGCTCGATATCCAACCGAGCGTTGTGGGCGTAGCCCGCCATCGCGGGGTTGCCTCAGCCGGCGGCGCGGCGGACGGTGAAAAGGCCGAGGTCGAGGGGGTAATCGGATGAATCGAACCCCCGACGCCTCTAGATGGCTATACGTTGGATCGCAGGCGCGCCGTTCTGCAGCGTGTTTTCGGCAGACTGACCTTGTCCAGCCCATCGATGAGCCGGGTGAGGGGGCGATCTGGCGACCATCGAGACGTTGGAGGCTATTGCCGCATTCACGGGTTGCCGATCTTTGCTGGCGCCGGTGCGTTCTCGATCTTAAATGCGACGATCACGCGCTGCGCGGTAGATGGCGTGCCCACGAAGGGAATCATCTTCTCGCCGGTGTACGTGTCGACGATGTTCCCGCCCTCAATGGCGAACACGTGGGCATCACCCAGCTCGCGAGCGGTCGCTTCGCTATGATCGATGACGGCATCGGTTTCCAGCTGGTGCCGTGGCAACCCGTTCTCGAAAAGCGCATCGGCCAGCACATCACCGGCATCATGCGCAGCGCAGGTGGCATCGAATGGGGTTTCGGCAGGAAACGGGGGCTGGCGCTATGAGTGTCCCCAATGTCATTACCTGCCTGAAGACATGGGGCCAGACCGGCGTCATCCCCTCAAGGCTGGCGCGCATCGCGCGCCCCCGCTTCGCGGCTTGCGGTCTTGACGGGATGCCGCCGGCCCGGCAAGGCATCATCAATGACGGATATAAAGGTGTTGTCAAAGCGAGTCTTTCAAAAGCGGGTACAGAGAGCTTGCCGAGTAATGGCTGTCCAACAGGAAAATAGATCGCAAATCAAGAGATAACATCATACTTGGGTTTGTAGGCGCCGGGCTTGGTACCAAGAACTCCGAGCGATCTCGGCAACTCCGAGTTCGGCTGCTATCTGTTTGTTCATGAGGCCCTACGATACCAAAGCCAAGATCTCCCGCTCGAGAGGAGTTAAGCTCTCAAAGTCGCTCCGAACACCCCGACTTCCAATCCCACCGATTGAAAGAGATTGCCGAGCGCTCTACGCATCGATGCGTCGTCGTCGACAACAAAGCCGATTGGCATAGGCTCCTTGGCGCTGGCAGGTTCACGCGATGTGTTGGGACGCTTGGTTATGACGCACCCTCCCGATGAAGGGGCAGGACGAATTGTAATGTCACACCGGGACCCTCATTGCCGTAGGTCGACAGCCGTCCGCCGTGAGCTTCCACGATCGAGCGACAGATCGAGAGCCCCATACCCATGCCACTGGGTTTGGTGGTGAAGAAAGCGTTGAACAGCCGATCCGCATTCTCGGCAGAGATCCCGACGCCGCAATCCGTGACACTTACCAGCACTTGTTGTTTCTCGTCTTG
>Ga0137412_10000948_pt1 | contig 21715 bp, 21 predicted proteins | sample CZODoug2_1_16fun_FD_122160 | JGI IMG/M metagenome (GOLD analysis project Ga0137412, IMG submission 122160) | Vadose zone soil fungal communities from Angelo Coast Range Reserve, California, USA - CZODoug2_1_16fungal (Hybrid Assembly) | ecosystem: Environmental > Terrestrial > Soil > Vadose zone... | reverse complement strand
CGGCCTCGTCGACGCGGCCGATGAACGAGCTCAACGCCGAGGGCAGGTTGGTCCGCGGCCCGCTCCGCGCCCGCAGCGGTGGGAAGTCCGCGCTGATCGCCGGGTGCCGCACCTGGAAGACGCGCTCGGGCCGGGTCAGGTCGGGCAGGCGTACCTCGCCGAGGTCGAGCAGGTCGATCCCGTCCGCGAGCCGGTCGGCCGCCAGGCCCGCGGCCGCCGCGGAACACACGATCTGCCCGCCCCAGGCGAGCGCCATCAGTCGTGCGGTCCGATTCAGCGTCGGACCGAAGTAGTTGCCGGCCCGCTGTTCCACCTCCCCCGCGTGCACGCCCATCCGGACCTTGACGCGCGTGACGCCCGTTAGGGCACGCTGCCCGGCCACAGCTGCGCCCACCGCGGCGGCCGCGGTGGGGAACGCGGCGCACATACCGTCGCCGGTGTGGCCGAACGCCCGCCCGCCCCACACCTCGCACGCCTCGGCGAGCAGGCGGTCGTGTTCGGCCAGGGTCCTGGACATGGCGTCGGGGTCGCCCTCCCAGGCGCGGGTGGAGGACTCGATGTCGGTGAACAGGAACGCGACGGTGTCCCCGAACGCCCGCGCCGCCGCAACTTCGCCGGTCCCGGCGGCGGCGCCCGCCGGCGTCGGCGCCCGCAGACCGGGGTGCTGCGCCAGGATCTGCGCCTCGAGCTCGCGCAGCGCGGGGGTTGGGTCGATGCCGTGCTCGTCGGCGAGGACGGCGCGCAGTCGCTGGAACGCGGCGAGCGCGTCTGCCTGGCGGCCGAGGCGGTACAGCGCCAGCATCAGGCTCGCCCACGCGCCCTCGCGCAGTGGGTGCTCGGCCACATGCGGCTCGATCAGCGTCAGCGCCGCCGCGTGCGCCCCGCGGGCCAACTCCGCCTCCGCCAACGATTCGACGACCCCCAGCCGCTCCTCCTCCAGTCGGTTGGCCTCCAACAACAGCCGACCCTCAACGGCCAACCCCGCCAGCGCCGAACCGCGCCAGCAATCCAACGCAGCCCGCAGGGCATCCGCGGCCGCCGAGCCGTCGCCGCGGGCCAACGCCTCCCGCCCCGCCGCCGCCAACGCAGTGAACCGGCTCGCGTCCACCCGCTGCGGGTCGATCTGGAGGGCATAGCCCGAACCCCGCGCGGGCAGACTCGCCCCGCCCGCCGGGCCGGTACGCAACGCTCGCCGCAGCCGCGAGACCAGACTCTGCGCGGTCGCCGACGCGCTCGGCGGCGCCGACTCCCCCCACAGCTCCTCGACCAGCGCGTCCAGCGAGACGGCCTCGTTCACTCGCAGACCCAGCATCGCGAGCAACGCCTTCTGCTTCGTGCTACCCAGTGGCAGCACCTGCCCGTCCAGCACCACCTCGACGGGGCCGAGCAGCCTCACCTCGATGCCCTGCATCCCGCCCCGTCCCTGCGCTGCCGCCGCCACCCGAGGTCACGGGCATGCTTTCGCCCCCGACCCCCGTGCGCAAGAACGTCGCCCGGGGCGACCTCGGGTCGCGCATGCCGCGCGCACGGACCGCGCATGGACCCTCGGCCAATATCTGTCTTGGCGGCGCACCCAAGCGGTGCGGCGGCGAAGTACATTGACCGGCTCATTGCGGATGCGCGCCCGTCTCGTCCACCCACCGGAGGCGATCGAGAGTGAACACCGAGGTACGCGAACCGGACCTCCCCGGCGCCGCCGACGCGATCGAGCTGACGGAGGGCTTGCGCCGGCCACTGCTCGCGTTGGTGCGGTGCATCGATGACCCCAACCTGCCGGTGCCCGGCCTGCGGTGGAACGCGGGCGAGGTGTGCGCTCACATGGTCAGCGGCCTGGAGGCCTACCGGGAAATGCTGTGCGGGCAGGAATCGCCGCACCTGTCGCTGGACGTCGCCAAGATCAACAGGCAGAACGACGCCGGGGTGGCCTCGGTCGTGGACCGCTCCGGACCAGGGCTGGCGCAGCGCCTTGCCGCCGGGTTCGGTGCCCTGCACACCGAGCTGGCAAGCCCCGACCTGCCGGCGCTGGTGCCCTGGCACGGCGGCCTGCACATGCCGCCCGCGTGCATCGCCACCTTCATCGCCACGGACATGGCAGTGCACGGCTACGACCTGGCCCGGGCACTGCGCAGGGACTGGACGATCGACCCCCGCCTCGCGGACGCGTGCGTGCGGGCGCTGGGGCCCGTGCTGCCGCACCTGCTCGACCGCGACGCCGCCGCCGGGTTCCGGGCCACCTTCCTGCTGCGGCTGCGGAAGCAGGGCACGTACACCCTGCACTTCGACGACGGCACGCTGCGGCTGCTCACCGGATGGACCGGTCCGGTCGACGCACGGATCAGTGCGGAACCGGCGACCTACCTGCTGAGCATGTTCCACCGACTCGGGCGCGTCGGGCCGGCACTTCGCGGGGAGGTCGTCGTCTACGGCCGGCGGCCGTGGCGCGTCCTGCGTCTCGACAAGCTGCTCCCGATTCCCTGAGGTCGTCAGGCCCGGCCGAACCGACAAGATCGAAGGGATGCACCGTGGACGACGATGCCCTGCTCGATGCGGCCCGCGCAGGCCTGGCCGCCCTTGCGCCGCGCCTGGCCGAGCTGATCGCCTCGACGCCCGACCCGCACCTGCCGGTGCCCGGCACGGACTGGTCGGTTCGTGAGGTCGCGGTGCACCTCGTCGTCGCAGGAAACATCTACGCCGAGATCGCCACCGGCACTCCGTCGCCGCTGGAGTTCGCCGACGCGGCGCAACTGGCCGCGCTGAACGCCGGACTCATCGCCGACTACGCCGAGAGCGACCCGACCAAACTCGCCGTCCTGGCGCACGACAGCCTGGACCGCGTGTTGGAGGTCACCGCCGGACGAAGCGGCGACCAGCCAGTCACATTCCACAACGGCAGGGCTTTCCGGCTGGCTCCGCTGGTCGGGATCCTGGTCGGCGAGGTACAGCTGCACGGCTCCGATCTGGCCGCCGCGATGCGCCGACCGTGGCCAACGGACCGCGGCCACGCAACGCTGGTCACCGCGAGTGCCCAGGGCTTGCGCTGGGCTTCGGCGGTGTGTCCCTCCTGCCGCGAGCCCATTCGCTAGATCGACTCGCCCTGTCGTCCCTCATCAGGTGCTGTTGGGGAGACGCCGATAGAGCTCGGTGGTGAGGACGCGGATCTCTCGAGTGAGCTGCGTGTTGGTCTTGAGCTCCTCACTCACAGGTCGGCGAGGTCCTCGGCACGCTGCAGCGTGCGCCGCGCATTGGTGTAGATGGGCAACTCGATCAGCTTGCCCCGGTGCAACGCGTGGGCGGAGCCGCGATCCAGCGCCTGCTCGAACGTGGCGACGATCTCGCGTGCTTCGTCGACCTCGATCTGAGATGGAGTCAGAATCTCGTTGATGATCGCGGCGTGCGCGGGAGCCACCGCGCTCTTGGCCCGGTAGCCGAGCCGTCTGGCGTGCACGGTTTCGCTGCGCACACCAGCTTCGTCAGCCCAGGTGTGCGGACAGTCGATCGACCCGATTCCGGCGGCCACGCAATCCAGGTGGAACTTCGCACGGACGTAGGCGAGCTCGACGCCGTCGGTCCCCCGGACCGCTCCGAGATCGGCTGCCATGTCCTCGCTGGCGACCAGACACGCGGCGACCCGGGGTGCGGACCGGGCGATGTCGAAGGTGTTGCGCAAGCCCAGGGCGGATTCGACATTGGGCACCAGGATCGTCGACCCCGGTTCCAGCCCGAGGTCTTCCTCGTGCGCGGTCACTGCGACATCGAGTTCACGCACATGGTCGGGTGTCGCGCACTTGGGGAGCAGGACGGCATCCGGAGCCGCCGGCATCACCGCGGCGAGATCAAGTAGGCCACAGGACGCCAACGGGTTGATCCGCACTGCGGTCACCACACCAGCGGCGCGCCAGCCGGCCAGAACGTCCACGGTCAGCGTTCGGGCCAGTGGTCGAAGCGCTTCCGGGGTGAAGTCCTCGAACTCCTGGATGAGCGCGTCCGCCCCGCTGGCCGGCCCCGCTTCCAGCGCCGCCCGGTCCGCGCCGGGCAGAAAGAGCCACGACCGACACAGCCTCGCCCGCTCACGTCGATCCATCGGCGCCCGCTCCATCACACATCATCCTGTGCTGTTGGGCAGGCGCCGATAGAGCTCGGTGGTCAGCACGTGGATCTCGCGGGTGAGCTGAGTGTTGGTCTTCAGCTCGGTCTCCTGCTCGATGAAGTCGTGATTGGCCTTGGCCTGCTGGAACGCCGCCGCGCGATTCTGGCCGATCATCACGAACGTCGACAGGAAGATCGCCTCCAGCGAGACGACCAGGGTCAACGTGGGCCACGGGCTCTTCTCGAAGAGCACCATCCACACCGCGAACGCCACCACGTGCAGGTAGACGAACGCCATCGACCCGGCGAACTTGGTGATCGCGTCGGCGACCCTCAGCTGGATGTCGGCAGCACGGCGCTCGTGCATCGCCACCCACACGGGGTGCACAACGGGGACCTCGGTATTTGCTGCGGTCATGGCCTCTCCTCGCGAACTGAGGGAACTCCTCGGCGTTGCGAGGGCCATCATCCGTCGCGGAGGTCAGGCGGCGGGGCCCGCCGCGCGGGCCTGATCGACGGCGGCCAACGCGGCCCGCATGCCCTCGATCCAGTCCGCTTCGTGCTTGCCCACCAGGCGCACCGCCCAGGCCAGCGCGTCGGAACGCGAGCGCGCGACGCCCGCCGCGACCAGCGTGTCGAGCACCTGGCGCTCGGGTTGGCGCAGCCGGGTCATCACCGGCACGGCCAACGAGGTGAACACGTGCTGGGTCCCGCCGCAGCGCGCACCCCAGGCGACCTTGCGCCCGAACCGGGTCTCGGCCTCGTCGGCGATGCGCATCCGCTCGGAGCGGGTGTCCTCCCGGAATCGCGCGATGCGCCCGGACTCCACCTCCTCCGCCTGCTGGTCTGGTGCCACCTCCGGCGTCCCCAGCGTGCCGATCACCAGGATCTCGTCCCGGTCGATGTGCACCTGCGGGGCGCCCTCGAACCACTCGGGCAGCCGCCCGCTGAACCAACTCACTACCTCAGTCATGCGATGATTACATGTAATCAATCCGTTCCTGTCAAGTCCCGTGCAGACCGACGCAATCAGTGCCATCCGCCCTTGGGATGGGCTGTGGCTTAGCCAATTCGCCGACGAAGATCAGTCTTCGCCGGCAGGGTGAAGGCGATGACTCGGCGGATCCCACTCGTCACGTTCGCCCTGCTCGGGCTGAACGCGGCTGTGTACTTACTGGGCCCGCGCGCGACCACCCGAGACCTCCCGGCGGGCGTGCCCGCGCAGTGCGCGCGTGCCGTGTTCGACCAGCGCTACGGGGCGGTCCCGTGGGAACTGACGCACAATCAGGCGCTGCGTCTCGACGCCGTGGCCTCCGTCGGCGGCCGGGCCGTTCACTGCCCGACGCCGGACTTCGACAAGAACCCCGCGGTGTCGGCGCTGACCTCGATGTTCGTGCACGCCAGCGCGGCCCACCTGATCGGCAACCTGGTGATCCTGCTGGTCGTCGGGTGCGCGGTGGAACGACGGATGGGATCGGCTCGCACCGCGGCGCTGTATCTGGTGTGCGGGTACACCGCCGCGTACGGCTTCGCCCTCACCGTGCCCAACGACACCAGCCCGCTGATCGGGGCCTCCGGAGCCATCGCCGGACTGGTCGCCGCCCACATCTGGCTACGACCCCGAGATCCGGTGATCCCGCTGCTCGCCCTACCGCTCCTGGTCCCGTTCTCCGGCCCGTCGTGGCTGGTCGGTCAGCCCGGCGGCAACGTCGCCTACATGGCGCACGTCGTCGGCCTGACGGTCGGGTTGTTGCTCACTGCCCTGTGGGTCGGGAGGCCGAGCGAGCGTGAGCAATCGGTCGGTGGGCCGGCGCCACTACCCGCCCGGGTCACCTGAGCCACGCGGGCCCTCGTCCAGCGGGAATCGATCTTGGCCGAGCGGGGTTTGTGCACGTATACGGCACGGCGCGCTATCGGGTGACAGTTCGAGAAAAAAATAGATATTTCGGGGAACCGGATCCACCGTTCGGCCCGTCCAAATGATCACGGGACACCGGCGCCGCGTGGCACCAGGTAAGCGGGTAGTTCCGAGACCAGCACCACCCCGAGGTCGCACCCATGGGCGCGCCGGGGCCGTGCGAAGCGACGACCTGTCAGGAGCTCTCATGCGCATGCCCGGCACCCATCAGTCCCGTCGCCTGGGTCTGTATGCGGCGGGTTTGGTGTTGATGGCCGCGGTCGGCATGTCGCTCCCGCTCCCGTCCGCTGCTGCGGGCAACCCCGGGACGCCCGGCCACACCGACACGGTCCTCGACCCGGGCCAGGCCCTGACCGTCGTGAACGCGTCGCTGCTGGCTGACCGCTGCACGCCGGAGCACCTGTCCGGCTGCACCGGAACCGATGCCCCCACCGACGGCACCCCACTGACCTACTGTGGCCCGGACGGCACGTGCACCCCGGTGACCGACAGCCGCACCACCACCGCTCACACCCCGCGTCACGGCGGACACCGCGCCCACCGCTAGCCCGCAAGCTACGTGGCGTACTGGTCCTTCTCCCAGCTCTCCCCCTGCTGCAGGGCGAACAGCGAGGTGTAACCGCCGGACCAGTCCGGTGGGATCTGGCACGGCCGGGGGTCGTGGTGGGCCCATTGGGCCGGCCGCCCACGCACGATGTCTCCGGCGTGACTGCTGTTCAGCGGGTTGGCCGTGTAGGTGAAGGCATTGGCGGCCGAGTAGGCATTCAGCAGCAGTGGGCGCCCCTGATCGGAGAGGTTCGGCCGGGAGCCGTGCACGACGCGGCAGTTGTGAATGGTGATCGACCCGGCCGGGCCGTCCAGTTCGGCCGCGGCCTGCGTCCGGGCCTCCTTGACGTCCGCCTCCGACAGGCAGCCGATCCACTCACCCCGCTCGTTGTACTGGGAGTAGAGCGGACCGTCGTGGCTGCCCGGCACCACCATCAGCGGGCCCTGATCGGGACCGCAGTCGTAGAGGTAGAGGCCGGCGGTGAGCGGGCTGTAGTTGGTGTGCGGCCAGTAGCTGATGTCCTGGTGCCACTTCACCTCCTCACCGCCCGCGGCCCACTTGAAGTTGAGCTTGGCGTGATGGAACTTCACGTCGGCCCCGACCAGGTCGGCGATGATGTCGGGCAACGGCGAGTCGGGCGCGGAGGCGAACTCCCAGTACGCCGGGTGCTGGTCCACCGGGCTGGTCAGCCGACGCAGGCGGGGATTCTCCGCGGTGTGCCCGGGCTCCAGGTCGAAGATGGCGTCGGAACGGGTCAGCGCCCGACTCCGGTCGACCATCTGCGCGGTGACCGCACGCAGGCGTTCGATCCAGTCCGGCCCGACCGCCCCTTCGACGAGTAGGTACCCGTTCTCGAAGTAGGACTCCCGCTGCGCCCGGCTGAGCACCCGGGCCTCGGTGCCCAGGATCTCCTCGACAGTCATGACCCAGACGCTACGCGCCGCCGCCCGGACCGGGGAACCCTCAGCGGGTGCGCTCGACCCGCGCCTCGTCCCACACCGGACCCGGGGTCTCGCGTACCCGGCCGTCCGCACCGAAGACCAGGTACCGGTCGAAGGTCTTCGCGAACCAGCGGTCGTGGGTGACGGTCAACGTGGTGCCCTCGTAGCGCTCCAGGCCCAGTTGCAACGCTTCCGCGGAAGCCAGATCGAGGTTGTCCGTCGGCTCGTCGAGCAGCAGGGCCGTCGCCCCACCCAACTCCAGCAGCAGGATCTGGAACCGCGCCTGCTGACCGCCCGAGAGCTTCTCGAAGGGCTGGTCACCGGCGCCCTCGAGTTCGTAGCGGCGCAGCGAGCCCATCGCCTTGCCCCGGTCCTGCGCATGATCCGACCAGAGGATGTCGACCAGCGTGCGGCCGAGCAGTTCCGGATGCGCGTGGGTCTGCGCGAAGTGCCCCGGCACCACCCGGGCACCGAGCTTCCACTCCCCCGTGTGCGCGACGTCCTCGCCCGCGAGCAGTCGCAGGAAATGGGACTTGCCCGACCCGTTGGAGCCGAGCACCGCGACGCGTTCGCCGTAGAAGACCTCCAGGTCGAACGGCTGCATCAGACCGGTCAGTTCCAGGCCCTTGCAGGTGATCGCCCGCACGCCGGTGCGCGAGCCGCCCAGCCGCATGGTGATCTTCTGGCGCTTCGGCGGCGCAGCCGGCGGCCCGGCTTCCTGGTACTTGGCCAACCGGGTCTGCGAGGCCGCGTACCGGGAGGCCATGTCAGGGCTACGTTTGGCGAACTCGCGCAGGTCGGCGACGAGCTTCTTCAGCTGGGCGTGCTTCTCCTCCCAGCGGCGCAACATCTCCTCGAAGCGTTCGAAGCGCTTCTCCCGTGCGTCGTAGAAGGTGTCGAAACCGCCACCGTGCACCCACGCGTCGCTGCCCGCCGGTGATGTCTCGATGCTGACGATCGTCTTCGCCGCGCGGGAGAGCAGTTCCCGGTCGTGGGAGACGAAAAGCACCGTCTTCGGCGTCTCCAGCAGGCGTTCCTCGAGCCACAGCTTGCCGGGCACATCGAGGTAGTTGTCCGGCTCGTCGAGCAGCAGTACTTCGTCGGATCCACGCAGCAACGACTCCAGCACAACGCGCTTCTGCTCTCCCCCGGACAGCGTGCGCACCGTGCGCCACTGCGCCTTCTCGTAGGGCACCCCGAGCGCGGCCATCGTGCACATGTCCCAGACGACCTCGGCCTCGTAGCCACGCACCTCGGCCCACTCGCTCAGCGCGTGTGCGTAGGCCATCTGCGCGGCCTCGTCGTCGCGTTCCATCATGGCCGTCTCGGCGGCGTCGACCGCGAGTGCGGCGGCGCGCAGCGTCGGGGCGGCGACCGAGACCAGCAGGTCGCGGACCGTGCGGTCGTCGCGGACCGAGCCGACGAACTGCGGCATGACGCCGAGCCCGCCGCTGATCGTGACCTGACCGCCGTGCGGCTTGAGTTCGCCGCAGATCAACCGCAGCAGCGTCGTCTTACCGGCGCCATTGGGTCCGACCAGCGCGGCAACGTTGCCGTCACCGACCCGGAAGGAGACGTCGTTGAGCAGCAGCCGGCCGTCCGGCAGGTAGTACTCGACGTGCCCGACCTCGACGTGCCCCATGCCTGGACCAGCCTCCCCTGCTCGCCCGTGGGCCCGGGTCATCGTCGCGCACGATGCCCCATGACGCGAATGGGATTCAGCGCCGGGCTGTTTCCTCACTGGCGCGCCGGACGTCGTCCAGGGTCTGCTGCAGCCCGGCGCGGGCCTCGAGCATCGCCGGCCGGCTCACCTCGGTGTGGAACCGAATCGTGGCGCCCAGGCGGGTGCCGCCGTAGACCTTGGGGCGGACGTGGAAGCGTCCCGTCGACCCGGCGGTCGTCCACGAGCAGGCAGTCGGTTCCGCTGCGTCGGTCAGCTCGCCGGCGCGCCGGCAGGCGGCGACAGCCTGCGGCCACACGGTGTGCGGGGGTGCGGCCACGTCCACCTCGAGGGTGACCGTCGCCGGTCGGGTTGCCGAGCCGGGGCTCAGTCCCCACTGGTCGAAGAAGGTGATGTCGGCGGCGGGCGGACGCACGGCGGGCCGAAACTCGGCCCCGACGGTGTGCGCCACGGGGAACAGGGCGACCTGGGTGACGCCGGGCGGAATTCCCAACAACGCCGCCACCTCCGCGGCCCGGCCCAAGTGCGCGGTGGTCCAGGTGGACCCCAGACCCCGGGCCCGGGCGGCCACGCAGAAACTCCAACCGGCCTGGAGCACCGAGTCGAACAGGCCGGGGCTGCCGGCCTGGTCGTGCTCGCCGTAGATCGCGCACAGCACCAGGACCGGGACGCGCTCCAGGTTGGCCGCCAGATGCAGGGCCGAGCGGAAGACCCGTTCGGTCTGGCCGTCACCCTCCGGCCCGCCGGGGAGGTAGTCCGCATCGCCGGGCACCGGCCAATCGAACTCCGACTGCAGTGCCGGGTAGATCGCGTCGCGGTACCACTGGCCGATCCGATCGCGCAGCGCCGGATCGCGGACGACCAGCCAACGTCGGCTCGGTTGCGCCCCACCGCACGGCGCCTGCTCGGCGATGTCGATGCATGCCAGCAGCAGTTCGTCGGACACCGACCGGTGCAGGTCGAGCCGCAACCGCACGGCTCTGGTGGTGGTCAGCGCCTTGTCCACGGCGGCCCGTTCGGCGTCGTCGAAAGCAGGCGCCGTGCTCCCGGTCTCCACCACAGCGAGAGTATGTGCGCGTGCATAACCCGTCAAGCCGGGTGTGCGGGAAGCTGTGCTGAACGCCGCACCTCACACATTCGGCTTCCGGAGCGTCTTCCTCACGTGAGCGCCAAACAACCTTTCGATGCCGTGGTCACCACCCACGGCCCGACGATCCTCCGGGTCTGTCGGGCCGTACTGAGACCGGCCGACGCGGACGACGCCTGGGCGGACACGTTCCTGTCCGCGCTGGAGGCCTACCCGAGGCTGCCGGCCGACGCCAACGTGGAGGCCTGGCTGGTGACCATCGCGCACCGCAAGACCATCGATCTGCTGCGCAGGGCCGCGCGGCAGGCGGTGCCGGTCGCTGAACTCACCGCAACCGCGAACACCACCGACCCCGGCCAACTCGACCTCGACCTCACCCGGGCGCTCGCCGAACTGCCCGACAAGCAGCGGTTCTGCGTCGTCTATCACCACCTGATCGGCCTGCCGTACGACGAAGTCGCCGAGATCCTCGGCGGCACCGCCGCCGCCGCACGACGCGCCGCCGCCGCCGGCATCGCCAAGCTCCGCACGATGAAGGGACTGACCCCGTGAACGCGGAGAACCGCAACCACAGCATCGCCGGGCTGCTCAGCCCGGCCCCGCCGACAAACACCGAACTCGACACCCTGCGCGACCGCCTCGCCCAGCGCGCCGAGGAGGCCGGCCTGCTCGACATCGCGTACCGCACTCTCGACGGCCCGCTCGGCACCCTGCTGCTGGCCGCCACCCCAACCGGCATCCTCCGCGTCGCCTACCAGCGGGAGGGCCTCGATGAGGTCCTCACGCAGCTGGCCGCGAAGGTGAGCCCGCGCATCATTGCCGCCCCACGGCGGCTGGACGCAGCCGCACGTCAGCTCGAGGAGTACTTCGCGCACCGACGCGAGAGCTTCGACCTGCCGCTGGATCTCTCGCTCAGCACGGGATTCCGACGTCGGGTACTCGAGCACCTGCCCGCCATCGGCTACGGACGGACCGCGAGCTACGCCACCGTTGCGGCCGCCGTGGACAACCCGAAGGCGGTCCGTGCGGTGGGCAGCGCCTGCGCCACCAACCCGCTGCCCCTGCTCATCCCCTGTCACCGGGTGGTCCGCGCCGACGGCGCTATGGGTAACTACCTCGGTGGGTTGGCGGCCAAGCGACTCCTGCTCGACCTGGAGGCCGCCGCATGAGCACCGCAACCAAGACCCACGCCGACCGGGTGGTCAGCAACGACTGGGCGGCCATCGCCGCCGAGCTCGACGAGAACGGGTGCGCGTTGACCGGCGAGCTACTCACCACCGCCGACACCGAACAACTCGCCGAGCTCTACGACCGCGACGAGGCCTACCGCTCCACCATCGACATGCGCCGCTATCGGTTCGGCGCCGGAGAGTACCGGTACTTCGCCCATCCACTGCCGCGGGCCGTCGATGAGCTGCGCCACGCGTTATATCCCCGGCTGCTGCCGATCGCGCGTGACTGGTACACCAAGCTCGGCCGCCCGACGCCCTGGCCGGACGACTTCGACGAGTGGCTGACGCAGTGTCACCTCGCCGGCCAGACTCGGCCCACGCCGTTGATCCTGCGCTACGGCCCGGGCGATTGGAACGCACTGCACCGCGACCTGTACGGGGACCTCGTGTTCCCCTTACAGGTAGTCATCAATCTGACTACCCCACAGACCGATCACACCGGCGGGGAGTTCGTGCTCGTCGAGCAGCGCCCGCGGGCTCAATCCCGGGCCACCGTGCTGGGCCTGCCCCGGGGCCGCGGGTTGGTGTTCACCACCCGCGATCGACCGGTACGTTCGGCCCGCGGCTGGTCGGCGTCGCCGGTCCGCCACGGGGTGTCGACGGTCCGCAGCGGGCACCGCACCGCCCTGGGCATCCTGTTCCACGACGCGCCCTGACCGGAACACAAACGCAACGCTTGTGACGACCGGATGTCGCCACTCGCGTTGCGTTTGTGTCCCGGGGGGCGGGGTCCTTACAGGGTGGCGCCCTGGAACTGCTCGGTCCCGGCCACCAGACGCAGGTCCTTCATGTCGGTGTGCGCGCGGGCGTAGGCCAGTTCGTGGGCCAGGTCGCTGACCTGGTTGCTCAACGGGGTCGGCGCCAAGGACAACGTGGAGAGGTCACCGAGCGCCCGCCCGGAGCCGTCCAGGAACGCTGAACCCGAGTCCCCGGGGACACCGGGGGTCAGCGTGTACACCGAGTGCGACCATCCGTCGCCGGTGTCACCGATGCTGGCGCCGGTCTTCGGCGAGAGCAGCGCGATCCCCTGGCGCAGCGGTGAATTCCCGTAGGACACCACGGTGTCGCCGGGTTGGGTGCCGGTGGTGTTCAGCCCGGTGGGCCCGCCGAAGACCGGGATCGAAGGGTTGACCTTGGACACCGCCGAGGACGGGATCTCGATCAACGCCAGGTCGTTGTAGGCGCACGCGTTTTCGTCCTTCTCCCCGTTCTTCTGCATCAGCAGCCAGGAGTTGTAGACGAGCTTTCCGGTCACCCCGGACCCGAGGATGCCCACCGGAGTGCCCAACGGAAGCGACTTCGAGGTGCAGCCATTGGTGTCCGTCGACTGCCCGGTGCCGGAACAGTGCGCAGCCTGACCCAGGTAGGTGTGGCCGCCGGAGGTGTAGATGAAGTTGGCGGTGCACTGGGCGTCCTTGGTCAGCGTGACCACGCCGGGATGGATGGTCGCCGTCGCGGCCGGGGCCCAGTGACCGGTGGAGTTGACCAGCGCGCCCAGTTGGTCGCCAGGATTGTCGGCGGCGGAGGCCGAGGGAGCGGCTGCGGCGACGGCGGTGATGGCCAGTGCGGCGCCGGTGCTGACGGCGGCAACGCGGGACCGGGAAGTGCGCAAACGACGGTGAACACCCATGAGATTCAGACCTCACTCCTTGTTGTGCCACGGCGGGCGTCGGAGCGGCGCCACTGTCCATCACAACGGAGGTAAGGCCCCAGGGACTCCCAAATGAGTCTAAAGAGCCCTGATTCATATGCCACGCACAGGAACTTCTTCGCGCCCCGGTCGTTTTCGACCCTCGCCCGAGTCAGTCGCTTGTTTGGTGAATCGGGTCCTCGGCACTGACCTGCCGGTAGAGCTCGGCAGCAAGCTTGGACAATTCGTCTGCCTCCTCCTGCGTGAGTGCGAGCCCCCAGATGTCCGCGTCGCGGCCGTCGGTGGTCGACTCGACCACCGACCGCAGCCCGGAGAGCCCCCCGGTGGACGGATACGGGCCGGGGAACCCCAGCATCGCCGCGTACTCCTCGCCCTGGTTGAGCAGGTGTGCCTCGAGCATGGGCATGCCGGCCACGGTCATCGCCGCCGAGTGCAGCCCGAAGCGAAGCTCCCGCAGCAGCACCGCGACCTGCATGGCGCGGCCGGGTTCGTCGTCCACCCGGGGCAGTCGCCGCTGCGCGACGAACAACGGGAGGCCGGTGCCGGGCGCAGCGTCGATCACCTTCTCGCCGAGCTCGATGAACCGAGCGAGGCCGTCCACGTCGGCCAGTCGGGGCCGGGCCCATTCCGCCGCCTGCCGGAAGTACAGCTCCGCGCCACCGCGGGCACCGTGCACCGAGAGACCCATCGGCCAGAAGGTGTCGGTGACGCCGGGCCCGAAGATGCCCAGCACCGCGTCCACCACGGCGGCGTCGGCGTCACCGAGTAGCCCGCCCCGGCCCGCGAAATAGCCCGCGAAGGGATGCTCGTAGCCGGCCTTCAGGCTCGCCTCGAACTGTTCCGGATGCAGCATCCAGGTCGCGCCCAAGCGCTGAATCGGACCAGCCGCAGCACGGGTGCTCAGGACCATTTGGAGATCGCTCATCGATCCGTCCTCCTTGGAGGACAGCACCCTACGAGGTCGGTGCCGGCGCCGAAAGGACGCCGGAACTTCCGATGAACGGCGGCGATTCGCGGACTGCCCGTGTCGGCCCCCGGAAAAGGCTGCGGCGTCAGAACATTTCCGATTGGGGAGGACATCATGCGAACCACACGAATCGCTTCGTTCCTTGGTGCAGTGACGGTGGCCGCGAGCACCTGGGTGATCGCGGCACCACCGGCGTTCGCGGCCGACCCCTGCGTCAAGGACGCCAAGAGCGCCGGGCTGCACAAGAAGGCCGCCAAGGAGGCCTGCGGATCGGCCGCCTCCGGCGACATCGACAGCTGCGCCACCGCGATTGCGCAGAAGGCCAAGCCGCCGGTGAAGGACGACAACGACAAGGCCCAGGAGATCTGCAAGAGCGCCGCCCCCCAGGACGACCAGCCCGACCCGATGGACCAGCCGAAGCCCTGAGCCGTCAGGCCTCAGGCAGGTTCAATGCCCGTCGCCCGCCGCACGCTCGTGCGGCGGGTGACGACGTGCTCGTACAGCCAGACGAGGACTCCCGCGGCGGCAAAGGTGCCGCCGAGCGCGCAGACCGCGTCCCAGCCGCCGGCGCTCCACGCTACGGCGGAGGCGGCCGACGCGGCGGCGCCGACGACGAAGTTGAAACTCAGGTACAGCGTCGTCACCCGACTGCGCGCATCGGGACGCAATCCGTAGATGATGCTCTGGCTGCTCACGTGCATGCCCTGCATGCCCAGGTCGAGCACCACCAGGCCCACGATCACGTCCACCAACCAATGCCCGCCGCCCCACAGCAACAACCAGCCCAGCCCGATGCACACCTGGAAAAACCCGGTGGCCAGGTGCACGTGGCCGCGATCGGCCAACCGCCCAGCGCCGCGGGCCGCCAGGGCACCGACCACCCCGGCCAAACCCAGCAGGCCGGTGACCGCCTGCCCGTAGCCATAGGCGGGGGATGCCATCAGGAACGCCAGCGAGGTCCACACCACGCTGAACGAAGCCATCCCCAGCGCCCCGTAAAGCATCCGGCGCCGCAACGCCGGTTCGGCCCGCAGCAGCGGCCACAAACTCCCCAGCAGTCCCCGGTAGCTCAGCCCGGTGACCAGCGGCACGTCGCGCGGCAGCAGTCGCTGCAACACGACGGCCAGCACCGCGATGATCGCCGCTGCGGCCAGATAGACCGCGCGCCATCCGGCTACCGCCGCCAGCAACCCGGAGACGATGCGGCCGGACAGGATGCCGAGCAGCAGACCGCTCATCACGGTGCCGACCACCGCGCCGCGCTCGTGGGCACCGGCCAGCATCCCGGCCAGCGGAACAAGGATCTGCGCGACCACCGAGGTGATCCCGATCAGCACGCACATGCCCCACAGCACCGCGATCCCCGGCGCACACGCGGCTCCGAGCAGCCCCACCACGCACACACCCAACAACGGTGGGATCAATTTATGACGATGGGTCACATCCCCGAGGGGCACGATGAACAGCAGGCCCAGCGCGTAGCCGATCTGCGCTGAGGTCACCACCAAGCCCATCGCCCGAGGTGAGGCGTGCAGGTCGTGGCCCATCCGGTCCAGCAGGGGTTGCGCGTAGTAGAGGTTCGCCGCGCAGATGCCGCAGGCGACGGCGAACAGCGCCACCAACCGGCGATCCATCCCCGCCCCGGGTTGCATCAGCGCAGCATCGCGCACCGCGTGGGTAACGCCGTCACCCCTTGACACTTACGGCGTAAGTTGCGACATTTCTCCCGGTCGGGATGGGGAATGTGGGGGCCGCTGATGCAGATGAACCGTCGGGCATTCCTGGCGGGGACGCTGGCCGCGGCGGCCTCCACCACCGCTGTGCTCCGCGCGCCGCGAGCCGCAGCGGCACCCGGGCGGATCCCGCTGACCAGGGACAGCCGACGCGTGGTCGTCATCGGGTCGGGCTTCGGTGGCGGGGTGACCGCGCTGCGCCTGGCCCGGGCCGGGGTGCCGGTGCTGGTGCTGGAGCGCGGCATCCGCTGGCCCACCGGGCCGAACGCGCACACTTTCCCGGGCATCACCTCGCTGGACGAGCGGGCGTCCTGGATGAACTCCGGCCTGTTCTTCGATCTGCCCACCCCGAGCCGGCGCTTCACCGGACTGCTGGAGCGGGTGCAGGGCAGCGGGATGGCGATCATGTGCGCGGCCGGAGTGGGCGGCGGATCGCTGGTCTACCAGGGCATGAGCCTGCAGCCGTCAGCCGAGGTGTTCGCCGCAACGTTCCCGGCCGGGCTCGATTACGCCCACCTGGACCGGGTGTACTACCCGCGGGTGGCCCGCATGCTCGGCCTGGCCACCGCCCCCGACGAGCTGATCCGCAGCGCGCCCTACGCCGCCGCCCGGCTGTTCGCCCGCAACGCCCGGGCCGCCGGGTATCGCGTCGAGAAGGTGCCGATGCCCATCGACTGGTCCTACGCACTGCGCGAACTGCACGGAGAGATGCGGCCCTCCTACACCAACGGGGACTGCGCGCTGGGCGTTAACAACGGCGGCAAGCACACCGTCGACGTGACCTATCTGGCCCGCGCCGAGGCGACCGGACTGGTCGAGGTCGCGCCCCTGCACCAGGTGGTAGACATCGCCCGCGACGGCGACGCCTGGACGGTCCGCGTGGAGCGCATCGATACCGGTGGCGTCGTGCAGGAGGTCAAGCTCATCACCGCCCGCACGCTGGTGCTGGCGGCGGGCAGCGCGAACACCACGCGCCTGCTGGTCCGCGCCGCCGGCCGCGGGCAGATCGATGACCTGCCCGACGGACTCGGCTCGGGCTGGGGTTCCAACGGTGACCAGATCTACACGTGGACCGACCTGACCGAGTCGTTCGGAGCACCGCAGGGTGGGCCGGTCATCTACTCCAGCAAGGACTGGTCCGATCCGGCCAAGGCCACCACGGTCATCCAGGCCTCGGTGCCGCCACTGCCGGGCAACGACCGGACGACCATGCTGGTCGGTTACGGGGTGAGCAGCGGTCGCGGCGTTTTCCGTTACGACGCTCGCCAGGACGAGGCACTCCTTGACTTCCCCGGCGACGCGGACGCCGGGGTGGCGGGTCGCATTCACGAACGGCTCACGCGCATCGCCGGCCCCGCCTCGCTCCTGCTCAACACCTCCACCCTGGACACCACCACCTGGCACCCGCTGGGCGGCGCCTGCATGGGTCCCGTGTGCGACCTCGACGGCCGGGTGCACGGTCAGCGCGGCCTCTACGTGCTCGACGGTGCCCTGATGCCCGGCACCACCGCGGCCTGCAATCCGTCGATGACAATTGCCGCCATCGCCGAGCGCGCCCTGGACAACCTGGTCCGACACGATGTTGATTCGGTCATCTGACGGGCGTCGGTGCCTCAGGATGAAGGTGTGAAGCACACTGCGCTCGCCCTGGTCCTGGTCTCCGCCACTGCATTGCTGGCCGGCTGCGGGAGCGGTAGCAGCGGCAGTAGCGAGCCGACGCCCTCGGGCCCTCCGGTGACCTTCAGCGCGTCGCCGGGCAGCGGCGCGAGCACCGAGTCGCCGGCCGCGACCATGGCGATGGCCATGGCCGACTTGAACCAGGTGGCGCCGAAGCTCGAGGCGTACTTCAAGGTGCACGGCTACCCCACCAATATCGCCGACCTGCCCAAGGCGATGGTCGCCGCGGGGCTCTACATGAACCCCTCCGACGCCCTGGCCACCTACAAGTACGACGCGGCCAGCAAGGAGTTCAAGCTGTGCGTGCAGAACGACTCCGGCGCCTGGGCGAGCTACGACACCAGCTCGATGACGATCGGCGCGCACGGCCTGAGCGGCGGATGCCCCCAGTCCTGACGGCGCCGGCGGCTTTTGGAATCGTGATCGCTGTCCCCGTGTTGTTGCCCGTTGGGTAACGGCAGCCTCAGCAGACGGAGAGTGACCATGGAACTCGGCAGCTACGGCATCTGGCAGACCCCCGACAAGGCGACCCCGCGGGTCGCGGTCGAGGTGGAGAAGCTGGGGTACGGGACGGTCTGGCTCGGCGGATCCCCGGCGGGCCGGCTCGCCGAGGCCGAGGAGATCCTGGACGCCACCGAACGCATCAACGTGGCTACCGGGATCGTGAACATCTGGGCGACGCCGGCCGAGGAGGTCGCGGCGTCCTTCCACCGCTTGGAGGCCAAACACCCCGGCCGGTTCCACCTCGGGGTGGGCATCGGACACCGGGAGCACACCGCGCCGTACGCGGACCCCTACGCCACCACGGTCACCTATCTCGACCGGTTGGCCGCCGAGGGCGTGCCGGCCGACCGACAGATCCTCGCCGCGCTCGGGCCGAAGATCATGAAGCTCGCCGCGGACCGCACCGCAGGCGCTCACCCGTACCTGACCACGCCCAACCACACCGCCGAGGCGCGCACCATCGTGGGCCCCACCGCGTTGCTCGCCCCGGAGCACAAGGTCCTGCTGGACACCGATCCCGCCCGCGCCCGGGCGACGGCGCGGACCACCGTCGAGCGCTACCTCGGCCTGGTGAACTATCGGCGCAACCTGATCCGCTGCGGATTCACCGAGGCCGATTTCGCCGATGGTGGTTCCGACGCCCTGGTCGACGCGCTCGTTCTGCACGGCACCGCGGACGCCGTCGCCCCGGGGCTACGGGCGCACCTTCAGGCAGGCGCGAACCACGTGTGTATCCAGGTGCTCGGTGACGAGCTGTCGGACACGCACCGCGCACTGGCGGAGGCGCTCGAGCTGGCCTGACCCAGGGTCAGTTCTCGGTGGGCTCCGGCGACGCGGTGGGTGCGGCCCGGTGGGCCTCGGCCCACTCGCGCTCGAGCCCGCTGTAGTCCACGCCCGGTTTCAGCGTCCCACCGAATAACTGACTGACCGTCACCAACGTGTACCCACGGCTCTTCAGTTCGTCGACGATCCGCGGCACGGCCTCAACGGTGGTCGGGTGGATGTCGTGCATGAGCACGATCGAGCCGGGTTGAACTGCGTCCACGGCGCGGTGGTAGACCGAATCGGAATTGCGGTAGAGCCAGTCCAGGGTGTCCACCGACCAGAGGATCACCGGCGCACCGTGCGCACCGAGGATCTGGCTCACTCGCGGATTCACGTCCCCGTAGGGTGGCCGGAAAAGCGTGGGGGCCTGCCCGTCGATGCTCTGGATCTCGGCAGCAGCGCGCGCCTGCTGATCGGCCACCTGCTCGTCGTCGAGGTGGGTGAGCTGCGGATGCGTCCAGCTGTGGTTGCCGATCTCTTCCCCTTGGGCGAGTTCGGCGCGCACCTCGTTCGGGTAGGTGGCAGCCGATTCGCCGATGAGGAAGAACGTCGCCGGCACGTTCTCCGCGGCGAGCATGCTGAGCAGTCGTTCGGTGTAGGGGCCCGGTCCGTCGTCGAAGGTGAGCGCCACACAGCGCATCACCAAACAGTCGGGTGCGTCCGACGCGGATTGCTCTCGGGAAACCGGGACGTCGGCGGTCACGTCGGGCAACCCGCGACCCTCCGGTGGTGACCACAGCGGCACGCTGACCGCCGCCACGCTCATCGCGTTCGTCCCATGCGCGGCCGGCGGCCGGAACGGCGGGGAACACAGGAATAGCGGTAGTGCACCGACGAGGCCGGCCAGGCCCAGCAGTCCGACAACGCGGCGCGCATCCACGTTTCAAGATCCAATTCCCTCCAGCCCCATCTGTCACCATCCGGGCGGTTAACGCAGCCGCCGGTCTCGGTCAGAACGTCGCCCGGTCCTGGTCAAAGCCGTAAGGCTGCAGCTTGCTGACACCACTGCTGGGCAGAGTTGAAACTGGTGTGGCGATTTTCGGCCGAGGATCGCCACGCCAGTTTCAACCTTGCCCACCAGTGGTCACGCCGGCGGACGGTTCAGGCCTCGGCGGGTGTCACCCGGGCGAGCGGCTGATCCAGGGCGACCTGCTCCCCGACCCGCACCAGCAACTCGACCACTCCGTCGGCCCCGGCGGTCAGCGTGTGCTCCATCTTCATCGCCTCGACCACCACGACGGCGTCACCCCGGGCCACGGTCGCGCCGTCGTCGACCAGCAGCGCGAGCACCGAACCGGGCATCGGGCTGGCGATGTCCGCGGAGTGCACCCCGTCGTCGTCCTCGCGCAGGCGCTCGTGGCGGACGTGGCGCAGGTGGTAGGTGGCACCGTCGGCGTGCAGCCACCATCCGTCGGGCACCACGACCAGTGGGTGCACGGCGCGCAGGCCGTCGCGTTCCACGGCCACTCCGCCATCGTCATACCCGCAGGCGAACGCCACGTCGGTGGTGACCTCGCCGTCCCGGATACTCGCCGCCGCGGCGGCCGGGGAGCCGGTCAGGGTCACCGTGGTGGAGCCCTCGCCCGACGCGATGCGCACCCGGTACGGGGCCGGGCCGCCCAGCCGCCAGCTCAGTGCGGAATCCCACGGATCCGCACTGACCGAGCGGTCCACGGCGCCCAGCCAGTCCGCGGCCGCCGCGACCAGCAGCGCCGCGGCGGGCACCGGGTCCGGGGTGTGCTCGGCGGCGATGCGGTCCAACAACGCCGTGTCCAACCGGCCGGCGACCACATCGGGATGCCCCAGCAGCGTCCGCAGGAACGGGATGTTGGTGGTCACCCCGAGCACCACGGTGTCGGCCAGCGCGAGGTCGAGACGGGTCAGCGCCTGCGCCCGGTCCGCACCATGCGCGATGACCTTGGCCAGCATCGGGTCGTAGTCCGACCCGACGAAGAACCCGGTGCGCATGCCGGAGTCCACCCGCACGCCCGCACCCGCAGGCTCGGCGAGTGCCAGGATCTGCCCACCGGTGGGCAGGAAACCGCGCGACGGGTCCTCCGCGTACAGCCGGGCCTCGATCGCGTGCCCGGTCATCGTCACGTCGTCCTGACGGATAGTCAGCTCAGCGCCGGCCGCGATGCGTAACTGCCACTCCACCAGGTCCACCCCGGTGACCAGTTCGGTCACCGGATGCTCGACCTGCAGCCGGGTGTTCATCTCCATGAAGAAGAACTCATCCGGGGCATCGGCCGAGACGATGAACTCCACGGTGCCCGCGCCGACGTAGTCCACGCTGCGCGCGGTCGCGCACGCCGCCTCGCCGATCCGTTGGCGGGTGACCTCGTCCAGCAGTGGCGAGGGCGCTTCCTCGACCACCTTCTGGTGACGACGCTGCAGGCTGCACTCGCGCTCGCCGAGGTGGATCACGTGGCCGTGCGCGTCGGCCAGCACCTGCACCTCGATGTGCCGCGGCGAGGTGACGAAGCGCTCCACGAACAAGGTGTCGTCACCGAACGCGGTGCGCGACTCCCGCCGCGAACTGTCCAATGCGGGCTGCAACTCCGAGGTCTTGGTGACCACCCGCATGCCCTTGCCGCCGCCACCGGCGGACGGCTTGATCAGCACCGGGTACCCGACCTGCTCGGCCGCCTCGATCAACTCCGCGTCGGTCATCCCCGGCCGGGCCACGCCCGGCACCACCGGCACCCCGTTGGCCACCACAGTGTTCTTTGCGGTGATCTTGTCGCCCATCACCGCGATCGCATGCGCGGGCGGCCCGACGAACACGATGCCGCGCTCGGCCAACGCCGCGGCGAACGCGGCGTTCTCCGAGAGGAACCCGTAGCCGGGGTGCACCGCGTCCGCC
>Ga0137412_10000947_pt1 | contig 21742 bp, 22 predicted proteins | sample CZODoug2_1_16fun_FD_122160 | JGI IMG/M metagenome (GOLD analysis project Ga0137412, IMG submission 122160) | Vadose zone soil fungal communities from Angelo Coast Range Reserve, California, USA - CZODoug2_1_16fungal (Hybrid Assembly) | ecosystem: Environmental > Terrestrial > Soil > Vadose zone... | reverse complement strand
TGGGCAATGACCGCGCCGCCAAACCAGCCGACGAGGATGGCGAACACCACCAGCACGTGGGTCGTGATCGATTCGATGAACGACATATTTTGCTTTAGTCGCCGCAGAAGTTGAAAAAACAGAACTTAATAGTCCCAAGTAGCACAGACCTTATCCCCCTGAATGAGGGCGATCCCTCACCTTCGCCACATTGCGAACCAACTCGTCGCCGAAATAGGGCCCGGCTTTGTATTGCGTAAATGCCAGAGGTCGCGATGATGAACCGACCGACGATATTTTTGCGTGCCGTTTTTACTGTCCTTGTCGCTTTCATATCGGTTGCCGTGATCCCGCTGAGTGCCGAGGGCGCGCCGGGGGAATGCCTGCTCGCCAAGCCGAAGACCGCGGCGCCGGCCGGCCAGTATTGGCTGCGTCTCGGCGGCTGGCTGACCAACCGTCATTGCTGGGTGTTGCGCGCCAAGCTCGAACCGTCGCAGGCGAAACGAGCCGCAGCGGCGCAGGCCGCTCGCGCGGGCGCGCGGCCTGCCGCCGCGGCAACGCCGGTGCGCGCGACGGAAGACGCTGCCGCCGACCCGTTGTCGGTGCGCGCGGACCTGCCGGCTCAACCCCGGGTCATGGGCGACGGAAAAGTTGCTTCAGTTGCCGTGTCGCCGGCCGCTTCAGACCGCGCCGATCGAAAGCCATCTAATCTCGTCCAATCGGACGATGCGAGGCTGCCGCCGCTCGGCCAGCACACGCCCGAGGCGCCGGCCGCGGCCCTCGCGCTGGCAGGCGAGCAGTCGACAATATCCGCTTTCGCCGCCGCCACGCCGAAGGCGAGCGAGCATGCGAGCATCGACGCGAGCCCGGAATCTGTATCCGCGCCCGCGGTCGCCGAACCCACGACCGAGGCGCGCGCCTTCGCAGCGCCGGACTCGCTGCAGATGCTGCTGTTGGCGATATTCTGCGGGCCGGCGTTCTATCTTCTGGCGGCCGGTACGATCCGCCGGCTGCGACCGGCCGAGGTGGCGCGCAGGCCGCTTCCCTACATCATCATCAGCCTGGACGACGCGTCCGGCCATCGCGCGCTGTTGCCACCACGGCTCGAGGCGAACGAAGACACCGTAGCTTCCTGAGGCCGCGAAAGTTCTATTCGGCGAGCGCCCGCACCGTCGCCCCGAGCGCCGAAGCCGGCTTCGCTGCCTCTTTCTTTTCCTCGGGCTTGTAGGTGACGTAAAGCGTCAGGCCCGTGAACAGGAAGCCGCCGACGATGTTGCCGAGCGTGACCGGAATCTGATTCCACATCCACCACTCCGCAAGGCTGACCTTCGCGCCCAGCAGGATGCCGGTGGGAATCATGAACATGTTGACGACGGAGTGTTCAAAGCCCAGTGCAACGAAGGTGACGATCGGCAGCCAGGCCGCGAAGATCTTGCCGACCGTCGAGTTGGCCGTCATCACCATGACGACGCCGAGGCAGACCAGCCAGTTGCACAGGATGCCCTTGACGAAGACGGTGATCATGCCGGCATTGCCGAGCGCCTCGTTGGCCACCGTCTTGATCTCGGCCGCCGTGATGATGCGGACGGCGAGCGGGCTGGGCGCCGTGGCGCCCATATTGGTGAGCGTGATCGCAAACAGCGCGCCGAAGGCCATGGCGCCGAGCAGATTGCCCAGAAACACCCAATACCAGTTGGCGATCACCGTGCTCCACAGCGCCTTGCCGTCCAGCGGGGCCAGCGGAAGCAACCCGAAATTGCCGGTGACGAGTTCAAGTCCGAGCAGCATGATCATCGCAAAGCCGACCGGAAACGCCAAGGCTCCGGCGAGCGGCTGACCGGTCGAGACCGTCGCGCTCAACGAGAGGCCGGTGGCCGCGCCGAGCAACGCGCCCGAGATCGCGCCACGGATCAGCAGGTCGCGCGGGCCGAGCGCCAGTTTCTTGACGCTGGCATCGACCATCGAGGCGACGATGTCAGCGGGTTTTGTGAGATCCATCCCGAAGCTCCAACCACTACGCGCGCGCCGTTCGGAACAGCGGATGAGGAGCAGCCATCGTTCGCCCTCAGACAGGCTAAAGCGAGGCGGCTAACTCTTCCAGCCGAACCATCTCAGTCAGCCGATTCCCGTATGCGTCCCTTGCCGGCGCACGCCGTGCACTTCGCGGGATATATCCGCCGTCCCGGCTGGGTTGGCTGCTTCACCTCTGAGCGCCCGGTGCCGTTACACGCCTCGCACTTGTGCTCGAGCACAACTGTTCCTCTCATCGATCACTCCTTAAACTAAACTAAAAACTAAGGCGCCGCTCGCCGCGGCGTTATTAACCGACCTGGTCGCGCTCTCATCGCGGGGATGCAAGCGTCAACCTCATGCGCCAAGATTATGGCTTCAAGTCGTCGCACGAGGTGACGGCCTTTCGGCCTGCTTCGTCAAGCATCGGCGGATATATCTTACGTAGTGCCGTAGTATTACGGGATCGCTCATAAGTTGCCGTTCGATTTCGCTGCACGCTCCGAACAGGCGTGAAACGCCCATGAAACGCGTCGCGGATGAAAATCGAAATGCTGGGCTGACCTTGTTGCAACTTTTAGTAGATGAAATTCCCGTGCGACTACAGCTTGCAAGACGTATTGCTGAATAATGCGCCAAATCGCGCTCGACGTGGCAACACGGGTTTTAACCAGAAATTTTTGAGCAGGAATTTCCGGCAGCAGGAATTTCCAGCACTTGGAAACCGGCACTTGGAAACCAGCGTTTGGAAACCGGCTTGCGTGGCGAGAGTGGTTGCCTTGATGCGCGCGAAGCGCCGGCTGGAGCATCAAGCCGGCGCGCGCCCGAGCAATCGGGCCGTCACTCCGAACCGAACAACCTCACCTGCGGATATTCGACTCGCATCGGCCGTTCGACGTAGATGTCACGGGTCTCGGTGTCTTCCCTCACCCTCGCCTCGACGTCACGCAGCTCCTGGTCGCGGCCCTGATAACGTTCCTGGTCGCGGCTCTGATAGCGGCGGCGATCCGCCCATTGCTGATGGCGATCGGCCCTGCGTCGCTCCGCGCGCTTCGCATCGGCATCGCGCGCTTTGGCCTGAGCATCATCGGGCGAAGCGTCCTGCTCGCGAATGGAGGCGGACTGCGCGGCGGATGAAGACGATTTTGCTGTCGACGCTTCCGCGGGCTTGGAAATCTCAGGGGGCTTGGACGCATCTGAGGGTTTCGAAGCATCCGCGGGCTGCGAGGTTTCCGCAGATCGGGAAGCACCGGCCTTCACGGTGCTATCCGATGATGCCGCCGCTTTATCATTCGATGCCGTCACTTCGGGAACTTGCGTGGCTGGGGGAGAGGAAGGACTCGCTTCGTTCTGCGCGGACTGGGCATTCGGCGCCGCCGGCGAGACCACGACCGGCCCCTTGGAAGAAGCCTGCGTCGCGGCCATGTAGGGCACCGGCACCAGCGGGTCCTTGGTCGAAGCTGACGGCTCGCTCGCACCGCGCCGTTCGACCTTGGTGAGTTCCTGCTTCGGCGCCTGCGGACTCATGATGTTGGCAATCGTCAAGCCGCCGCCGAGGCCGGCTGCGGCCGCGACGACGACGGTTCCCACTCCGGCAAAAAAGGCCATTGAAGCGCGCATGGTCGGGCTCCCTTTATCCAATGCGCGGGCAACGCCCGGGCCAGTGGGATGTTCCGGCAGGCCGGCCCGGAACCGATCCGGCGCGGCTGCGTGCGCCGCTCCTCACGCCGGTTTCAGTTCAACCGGAAGACTGTCGAATTGCCGGAGCGTGTTGTTCAGCCGGCGCTTGGGCTCGGATGCGATTTCGATATGCCGCACCCGGGATACCAGCGCCGTCAGAATCATTTCCAGTTCCAACCGCGCGAGCATCTGGCCGACGCAGAGATGAATTCCGGCGCCGAACGCGACATGGCCCGCGGAACTCCGGCGGATGTCGAACCGGTGCGGATCCTCCCATTTGCGCGGATCGCGATTGGCGGAGCCCGCCAACATCAGCACCTTCGCGCCCTCCGGCATCAGCACGCGCCCGAAATCGACCGCGCGGGCCGTCGTGCGGAAGAACATCTGCACCGGCGATTCCCAGCGCAGAACCTCGTCGAACGTCGTGCGCACCAGCGATGGGTCGGCCCGCAACGCCTGCCACGAATCGGGGTGTGTCGCGAAGGCATAGATGGCATTTCCGATCGCGGCGATCGTGGTGAGCCCCGCGGAAAGCAGAGATCGCACCAGCAGCGGCGCCACGTCGGCTGTGATCTCGCCGCTATCGACCGAATCCCATATCGCCGCCCCGATGCTTCCCTCGGACAGCGCATCTCGCGCGCATTGCGCGGTGATCCAGGGAACGACCTTCGCGGCCTGTGCCATCGACGCCTCGACGCGCGCGTTGCGAGGCCCGATGGCATTGAAGACCATGTCACCATAGGCCCGCAGATGATCGAGACCATCGGACCCGAGACCGACGGCCTTGGGAAACACGCTCAACGGATAAGCCTCGGCGATATCCTTGACCGCGTCGATGCGGCCACGGGCGGTCAATTCGTCGGCCAGCGCCTCCGCGGAGGCCCTGAAGGCCTCTCGCATCCCACCCATCGCCTTCGCCGACAATGCGCGGTTCATGACCGCGCGATGGCGCGTGTGCATCGGCGGATCGACTTCCGCGATCAGGCTCGGCGGCCGCCAGGAGTCGGATAGGCGAAGGTCGTCGATGCCGGTGCCGGCGGCGGAGCTGAATGTTTCCCAGTCGCGCAGCGAGCCGTGAACCTCCGCATAACGCGCGCAGACCCAAATGCCATAGCGCTCCAGCCAGACGGCCGGACCTGCATCGCGCAGCTCCGCGAAACAGGCATAAGGAGAGTTGAGGACATCGTCGGCGAAAAGGTCGATCAACGAGACCGCAGCAGTGGACAGCATCGGGTAAGCCTCTCTCACGAGACGGCCTCCCCCTCGCCGTCTTCGACTGTGTCAGGCGCCCACGCGTGAGAGCGCTCTCGACATATCGAACCGGCATATTGCAAGACGATTTCAGATCGGCGCAGAGACGCTACAGCGGCAACACCGGGTCCGGGCAGTCCCGGCAATCAGCGGCGCGTTCGCATCGCCGCTTCCAGACGGAACGGGCACACGATCAGCGAAGCGAACATGCGCGCTGCCATGCGTCGACTGAACAGCGCGTTGACTGAACGGCGTGTCGGGTGATCGGGAGAGGAAAGCGGCGCCTTCCGCGGCGTCAGATCGCGGAGGCCACCTTGTCCAGCCCGATGACGCGGGCGAGCTTGCGGACTTCTTCCTTCTGGTCTTCGCGGAGCTGGAACAATAGCGGCATCGCCGCCGATTTCAGCTGCTGGACCTCGTCGGAGTCCGGATCGATCTGCGGCGCGGCGGTGCCGCTGGCGGCGTTACCCTGGCGCGTCGAGTGGATCTTGCGGGCGACGGCGCGCAACGCGGTTTCCACCGGGGGCCAATAGGATTCCTGCGAGGACGAAAGCTTCAGACGCTCCTTGATGCCGGCGATCTGTCCGTCGCTCAACAGCGCGTAGGATTTCTGCGCCGGCGGCTGCGGCTTGGCCGCGGCGGCCTTCGGCTTCGAAGCCGCGGCGGGCGCCGGCGCCACCTGCGGCAACGCGGCCGCCGCCTTGGCAGCCTCGATATCGGCGGCGCTGGAAGCGGCATAGGCCTGCCGCAGTGATTCGTTGGCGCTTTCAGGCTTCTGCTGCGGCTCCAGGGAGGCCAGCGCCAGGCTCGCCACCACCAGCCGGTCGTGCTTGCTTTCACGGTTGGCGATGGGGTTCTTTACAACCATTGCAGGAGTTTCAGCGTCGCTCGCCTGCATGCTTTCACGCGTTAAAATGCTTGTCGCAGCAGCGCCTACGACGAGAAAGCAGGTCAGCGTGATGATGGTGATGAATCTGGTCAAACAGTACTCCGTTCCGGCCGTTGGACCGGCCGCGATTGTCACCCGAACTTGGCAGTATTTAAGGCTTATCCGCGCCCTTGCTGCGGCGGCGACGTTGCTGGACCACAGCGAAATAAGCTTAAAAGTTAGCGAAAATCAAGCCATCGCACAAAGTTCGTAGGCGTCTTGAATATCGGCAACGATATCAGAGGCCTCCCACACCGCGCGAGGTTCAACCGCCTGCAGGCTCACGGTCCAGTTGCTGCCCCGCGACGTGCGCGGCGTGCTGACGACGTCGAAACGCACGTTGCGGCACAGAGGATGACGTTGCAGGGCGTGCGTGACCCGCATCCTGATTTCATCCAGCGTCGCGGGCGTTTTTTTGAAAAACCTGTCGAAGTCCATCGGCCATCCCCGTTGATTCGGCTCCCCCGCGGCTTTGCCGCGTCACGAAGCCTTAGGCTTCAGGGATGGATTGTCGGGGCGCCGTGGTTAACGGCGCGTTAAGTGGAGGGCCGTAGGGCTACGGGTCCGCACCGCCGCGCGAATCGGTCGCACGATACTCGCAAATCGTGCGTGCGATAAGATCTTCAACCGGGGGCACGTCCATCACCCCGGATACCGGATGTCCGGCGCTCCAGATGTCGCGCCCCTCCCCACAGCCTGCTCAGCGCTTCTCGATGACGAGGCTCTGCACGGCGCGGCCGAAGGTGCCGCGTTCGTCGGCAAGCCGCGCCATCGCAAGGCCCGCGCCGTCGGGGCCGATCGAGGAGCAGCCGTCGAGCAGGATCCATTCTCCCACCGGCTCCCGCGCCATGCTCACGGTGAGATCGGCGTTGATGAAGGTCCATTGCCGGAAATCGAGCGAGGGCGCCGTGCCGTTGCAGAAATCCGCGGCGATGACGGCGCGCATCGCCTGCGACACCGGGAAGCCTTCGATCAGCGGCCACGCCACGCGGTACCAGATCGCGCCCGGACCCGGCATGCCGAACCGGCCGCGCGCGGCGCGCAGCGACATGCCCCTGACAAACGGGCTGGTCGAAAAATCCGCGGGCTCCGGCTGTGATTGATCGGGACCCGGAAGCTCGGCCGGACGATCGGCGATATCGGGCGGCAACGCCTGCGCCTGCGTCTTGATCTTCAGCACGGTTGCCGTGACCACGACGACGTCATTCGCGAACAGCCTGACCGCGCAAAGCTGAATCTTGCGGCCCTCGCGCAATACCTCTGTCTCGAGCGTAAGCGGGGCGAGCGGCACCGGACGCATCAGATCGATCGTGACGCGGGAAATCCGCATCGGCACCGACGTCGGAATCCTCTCCGCGGCAAAGACCACCAGCGCCGCGGGCGCCGAGCCGTGCTGCATGGTCGGATCCCAGGGACCGGCGGCGTTCGGGCTTACGAGGACGCGGCCGCCGTCAACACGATAGATGGCATCCATCAGGTCACGGGCGCCGTCCGGAGGTCGCCCGGCCGGCCACGGCCGTCATCCGGCCGCGGCGAACTTGTTTTCGATGCCGCTCGGCAATTCGATATCGACCTCGAGCGTCGAGACATGCTTTCCTCTCTCCATCTTCACGATGACCTTGTCCGGATCGAGGTTAACATGCCGCGACACGACGGCCAGAATTTCTTCGCGCAACTGCATCAACAGGTCGGGCTGACCTCGCGCCCCGCGTTCGTGCGCCAACAATATCTGCAGCCGCTCCCGTGCGATCGGCGCGGTCGCGACGACCGGCGCAGGCGCGGGACGGCTGGAGAAAAGCCGCAGCATGCTCATGCAGCCCTCCTTCCCAACAGCAGGTTCATCAGGCCCTTGCGCTCGCCCGGCACCAGCATCGGGACTGTCTCGCCAAGCAGGCGCTTTGTCGCATCGAGATAGGCGCGGGCGGGCGCGCTCGCGGGATTGTTGAGCGTGACCGGCGAGCCGACATTGGAGGCGCGCAGCACGTCCTGGCTCTCGGGAATGATGCCGAGCAGCGGCGTCGCCAGGATTTCGAGAATGTCCTCGATGGTGATCATCTCGCCGCGCGCCGCGCGTCCCGAATCGTAGCGCGTGATCAGCACGTGTTTCTCGACCCGCTCGCCCTTCTCGGCCCTGACGGTCTTGGAATCGAGCATGCCGATGATGCGATCGGAATCCCGCACCGAGGAGACTTCCGGATTGGTGACGATGATCGCCTCGTCCGCATAGCGCATCGCAAGCATCGCGCCGCGCTCGATGCCGGCCGGACTGTCGCACAGCACCCAGTCGCAATTGCCGCGCAACTCGTCGATGATGCGGCCGACGCCCTCCTCGGTGAGCGCGTCCTTGTCCTTGGTCTGCGAGGCCGGCAGCAGCCAGAGATTTTCCAGCCGCTTGTCGCGGATCAAGGCCTGCGGCAGCTTCGCGATGCCCTGCACGACGTTGATGAGATCGAACACGACCCGCCGCTCGGCGCCCATCACGAGGTCGAGGTTTCGCAGGCCGACGTCGAAATCGACCACCACGACCTTCTGCCCGGCCTGCGCCAGCGCCGCGCCTATCGCGGCGGTGGAAGTGGTCTTGCCGACCCCGCCTTTTCCGGACGTCACCACGAGCACCTTCGCCATTTCTTACCTCCGTTTACAGTTACAAATCGCAATTCAGTTGAGCGGCGTAATCCTCATGATCTTGCCGTCGAGCCGGGCTTGCGCTGGCTTGGAGCGCAAGTTCACATCGATCTCCTCCGCGGTCTGGTAGTAGCCGTCGATCGCGAGCAGTTCGGCCTCGATCTTCTGGCAGTAGATGCGCGCGCACGAATTGCCGTTGACGCCGGCCATCGCGCGCCCGCGCAGCGTTCCGTAGACATGGATGGAGCCGCCCGCGACAATTTCCGCGCCGGAGCCGACCGAGCCGAGCACGGTCACGTCGCCTTCGATGAAAATCACCGACTGGCCGGAGCGCACCGGGCTGTCGAGCAATAGCGAGGACGGCTGAGGCTTGGCCTCGGGCTTCTCCGCGACCGTCAATTGTGGTGCGCAGTGGCGGCCGCCGGTCAGCAAAGGCGGCATGCTGGCGTCAAGATGCGCGGCGTCGACGCCTTCGAAGCCGAGCACGCGAATATTCCGCTGTTCGATATTCTTGACGAGATGCGCGATCGCGGACGGGCTGAGATCGACCGCCGACAGGTCGAGCACTACGGGCTTACCAACAAAGAAATTCGGAGAACGCGCAAGCGTTGCGTCGATCTCTTCGAGCCAACCTACGATCGGTACTGCGGGGGTGAAAACGAACGCGACATAGGAGCGGCCGCGGAGACGAATGAGTTGACGTGTCGGTTCGACGCTGGAATCCATGTGCTCGACTCGCCTTTTGTTATCGAATGGTTAAGAGTGGGCGGTGTTGGTTAACGGCAGGTTAATGCCTGAAAAATAAGGCTCAGCGAAGCGTCGGTGTTTACGGATCCTTAAGAAACGGTAGTGACCGCCAAAGACTAAACGTAGTTCTGCCGCGATTCGAACTTATTATCGTCTCGCCAGGGCTTCATCACATCCCGGTGACGATAGGCATCAATATCGTCCGGACCGCAGAAAGCGGCACATCAGAATGTGCAAACTTTAAGGCGGCCAACTTGCCGAGGGACAGGCAATGAAGTGGGCGGGGAATCTGCGGCATCGAGATTTGTCTCGCCGCTTGGCTCGAACGACACCGCGCGACGTTTCGCGGCGCGTGTCCGCCATGCTCGTCAACGACACCCGGCCGGTTTTTTCGGCGCGAACATCAAAAAACGCGCATTCCCTGTCATCAAAAAAATCTCTTTGTTTGAGCCTTTTTTGAAGGCGGCCAAAGGACCGTGACCGCACGAACAGTAAACGAAAGTCCAGAGGAGTAGCGTTATGAGTGTCGCAAATGACGAAGAACCAGCCGGCCCCCACGATCCCCTGCACTATGCCCCGCGACGTTTGCGCGAGCGACCGGAACCGCGCCTCGCCATGATCGAAGAAACCCGCGTGATGCGGGAAAACAAACGACTGGAAGCCGCGGTCGGGCGGATCTCCACCCCCGCGCCCCTCGATTCCCAGCTCGAAAACGCGGTCTATGAATCGCTGCGCCGGCCGATGGATCCGGCGATCCTCGGCGAGCCGCGGGCGCTGGCGCGCGAACTGGAACGGCGCGGCGCGTTGTTCGGCCTCGCGGGCCGTCTGGCCGCCGCCGTCGGCATCTCGGCAATCATCGCGCTGTTCTTCGTCATCATGATGCCGGCGTCGCGGCATCAGGACACCAATGCGTCGTTCTCCGAAACCGTGCAGTCGTTCACCAGTGCGCTCGGACAGCAGCAGCAGCCGGCGCAGCAGGCCGAGGAGACCCGCAAGCAGCCCGCGCTTGCCGAATTCCAGTCACTGCTCGGCGACGCGCAGGCCGCCGAGCGCGAGCAGCCCGACAAGCAGGCCGACAAGACGCTTCAGCAGTTCCTGCAGTGGCGCCAGAAGGCCGGCGAAACGTCTCCGTAGCCAGTCGGCGGCCAACAACGACATCCCACAACAACAAACAACAGAAGCAGCAATAGCGAAATGTCCAATCAGTGGTTCGATCTGACCGTGGTGCGGAGTTCGTGCACGAACCCGCGCTGGGTCATCCTTCTCGGCGGTGTCCTGCTCGCGAGTGGCGCGAGCGCGGCGCCGGGTGACAATCTGAGCGTCGTGCGCGACCTTTCAAGCCGGGTCGGACCGATCATCGGTTCGGCGCTGGCCTGCCAGAACATCACGCGTCCCCGCGTGCAGGTGATCATCGACAAGTTCCAGGCGGTGATCCGGGAAGCATCGCCCAGTGAAGCCGAACGCGCCGATGTCGCGCGTCTGTTGGATCGCTATGTCGCCGACGGCCGCAGCGCAGTGACGACCGGCAAGACCGATTGCAGGGTGGCGGACCGCCAGGTCGCCGACCTCGAACAATCCCTTGGTGCGACGGCGCAGGCGAACCCCGGACCTTCGCTGGCCGATGCGATCGCCCCCTCGGCGGCGAACGCCGCGACCGCCCCCACCCAGCCGCTGCCGCCGAGCAACGTGCATGGCGTCACCGATCGCGAAATCAAATTCGGGATCGTCATTCCGTTCTCCGGAAGCGCGAAGGAAAACGGCAAGAACATGAAGCTCGGCATCGAGCTCGCGTTCGCGCGCGCCAACGACAATGGCGGCGTGAACGGCCGGAACCTCAAGCTGGTCCCGGCCGATGACGGCTTTGAGCCGACCCGGACGCTCGATGCGATGAAGACGCTCTGGGACAAGGAGCAGGTGTTCGGCTTTATCGGCAACCTTGGTACGCCGACCGCAGCCGTCGCCGTTCCGTTCGCCCTCGAACGCCGCGCGCTGTTCTTCGGCCCGCTGACCGGCGCCAGTATCGTGCGCCACGATCCGCCGGATCGCTACGTCTTCAATTACCGGCCGAGCTATTCGGAAGAGGCCGACGCGGCGGTGCGCTATCTCGTGAAGATCCGCAAGCTGCAGCCGCGGCAGATCGCCGTGTTCGCCCAGAACGACTCCTACGGCGATTCAGGCTTCGCCGGCGTCGCCAAGGCGTTCCGCGCGCTCGGCATCAACGACAGTGCGATCCTGCGTCTCAATTACAACCGCAACAGCATCGACGTCGACGAGGCGGTCAACCAGCTCAGGCTGCAAAAGGTGCCGGTCCGGGCCATCGTGATGGTGGCGACGACGCGCCCGGCAGCCAAGTTCATCGAGAAGACCCGCGACCTGTTCCCGGGAATGATCTATTCGAACGTGTCGGCGGTGGGCGCCAGCTCGCTCGCCGAGGAGTTGCTGCTGCTGGGACCGCGTTTCACCCAAGGTGTCATCGTGACCCAGACGGTGCCCGCGGTGTCCGGCTATTCGAGCGTGGTGCTCGAGTACAAGAACGCGCTTGCGAAATACTTCCCCGGCGAGAGCCCGGACTACATCTCGCTGGAAGGGTTCATTTCGGCAAACGTGCTGATCGACGGGCTCAGACGTTGCGGCCCGCAGTTCGACACCGAGCGGCTGGTCGACATCCTGGAGAATACCCGCAACCTCGATATCGGTCTTGGCACGGCGATCGGTTTCGGCCGCGGCGAGCACCAGGCCTCGCACAAGGTGTGGGGAACGACGCTCGACGAAACCGGAAAATACCAGGCGATCGAACTGGAATAAGATGATCTTCGCGGCGCCGGCCCTGAACGAGAGGGACGGCGCCGCGGCACTTCGTGGTACTTGGAGCCCTTGGTCAAACTTCAGCATGATGGAGTGGCAATCTTCGTAGGACGTCTCGGAGGCTAGCGTAAATGCGTGTTAGTTGGACTATGGTCTCGGTTGGCGCTCTGTTCGCGTCTCCGGCAAGCGCAGCATCGACCACAAGCGCAGCATCGACCAGCGGCACGGGCCTGGTTCGTGATCTCGCCTTCCGCGTCGGACCGATCGTCGGCGCGGCATTGGTCTGCCGGGACATCGCCCGCTCCCGCCTTCAAATCATTGTCGATAAATTTCACACCTTGATCCGCAAAGCCGCGTCCCAGGAAGCTGAGCGCGCCGACCTGGCGCAGGTGCTCGATCGCAGCATCACCGACGGCACCAACCAGCTCACCGCCGGCAAGTCGGATTGCATCACGGCGGAACGCCGATTGAGCGAATTCGAACGATCGCTGAGCGATCAGGCTTTCGTCACCCTGGCGACAGCACTTGGCCCCACTTCCGCAGCCGCTGCCACGGCGCCCGTCGCGCCGGTATCTACCAACCGATCGAATTTAAATGAGCATTGAACGAGCCTTGAATGACCGCTTGAATTACCCTTGCGGCCCGGCCTGGAAGCGTTATCGCGGCCGCGGTAAATTGAATGGAGCCATCGGCGGAACGTCATCATGAGTGAGCTAAGATTTTCATCATCCAGACCGCGCGGAGTTTTTGCGATGTCTTTTCGTTTGAGTATGTTTCTAGTGGGTACCCTGTTTGCCACCGAGGCGAGCGCGGGCGGCAGCACCGATGTCGTGCGTGACCTGGCCTCCCGCATCGGGCCGATCATCGGCTCGGCGCAGGTCTGCCGGGACATCGAGCGCGCCCGGGTCCAGGTGATCGTGGACAAGTTTCAGGCGGTGATTCTGGAAGCGTCGCCGCAGGATCCTGACCGTGTCGAGCTGCAGCGGGCGTTCGAGCGCAACATCGCCGACGGACGCAACGTCGTCAGCTTCGGCAAGATCGACTGCAAGACGGCGGAACGGCAGTTTTCCAATCTCGAAAAATCGCTCGGCCTTGGCAGCAGTTCGAGCCTGTCCGGCGTGATCGGCCCTTCTTCCGCTGCCGCCGCCACCGCGCCGACGGCGCCGCTGCCGCCGGCCGCCGCTGCCCCGGCCTCCGCCGTGCACGGGGTCACCGACAACGAGATCAAGTTCGGAATCGTCGGGCCGTTCTCTGGTGCTGCGCGCGAACTCGGGCGCCAGATGAAGCTCGGGATCGACTCCGCCTTCAACCGCGCCAACGATGCCGGCGGCATCGACGGCCGGAAACTGCGCCTGATCGCGGCCGATGATGGCTATGAGCCGACGCGGACGCTCGACGGCATGAAGCAGCTCTACGACAAGGAACAGGTGTTCGGGTTCATCGGCAACGTCGGAACACCGACCGCCCAGGTCGCGATCCCCTACGCGCTGGAAAAGAAGGCGCTGTTCTTCGGTGCGTTCACCGGGGCCAACGTCCTGCGCAGCGATCCGCCCGATCGCTACGTGTTCAACTATCGTGCAAGCTACGCCGAGGAAACCGACGCGGTGGTGCGCTATCTGGTCAAGCTGCGCCATTTGCAGCCCCGGCAGATCGCCGTTCTCGCCCAGCAGGACTCCTATGGCGACGCCGGATTTGCCGGCGTCTCAAAGGCGTTTCGCGTGCTTGGCGTCGACGACAGCGCGATCATACGGCTCAACTACAAGCGCAACACCGTGGAGCTGGACGACGCGATCAACGAGCTGAAGCAGCAGAAGACGGCGATCAGGGCCGTGGTCATGGTCGCGACCTACCGGGCGGCGGCGAAATTCATCGAAAAAACCCGCGACCTGTTCCCCGGCCTGATCTACACCAATGTCTCATTCGTCGGCAGCACGCAGCTCGCCGACGAACTGATGATGCTGGGGCCGCGCTTCGCCTCCGGCGTGATCGTGACGCAGGTGGTGCCGGCGGTCGGCGGCTATTCCAGCGCGGTTCTCGAATACAAGGCCGCGCTGAACAAGTATTTTCCGGGCGAGTCGCCGGACTATGTCTCGCTGGAAGGCTATGTCGCGGCCAATGTGCTGATCCAGGCCCTGAAAAAGACCCAGCCGCTCGACCCCGAAAAGGTGGTCGATACGCTCGAGAACCTGCGCGATGTCGATCTCGGTCTCGGCGCCGCCCTCAATTACGGCCGCGCCGAGCACCAGGCCTCGCACAAGGTCTGGGGTACGGCGATCGACGACAAGGGCAAGTACCAGTCGCTCGATCTCGAATAGCTTTGACGTGAACAACATCCGGGCGCGCGTTGCGCCCGGGCCTGTCGCGACGGAACGCCGCCCCCTGCCCGCCAAGCGCGTCAGGGGGCGTTTTCACGTTCAGAGCGGCGGATCGACGGCCGCGTCGTATTCCTGCCTGAGGCGCGCGATCAGCTCGGCGGCGGGCAGGATCTTGCCGACGCTGCCGACGCCCTGGCCGGAACCCCAGATGTCCTTCCAGGCCTTGGCCTTGGCGCGCTCGCCGGAGGCGTCGGTGCCAAAGCTCATCTTCGAGGGATCCGAGGTCGGCAAGTCCTCGGGGTCCATGCCGGCCGCGACGATCGACGGCTTCAGGTAATTGCCGTGTACACCGGTGAACAGGTTGGAATAGACGATATCCTCCGCCGACGAGGACGTGATCATCTCCTTGTAGCGCTCGACCGCGTTGGCCTCCTGGGTGGCGATGAAGGCCGAGCCGATATAGGCGAAATCGGCGCCGAGAATCCGCGCCGCGCGGATCGCGCGGCCATTGCCGATCGCACCCGACAACGCGATCGGCCCGTCGAACCATTGCCGCGTCTCGGCGACGAAGGCGAGCGGCGAGATCACGCCGGCATGGCCGCCGGCGCCGGCCGCCACCAGGATCAGCCCGTCGGCGCCCTTCTCGATCGCCTTGTGGGCGAATTTCTGATTGATCACGTCGTGAAAGATGATGCCGCCCCAGCCGTGGACGGCCTGGTTGAGCTCCTCGCGCGCGCCGAGCGACGAGATGATCATCGGCACCTTGTGCTTCTCGCACAGCGCCAGATCCTGTTCGAGCCGGTTGTTCGAGCGGTGCACGATCTGGTTGACTGCGAAAGGCGCCGACGGCCGCTCCGGATGCGCCTTGTCATACGCGGCGAGTTCTTCCTTGATCCGCCCCAGCCACTCGTCGAGCAGTTCAGCCGGCCGCGCATTCAGCGCCGGGAACGATCCGACCACGCCGGCCTTGCACTGCGCGATCACGAGATCGGGCACCGAAATGATGAACAGCGGCGCACCGATCACCGGAAGCGACAGACGGCCCTTGAACAAGGCAGGCATGGACATTGGCAGGCTTTCCTTCTCGGTTATTCCGGCTATAGCATGATCCGGAAAAGTGGCGACCGGTTTTCCCTCGCGACAAACGCGAAGCGTTTGCGCGGAGATCATGCTCAAACAATAAACTATCAGAGCGCGATGAGCGCTCTGATAGAAGCGTCCGCCTAAAGATGCCAGACATCATACCATAAAGGCAATCGCGCCGGAGATATTACCCGGGACGCGACGCGATCACCTTTGATCGCGATGCCGTCACCGGCGCCCGGCATCGCCGTGAGGCGGTGCGGTGCCCGCAACGATTTAAGAATTTGGGACGCGTCCGCCGTCTGGACTTGCCAAGCGCTTCAACCATAGACTGTGGCCCAGACCGGCAGACAGCCGGCGGCACCAAGGGACGTCAAGGGGAGGTCGAGATGGCGCACACCGGCACCATTCTGCGGGCATGCATCCTGTTGGGTCTTGTGCTCGGCGCACATCCCGCCGCAGCGGAAAAGAAATACGATCCCGGCGCCACCGACAGCGAGATCAAGATCGGCAACATCATGCCTTATAGCGGTCCGCTGTCGGCCTATGCGCTGATCGGCCGGACCGAGGCCGCCTATTTCCGGAAACTCAACGACGAGGGCGGCATCAACGGGCGCAAGATCAACTTCATTTCCTATGACGATGCCTTCAGCCCGCCCAAGACCGTCGAGCAGGCGCGCAAGCTCGTGGAGAGCGACGAGGTGCTGCTGATCTTCCAGAGCCTGGGCACGCCGACCAACAATGCGATTCAGAAATATCTCGATCAGAAGAAGGTGCCGCAACTGTTCGTCGCGACCGGCGCCACCAAGTTCGGCGATCCGAAGAATTTTCACTACACGATGGGATGGGCGCCGACCTACCAGACCGAGGGACGGATCTACGCCAGGTACATCCTGAAGAACCTGCCGCAGGGCAGGATCGGCATCCTCTACCAGAACGACGATTCCGGCCGCGACTATCTGAAGGGCCTCAAGGACGGCCTCGGCGAGGAAGCCGCCAAGCGCATGATCGTGGCCGAGCTTCCCTATGATCCGACCGACCCGACCGTCGACTCCCAGATCGTCTCGCTGAAGACGCTCGGCGCCGATATTTTCTTCGACGAGGCCTCGCCGAAATTCGCGGCACAAGCGATCCGCAAGGCGGCCGAGATCGGCTGGAAGCCGGTGCTGCTGCTCGCCAGCATCTCGAACTCGGTCGGCTCGGTGCTGAAGCCCGCGGGGCTCGACAATTCCAAGGGCGTGCTTTCGACTAATTACCTCAAGGATCCGACCGATCCGGCCTGGAAGGACGACCCCGCGATCAGGGAATGGGCCGCGTTCATGGACAAATATCTTCCCGACGGCGACAAGACCAGCACGTTCAGCATCTATGGCTACGCCACCGCACAAACGCTGGTTCAGGTGCTCCGGCAATGCGGCGACGAACTGACGCGCGAGAACGTCATGAAACAGGCTGCGAACCTGCGGGATTTCGAGATCGGCGTGGTGCTGCCGGGCATCAAGATCAATACCAGCCCGACCGACTACTTCCCGATCGAGCAGATGCAGATGTCACGGTTCAATGGCGAGCATAGCGAGCTGTTCGGTCCGGCGATGAGCGGAGAGATCGGGACGGAATAGTCGCGCGGCAAATCACTGGCACAGCGCCGAGGTGACGTAATTGTCGGTGCGGCAGTCGTCCGGCTTTCGCTGGCGGCCGGGGATCAGCACCTTCGGCGAGCAGGTTTCCGCCGAATCGGTGTTGAGGCTCTTGCCTTCCTTGTAGCCCTTGCCCTGGCAGAGCTTGTCGGCGGCGAGCTTGCAGTCGGGCGTGCCGTTCACGGCGATCGGGCAGATCGTGCGCCCCGCCACCATCGAGGACGGCTTGGTAAGCCGCGACAGCGCGTCGCCTGCGCCCTTGGCGCGGCTGTTCAGATCGTCGATCGTTTCGCTCGGGCTCTTCAGCGGCGGCAGGATCTTGTCGAACAGCTTGCCCATTTCACGGATCAGGCCGGGATTTTCGGCAGGCGCCGGCGCGACATCGGATGCGCCTTCGGGCTGCGTGGGCGGCGGCTGTCCCTGCTCCTGCAGGCCGAGCGTAGCCGGTGGCGACGCCGCCTGCGGCCAGGCCGCGCCTGCATCGATGGCCAGCATCGCCAGCGCCGCCGCGGATGCGGCGAACGCCCGGGAGGACAATGCGGGCTTGCCGGATCTAGCCATCATGCGAGCGATGGTAACCGAAGCACGTGCGCGCGCATAGCGCCTCGCACTTATTGTCTACGCATCTTGTGTGCGCATCTTGGCGCTCGCATCGCTGCGAAGCAAATCGATATCCACCGATCGGATGATCGCGCGAGTGCAGGCTATTCCGCGTCTCGCTTGATCGCCGTCACATCATGCGAATGGCAATGACGAAACCGAGCACCAGCGCCGCCACGCCGATCGAAACCCAGAGCGCCAGGTGCTTCTCGATTCTCACCCTGATCCATTCGCCATAGCGATTGAGCAGGATCGCGACGACGAAGAAGCGCCCGCCGCGCGCCACGATCGAGCACAGCACGAACAGCGGAAGATCATAGCCCGCGAAGCCCGAGGTGATGGTGACGAGCTTGTAGGGGATCGGCGTCAGACCCTTCAGCAGGATGATCAGCGCGCCCCACTCCGCGTAGGACGCGCGGAAGGCCTCGACCTTACCGCCGAGGCCGTAGAATTCGATCAGCCAGTGCCCGACCGAGTCATAGAGCAGCGCGCCGATGGCATAGCCGAGCAGGCCGCCCAGCACCGATGTCGCCGTGCAGATGCCGGCATAGAGCCAGGCGCGCTGCGGGCGCGCCAGCGACATCGGGATCAGCATCACGTCCGGCGGTACCGGAAAGAACGAGCTTTCCGCGAAGGCCACGGCCCCCAGGATCCAGAGTGCATATGGTTTGTGGGCGGCGTCGATACACCAGTCGTAGATCCGTCTGAGCATGGCGCGATGAACCACCATGGGCCGGATTTGTCCATGGCCTTCGGATGGCGAGACTGACAAGAATGAATGACGAGGGCTTGAAAAGGCGCCGAGGTTTATTGCTGCTTGCGCAGACGGCGATTATCGAGCGCGACAATTGGTCGCCGGGCTAGTCGCGGCGGCGGCACCTTGGCGAGCTTCAGGGGCGACTTCGGCAGCTTCTCCGCGATGCCGAGCAGAAGTTCGCGCCGCTCCATCTCGCGCCAGACGTCTTCCGGACGCACGCCGGCCGAGGCCCACAGAACGGTGAGATTATACAGCAGGTCGGCGCTTTCGCGGACCACGGCCTGGGCATCGCCATTGACCGCGTCGATCACGACCTCGATGGCTTCCTCGGCCAGCTTCTTGGCCATTTGCGAGGGGCCACGCTGAAACAGCCGCGCCGTCCGCGACGTCGCCGGGTCGAGATCCTTGGCGGCAAGCACCGCCCGATAGAGCCGTTCGATCGAATCACTCATGACATATGAAAATAGTCCAAACCGACGGAAACGGTGTTAACAACCTCACGGACAAGCAAAAAATCCGCCAGTCGCGGGGGGCGACCGGCGGATAGGCTTTAAACGAGGTTTAATTTACCAGCCGGCGAGCGGATGGCCGTTCACATAGGGAACGCCGGACCGGTAGCCGCCATAATAGGGCTGGCCGTAATAGGGCTGCGGGGCGTAGTAGGCCGGGCCGCCGTAATAGCCGTCATCATAGTAGTCGCGGCGGTTCTGGGACGCGGCGATCGCGATCCCGGTGCCCACGATGCCGGCAAAAGCCGCCGCAGCCGCGGCCCCGCCGCCAATGCCCCTGCGCCGGGCGCTGACATCGGTCATGGCGCCGGTGGCAGCAGAAGCGCCCTTGCCATGCGGCGCGCCGGCCGCCAGCGCCATCGACGGCGCGATCGCCGTCAAGGCAACGGCAGCCACGGTCGCCAGGACCGCGGCCCTGCCGGCAGACGAAAACGCACCTTTGCGAGTAAACATCGTTGTATCCTCCATAAGATTGGCCTCAAAATCGGTCGCTAGGCCTCCCGTGACTAACCCCCCGGGACAGGTTGGGTTCCCTTGGCCGAATTCAAGCGGAACAGCCGGTGGCGAAATCGTGAGGACATTCGCTCATGTCCGGTTCAGAATGGACCATTCAGGTTGGACGTCTTCGACCTGATCCTCCAGAATGGTCCGGCCGACGCATTCTGTGTCACAGAACCGACATAGAATGCGGCAGCGCCCGTTCGACTTTCCCGGCGTAAACCATGCGCGTTCCTCCGTCCCTCGCCATTCGCCGCCGCTCCGTCCTGATGGCGGGCCTTGCCTTGCTCGCGGCGCGAGCGAGCCGTGCCGCCGAGGACCCCAAGCCGGACGCCAAGCCGCCGACCGGCATTCAACTGACCTTCGATCGCCCGCTCGACGCCAGCATGGCGCCCTTCGTGGTGGCGGCGAGCCGCGGCCTGTTCGCCGCGGAAAGGCTTTCGGTCGCGACCCATGTCGCCAGCGGATCGGCCGATGCGATCGCCCGTATTGCCTCGGGCGCGAGCGATCTGGCGCTGGCCGACATCAATGAACTGGTTCGATTCCGCGACAAGGCCGATGCGCCGCCGGTCAAGGCGGTGTTCATGCTGTTCAACCAGGCGCCCTACGCCATCGTTGCCCGCAAGAGCCGCGGCATCCACACGCTCCCGGACATTGAAGGCAAGACGCTCGGGGTCTCCGAAAACGACCTGTCGATCCGGCTATGGCCGGCGCTTGCCAGGCAGAACCATCTCAAACCGGCCGGCGTGAAATTCTACAGGATCGGCGCCGCGGTGCGCGAGCCGATCCTGTCCGCGGGCCAGGTCGACGCGGTGAGCGGGTTTTCCTATCTGTCGGCGGTCAACCTGCGCGACCGCGGGGTGCCGGCCGACGATCTCGCCGTGCTGCGCTATGCCGACTATGGCTGCGAGGCCTATGGCGTCGCGATCATCGTCAACCCGGCCTTTGCCGCCGAGAAGCCGGAAGCCGTGAAGGGCTTCGTCCGCGCGGTGATCGCGGCCACGCATCTTGCGATCAAGGACCCGGCGCGCGCCGTCGACGACGTCGTCAACCTGATGGACGGCGGCTTACGCGAATTGGAGCTGGACCGGCTGCGCACGGTGATCCCGGACAACATCCTGACCGGTGAAGTGAAGCGCGACGGCATCGGCGGCGTCGATCCCGCCCGCCTCGACCGTTCGATCGACCAGATCGCCGAGGATTTCAAATTCCGCAGGAAGCCGGTAGCGGCGGATATTTTCGACGACGGTTTTCTGCCGCCGGTCGGCGGCCGGCTGATCAATTGAGCTATATCTCTCCCCCCTGACCCTGATTAGAATGCGGCTTTGAAAGCCCATTCGATCGGCCCCCGCAGAGTTTTTTCACTTCATGTCCCTGCTCCGCCTCTATATCCGCGTCCTTGAACTGCTCGGCAAGGAGGCCCGTCTCGGCTGGATTCTCGCCGCCGCGAACCTCGCTCTCGCCGCCGCGCAATTCGCCGAGCCGGTATTATTCGGCCGCATCGTCGACGTTCTCTCTGGCAAGCCCGGCGGCGCCTCGGCCTGGCCGCTGCTCACGGCCTGGGTGGCGTTCGGCCTGTTCACGATCGCGATCAGCGCCATCGTGGCGCTGCACGCCGACCGGCTGGCGCACCGGCAGCGCCAGGCGGTCCTGACCGGCTATTTCGAGCACATCCTGCAATTGCCGCTGACCTTCCATTCCGGCACCCATTCCGGGCGGTTGATGAAGGTGATGCTGAACGGCACCGACGCGCTGTGGCGGCTCTGGCTCGCCTTCTTCCGCGAGCATTTCGCCGCGATCATGTCGGTGATGGTGCTGCTGCCGCTGTCGCTCTACATCAACTGGCGGCTGGCGATCCTGCTGTTCTTGCTGTGCGTCGTCTTCACGGTGCTGACCACGATCGTGGTGCGCAAGACCTACGGCATGCAGAGCGAGGTCGAGCAGCATTACAGTGATCTCTCCGCGCGCGCCTCCGACGCGCTCGGCAATGTCGCGCTGGTGCAGAGCTTCGTGCGCATCGATGCCGAGGTGCAGGGCCTGCGCTTCGTCGCCGACAAGCTGCTCGCGGTTCAGATGCCGGTGTTGTCATGGTGGGCGCTCGTCACCGTCATCACCCGCGCCTCGACCACGATCACGGTGCTGGCGATCTTCACCGTCGGCATCGCGCTACACAATGCCGGCCTCACCAGTGTCGGCGAGATCGTGATGTTCGTCTCGTTCGCCACCATGCTGATCCAGAAACTCGAACAGGTGGTCTCCTTTATCAACAACGTGTTCATGGAGGCGCCGCGGCTGCAGGAGTTCTTCAACGTGCTGGA
>Ga0137412_10000946_pt1 | contig 21743 bp, 17 predicted proteins | sample CZODoug2_1_16fun_FD_122160 | JGI IMG/M metagenome (GOLD analysis project Ga0137412, IMG submission 122160) | Vadose zone soil fungal communities from Angelo Coast Range Reserve, California, USA - CZODoug2_1_16fungal (Hybrid Assembly) | ecosystem: Environmental > Terrestrial > Soil > Vadose zone... | reverse complement strand
CAACCACGCCGGCGGCGTGCTCGGCGGCATCTCCACCGGCCAGGACGTCGCGGTGTCGATCGCGCTCAAGCCGACCTCGAGCATCCGCATCCCGCGGCGCACGATTGATATTCGAGGCAATCCCGTAAAGGTTGAAACCACGGGCAGGCACGACCCCTGCGTGGGGATTCGCGCGACGCCCATCGCCGAAGCCATGCTCGCCTGCGTGCTGATGGATCACGCGCTGCGCCATCGCGCGCAGTGCGGCGACGTCGAGCCGCCGATCAGGCCCATCCCCGGGAAGGCACGCTAGAAATCGCGCGGCTATTTGAGCTCGAACGCGTGGGCGTAGAGCAGTCTCAGGCCCATGTCACCGGTCCTGTCGGCGTCTTTCGGATAGCGGTTCCACAGCGCGCCCGCTTCGGCACGCTTGCCCTGCGCGAGATAGCCGGCCATGCCCGCAGCCATCAGATACTGCCGGTGGCCGCTCGGAAGGTCGCTCGGCTTCGTGAGCAGCGCCTCGGCGAGCCGCGCCATGTCCGGCGCGGAACGGTTGCCCACCGCCTTCATGAGATCGATCCACTGGCGCTCGTCCGGCGCCACGTGCGAGCTGCACGCTCCGCGCCCGATGCGTTCCCAGACCGGTCCCGCTTCCCTCGTGGACAGCATCGGGTTCAGGGTGCGCGCCAGCTGGTAGAGCGAGTGGAACCAGATGTCCGAGCGCTCCGGGTTGCGGCACTCGATCAGCCTCGCGCGCGTAAGCTCGAGGTCCTTCTGGAACGGGCGCGGGATGGCGACGGGCTCCGGTGCCGTCTGCAGCAGGAGAAAGTCTCTCGCGTAGCGCGCGCGGCGCGTGAGCTCCAGGGCCTCGAGGTACTCCTCGCCGTCGATACGCGATTGCGCGGGTTCGCTTTTTTTTCGTCCTTCGAGCATGGCGACGACCGGTATGCCGTAGGCGAGCAGGCCGGTCAGGTCGTCGGCCGAGCTTTGCAGGAAACGGTATTTTGCCGCGTGCAGGTCGAGGTACGGATGGAAATCCGAATTGGCCGGCACGCCGTAGCTCAGGAACAGCGGCGCAAGGGAGCCCTTTCCACCGAGCCTGCGGACCTCGATGTCCCACATCGAATTCACGTGCACGCGGCGCAGCTCCCGGGCGACACCGGCCATCGCGGTGAGATCGGCGAGCGGGCGCGCGAGCGTCCGGGTTTCACCGGCGACGATCAGCAGGTCGCTTCCGGTGGCGGCGTAAACGGCGTAGTCCGGAAAGCTCTCCCCGAGCGCGCGCAGCACCGAGGCGACGAGACTCGCGTCGATCTCGTACATCTGGAACCATTGCACCAGGATTCCGTCCGGATTGAGGTGGCGGCGCGCAAGCCTGTAGAACTCGCCCGTGAACAGGCTCGCGACGCCGCTGACCCAGGGGTTGGACGGTTCCGAGACGATGATGTCGTACTTGCGATTGTGCGTCGAGAAGAACGTCTTCGCGTCGTCGAAGACGATGTGGCTGCGCGGATCGGCGAAGGCGCTGGTATTGCGCGGAGCAAAGCGTCGCGACGCTTCGGCCATCGCAGGCTCGATCTCGATCGTCTCGACCGAGCGCAGGGTGCTCGAGCCGAGGAGCGTGTGCGTCGTTAGGCCCGTTCCGATTCCGATGACCGCGGCGCTCGTTGCATCGGGTCTGTAGGCGAGGGGAATCGCCGCCGTGAGCGTCATCGTGATTTCGTCCGAGACGCGCGCGCCGTTCGGGTCCATGTTGATCGCCCCGTCGGACTTGCCGTTGGTGCGCAGGCTCCGGTCGGTGCCGAAATCCATCAGACTGACGGTCGTCGTCTTGCCGTCGCGATGAAAGAGCATCGTCGCATCGTTCGCCGAATACAAATCGCCGCGCCGGAACACGCCCGAGGCCATCTTGTAGGCATCGAGCTGCACGCCGGCGAGCACCGCGGCGAAGCAGGCGAGCGTGAGCGCAGCGGCGCCCAGGCGCAGGCGCGGTGAGCCCGCGAGCCGCCACAGCAGCACGAGGCCGAGGCCCGCGTCGAGCGCGGCTCCTGCCGCGATCAGGCCTTTCAGGCCGAGCAAGGGCATGCCGATATGCGCGGCGAAAAATACCCCGAGGATGGAACCCAGCGTATTGGTCGAATACACCGCGCCGATCGACTTTTCCCCGTGGCCGCCGTGCAGCAGCGCGTAGGTGATGAGCGGCAGCGTGATCCCCGCGCAGAAGGTCGCGGGAAACATGATGGCGAGGGCGATGCCGTGGCTGGAGAGCAGGAACAGCGCGTATCCGGTGTCCGTTTTCGCGAGCGCGTTCATCACGCTTTTCATCAATCCGAACATCTGGCCGTAGAGCGGCAGCGTGGCGAGCGCGAGCAAGCCCATCGTCACCAGCACCACGCCGAGAAACCGGACCGGTTCGGCGATCGAGTCGATCCGCCGGCGCACCCAGTACCCCCCACAGGCGATGCCGAGAATGAAGGCCGAGAGCATCAGCTCGAAAGAGTGCGTGGAGGATCCGAGGACGAGCGAGAGCATGCGGATCCAGCCGATCTCGAAAGCGAATGAAGCCGCGCCCGTCAGGAGCGCGACCGCGAGGAAAAGGCGGAAAGGCGCCGTGGTCTCGGGACCCCGACCCGCGTCGGGGCGAACTCTCATGGGTTGCTCGGCGCCGCCGGCGAGCAGCCATACGGCGGCGGCGAGCGCGAGATTCAGGGCCCCCGCGCTCTGCACCGTGCCCGGCAGGCCCAGCTTTTCGATCATGACGAACCCGCTTGCCAGCACGCCGATCGACGCTCCGAAGCTGTTGGTGAAATAGAGCATCGCGAGCGATTCTCCGGGCGCCGCCGGATAGCGCCGGATCAGCCCCGCGCTCATGAGGGGAAAGGTCATGCCGAGCAGCACCGACTGCGGCAGGATCAGGAGCCCGGCGAGCGTCCACTTGAACAGCATCGCCGGAATCTCGCCGCCGAGCGCGGGCAGGATGCTTTCGTAGGCCGCGTCGGTCGCGGCCACGAAAACCGGGTGGAACGCGAGCGCCGCGATCCCGATCAAGCCTTCCGCGATCGCGTAACCGCGAAGGAGATTTCCCCAGCTTGCCGACCATCGGCTGCACAGCCACGATCCGATCGCCATCCCGCCCATGAAAAGCCCCAGCACCAGCGTCTGCGCGTAGGCCGCGTGGCCGAGAAAGAGTTTAAGGTAGTGGCTCCAGATCGACTCGTAGATGAGTCCGGCAAACCCGGATACGGTGAACAGCAGAAAAAATACGCTGCGCGGGATGCGGCTCATGCGGATCGTCGGACGGGGCTGGGTGGGCGCTGGCATTATACGGGGCGGGTATCGCGGAGCTTGATCGCGCCGCGGAGGCGTGGAAAATACTTCTTTCGGAGAGCACATGAAATTCTCAGTGTGGTTCTGTCCTTTCGCGGCGATGGCTCTCACCGCCTGTGAGACCGTACAGACGACCCAAGGCGGCGTCGTCGGCGTCGAGCGCCGGCAATCCATGTCGTCGCTGGTCTCGTCTTCTCAGATGGATCGCAGCGCCGCGCAGGCTTACCGGCAGGTCATCGCCGAGGCCGGCAAGAAGAATCAACTGAACCGCGATTCCGCCCAGGTCGAGCGGGTGCGCGGCATCGCGGGCCGCCTGATCCCGAGCACGGCCGCGTTCCGCCCCGATGCGCCGAGCTGGAATTGGGAAGTCAATGTGATCAGCTCCGACGAGGTCAACGCCTGGTGCATGCCCGGCGGCAAGATCGCCGCGTACACCGGGCTTCTGACCAAGCTGAATCCGACCGACGACGAGCTGGCCGCGGTCATGGGGCACGAGATCGCGCACGCATTGCGCGAGCACGGGCGCGAGCGCGCGAGCGAGCAGATGGCGCAGCAGATCGGGGTCAGCGTGCTCAGCACGGCGCTGGGGCTCGGCGATCTGGGCGCTCAACTGACGCAAACCGTGCTCGATGTGACGCTTTCGCTGCCGCATTCGCGCACCCACGAGACCGAGGCCGATCGCATCGGCGTGGAGCTCGCCGCGCGCTCGGGTTACGATCCGCGTGCGTCCGTTTCGCTGTGGCAGAAGATGGGGAAGCTCGGCGGCAGCAAGCCCGTCGAGTGGGTGTCGACGCACCCTTCGGATCAGACCAGAATTCGCGATCTTCAGAGCTACTCGGAACGGGTCATTCCACTGTATGAGGCCGCGCGCAGGCGCTGAAAGGAGACCAAGGGGCGATCCGGTATAATTTTCCCTTTGGGCAGCGAGCCGAATGACCGCGCGCACGCTCTACGACCGGCTGTGGGAGTCGCACACCGTGCACGTCGAGGAAGACGGCACGACGCTCCTCTATATCGACCGCCACCTCGTGCACGAAGTCACGAGCCCCCAGGCGTTCGAAGGCATGAAGCTCGCGCGCCGCAAACCTTGGCGCGTCTCTGCCAACCTCGCGGTGGCCGATCACAACGTTCCGACGACCGACCGCTCCGCCGGAATCGCCGACCCCGTATCGCGCCTGCAAGTCGATACGCTCGACAGGAACTGCGCGGAATACGGCATCGTCGAATTCAAGATGAACGACGCTCGCCAGGGCATCGTGCACGTCATCGGCCCGGAGCAGGGTGCGACGCTGCCCGGAATGACGGTGGTGTGCGGCGATTCGCACACGAGCACCCACGGCGCGTTCGGCTGCCTCGCGTTCGGCATCGGGACCTCGGAGGTCGAACACGTCCTTTCAACGCAGTGCCTGCTCGCGAAGAAGATGAAAAACATGCTCGTGCGCATCGAGGGGCCGCTCGCGCGCGGAGTCACGGCGAAGGACCTGGCACTCGCGGTGATCGGCAGAATCGGCACCGCGGGGGGAACCGGCTGCACGATCGAATACGCCGGCAGCACGGTGCGCTCGCTTACGATGGAAGGCCGGATGACCCTGTCGAACATGTCGATCGAGGCGGGAGCACGCGCCGGATTGGTGGCGGTCGATGAATTGACTATCGCCTACCTGAAGGGCAGGCCCTTTGCGCCGCGCGGCGAGCTGTGGGACCGGGCGGTCGCGCATTGGCGGACGCTGAGGAGCGATCAAGGGGCCAAATTCGACCGGGAGATGACGGTCGATGCGCGCTCGATCAAGCCGCAGGTGACCTGGGGTACCTCGCCCGAGATGGTCGTGACGGTGGACGAGCGAGTACCCGATCCCGACAAGGAGAAAGACACGGGCCGCAGAGAGGGCATGGAGAGGGCGCTCGCGTACATGGGTCTCGAGCCCAATACGCCGATGACCGACATCCGTATCGACAAAGTGTTCATCGGCTCGTGCACCAATTCGCGCATCGAGGACCTGCGCGCCGCTGCGGCGGTCGTTCGTGGGCGGCACTTGGCCTCGAACATAAAGCTCGCGATGGTCGTACCGGGTTCGGGCCTGGTGAAAGCGCAGGCGGAGCACGAAGGCCTTGACCGGATCTTCAAAGACGCCGGTTTCGAGTGGCGCGAACCCGGCTGCTCCATGTGCCTGGGCATGAACGCAGACCGGCTCGAGCCCGGCGAGCGCTGCGCTTCGACCTCGAACCGCAATTTCGAAGGCCGGCAGGGCACCGGGGGCAGGACCCACCTCGTAAGTCCGGAGATGGCCGCTGCGGCCGCGATCGCCGGGCATTTCGTCGACGTTCGCCAATGGAGATGAGATGGAAAGGTTTACCGTACTGAACGGCCTCGTGGCACCGCTTGACCGGGCCAATGTGGACACCGATCAGATCATCCCGAAGCAATTCCTGAAATCGATCAAGCGCACCGGGTTCGGGACAAATCTCTTCGATGCCTGGCGCTATCTCGACGAAGGTCAGCCTGACCGGCCCCATGCGAGCCGCACGCTCAACCCCGATTTCGTCCTCAACCAGCCGCGCTACAAGGGCGCCGGCATATTGCTCGCGCGCAAGAATTTCGGCTGCGGCAGCTCGCGCGAGCATGCCCCCTGGGCCCTTGCCGAATACGGATTTCGCGCGATCGTCGCCCCGTCCTACGGCGACATATTCTTCAGCAACTGCTGCAAGAACGGCTTGCTGCCGGTCATGCTCACCGAAGCCGAAGTGGATCGGCTCTTCCATGAGGTGGCCGCCTTTCCGGGCTTCCGGCTCGTTGTCGACCTCGAGCGCCAAACGGTCGCGACCCCGGACGGTGGCAAGGCGATGCGCTTCGACATCGAGCCTTTCCGCAAATACTGCCTGGTCAACGGTCTTGACGACATCGGGCTCAGTCTGCGCCACGCGGACAAGATCCGCGCCTTCGAAGACCGGCGCCGCGCCGAAGAGCCCTGGCTGTTCGGCTAGTCCCGTCTTTCCATGAAAATTGCAGTACTCGCCGGCGATGGCGTCGGTCCCGAGGTCGTCGCCGAGGCGGTCAAGGTACTCACCGTTCTCGCACGTGAAGGTCTGGCGTTCCAGATGGAACAAGCGCCGGTCGGCGGCGCGGCGTACGACGCCGCAGGCGATCCCTTGCCCGAGCGGACGCTGGAACTGGCAAGAAAAGCGGATGCGGTCCTTTTCGGGGCGGTCGGGGGTCCACGCTACGATGCCTTGCCGCGCGAGAAGCGTCCGGAGCAGGCCATCCTGAAGCTTCGGAAGGAGCTCAATCTGTTTGCCAACATGCGGCCTGCATCGGTTTTTCCGGAGCTCGCCGATGCCTCGACCCTGAAGGCCGAAGTGGTGGCCGGCCTCGATATCCTGATCCTGCGCGAGCTGACCGGCGACATCTATTTCGGACAGCCGCGCGGCATCCGCAAGCTCGAAGGCGGGATGCGCGAAGGCTTCGATACCATGCGCTACACGGAGGCGGAGATCCGCCGCATTGCCCACGCGGGGTTTCGCGCCGCGCTGAAGCGCAGCAGAAGACTGTGTTCGATCGACAAGGCGAACGTGCTCGAAACCTCGCAGTTATGGCGGGAAGTGGTGAGCGCAGTCGGCAGGGAATACGCCGCGGTGGAACTGACTCACATGTACGTGGACAATGCCGCAATGCAGCTCCTCAAGAATCCCAGGCAGTTCGACGTGATCGTCACCGGCAATATGTTCGGCGACATCCTTTCGGACGAGGCTTCGATGCTGACCGGTTCCATCGGCATGCTGCCGTCGGCTTCGCTCGACGAAAAAGGCAAGGGACTGTACGAGCCGATCCATGGATCGGCCCCGGATATCGCAGGAAAGAATCTCGCCAATCCTCTGGCGGCCATCCTGTCTGCGGCGATGATGCTTCGCTACAGCTTCGATCAAGACGGGGTCGCCGCCCGCGTCGAACTCGCGGTGAAGAAAGTACTCGCCCAGGGGTACCGCACCGCGGATATTTTTCAGAATGGAGCCCGCAAAGTGGGCACTCGCGAGATGGGCGATGCCGTGGTCGCCGCGCTTTCTTGACACGGCGCAACCTTTTTAAAGCTCGGTGCGTTAGCATACGAGGATCGGATATTCAGGAAATACGATGAAACGAGTCGGACTCGTCGGCTGGCGCGGAATGGTCGGATCGGTGCTGCTGCAGCGCATGCACGCCGAGCGCGACTTCGCGTTGATGGAGCCGGTATTTTTCTCGACTTCCCGGGTGGGCGAGCTCGGGCCGTTCATCGGCAAGGAAACGGCACCGCTCAAGGACGCGAAGAGCGTGAGAGAGCTCGCGGCGATGGACATCGTCGTCTCCTGTCAAGGCGGCGACTACACCAACGAGGTGTTCCCGAAGCTGCGTGCCTCGGGCTGGAAAGGCTATTGGATAGACGCTGCATCCGCGCTTCGCATGCAGGGCGACGCCGTCATCATCCTGGATCCGGTCAATATGCAGGTAATCAAGGACGCGCTCGTCAATGGCGTGCGCAACTACATCGGGGGCAACTGCACGGTGAGCTTGATGCTCATGGGCATGCACGGACTGCTGAAAGAGGATCTGGTCGAATGGGTGACCTCGATGACCTATCAGGCGGCCTCCGGCGCGGGTGCCGAGCATGTGCGGGAGCTGGTGAAGCAGTTGGGATTCGTGCACCAGGCCGCGAGATCGTCCTTGGAAGACCCCGCCTCCGCAATCCTCGAGCTGGATAGGGCCGTGAGTTCGGCGCTGCGCGACGGATCTTTGCCGAAGGAACAGTTTGGCTATCCGCTTGCAGGCAGCCTGCTTCCGTGGATCGACAAGGATCTCGGTAACGGCCAGAGCCGCGAAGAATGGAAAGGTCAGGCCGAAGGCAACAAGATCCTCGGACGTGAAGCAAACCCGATCCCGATCGACGGCATCTGCGTGCGCATCGGCGCAATGCGTTGCCACAGCCAGGCGCTCACCGTCAAACTCAGGCGCGATCTGCCGATCGACGAAATCGAGCAGATACTCGCCGAGGCGAACCCCTGGGTGAGGGTCGTCCCGAACGAGCGCGAGGCAAGCCTGCGCGAGCTCACCCCGGCGGCGGTAAGCGGCACGCCCCGGGTGCCGATCGGGCGTCTACGCAAACTTGCCCTCGAGAAAAGCGGTTCCTACCTTGCTGCCTTTACGGTAGGGGACCAGTTGCTCTGGGGTGCCGCCGAGCCGTTGCGGAGAATGCTGCGCATTCTGCTCGAAGGTTAGGCGGCTCCATTCTCGTTCTCTAGGGTCCCGCCCCATCTCAACCCCCGGTTTTCAGGGGGAAACCATCAAACTTTGTGGAAAAATAGCCACTTGACGCAGTTTCTGAGATGAAAGTTGAGCTTGCAAGGCTAAGGCCATGATGGTATTTTAATTTGTTTCCACTTAGGGTCTTAGGGTGGCAAGTGGGGAAGGTCGCCTCAAAAACTTGTTTAACAGCGGTCGCGAGCCTGATTTTGCCTTCGCTCGCCTGGGCGGCGGGCTTGGGCAAGTTGTCGGTTCTCTCCCAGCTTGGGCAGCCGCTGAGAGCGGAAATCGAGATCGTTTCCTTGCAGCGCGGTGAAGGCGACACGCTGGGGGCGCGGCTCGCGCCCGGAGAGCTCTTCCGCCAGGCCAACATAGACTTGAATCCGGCGCTGCTGTCGATGAAATTCGTCGTTCAGCGCCGGTCCGGTGGCCAATACGTGATGACTCTCACGTCCGGACAGCCGATCAACGAGCCGTTTCTCGACATGCTGGTCGAGCTGAACTGGGCGAACGGACGTCTCGTTCGCGAATACACTTTCCTGCTCGATCCCCCTGAATACGCCGGTCCGCGAAAACTCGAGCCGCTCCGAGCCACGCAGCCGCCGGCCCTGCAACCCGAAGTGATTGCCTTGGCACCACCGGCATCGGATGGGCCCGTCGCGCCGGCGTTACCCTCGCTGGAGCTGGTCCCGGTGTCACCGGACTCTCCCGCAGAGGCAATTGCGCCCTCGCAGACAGCCGTTGCCGCGCTTGCCCCGCCGGCCCCGGACGCAGGAGGAGGATCGGATCCTGCCCAAACAGACGTTCAGGTGTTGCCGGTCGACGTGAAGCGCGCCGAACCCGTGCTCGCCCCCGTCGACGCGGAAGCTGCCGTTCCAGAACTTACCCAGTTGGTCCAGGAGCCGGGAATTTTGGACACCTACGAGGTCGTGCGCGGCGATACGCTCTCGAAGATTGCTATCCGAAACCGAATTGAGGGCGTCACTTTCCAGCAGATGCTGGTGGCGCTGTTCCGCGCGAATCAACAAGCGTTTGTGGCCAACAACATGAACCGCTTGCGCGCGGGCAAGATCGTCCGCATTCCGGACAAGGACGCGGCCGCGGCAGTGGCAACGGCCGATGCGCGCCGCATCGTCTCCGCCCAGTATGCCGACTTCAACGAATACCGCCGCAGCCTCGGAATCGCGGTCGCATCGACGTCCGCACCTCAGGGGGGCCGTCAGGCATCCGGTCAGGTCAGTGCACCCAAGGAAGAAAAGCCGGCGCCGTCCAAGGAACCACCCAAGGATGAACTGCGCCTTTCCCGCGCAGACGATGCCAAGCGCGGCGCAGGGGCGGCGGGTGCCGCAGCGGCCGATGATCTGGCGGCAAAAAACAATGCGTTGAAAGAAGCTAACGAGCGCATCGCTCTCCTGGAAAAGAATCTGCAGGACATGCAGAAGCTCGCGCAGATCAAAAGCCAGACCGGAACTCAGTTGCAGCAGCAAGCCGAGGCGGCAAGGACCGCGCCCGCCAAGGCGGCGCCCGCAGCAAAGGCGGAAGCGCCCAAGGCACCTGAGCCAGCCAAGCCCAAAGCTCCGGAGGCGGCGAAAGCCCCTGAGCCGGCGAAAGCGCCGGAGGCGGCGAAGGCTCCGGAACCAGCCAAAGTTCCTCCCGAAGCGGTCAAGGCATCCGCGGCCGCAAAGGCCCCTGAGGGTGCCAAAGCACCGGAGCCTGCGAAGGCACCGGAAGCGGCAAAGGCCCCCGAGGCCGCGAAAGCCCCCGAGGCGGCGAAGGCTCCCGAATCTGTCGCCAAAGCGCCGGAACCGGCGAAACCCGAGGTCGCGAAGGCCGCCCCCAAGGGCAAGGCCAAGGCGGCACCCGCGCCTCCGCCGATTGAAACCAGTTTCGTCGACGAATTGCTCGACGACCCCTGGAAGCTGGGCGGCACCGGCGTCGCCGCGATCCTGCTGGTGGGCTACGCGACCTACCGCTGGCGCAGGAAACGCAACTCGCAATTCGAGAACAGCATCATGAGCGTCGTGCCTTCGGACGCGGACTCGGTGCTGGGGAGCGCTGGAGGTCGTAACGTCGACACCAGCTCGAGCTCGGTTCAGAGCGATTTCAGTCAGGGCGGCGTCGGCAAGGCCGACACCGAGGAGATCGATCCGATCGCGGAGGCCGACGTCTATATGGCCTACGGCCGCGATGCCCAGGCCGAGGAGATCCTGAAAGACGCGCTCGCCAAGGATTCCACTCGCCAGGCGCTTCGCGTCAAGCTCCTGGAGATTTACGCCAATCGGAAGGATGCAAGGTCATTCGAAACGGCCGCAAACGAGTTGCGGGCAGCGACCGGGGGACGCGGGGCGGAATGGGAAAAGGTGGCTGCTTTGGGATTGTCGATCGATCCGACCAACGCGCTTTACGGGGGCAAGCAGTCCAGTGCACCGGCGGGGTTCAACGAAACGGCGCAGATGCCGGCCTTCAGCATGAACACTCAACCTACGCTGGAGCCCGCTGCACCGCTCAACATCGATTTTGACATCGGCACGGCGACGACGGGAGGGCCTGCTCCGCTGCCTGACCTCGATCTGGGCATTGGATCGGCGTCCTCCTCGCAGTCCGCGGCGGGGCTGGATTTCGATCTCGGTCTCGGCGCGGACAAGTCCGCCGCTTTCGGGGGTGCGGCGGCGAGCGCCCCCCCGGGGGCCTCTCCGGCAGCTGAGCCCGCACTCAGCATCGATTTCGATTTACCGATGGGTGACACGCCGGCTCAATCCACCTCGGCCGATGCTGCACCGAGCCTGGCAGCGATTGATTTCGACTTCGGAACACCGTCTGGTGCCGGTGAAGCGAAAGCCGAGGTGCCCAAGACGCCCTCAATGGATCTGGCCGCCATCAGTCTGGATCTCGGCACGCCCGGCGGCGGCAACGGTTCAGGCGGTGCTCCGGACGCGCGATGGCAGGAGGTCGCGACCAAACTCGATCTCGCCAAGGCGTACGAAGAGATGGGTGACAAGGACGGGGCCCGCGAATTGCTGAAGGAAGTGGTGAGAGAAGGCGATACGGCACAGCAACAACAGGCCCAAACGATGCTCCAAGCACTCGGCTGAGCTCCACCGGGTTCTCCTCGAGCGATCGGCGCCTCGTGCGCCGATCGTTGTTTTCGGGACCGTAGAATGAAATTCGCCATCGGAGTGAGCTACTGCGGCACGGGTCTGGAAGGCTGGCAATCGCAGCCCTCCGGCAACACTGTGCAGGATCATCTCGCGCGGGCGCTTTCGGAAATAGGCGGCGAGCCGATTGCGGTGACCGGCGCCGGACGCACCGACGCGGGCGTGCACGCGAGCGCCCAAGTGGCGCATTTTGAAACCTCGGTGGAGCGCCCCGAATCGGCGTGGGTGCGTGGCGCAAACTCCCTGCTTCCCGAAGAGATCGCCGTGCAATGGGCAACCCCGGTACCCGGGGATTTTCATGCGCGCTACTCGGCGCTCTCGCGAAGCTACCGCTATGTTCTCTACAACCACACGGTGCGGCCGGCGCTCTTCGCGGGGCGCACCGGGTGGTCTCATCTGCCGCTCGACCTGGAGAGGATGCGCAAAGCGGTCGACCTTCTGGTCGGAGAGCATGATTTTTCCAGCTTTCGGTCCGCGGAGTGCCAGGCGAAGAGTCCGGTGCGGATCATCCAAGACGCGGGAATACGCGCGAGCGGCGCGTACTTGCTCTTCGATTTCACCGCAAACGCGTTTCTGCATCACATGGTACGCAATATCGTCGGATGCCTCGTGTATGTCGGCAAGGGCAAGCATCCGCCGCAATGGATCTCGGACCTGATTGCCGCGCAGGACCGGCGGCTCGCGGCGCCGACCTTCTCCGCCGAAGGCCTGTATCTCTTCGGAGTTCGATACGACCCGCGCTGGAACCTGCCGGGGTTTACCCCTATGATGCCGTTCGATTTGGATTCCGGGCGATGAGAACGCGAGTCAAGATTTGCGGCGTCACACGAGTGGAAGATGCGCAGGCTGCGGCTGCGCACGGTGCCGACGCCATCGGCCTGGTGTTCTATCGTCCCAGTCCGCGCTGCGTGGCGCTCGATCAGGCGCGGGAGATCGTGATCGGCGCCCCGCCTTTTGTCGCGACCGTGGCGGTTTTCGTCAACCCCTCTCGCGATGAGGTCGAGCGCGTGATCGGCGAGTGCGGCGTAACGCTGCTCCAGTTTCACGGTGGCGAAGCCCCCGAGTTCTGCTCGGGTTTCTCCCGGCCGTACATCAAGGCTGCGCGCATTCGGCCTGGGCTGGATTTGCTAAAATACCTCTCGCCTTACGGAGCTGCCGCGGCGTGGATGCTCGATGCTTTCCACGAAGATCTCTGGGGTGGAACGGGCGGCTCGTTCGATTGGAGCCTCGTGCCGGAGCGCATGGCGAAGCCGATCATCCTTTCGGGCGGCCTGACCGCCGGCAACGTTGCCGGCGCCATACGCCACACCAGGCCCTACGCCGTCGACGTTTCGAGCAGCATCGAGGCGTCCAAGGGAATCAAGGACGCGGCGAAGATCGCGGCTTTTATCGGAGCGGTAAAACATGAAGATGCATGAGCTTCCGGACGAGCAGGGGCATTTCGGCCGGTATGGCGGTGTATTCGTCGCGGAGACGCTGGTGCATGCACTCGATGAGCTCAGACGCGCCTACGAGTCCTGCCGCAAGGACCCGGGCTTCGTCGCCGAATTCGAGTACGAGCTCAAGCACTACGTCGGTCGCCCGAGCCCCGTTTATCACGCCAAGCGTTGGTCCCAGAGGCTCGGCGGAGCCCAGATCTACATCAAGCGCGAGGATCTCAACCATACCGGTGCCCACAAGATCAACAACACCATCGGCCAGGCGCTTCTCGCGCGGCACATGGGCAAGCCGCGCGTGATCGCCGAAACCGGCGCAGGAATGCACGGCGTGGCGGCCGCGACGGTGGCGGCGCGTTACGGCATGGAATGCGTGGTGTACATGGGCTCGGAGGACATCAAGCGCCAGGTGCAGAACGTGTATCGCATGAAGCTTCTCGGAGCGGCGGTCGTGCCGGTCGAATCGGGGTCGAAAACGCTCAAGGACGCGCTCAACGAGGCGATGCGCGACTGGGTCACCAACGTCAACAACACCTTCTATATCATCGGCACCGTCGCCGGCCCGCACCCCTACCCGATGATGGTGCGCGACTTTCAGTCGGTCATCGGTCGCGAGTGCCTGACCCAGATGCCGGAGCTCTGCGGCCGCCAGCCGGACGCGGTGATCGCCTGCGTCGGCGGTGGCTCGAACGCAATGGGAATCTTCTATCCCTATATCCCGTACGAATCGGTCAAGCTTATCGGCGTGGAGGCGGGTGGATTGGGCATCGCGAGCGGCAAGCATGCGGCGTCCCTGTGCGCAGGCAGGCCGGGCGTGCTGCATGGTAATCGCACCTATTTGTTGCAGGACAAGGACGGCCAGATCATCGAGACGCACTCGATCTCCGCGGGGCTCGATTACCCGGGCGTGGGCCCCGAGCACGCCTGGCTCAAGGACACAGGCCGGGCTCAGTACGTCACCATCGACGACGCAGAAGCCGTCGCCGCATTCCATGATCTGTGCCGCACCGAGGGCATCATTCCCGCGCTCGAGTCCGCGCATGCGCTCGCTTACGCGGCGAAGCTTGCGCCTACCCTCCCAAGGGACAAGATCCTGCTCGTCAACCTCTCGGGACGGGGCGACAAGGACATGCACACCGTGGCGGAAAAATCGGGAATCCAGTTTTGAGCGACCCGCGTGCAACGCTCCTCAACGGAGATCTGTTCGATTGCATCGTCCGCGTGCGCGAGGCGAGCGTGGATCTCGTCGTCGCGGATCCGCCGTACGGCCTCGGCAAGGACTACGGGAACGACTCGGACCGCCTGAGCGGGGAAGCCTATCTCGCCTTCAGCCGGCGCTGGATCGACGCCGTGATCCCGAAGCTCAAGCCCAGCGGCTGCCTCTACGTCTTCCTGACCTGGCAGCACAGTCCGGAAGTTTTCAGCTATCTGAAGACGCGCCTGACGATGGTGAACGAGATCGTCTGGGACCGGAAAGTGCCGAGCATGGGCGGCAGCACGCGGAAATTTTCCTCCGTCCACGACACGATCGGCCTGTTCGCCCGCTCGAAGGACTATTTTTTCGACATCGACAGCGTACGCATTCCCTACGACGCAGAAACTAAGCGCGCGCGAACGCGCTCGATTTTTGTCGGCAAGAAATGGCTCGAGGTGGGTTACAACCCGAAGGACGTGTGGAGCGTGACGCGGATTCACCGTCAGGATCCGGAGCGCGAGGATCATCCCACTCAAAAGCCGCTCGAGATCGTCGAACGCATGGTGTTGGCGAGCTGCCCCGCCGAGGGCCTCGTCCTCGACCCGTTCATGGGAAGCGGCACTGTGGCGGTTGCGGCGCTGAGGCACGGCCGGCAGTTTGTGGGCTTCGAGATCAATCCGGAGTACTGCGCGCGCGCGAAGCGCCGAGTGGCCCGTTTGTGCAAATCGGACGTCGAACCCGTCACGAGCTCGATCCGAAGCGCTGCGGCGCTATGACAGCCGCAGTGTCGAGAATCCGGTCTGCTTTCGAACGGCTCGCGCGCGAGCACCGCAAGGCCCTGATTCCCTACGTAACGGCCGGAGACCCGCGATCCGAGGTGACGGTGCCGCTCCTGCACGCGCTGATTGCGGCGGGAGCCGACGTCATCGAGCTGGGCGTGCCGTTTTCCGATCCCATGGCCGATGGGCCCGTGATCCAGCGCTCGAGCGAAAGGGCGCTGAAAAACCATATCGGGCTGGACCACGTACTTGCGTTCGTCGCGGAATTCCGCGACAGTGACCGTTCGACCCCGATCGTGCTGATGGGGTATGCAAATCCAATCGAGGCAATGGGGCTGGAGCGCTTCGCTGACGCCGCGCGCAAGGCGGGAGTGGATGGAGTCCTGGTAGTCGACTATCCCCCCGAGGAGAGCGCCGAGTTTGCAGCAATGCTCCGCGCGCGTGATATCGATATGATTTTCCTGCTTGCACCGACTTCGACCGAGGCGCGCATCGGCCAGGTGGCAAAGCTTGCCAGCGGTTACATCTACTATGTGTCGCTGCGCGGCGTGACCGGGGCCAAGCACCTTGATCTGGATGATGTTGCCGCCAAGTTGCCCGCGATTCGCGCCAAGACGAGACTTCCGGTAGGGGTAGGATTCGGCATCCGCGATGGATGGACCGCGCACGCCGTGGCCCAGATCGCCGACGCCGTCGTGATCGGCAGCCGGATAATCCAGGAAATCGAACAGGCCTCTCCCGAGACTTGCGTCGAGAAGGGCGCGGCCTTCCTCAAGGAAATTCGCAGGGCGATGGACGCATGAGCTGGCTCCAGAAGCTGCTGCCTCCCAAGATCAACCGCACCGCAACCGGCGCGAAGAAAAACGTCCCGGAAGGGCTGTGGAGCAAGTGTCCCTCATGCGCGGCGGTGCTGTATGCAACCGATCTTGAGAACAATGCCAACGTCTGCCCTAAATGCGGCTATCACAACCGTATTGCGGCACGGGAACGGCTCGACCTGCTTCTCGACCCGGAGGGGCGTTTCGAGATCGGCGTCGAGATCGCTTCGATCGACAGCCTGAAATTCAAGGACGACAGACGCTATCCGGACCGCCTAGAGGAGGCCGAGAAAGCCACGGGCGAGACCGAAGCCCTGATCGTGATGCAGGGGGCGATAAAAAACGTGCCCCTCATTGTCGCCGCTTTCGAGTTCGAGTTCATGGGCGGGTCGATGGGGTCGGCGGTGGGGGAGCGCTTCGTGCGCGGGGTGCACGCGTGCCTCGACCAGCAGCTGCCGCTGGTGTGCGTCACGGCGACCGGCGGCGCGCGCATGCAGGAAGGGCTCTTTTCGCTCATGCAGATGGCCAAGACCACCGCAGCCTTGACACAACTCACGGTGCGCAAGCTCCCGTTCATCACGGTTCTCACCGACCCGACCATGGGTGGGGTATCGGCAAGCTTCGCCATGATCGGTGATGTGGTGATCGCCGAACCGCGCGCTCTCATCGGTTTCGCAGGGCCGCGCGTCATCGAGCAGACCGTGCGCGAGAAGCTTCCCGAAGGTTTCCAGCGGTCTGAATTCCTGCTCGAGAAAGGTGCGATCGACATGATCGTCGACCGGCGCCAGATGCGCGACAAGCTCGCGAATCTTCTCACGCTCCTGCAGCGGCAGGCTCCCGCCACAAACTGATCCTCATCGCCGTTTCATGTCCGGCCGGAGTCTCGCCGAGTGGCTCGACTACATCGAGCGCATCCATCCGAAATCCATCCAGCTAGGGCTGGAGCGCGTGGCGAAAGTGCGCGACATGCTCGGAAGGTCGAGCTCGGCGGCGCTTTTCACGGTCGCCGGCACCAACGGCAAGGGCTCGACCTGCGCGATGCTGGAAGCGATTCTGATCGCCGCCGGATACAGAGTGGGCCTGTACACCTCGCCGCACCTCCTTCGTTACAACGAGCGCGTTCGCCTCGACGGCGTGCCCGTGAGCGACGCGCGCCTGTGTGCGGCGTTCGAGACGATCGAGCGTGCTCGCGGTGAGATCACACTCACGTACTTCGAGTTCGGTACCCTGGCTGCGTGGGAGATTTTCGCGGCCGAGGCACTCGACGCCGTGATACTGGAGGTCGGCCTGGGAGGGCGCCTGGATGCGGTCAACGCCTTCGAAACAGACTGCGCGTTGTTGACCTCCGTCGATCTGGATCATACGGATTACCTTGGCGACACGCGCGAGCGCATCGGGTCCGAAAAAGCCGGGATTTTCCGTGGACATAAACCCGCTGTCGTCGCGGATCCGGATCCGCCCCGCAGCGTTCTCGACCACGCGGGTGCGGTGGGTGCGGACCTTTGGTTGATCGGCCGGGATTTTGGCTACTGGAGGGAGGGGCAGCAATGGATGTCTTGGGGACGGGGCGTGCGCCGAGGCGGGCTTGCGCTCCCCGCGCTCAGGGGCGAGCGCCAGCTTGCGAACGCGAGCGCGGCCATTGCCGCGCTCGATGCGTTGCGCGTGCGTCTTCCAGTCGGTATGCAGGACATCCGAAACGGTCTCGCGCACGTGAATCTTCCCGCGCGGTTCCAGGTACTTCCCGGTCGACCGACCGTCGTTTTGGACGTCGCGCACAATCCGCAGGCAGCGGGCGTGCTCGCGGAAAACCTCGCCGGGATGGGCTTCTATCCGGATACCTATGCCGTTTTCGGCATGTTGCGGGACAAGGACATCGAGGGGGTCTGCCGAGCGCTGAAAGACAGAATTTCAATTTGGTTTGCGGCAGACCTTGCGGTGCCGCGCGGCGCCGGAGCGCAGACCTTGGCTGATGCCCTCGCGCGCGCGGGCGTTGGAGGCGACGTGATTTGTTGCAAGAATCCCCTCGAAGCCTTTGCCGCCGCGCGGAAGCGGGCGGGCGAAAATGATAGAATCGTGGTCTTCGGATCGTTCCACACCGTAGCCGACGTCATGCAAGGGATCGAGGCTGCCCGGATCGGAGTTCCGGGAGCGCGGCAGGGGTCTTGAGGAAAATTCGCGGTTCATTTGAGGTCCGTTCCATTGGCAGACGACGCCAACCTGCTTAAGCGCCGCGCGCGCCGGCGGCTGATCGGCGCGATCGCGCTGGTGGTGCTCATCGTAGTAGTCCTGCCCGTCATACTGGACCAGCAGCCCAGGCCTGTGCCCCAAGCTCTGACGGTGCAGATTCCCAGCCAGGACGGAGGGCCGTTCAAGACGCGGGTTCTCCCGCCTCTGCAGTCGCCCCCTGTAGCGCCGCGGAAGGCCGACTCGACGCAGACTGCGGAAGATCCGTCGAATAGAGCCCCACAATCCGAGCCCGAGCCTGCCGCGCGGTCTCGTGCTCCGAAGAAGGAGAGCGTGAGGACGGCAGACGGCGCGAAGCCGCGTGCGGCCGAGGCTCGTCGCGCCCAGGCGCTGTTGAACGACGAGGGGTTTGTCGTCCCGCTCGGTGCCTTTACAAACCCCGACAACGCAAAGCAGGTGCAGGAACGGGCGGCCTCCGCGGGAGTCAAAAGCTATACGGAGAACGTCAAGGGCGAGCAGGGCGAGCAGACGCGCGTGCGCGCCGGACCATTCGCGAGCCGCGGCGCCGCGGAAAAGGCGCGGGAGAAACTCAAATCGCTCGGGCTCGAGGTCGGGCAGGTGGCACAGCGATGACTTGGTTCGATTTTGGCGTGCTGATCGTCCTGGTCGTGTCGGTCGCGATCAGCCTGCTCCACGGTTTGGCGCGCGAGATGGTCTCGCTCGGAGTGTGGGTCGGCGGGTTCATACTGTCGACGCTTTTCGGAGGGCAGGTCGCAAGCCTCCTGCCGCAAAGCCTGAGCCCGTTGCTGAGCGCGCTCATGGGTTTCCTGATCGTGTTCGGCGTGGTATTGCTGATCGGCTGGATCGCCGGGCTCGCGCTTTCGTCCGCGGTGCGCGCGTCGGGCCTGGGTCCCGCGGATCGCGCGCTGGGATCGGTCTTCGGCCTGGTAAGAGGATTGATCATCGTGCTCGTCGTGGTGCTGCTGGCAGGCTTGACGCCGCTTCCGCGCGAACCTTTCTGGCGCGAGGCGGCGCTTTCGGGGCCGTTCGAGACCGCGGCGCTCGCGCTGCGGCCCTATCTGCCGGCGGGCCTGATGCAACGGCTGAAGTACCGATGAGTCGGGAGGAATAGCGCAGATGTGCGGCATTCTCGGAATCGTGGCGAAGACCCCCGTCAATCAGCTGCTCTACGACGGGCTCCTGCTGCTGCAGCACCGGGGCCAGGACGCAGCCGGGATCGTCACCTCGGAGCACAAGGCATTTCACATGCACAAGGGGCCCGGGATGGTGCGCGACGTGTTCCGCACGCGGAACATGCGCTCGCTTCCCGGCGAAGTCGGCATCGGGCATTGCCGCTATCCCACCGCGGGCTCGGCCTTCAACGCCGGTGAGGCACAACCTTTCTATGTCAATTCCCCGTTCGGGATCGTCCTCGGGCACAACGGCAACCTGACCAATTCGGAAGCCCTCAAGCAGGAGATGTTCCGTCAGGATTTGCGCCACATCAATACCAACTCCGACTCGGAAGTGCTGCTCAATGTCCTCGCGCACGAACTGGAGCTCGCGGCAAAAGGTCAGAAGCTCGACCCCGAGACCATCTTTGCCGCGGTGGCGAACGTGCATCGGCGTTGCCGCGGGGCGTATGCGGTGGTGGCCTTGATAGCGGGCTACGGATTGCTCGCATTCCGCGACCCGTACGGAATCCGTCCGCTCGTATTCGGCCGCAGTCACACGGACCAGGGACCCGAATATCTGGTCGCTTCCGAAAGCGTCGCGCTGACCGCGTTCGGCTTCGAGCTGGTGCGTGACGTCCTGCCCGGCGAGGCCATTTTCATCGCTGAAAGCGGTACGTTCAACAGCCGGCAGTGTGCGGCCAAACCGGTGCTCGCGCCCTGCATCTTCGAATACGTGTATCTTGCCCGGCCCGACTCGGTCATGGAGGCGGTTTCGGTGTACGAGAGCCGGCTCCACATGGGGCGGAAGCTTTCTGAAAAAATCAGGCGCACGATGCCACAGCTTAAAGTCGATGTCGTCATCCCGGTTCCCGACACGAGCAGGCCGGCCGCGCTGGAGCTGGCTCATGGCCTCAACGTAACGTATAGAGAGGGCTTCATCCGCAATCGCTACATCGGCCGCACGTTCATCATGCCCGGCCAGACGATTCGCAAGAAATCGGTGCGCCAGAAGCTGAGCGTCGTCGGCCTCGAGTTCAAGGGCAAGAACGTCCTGATCGTCGACGACTCGATCGTGCGCGGAACGACGAGCCGCGAAATCGTCCAGATGGCGCGTGAGGCCGGCGCCAACAAGGTGTTTTTCGCCTCGGCAGCTCCGCCGGTGCGATTTCCCAACGTGTATGGAATCGATATGCCGACGCGCACCGAGCTCATCGCCACCGGGCGGACTGACGAACAGATCGCGCGCGAGATCGGCGCAGACGCGGTCATCTATCAGGATCTGGACGCGCTCAAGGCCGCGGTGCGCGCGGTCAATCCGAAGCTCACGCAGTTCGAGACCTCGTGTTTCGACGGGGTGTACATCACCGGCGACGTCACCAGTGAGTACCTCGCTACGATCGAGCGGCAGCGCGCCAGCCGCCAGGAAAGCGAAGAGGACGCCGAGAACAACCAGCTCGACCTCAACGCGGCCTAGCGGACTCTGCACCACGCTTGGACGGATGGGCGGGTTTGACATCGCTGCGGCGGAATAGTAAGGTGCGGACTGCGCCGATTTGATCGACAGCTTGCGGGCGCCTAATAAATACGGCTAAAGCGTGGTGAAGACCCGTCTTAGCGAAAGCTGGACGGGTTTTTTTTATTTGGAGTTGCACAATGCAGGATTACGATATCGAAACGCTGGCGGTGCGCTCGGGCATCCATCGCAGCCAGTTCAAGGAGCACTCCGAGGCGCTCTATCTCACTTCGAGCTTCGTGTTCGAGAATGCCGCTCAAGCCGCGGACCGTTTCTGCAACAACGCCCCCGGAAACATCTATTCGCGCTTCACCAATCCCACCGTGACTGCGTTCCAGGAGCGGCTCGCGGCCCTCGAAGGCGCGCAGGCCTGCGTCGCGACCGCCTCCGGAATGTCGGCTATCCTGGCGACCGCGATGGCCACGCTGAAAGCCGGCGACCACGTCGTGTGCTCTTCCGGGGTCTTCGGCGCGACTGTGCAATTGTTCAGTACCGTCCTTTCCAAGTTCGGAATCGAGACGACGTACGCGGACGGCACCGAGCCCTCGGTATGGAAGGCGGCGATCAGACCGAACACGCGCCTTCTATTCCTTGAGACGCCGTCGAACCCTCTGACCGAGGTATTCGATATCGCGGCGCTAGCGCAGATCGCCCGCGAAAAAGGCGCGCTGCTCGCGGTCGACAACTGCTTCTGCACGCCCGCCCTGCAGAGGCCCTTCGAGCTCGGCGCCGACCTTGTGATCCATTCGGCGACCAAGTATCTCGACGGTCAGGGCAGGGTGCTGGGCGGAGCGGTGCTCGGCCCGAACGGTTCGGTGATGGACGCGGTCTTTTCCTTCCTGCGCACGGCGGGCCCCACTCTGTCGCCTTTCAATGCTTGGGTGCTGCTGAAAGGAATAGAGACGCTCAGGAT
>Ga0137412_10000945_pt1 | contig 21745 bp, 19 predicted proteins | sample CZODoug2_1_16fun_FD_122160 | JGI IMG/M metagenome (GOLD analysis project Ga0137412, IMG submission 122160) | Vadose zone soil fungal communities from Angelo Coast Range Reserve, California, USA - CZODoug2_1_16fungal (Hybrid Assembly) | ecosystem: Environmental > Terrestrial > Soil > Vadose zone... | reverse complement strand
GCCTTCCGCCGCCCGGAGCTGAGTGGGTTCCAGAAGCTGGTGGTGCACGGTGCGTCCCGCAAGGTTCTCGGTGCGCACCATGTCGGCTACGGGGCCAAGGACGCCTTCCAGTACCTGGACTACCTCATCCACCAGCCGGGGGGCCTCACCATCGATACTCTCGGCTGGATGAACGAGCTGTTCCTCAACCCGGAGCACTTTGTGCAGCTGTCCCGGTTGCGGGCCGGAAAGGCGCAGCTCAAGCACCTCTAGGTGAACAGAGTCGGTGCACCGCCGGACACCAGGAACACCACCGGACCGGTGACCTGGCCGCCACGGTTGGCGGCCAGCAGCCCGGCCATCGCCTTGGCCGCGAAGATCGGGTCGAGGAACACGCCCTCGGTCCGGGCGACGAGCGCCGCCGCGGCGTCACCCTCCGGGGACCGCCGGCCGTACCCAGGTCCGATATGGCCGCCGAGCACGCACGGCGGGCGGGTCGGCGCCGGAATGGCGATCCGGTCGGCGACCTCGCGGCCGAGCCTGCCGATGCGGGCCACGCACTCGTCCACCGGCCTGCTGACGGTCACGCCGATCACCTGATAGCCACTGCGCTGCCACGCCGCGCCGGCCCACAGCCCGGCCTGGGTGCCGCAGGATCCGGTGGCCAGCCACAGCTGTGCGGCGGCGAGCCCGAGTTCGTGGAGCTGACCGGCGAGCTCGAGGCTGGCCGCGAGGTAGCCCAGCGCCCCGGTCGCCGTCGCGCCACCTCGACCGACCGGGTACGGCCGGCGTCCCTCGGCACCCAGCTCGGCGGTGACCTCCTCGATGGCCCCGTCGACCGAGGCGCGGTCAGGGTCACCGGTGAACCGGATCTGGGCGCCGGCCATCGTGGCCAGCAGCATGTTCCCGGCCGGCGGCACCGGATCGCCGTAGCAGACCAGCACGCTGTCCATGTCGAGGTTGCGGGCCCCGAGCGCGGCGAGCATCGCCCAGTTCGAACCCGGTCCGCCGCCGGTCACCAGGCAGTCGCAACCTTGTTGCTGAGCCTCGCCGAGCAGGAACTCCAGCCCTCGGACCTTGTTGCCGCCGAGGCCGAGTCCGGTGAGATCGTCACGCTTGAGCCAGACCTCCACCCCGGCGGCGGCCGACAGCCGAGGGGCCGGGCGCAGCGGGGTCGGTAAGGTGGCCAGCCGCACCCTCGGCTGCGACAGCAGGCCACTCACGGCGGCCCGACCGGCTCACTCACACCCCCGACCACCCGGTCCACGAACGCGGTCGCGGCGCCGAGCGCGCGCCCCGGGTCGGAGGCCTCGGCGATCTCGGTGGCGTCCAGCAGACCGTCGGCGAGCAGCCGATCGGCCAGGTCGGTGCCGTCCGCCCGGGCGGCCATCGCGGCCGCATAGACCACCTCGTGCGCGGAGTGCTTGCCGATGCGCTTGGCCAGCGCCGCCATCAACGGCTCGGACAGCAGCGAGCCGCCGTGGGTGTCGAGGTTGGCGCGCATCCTCGCGGCGTCGACCTGCAGGCCCTCCAGCAGCCGCGCGGCGAACCCGAGCGCCGCCCCGGTCAACTGACTGGCCTCGGGCAGCACCAGCCACTCCGCCTTCCAACCCCGCCCGTCCCGCTCGTGCAGGGCGACCAGGCCCTCGACCGCGACGCCCGCGTCGGAGCGGACTATCCGGGCCAGCGTGTCCAGGTGCTCGGACAGCTCCGGGTTGCGCTTGTGTGGCATGGTGATGCTGCCGACGGTGCCCTCGGTGAACGGTTCGGCAACCTCGCCGATCTCCGGGCGCTGCAGCTCGAAGATCTCGTTGCCGATCTTGGCCAGGGTGCCGGTGACCAGGGCCAACAGCATGACGAACTCGGCGATCCGGTCTCGGGCGGTGAGCCACGGGAGCTCCGGTGCGCCGAGGCCGAGCTGAGCGGCGAACCGATCCAGCAGCGGCAGAGCCTGCTCGCCCCAGAACTCCATGGTGCCCAGCGCCCCGCCGAGCTGGACGATCTCGACCCTGGGCCGCAGCTGGGCGAGCCGCTCCCGGTGCCTGGCCAGCTCGGCTGCCCAGACGGCGGCCTTGAACCCGAAGGTGATCGGCAGCCCCGGCTGGCCGTGGGTCCGCCCGCACATCACGGTGTCCCGGTGTCGGCGTGCCAGCTCGACGGAGGCCGCGTGGCACCGGCCCAGGTCGCGGTCCACGATGTCGGCGACCGCGCGCATCGTCAGCCCGAACCAGGTGTCGGTCAGGTCCTGGACGGTAGCCCCGTAGTACACCCATTCGCGAGCCGCCTCGGGCAGCACCGCGCGAAGGCAGCGGATCAGACCGAGCGTCGAGTGCCCGCTGGCCCGCGTCCCGACGCCCACCTCGGCCAGGTCCAGCCGCTCCACCCGCGCGTGCCGCTCGATCGCGTCGGCGGCACCGGCGGGAACCAGACCGACGTCGGCCTGAGCGTGCGCGAGCGCCACCAGGATGGCCAGCCAGGACCGGGTACGGCCGGTGTCGTCGAACAGTTTGTGCAGTTCAGGTGTGGTCCACAGGTGGCCGTACAGCACCGAGTCGGTCAGGTGCGAACTCATAGCAGGAGCTTCCGCAGGCCTTCGCGGACCTCGTCCAGGTTCGCGCCCCACGGCACCACCGCGGTGTGCTCGTCGACTTCGAGTCCGCGCTCCAGCAGGCAACACTTGGTCAGCGTCAGCGATGCGCCACCCGAGGTCGCCGCGCGGGCCCGGGGGCACAGGTCGACCCGGGCGGGCTCGTCACCGTAGAAGTGGCGGTGGAACTGGACCGAGCGCTCGCAGCCGATCAGCAGCCAGTCGGCCCGCTCGGCGGGCCGAGTATCCAGGTAGGCGACCGACGCGCCGCCGAGGTCGACGCCGGACCCCCGGCACGGCAGCAGGTAGCTCTCACAGGGGTGGGTGGCGGCGAGGTCCTCGACCCGGACGGCGTCCAGCACCAGCTGCACCGGCGGCAGGTCCTCGTCGAACTCGACGGCCTGGCGGGCCTGGGCCAGCAGCTTCGGCGGTTCCGGCGGGACGACCTCGGTCACCCGCACCCGGATCGGCTCGGGCTGGTAGATGAAGTTGACGTGCTCGAAGCGGCCGAGCACGACCGTGGTGTCCGCACCCGGTACGGCGGCGCCGGCCAGCGCGGTGGCGTTGCCGACGTCGAGATCCGGTTGATGTACCGACGCCGTCCGGTCGGGGCCGGAAATCACCCGGGCGGCCACCACCGGCGCGAACAGCGGCCCGGTGCTCGCCTTGCGCACCTCGACGAGCGCGGTGGCCGACCCGTTGCGCAGCGCCAGGAAGTCGGTACGGCGGTAGACCTCGCGCCCGTCCAGATGGGACAGGATGGCGTGCTCGGTCAGCGGGATGTCCACCTCTTGCACCGACAGCCCCCGGTACGGGTGTGCCCGGGTGTTCGGCGTCGGCTCCGGGATCGGGATCACCATCACCGCACGGCTGTGTCGGCGCGCAGGCCGAGGCGCAGCGTCTCCAGCGCGAGGACGTCGTCCACCGCGATGTTGCCCAGGTTGACATCCGGCCCGAACCGGCGGATGAACCAGGCCTGCTGCGCCTTGCACGGTGCCTCGAATATCACCCGGTCGACCGGTACGGAGCCCACCAGGTCCTCGACCAGCGCGGTACGGATCGACCCATCAGGCTCGTAGAGGCCGACCGTGCCGGACTCCCGACCCTCCGCGACCACCCAGGTGGCGCCGGCCGCGAGGTCGGCGTGCATCTCCTGCGCCCACGCCGCCGCCGCGACCGGAGCGGCGGCATCCTTCGCGCCGGCCTCGGCCAACACGATGAACTCGGTCGCGAGCTCGGCGACCAGCTCGCGTTTGCGGCCGGCGGGCAGCCAGCCGAGCCCGTTAGAGACCTCCAGCGCGTCGATGCCCTCGGCCGCCGCCCATGCGGCGAGTGCGCCGAGTTTGTCCTGCGCCACCGCGATCTCGAGCAGGGTGCCGCCGAGGCAGACCTGGATGTCCTCGCGCTGGTAGGCGGCGACCCGCTGCTTGAGTGCTCGGTCCAGGTACCCGATTCCCCAGCCGATCTTCACCACGTCGATGAAGTCAGCGGCCGAGGACAGCAGACCTTCGACCACCGCGGCCGGCGCGCCCTTGTCCAGCACGTGCGTCACACCGGTCGATCTCGGCTTCGCGGCCCGCTCCGGCAACCGCAGGAAATCGGGACAGTCCCACATGAGGAAAAGCTACGGCGCGCGAGGGACTCGGGCCTCGTCCAGCCCGGACGAACCCGACCCCGCGCTTTGTCCACCGAGGACGTGTCCGCACCCACCACTACCTGGTGTGATAGGCGTCCGGTGGTACGAGTTCCGCCAGCCGGACGACGCTGTGGGCCCGCACTCGCCAGTACCGTATCTGTCCGGGCGCGGGCCGCCACGTCAACGCCTGGGGAGCCTCTGTGGGCGCCGAGGAGTGCACCGTGACGACGGACGCGTCGACTAGCAGGCCCGCTGACAGCGGGACCGGTACCGCGCTGCGGCTCTACGAGCGGATGGTGTTCATCCGGCACTTCCTGACCAAGGTCGACGTGCTGTACCGGCAGGGCCGGGTGCGCGGGCCGGCGCATCTGGGCATCGGCCAGGAGGCCATCGCGGTCGGCGGCGCCTCGGTGCTCGGCGAACACGATCAGTCGATCGGCACCTACCGTGGGCACGCCCACGCGCTGGCCCGAGGGGCCTCCGCCGAGGCGGTCCTGCGCGAGCTGACCGGCCGGGACGGCGGTATCTGCGCTGGCAAGGGCGGCTCGATGCACATCACCAGCGCCGAGCATGGCTACTACGGCTCCTATGCCATCGTCGGCGCCCACCTGCCGATCGCCTGCGGGCTGGCCTGGGCAAACGTGCTACACGGCAACGATCGGGTCACCATGTGCTTCTTCGGCGACGGCGCGGTCAACATCGGCGCCTTCCACGAAGCGGTCAACCTGGCCGCGGTGTGGCAGCTGCCGGTGGTCTTCGTCTGCGAGAACAACCAGTACATGGAGTACACCCCGATCGCCGAGGTGATCCCGGTGGCCCGCCCGGCAGCCGACCGGGCCGCCGGGTACGGGCTGGACGCGGTGGTGGTGGACGGCAACGACGTGCTCGCGGTGCGCGAGGTGCTGGGCGAGGCGGTGGCCCGGGCCCGCGACGGTGGTGGGCCTGCGTTGATCGAGGCCAGTACCTATCGGATGTGCGGGCACTCGTGCGCCGACCCGGGGGCGTACCGCCCGGCCGAGGAGGTCGCCGACTGGGCCACCCGCGACCCGCTGCTGCGCCAGGCCGGCGTGTTGGCGGCGTCCGGCGTCGCCGAGGCCGACATCGCGGGGGTGTCGGCCAGGGTGGCCGCCGAGGTCGACGAGCTGGCCGCCCGAGTGCTCGCCGCGCCCGCGCCGAACCCGGCGACGGCCTGGACCGACATGTGGAGCGACGGGACCTCGACATGGCGCAACTGACCTATCGCCAGGCCGTCGCGGCGGCGCTGGCCCAGGAGATGGAGCGCGACCCGCGGGTGGTCCTGCTCGGCGAGGACATCAGCTCGGGCGGGGTGTTCAAGACGACGCTTGGCCTGCGTGAACGGTTCGGCGAACGGCGGGTGCGCGACACCCCGATCTCCGAGCAGGCCATCGTCGGCGCGGCGATGGGCGCCGCGATGGCCGGTCTGCGTCCCGTCGCGGAGATCATGTTCTCGGACTTCTACGCCACCTGCTGGGACCAGGTGGTCAACGAGATCGCCAAGGCCCGCTACATGACCGGTGGCCAGCTGTCGCTGCCGCTGGTGATCAGGGGCGCCAACGGCGGAGGCCTCGGCTTCGGCAGCCAGCACAGCCAGGCCGCCGAGAACTGGGCGATGTGCGTACCCGGGCTGAAGATCGTCGCGCCGGCTCATCCGGCCGACATGCTCGGGCTGCTCGCGGCGGCAATCCGGGACGACGACCCGGTGCTGGTCTTCGAGCACAAGGCACTCTACGGCGGCAAGGCCGACTGCCCGGACGGTGAGCACGTCGTACCGCTCGGGCAGGCGGCGCTGCGCCGGACCGGCAACGACATGACCCTGGTCGGGCTGGGGCTGACCGCGGGCACCTGCGAGCGGGCCGCCGACACGCTGGCCGGGCACGGCGTTGCCGCCGACGTGCTCGACCTGCGCACCCTGGTTCCACTGGACGCCGCCGCCGTGCTGGCCTCGGTCCGGCGCACCGGCCGGATCGTGATCGTCGAGGAGAACCCCGGCCAGCTCGGTTGGGGCGCCTCGATCGCCGCGCTGGTCGCCGAGGAGGCGTTCCACCACCTGGTCTCCCCGGTCGCCAGGGTGAGCGGCGGCAACGTTCCGCTGCCGGTCGCCGCGCCGCTGGAGGCCGAGGTCAGCGTCTCCCCCGAGCGGGTCGTCGCCGCCGCGCTGGGCCTGCTGCGCCCCGCGACCGCCGGATCGATCTCGGCCCCCGGCCTGATCTGAGGTGAACCCCGCGGACCCGTCGGCTACGCATCGGCGCGCAGCCAGATCATGAAGGGAAACAGCAATGGAGATCCGTAGCGAGGAAGTACTGCTCCCGGTATCGGCGGTGTCTGCTTTCCCGAGGCCACACTGGTTGCAGGGCCGGGTGTTCGGCAGCCAGTACGAGCCCACCTACCGCAGCCACAACATCCGGGTCACCTACGAGGACGCGAGCAAGATCGTCGCCAGGGAGCAGGAGCTCGCCGGTCTGGACATCCTGTGCGACGGGGCGCAGTACTACGAGTGGGAGGCGCCCGGGTTCCAGCTCGAGCCGATCTTCCACTACATCCCGGAGATGCTCGGCGGGATCGCCAACTACGGCCCGCCCGGGGACGGGGCGAAGTACAAGCCGTTCTACAAGGGCACCGTGAACGGCAAGGTCGAGTGGGTCCGCCCGATCTTCGAAGGCGTTGTCTACGCCATGCAGAACGCCACCGACCGCCCGTTCAAGGTCGCGTTCCTCGGCCCGGCCCAGCAGAGCGTCATCCTAGACGACCAGCACTACGGCGACGGCGTCGAGCTGGCCAAGGACATCGCGCGGGCGCTGAACAAGGAGCTGCACTTCCTGCAGGACATGGGGTTGGAGGCGGTGCAACTGATCGACGTGCTGCCGCCCTACACCCAGGACATGTGGCAGATCGAGTGCCAGGAGATCTTGTTCGAGGGCATCAACATGATCAAGTTCTGGCACGTCTGCTACGGCAGCGTGGATGGCCAGCGCGACGTCTTCGACGACCACGCCGCCGGCATGATGCCACTGTTCGCGGCCTCCCCGGTCGACGTCGTCCACCTGGAGTTCACCAACAAGAACTTCAGCGAGCTCGACGCGTTCGGGAACTTCCCCGCGGACAAGGTGCTCGGGGTCGGCGTGGTGGACGCGAAGAACACCATCGTCGAGTCCGCCGACCAGATCGCCGACCGGATCCAGCGCGCATTGAAGATCATCCCGCCGGATCGGCTGCTGGTGGCGCCGGACTGCGGCCTCGGCTATTTCAGCCGGACCACCGCTTACGCCAAGCTGCGCAACATGGGGGAGGCCGCCAAGCAGGTCCGGATCGGCTTGTAGCCGCCGGGGGTGGCTCGTGACGCCGACGCCGGCCACGGTGTGTGGGTGGACCTCGTCCGGGGCGGCCGAACGCGGACCCGGACTTTGGCCGGACGGGACGTGTCCCCGACCACACTCCGGACCGTAGCTTTCCCAGGTGACCAGGCTCGTGGTGCTCGGCGGCGGCGCGGCGGGCATGTCCGCCGCGTCCGCCGCCCGCCGGGTCGACCCCGCGCTGGAGATCGTCGTCCTGGAGGCGACCGGCTTTGCGGCCTACGGGATGTGCGGCCTGCCGTACTACCTCGCCGGCCTGATCGAGCGGCCGGAGGAGCTGGTGTCCTACCCGCCGGAGTACTTCCGCGACCGCCGCCGGCTCGACCTGCGGCTGCACGCCGAGGCCGTCGAACTGGACGCCGATCAGCGTGTCGTGCATTACCGGCACGAGGGGCGGGAGCAGCGGATCGGCTTCTCGGCGGTCGTGGTGGCCGCCGGCGGCATCCCTGGCTTCCCGCCGCTGCAAGGGCTGGACGGTCGACCGACATTCACCATCCGGGCCATGGAGGACGCCATCGCACTGCGCGCCCTGCTGGACACCGGCGCGGTGCGCGATGCGCTGGTGGTCGGCGCGGGCTACATCGGGCTGGAGCTGGCCGAGGCGCTGCACGGCCACGGCTGCCGGGTCACCGTCGCGGAGCGGCTCGACCGGGTGCTGCCCAACCTGGACGAGCCGCTCGCCGCCGTCGTCGAGGAGCACCTCCGGGAGCGGGCCGAGCTGCGGCTGGGCGTGGACGTATCGGAGCTGCTGGCGAATCGAGCGCCATGGCCGGACGTCGTGGTGGTCTGCGCCGGGGTGCGGCCGGCGTCCACCATCGCCGCCAAGGCCGGCGCCAGCACCGGCCCGGGCGGGGCGCTGCTGGTGGACGACCGGATGCGGACCAGCCTGCCCGGTGTCTGGGCGGCCGGCGACTGTGTCGCCCCGTACCACCGGGTGCTCGGCCGACCGGCCTTCGTGCCGCTCGGCCCGGCGGCGAACAAGACCGGCCGGGTCGCCGGCACCGTCGCGGCGGGTGGCGACGCGACGTTCGCCGGCGTGGTGGGAACAGCCGTGGTCAAGGTGTTCGAGCTCGAGGTGGCACGCACCGGGCTGACCCTGGCCGAGGCGCGGGCCGCCGGGATGACCGCCACCGCGACCGACGTGGTGAGCCGCAGCCGCGCGAAGTACTACCCCGGGGTTGAACCGCTGCACGTCCGGTTGGTGCACGAGGCGGGCGGGCGGCTGCTCGGCGCCCAACTGGTCGGCCGGGAGGGCGCCGCCAAGCGGGTCGACGTGGTGGCCGCGGCCCTGCACGGTGGGCTGTCGGTGGACGATCTTGCCGCCTTCGACCTCTCCTACGCGCCGCCGTATTCCCCGGTGTACGACCCGTTGACGGTGGCTGCCCAGGCGGCGCAGCGCGTCGTGCACGAGGAGGCCGCATGACACCCGGTGAGCGGATCGCGGTGGTCACCGGCGGTGCTTCTGGCATCGGCAGGGCGACCTGCGCGCGACTGCGCGCCGACGGCTTCGCCCTCGCGGTGCTCGACCTGAACTGCGACGGCGCCTGTGACGTCGCCGGCCCCGGTGGCCTCGGCGTCGGGGCCGACGTCACCGACGCCGCCCAGGTCGAGCGGGCGTTCGGGCAGATCACGCAGCGGTTCGGGCGCATCGACGTGCTGGTGAACAACGCCGGGATCAGCGGTTCGCCGGAGGCCACCAGCTGCCACCAGACGCCGGTGGCGGAGTGGGATCGGGTGTTCGCGGTGAACGCCAGGGGCCCGTTCCTGTGTGCCAGGGCCGCGCTGCCGGTGATGCTCGCCCAGGGCGCCGGGCACGTGATTACGGTGGCCTCGGTCGCTGGGCTGGTCGCGTTCCCCGGCCGTAGCGCCTACACCGCGTCCAAGGGTGCCGCACTGATGCTGGCCCGCTCGATCGCTGCCGACTACGCGCACGCCGGCATCCGCTCCAACGCGGTCTGCCCGGGGATGGTGCAGACGCCGATGACGCAGTGGCGGCTGGACCAGCCCGAGCTGCGGCACGCCGTCGAGTCGCGGATCCCGCTGGGCCAGGTCGCCCAGCCCGACGAGATCGCCGATGCGATCGCGGTGCTGGCCTCCGGGCGGCTCGCGTACATGACGGGTCACGCGCTGATCATCGATGGAGGGTGGACAACTCTATGAACAGGCTCGAGGGGAAGGTCGCCCTGGTCACCGGCGCGGGCTCGGGCATCGGCCAGGCCGCCGCGCTGCGTTTCGCCGCCGAGGGCGCGGCGGTGGCCACGCTGGATCTGAATGCCGAGGCGGCCGCGGTCACCGCGATGATGATCGCCAAGGAGGACGACGGCCAGTCGCTCGCACTTGCCGCCGACGTCTCCGACGCTGAGGACATCGAGGTCGCGGTCGACCTGGCGGCCCGGGAGTTCGGGCGCATCGACATCCTCTACAACAACGCCGGGGTGAACAGCTCCGGATCGGTCGCGGTGGCCGAGGAGGACGACTGGGACCGCTGCTTCGCGGTCAACGTCAAGGGCACCTTCCTGTGCTCACGGGCGGCGCTGCGGCACATGGGCGAGGGCGGCTCGATCATCAACCAGGGCTCGGTGTCGGCCATGGTCGGGGTGCCGAACTTCGCCGCCTACTGCTCCGCGAAAGGTGCCGTGGTCGCGCTGACCCGCTCGATGGCGCTCGACCTGGCGCCGCGCGGGATCCGGGTCAACGTGATCTGCCCCGGCACCGTCTACACGCCGCTGATGGAGCCGATGCTGCGCGCCAGGGGCGACGGCGACCTGCAGGTCGGGCTGGCGAAGACACTGGTCAAGTACCCGATCGGCCGGCTGGGTACGCCCGAGGAGATCGCGAACGTGGCGTTGTTCCTTGCCAGCGACGAGGCCTCATTCCTGACCGGCTCGGTGATCACTCCGGACGGCGGGATGACGGCGCAATGAGCTCCTTCCACCTCAAGCCGCACAAGCGGGCCTCGCTGTCCGAGGCAGCCGCGCTGGTCACCGACGGCGCGGTGGTCGCGCTCGGCGGCGGGCTGTGCGCCCGGCTGCCGATGGCGCTGGTGCGCGAGCTGATCCGGCAGGGCCGCCGCGACCTGCACCTGGTCGGTTCGGCGCACAGCATCGACGTCGACCTGCTGATCGCGGCCGGCGCGGTGAAGGTCTGCGAGGAGAGCTACGTGGGGTTCGAGCAGGACCTCGGGCTCGCGCCGGCGTTCCGGCGGGCCGCCGAGACCGGGACGATCGAGGTGCGGGAGAGCTGCTGCGTCACGGTGCTGGCCCAGCTGCGGGCCGCCGAGATGGGGCTGCCGTTCCTACCGGTGCGCGGGGTGAAGGGCACCGACATCGGCCGGCTGCACAGCGAGTACGGCATGGTCGAGTGCCCGTTCACCGGCGAGCAGCTGGTCGCCGTGCCGCCGCTGGCGCCGGACGTTGCGTTGCTGCACGCCCCCATGGGCGACCGGCACGGCAACCTGCACCTGGATCAGCCGTTCGTGCTCGACGAGCGCTTCGCGGCGGCTTCGGGCATGGTGCTGGCCACCGTGGACCGGCTGGTCTCCACCGAGGAGGTCGCCGCCGCCGGCGTGGTCATCCCGGCGCACGCGGTGGCCGCCGTCGCCGAGATCCCGTTCGGGGCGCACCCGTCATCCTGCTACCCCAGCTACGGCTACGACCGGCCGCATCTTGCCAGCTACATTGCCGCCGCGAGTGCTGGCGGCGCGGCCATCGCCACCTACCTCGAGCGGTACGTCCACGCCGGCGAGCAGGCTTACCGGCTCGATGTGGACGCGGACCGGCTGGTCGGCTGGTCCTTGTCGGTGCAGAACTGGCAGGAGCTGTTCTCATGAGCGAGCCCGCGAGCGAATCGTCGACACAGAGCGAGCCCGCGAGCGCACCATCGGCGCAGCGCGCCAGCGGCGGCTGGACCATCGACGAGTGGTTCGTGGTGGCGTTGGCCCGGACCATCCGGGACCGCGAGGTCGTCTTCCACGGTTTCGCCAGCCCCTGTGCGCAGGTGGCGATGCACGTGGCCCGGCGGACGCACGCCCGCGATGTGCTCCTGGTGGAGGGCGCGACCTACGCCGTCAACCCCGATCCGGTCTTCATCCCGCCGACCAGCAACGACCTGGCGTTGCACCGCGACGCGGTCTACCGGATGCGGTTCGAGGAGTTCTTCGATGCCGCCAGCCGGGGCGCGGTGGACCGCATGTTCCTGTCCGGTGGCCAGATCGACGGCTACGGCAACACCAACGTCACCGCCATCGGCGATCCGGCCCGGCCGAAGATCAAGCTGGGCGGCGGTGGCGGCGGCTGCAACATCTCGGCCACCATCGGAACACTCACCCTGTGGACCACCCGTCACCGGTCCGGGCGCACTCTGGTCCCGAAGCTGGACTTCCTCACCGACGTCGGCCATGTCACGCCGTCCGGATCGCGGGCCGAGCTCGGCTACACCGGTGGCGGCCCGCAGTGGCTGATCACCGAGCTCGGCGTGTTCGACTACGGCCCGGACGGCCATGCCCGGCTGCGGGCCACCTGGCCGGACGTCACCGTGGGGGACGTCCGCGATGCCACCGGATTCGAGCTCAGGGTTGAGCTGGAGCACGGCATCCTGCACCCACCCAGCACCGGCGAGCTGGCGGCGCTGCGCGCGGTCGACCCGCTCGGGGTCCGCCGTCTCGAGTTCGGGCCGGACGAGCTGAAGCGCCGGTTCGACCACCACGGGTCGACGCCGTGCGCCTGCTGAACGCGCTGTTCTCGCCCCGGCGGGTGGCGCTGGTCGGCGCCTCCGACCGACCCGGAACCCTCGGAGCGCTGCTGGCCGCCAACCTGGAGTCCTTCCCCGGTGAGGTGGTCGCGGTCGGCGCTGGGGGCACGCTGCGTGACGTCGAGGGTGAGATCGACCTGGCCGTCGTCGCGGTGCCCGCCGCCTCGGTGCCCAGGGTGGCCGCCGACGCCGCCGCCAAGGGCGTGCACGCGATGGTGGTGCTCTCCGGCGGGTTCGCCGAGACCGGCGCGGAAGGCGCCGCGCTGCAGGCCGAGCTGGTGGCCGCCGCCCGCGGCCCTGGCGGACCAGTGCGGGTGATCGGGCCGAACTGCTTCGGCATCCAGAACTGCGACCTGCCGCTCAACGCGTCGATGGCGGCCGGGCTGCCCCGAGGCGGCGGCGGGATCTGCCTGGTCAGCCAGTCCGGCGCGTACGGGATGGCGATCTACACGGTGGCCACCGACGAGTGCGCGCGCTTCGCCAAGATCCTGGCGCCCGGCAACACCTGCGACGTGACGATCGCCGAGCTGCTCACGGAGCTGGTGGCCGACCCGTCGGCGGCGACGCTGTGCTTCCTGTTGGAGTCCGTCGCGGACGGGCGGGCGTTCGTCGAGCAAGCTCGGCTGGCCGCTCCGGAAAAGCCGGTCATCGTGGCCAAGACCGGCCGGTCGGAGGCAGGTGCCCGGGCGGCGAGCTCGCACACCGCCGCGTTGGCCGGCTCGGAGGCGGTCTGGCGCGGGGTGTTCCGGCAGGCCGGCATCGTCGAGGTTCGTTCCGGGCAGGAGCTGCTGGACGCTGCCAGGGCGCTGGACGGCCAGCCGCTGCCCGCCGGTAGTCGGGTGGGCATCGTGACCAACTCCGGCGGGGTGGGCGTCGAGCTGGCCGACCTGCTCGCCGACGAGGGCCTCTCGGTGCCGGCGCTGTCGCCGCCGCTGCAGGACAAGATCCGCGACATGCTGCCGGCGTTCGCCAGCCCGGTGAACCCGGTCGACGTCACGCCGGTGTGGTCGCGGTACGCCGAGCTGTACTCCGGGCTGACCGACCTGCTGGCCCGCTCGGGCGAGGTGGACGTGGTGATTCCAGTGCTGTTGCAGCGTGCCGCGATGGACACCCCGACGGCGCGGCAGCTGCGCGACGCGGTGGTGGCGCTGCGGGCCGACGGCGTCGGGGTGCCGGTGCACGTGTGCTGGGTGGCGCCGAGGCAGGCCCGGCACAACGCCGAGCTGCTCCAGGAAGCTGGCGTGCCGTGCTTCGAGTGGCCGGCCCGCACCGCGCGCGCGGTCGGGCACGCCCGGCGCTACGCGCTGGCCCGGGAACGGACCGCTCCGCCGCCGCCCGGCCCCGATCGCCGGGTCGGCCCGGTACCGACGGACCCGGCGGGAGCGGCCGAGGTGTTGGCCGAGTTCGGGATCCGCACCGTCGCCTCGGTGTTGTGCCGCACCACCGAGGAGGCCGTCCTGGCGGCCACCGAGTTCCCGGTCGTGGTGAAGCTGGCGGCCGCCGCGCACCGGACCGAGCTGGACGGCGTCCGGCTCGGCCTGCGCACCCCCGCCGAGGTCCGCGCCGCCGCCACCGAGCTGCTCGCGCTCGGCCACGGCGAGGTGCTCGTGCAGCCCCAGCTCGACGGGGTGGAGGTCGCGGTCGGGGCGCTGCGCGATCCGGTGTTCGGCCCGGTCGTGATGGTCGGTCTCGGCGGGATCTGGGTGGAGGTGCTCGCCGACGTGGCGTTCGCGCTGGCCCCGCTGCGGCGGGCGGAGGCCCGCGAGCTGCTGGCAGGGCTGCGCGGCTTCCCGCTGCTGACCGGCTCACGGGGTGGCCCGCCGGTGGATCTGGACGCACTGGCCGACGTGGTCGTGGCCGCCGGGAACCTGCTACTGGCCGCCGATGACGTCGCCGGGCTGGACCTCAACCCTGTGTTGGCGACGCGGGACGGCGCGGTCGCCGTTGACTGGAAAGTATTGTCCTGACGGGACGAGATCCCGGTCACATTCTTTGGTCTTCTAGGCCAACGACCTGCGGTTTTGCTCGGCGTAGCGTCTCAGAGCACCCAATCCGCCCGGCGAGGAGCAAGAGATGCGAGTCGGATCCGAGGACATGCTGCTCCCGACCACGATGGTCGGCAACTATCCGAATCCCCGGTGGTACGACGGTCACGGGTTCGCCCATTTTCCCAAGGGCGAGTTCATCTACGACGCGATCAGCCGGGAGGCGTTCGAGGACGCAGTGCTGGCGATCGTGCACGACCAGGAGGCAGCCGGGCTCGACGTCATCTCCGACGGCAAGGTGTACGGCGGTGACTCGCCGTACGCGCAGATCATCTACCACTACTACGAGCGGATGACCGGCTTCAAGCCGTCCGGGACGAACATCGGGCTGCCGATCTACTCGACGCTGTACTCGCCGACGGTCGTCGGGGAGGTGACCAGGGCGCACCCGTTCCACCTCGCCACTCTGCGGGCCACCCGTAAGGCCACCAAGAAGCCGGTGAAGATCTCCTACGTGGGGATCCAGGTTCTCGCAGCCGCGGCTACCAACAACTACTACAGCGACACCCGTGAGCTCGGGATGGCGATCGCGAAGGCCTTCAACGAGGACTTCAAGGAGCTCGAGGCCAACGGCTGCGACATCATCCAGCTCGACGAGTTCGTGTGGCCGTACGGGATGGGCGACTGGGAGGTCGACGCCATCAACGCCGCCATGGACGGCATCAGCTGCGACTTCTGGGTGCACACCTGCTGGGGCAACTACTCCGGTACGCCCGGCTACTTCCCGGAGGAGAACGAGAAGGACTTCGGCGCTTGGGTGCTGGACAAGCGCACGGCGGAGTCGTCGACACCCGAGCGGGCCGCCGCGATCTTCCCGAAGGTCAAGGACACCAACATCACCGCGCTGAACTACGAGGTCGGTCGGATGGGGCCGGATGACCTCAAACCGCTGGTGGAGCACAACTGGGATCGGCCGTTCGTGGCCGGCGTCATCGACGTCAAGTCCACCATCACCGAGACCGCCGACGAGGTCGCGGACCGGATCCGACAGGTCCTGGAGTTCGTCCCGGCCGAGAAACTCGGGCTGTCCACCGACTGCGGACTGATCAACCTGAACCGGATGATCTCGGCCAGCAAGCTGCGCGCGCTGGGTGACGGAGCCGCCATCGTGCGGGCCGAGCTGGCAGCCAAGTAACCAACCCCGGTGAGTGGCGAGCGGCGCTCGAGGCCGCTCCGCCACCCACCGGGGCGAGCGGAACGGACATGCGATGACCGAGCCAGCCAGGAGTGAGGTCGCAGCGGTGGTCGAGCGGGCCCGAGCCGCGCAGGCCGCGATCGACCACTTCACCGCCGAGCAGGTTGACGAGCTCACCACCGCCGTCGCCTACGCGGTGGCCCGCAAGGACCGGGCCGAGCAGCTGGCCAGGCTGGCCGTGGACGAGGCCGGGTTCGGCAACTACGACGACAAGGTCATCAAGATCCAGCGGCGGGTGCTCGGCGTGCTCAGCGACCTGCGCGCCACCCCGACCGTCGGGGTCGTGGCCGAGGACCCGGAGCGCGGCCTGACCCAGATCGCGAAGCCGGTCGGCGTGGTCGCGGCGCTGGTACCGACCACCGGACCGGACGCGACTCCGCCGGTCAAAGCGTTGTGGGCGCTCGCCGGACGCAACGCCGTCGTGTTCGCCGCGCATCCGCGCAGCGCCGGTACGACCCGGGTCGTGGTCGATCTGATGCGCGACGCCTGTGAGCAGGTCGGCGCTCCCTCCGACCTGGTCCAGGTGCTGCCGGAGCCCAAGATCGCCGCTACCCAGGAGCTGATGCGGTTGGCCGACCTGGTGGTCGCCACCGGTGGAGCGGCGATGGTCAAGGCCGCCTACAGCTCGGGTACGCCGGCGTTCGGGGTCGGCGTCGGCAACTGCGTGCACGTCGTCGACGAGACAGCCGACCTGGTGGACGCGGCCGACGCGATCGCGGTGGCCAAGACGTTCGACCACGCGACCAGCTGCCTGGCGGACAACGCCGTGATCGTCCACCACGACGTGCACGACGAGCTGCTCGCGCTGTTGCGCGCCCGAGGCGGCCACCTGTGCTCGGCGGAGCAGAAGCAGGCCCTGCAGGCGGTGATGTGGCCCGACGGCGGCGAGATCCCCACTATGGACGTGATCGCGAAGCCGGCGTCGCTCATCGCGGGGCTGGCCGGGTTCGGCGTCCCGGAGGGCACCACGTTCCTGATCGTCTCCGAGGACGGGGCGGGCCCGGACCGGCCGTTCAGCGGGGAGAAGCTGTCCGTGGTGCTGGCCCTGTACCGCTACGCCGGCGGTATCGACGCGGCGGTGCGCCTGGTCAACGACATCACCGGCTACCAGGGGCTCGGCCACACCTGCGGCATCCACACCGCTTCGGAGGACGCCGTGGCCGCGCTCGCGCACGGAACCCGCACAGCGCGGGTGCTGGTGAACCAGAACCTCAACGAGGGTGCGGGCAGCCCCCGCAACGGGCTGCCCTTCACGCTCAGCCTCGGCTGTGGGACCTGGGGCGGCACCATCACAACGGAGAACATCAACGCCCGGCATTTCGTGAACCTGACCTGGGTGTCCAGACCGATCGCACCCAGGGTCATCGACGCGGACGCTCTGTTCGCCGGGCACGTCCAGCGGTACGGTCGGTGAGTTCGATGCTCGGCCGAGAGGTGTTCCCGGTCGGATGCCGGAGGCGGGGCCAATGACGACCTCGATGGCAATGGGCCTTCCGGGGGTGAGCCTCGCGCCCGGCGACCACATCTGCGCGTTCTACCGGGGCGCCGCGCAGCGCGACGAGCTGTTGGTGCCCTACCTGCGGGAGGGGTTGCTGGCCGGCGACAAGTGCATCTGCGTCACCGACGATCCGGATGCTGGCCAGACGGTTCGCACCCTGGCCGCCCAGCTCGACGTGGACCTCTCGCTCGCCACCGGCCAGCTCAAGTCGATGTGCTCCGAGTCGAGCTACCTGGTCGGCGGGTGCTTCGTTATCGACCGGATGATCGAGTTCTGGGACGGTGCTGTAGGCGGCGCGGTGCGCGACGACGGCTACCAGTTCGTGCGCGCGGTCGGGGAGATGACCTGGGCGCTGCGCGACCTGCCCGGCGTCGAGCACCTGCTCGCCTACGAGGCCAGGCTGAACGAGTTCCTTCCGCGCTACCCGCAGGTGATCCTCTGCCTGTACGACCTGGAGCAGTTCTCGAACGGGGAGATCCTGCTCGACATCCTGCGGACCCACCCGAAGGTTCTGCTCAGCGGCCAGTTGCTGGACAACCCGTGGTACACGGATCCTGAGGTGTACCTGGCGAGCCACTCATGACAGGTCGGCCATGACCGCCGACGCGATCCTCAGGGCGGAGGCGGCCCGATGACGCTGCTGGGGCAGGATGCCCCCAGCCAGCTGGAGCGCGGGCTGCTGTCCAGTCTTCGCAGCCTGCTCGTGCTCGGCAAACTGATGACCGAGGGTGCCGACGAGCAGCAGATACTGGAGCTGGCGGTGACGGCGGCGCCGTCGCTGGCTCGCTGCAGCGTGGTGTCTGTCGAGCTGGCCTGGGGCCGGCGTCGGGTGCCCGGCCTGGAAGCCCAGCTCGCGCTGGTCGGCGCCACCGGCGGGCTCGTCGAGCTACCCAAGATGGGTTGGGCGTGGGCCTACCCGCTGAGCAGCATCGCCGGCCACCTGGGGCACCTGGTCATCGGCGCGTCCACCGAACCGTCCCCCGAGGAGCAGTTCCTGCTCAGGTCGCTTGCCCAGCAGGCCGGTGGCGCACTGGCCAACCAGCGACTGCACGCCCAGGAGCAGGCCACCGCCGCCGAGCTCTCGGCGCTCAACGAGCGACTGCGCGGCACCGTCGGAGCCCTGCAGCACAGCATGAACATCCACACCCGGCTGACCGCGGTCGCGGTGTCCGGCGAGGGCAGCGAAGGGATCGCCCGGGCCGTGCACGAGCTGACCGGGCTGCAGGTCGCGATCGAGGATCGGTACGGCAACCTGCAGGCCTGGGCCGGCCCAAACAGGCCGGACCCGTACCCGAAGGACTCCCCGGCCCGGCGCGAGCGGCTAATCTGCCGGGCGAAACGGGCTGTGCGACCGATCCGCGACGGCGCCAGGATCCTGGCACTGGCGCACCCCCAGGGCGACACCCTCGGCGCGATCGTGCTGGTCGATCCGACGGCCAGCGCGAGCGAGCAGGCACTGATGGCGCTCGAACACGGCGCCACGATCCTGGCTATGGAGCTGGCCAGGGTCCGCAGCCTGGCCGAGAGCGAGCTGCGGCTGCGCCGCGATCTGGTGGACGAGCTGCTCAACGGCACCGACGAGGAGAGCGGTCTGGCGCGCGCCATGGCGCTGGGCTACGACCTGCAACGTCCGCACCGGGTAGTGGTCATCGAGGGCCGGGGCCGAACCCGCGACAACGACACGTTCTTCCAGGCCGTGCGCAGGGCGGCCAGGGACGAACCGGCTGGGACGCTGCTTGCGGCGCGCGGCGCCGAGGTGGTGCTGCTGGCCGACCGTGAGCCGGACTGGGAGAGCCTGCGCCGGTCGGTGATGCGCGAGCTGGGTGGTGGCCGCGCCCGGATGGGGGTCGGCGAGTGCTGCGAGCGGGTCGATGAGTTCCCGCGTTCGTACCGGCAGGCCAAGCTCGCGCTACGGCTGCCGGCGACTGCCGAGTGGGACGATCGCTCCATCCGCTTCGACGATCTCGGCGTGTACCGGCTGCTGGTGGGCATCGAGGACCTCAGCGAGGTGGAGCGGTTCGTTCAGCACTGGCTCGGTGACCTGCTGGCCTACGACGAGGAGCGGGGCACCGAGATGGTCCGCACGCTGTCGCACTACCTCGCGCGCGGCGGGAACTACGAGCTCACCGCCAAGTCGCTGATCGTGCACCGCAACACCCTGAAGTACCGGCTGCAGCGGATCCGCCAGATCGGCGGCCTCGACCTCAGTGACCCGGACACGTGCTTCAACCTGCAGCTGGCGACGCGGGCCTGGAGCACCCTCTGCGTACTGCGCTCCAGATAGTGCATCTGTCGCATCGGGGGACAATCGCCGCCGATCGTCCTGGACGTCTACGACCACTTCGCCTGGCGCTACCGCGTCAACCCGCGTGGAGTTCAGTCAGCTGCTCCGACGGTCAGCCGACGTGGGCTCGCATCAGCGCGCGGCGGCGAGGATCACGTCCGCGACCGCCTGTGGTTGAGAGACCATCACGGCGTGGCTGGCACCGGGCACCGAGGTCGTTTCGGCGCCCATGCGCTCGGCCATGAAGCGCTCCAGGTCTGGCGGGATGATTTGGTCGTTCTCCGCGACGACGTAATGGGTGCGGTGCTCGCGCCAGGCCGGCGGGCCGGACACGAACCCGAAGCGGGCGGCGTCGCTGGGCCCTTGCACGGCCGCCATCACGCGGGCCTCGACGGGGTCGACGTCCGGGCAGAAGAACTGGGGGAAAAGCTCCTGTGGGAGGGTGAAGCGCCCTTGTTTGTCGATCGCGAAGTGTGACGCGGAGGGAAGCTGGCCGTAGGGCTCCCCGAGCGTCGCCGCGGACTCTCCCTCGTCGGGTGCGAACGCCGCGACGTACACCAGCGCACTGACGTTGGCGGCGTTATGGGCGGCTTGTGTGATGACGACGCCACCGAAGGAATGGCCGACGACGACCACCGGGGTCCCCAGTTCGTCGAGCACGCCGCGAACCTTGGCGACATCGTCGGCGATCGAGGACAAGGGTTGCTGGACGGCGACGGCGCGATGTCCGGCATCCTGCAGGATCGGCAGAACCTTACTCCAGGAGGAGCCGTCGGCAACGGCTCCGTGGACAAGCAGGATGATGGGTTTACTGCCATCGGTCATGTCGGGAGTTCCTTTCCTAGACCGGGCATTTCGGCTGCATGCACGACGCCGACCTCTGTCCAGGTCGGGGACAGGGGCGACGCGGGTCCCCACGCCGCCCTGTCACGATCACTCGTTGCGAACGGTCGGACAGCTGGCCACCCGGTAATAACGGCGAGCGAGGTGGCCGCGGAGACAGTCTGGCACCAGCCGCAGGCAAGGTCATCGCACTCTTCTCACCGAGCAGGGACGTGCTGCGGGTCGGCCACGGTCTCGTGGAGCTTGGCCAGCGCGGCGCGGATGCGGGATTTCGCAGTGCCCAGCGGAATCGCTTCGAACGCGGCAAGCTCGCGGGCGGTGAACCCGTACACAGCGCTGAATACCACGGCGCGCGCCTGCTCAGCGGGAAGCGCCGCCAGCGCCTGACGCAGCCCGGCAGACGTTTCCTCGGCCACCGCCTGACGCTCCGGGCCGTCAACGACGGCCGCGACGAGCAAGTACAGGGCCTCTGTCTCGATCGGGAACGGGCGCCGGACCCGCGCGGCGTCGACCGCGAGGTTGTGCGTGATGCGGATCAACCACGAGCGCACCGACCCGCGGCCGCCATCAAAGGTCGAGCCGCGCGTCCAAGCCCGCTCGAAGACCTGTTGCGCGATGTCCTCGGCCAGGCCGCGGTCACCGACGACACCCGACGCAACGCTGAACACGATCCGCTGAAACCGCTCTACGAACGCCACCGTCAGACGAGGATCCCCCGCGCAGAACCCGGCCAGCAGCAGATCATCCGGAGTGCCAGCCATGTCAGGCACCGATGCTAGAGACACATCCAGGTTCACGGACTCCGTCACGGTCCGGCTCAACCGCTCGGCGGGAATCATGCGGATGCCCATCACAATCCGGACACGGCCACAGCGCACCCCACCGGCCTGGCCCCTCCACGATCGCGGCAGTCGTATGGCCGCCGCGTCCGAGCGGGTGCTGTGGGGCCGTCACCGGGGCTCATGGCAGGCGACCTCCCAAGCTGCGGTCAGCGCCCTACGTCGTTCGGATTTACCACGGCCGGCTGGTTGAGCGGGTTCGGCGGGCGATAGCGGTCCGCGTATTCGATGCGCGCCTGGGTCAGTCGGTCGTTCAGCCAGGTGGTCCACGCGCGGCTCCGCGCCTGGTCAGTGAGTAGGTCGCGCAGCTGGTCGTGTGCCTGTTGCAGGGTCAGCGGCACGGCCGGCTCGACGTGTTCGACCAGGCCCACGTTCCAGCCCGAAGGGGTCTGCACCGGCCCGAACACGGTGTTCGGCCCGGCGCTGAACGCGGCCTGGGCGTAGGTGTCCGAGAGTTGGTCGCGGGTGACCGTGCCGAGTTCGCCGCCGTTGCCGCGGGCCCGCTGGTCTTGGGTGTACTGCTGGGCGAGCCGGCTGAAGTCGGAGCCGGAGTGGGCCTGGGCGGCGATGGTGTTGGCCTGGTTCTCGTCGGCGACCACGATGTTGCGCAGCTGGCGGCGCTCCGGGCGCACCACGCTCGTTCTGTTGGCCTCGAAGTACTGGTTGATCTGCTGGTCGGTGACCGCGGGTACCCCGCCGACGACCTGGGCGTAGAGCTG
>Ga0137412_10000944_pt1 | contig 21746 bp, 20 predicted proteins | sample CZODoug2_1_16fun_FD_122160 | JGI IMG/M metagenome (GOLD analysis project Ga0137412, IMG submission 122160) | Vadose zone soil fungal communities from Angelo Coast Range Reserve, California, USA - CZODoug2_1_16fungal (Hybrid Assembly) | ecosystem: Environmental > Terrestrial > Soil > Vadose zone... | reverse complement strand
GACATGCTCGCTCCGGAGGGCTATGGCGAGATTATCGGCGGCAGCCAGCGTATCCACGACTATGATTTGCTTGTTAAACGATTGAAAGAGAATAACTTGCCGATAGAGTCGTTCCAGTGGTATCTGGACCTGCGCCGCTACGGCAGCGTTCCTCACGCGGGTTTCGGTCTGGGCCTGGAGCGCACTGTCGCCTGGATCTGTGGCACCGAACACATCCGCGAGGTCATCCCCTTCCCACGGATGATTTACCGGGTATATCCTTGATCCGGGGTAGATGCGGTACCATCCCGGCAGATTCAACCATCCGTTCTTAGCCTGAACCAAAGTGACTGGTGGGTGGTGACCAGTGGCTGGTGCTTCTTCGCGCGGAGAACGCCAATCGCCAGTCACCAGCCACGAGTCACCAGTCACGGAGCCTTTTCATGCCTCAAAAGATTCGCATCATCGGCGTACCCATGGACCTCGGCGCCAGCCGCCGCGGTGTGGACATGGGTCCCTCCGCCCTTCGAGTGGCCGGCTTGCAGGCGCGCATCAAGCAGCTTGGCCTGCAGGTGGAAGACATTGGCAATATTTCCGTAAAACAGCCGGAAGAGATGGCCGTTGGCGAAAAGCGTGCCAAGTACGTCGAGGAAATCACGGACGCTTGCAAGGACCTGGGCGCAGCTGCCCAGAAGGCCATCGAGGAAGGTTGGTTGCCGCTCGTATTGGGTGGGGACCATTCGATCGCAGCGGGTTCTGTCAGCGGAATTGCCGCGCATTTCAAGAAAGAAAAAAAGCAGATCGGCTGCATCTGGCTGGATGCTCACAGCGACATGAACTCTCCGGAGACTTCGCCATCCGGAAATGTGCACGGCATGCCTCTGGCCGGCATCCTGGGCTACGGTGTTCCCGAACTCTACGACCTCTTCGGCTACAAGCCCAAGATTGAACCGCAGAATGTTGTCCTCGTCGGCGTCCGGGATCTGGATTCACACGAAAAAAAGTTCATCAAGAAGCTTGGCGTAAAAGCCTTCACCATGCGCGAAATTGACGAGCGCGGCATGCGGGAAGTGATGGCCGACGCACTGAAGTTTGCCATGGACGACACAGACGGCATCGCGGTCAGCCTGGATATGGACTTCGTGGATCCAAGCGACGCTCCTGGAGTTGGCACCCCTGTACGCGGCGGCGTCACCTACCGCGAAGCGCACCTTGCCATGGAAATGATCGCCGATAGCGAAGCCATGGTGTCCATGGAAGTAGTGGAAATCAATCCGGTCATCGACGAGCACAACCGCACAGCCCTGCTCGGCGTGGAACTCGTCCTTTCAGCACTCGGCAAGAAAATCCTCTAGGCCGGCAGAAAAACCGCTCAAATCAGACAGATCGCAGAATCAGGCATGAATTGGCTCGCGTCTTTTGAGTCTGGGAAGCGCCTTGATAGATTTTCCTGCCTTCTCTTCGGCAAGCCGCAAATCGTAAAGGCTTTGCAGATTCAGCCAAAACTGCGCACTGGTACCAAAGAAATGAGCGAGGCGCAGAGCGGTATCGCCGGTGATGGAGCGAGTTCCGTTCAGGATTTGCGTGATGCGATTGGTCGGCACGTTCATTTTGCGAGCCAGTTCCGCCGCGCTCAGGTCAAGCGCTTCCAGTTCTTCAGCCAGGTGTTCACCCGGATGGATAGCGGGGATAGCCATAACAGTTCTCCTAGTGATAATCGATAATCTCTACGTTGGACGGCCCAGGCGATCCGGCTGGCCACTCAAAACACAAACGCCATTGATCGTTAATGCGAATGCTGTACTGTCCCTTGCGGTCGCCAAGCAGCGATTCAAAACGGTTGCCAGGCAATGCAGCAAGGTCTCCAAGCGATGTGGCCGCCTCCAAACGGTCCAGCTTCAGCCGCGCGGAGCGTTCAAACCCGGAGAGAGCCTTGACGAACTTCCCTCCGGCAAAGTTCCTCGTCCGCTTGTCCCGATAGCTGGCGATCACTCGAAGAAAATAGCAAGAATTACGCGTTACGTCAAGCGTACCAGATGACTCATTATTGGGGAACCGGGGAAGGAAAATGGCGATAAGCATTGGGCACACGCCCTGAATCCAGAAAAGTCAGACCTCATGCTCTTCAATTCCACAAAGGTGTGGCGGCCAGCTCGTGCCCTCCACCGTTGCCGCTTCCGCAACGTGCGGGCTACTCCCCTTTTCCCTTTTTTGGCGTTTCCACTTATAACTGAATTCTTAGTTAAAATGATTGCTTCCTCGGCCCAGCAAGACAGGAACGATTCGTGACCCTAGACAAAAAGAAAAGACTCCGCGTTGGCGTGCTCTTCGGTGGCCGCTCTGGAGAACATGAAGTTTCCCTGGCCTCCGCCGCCTCCGTCATTCGCGGCCTGGACCCGGACAAATATGAACCGGTGCCCATCGGCATCACCAAAGACGGCCACTGGCTGGTCGGCGAGGGTGCCGCGAAGCTGCTTCCGGACATCCTGAAGAGCGGGCGTCGCGTGATGCTGACCGCCGATCCCACGGAAGCCGCCATCGTGCCGCTTGATCGCGGTGCGGGCGCGCAGCGGTTCGACGTGATTTTCCCCGTGATGCACGGCACTTTCGGCGAGGACGGCACGATCCAGGGAATGCTGGAGCTTGCGGATATTCCCTTCGTCGGCGCCGGCGTTCTGGGGTCGGCGATTGGCATGGATAAGGACGTCTCGAAGCGACTTTGCGAGTGCGCGGGAATTCCCGTTGTGCCGTGGGTCACGGTGTTTCGCTGGCGCTGGGAAAAAGAACCGGCCGCAGTGCAGGAGGAAATTGAAAAGGAATTTGAATATCCCGTCTTCGTGAAGCCGGCGACGCTCGGTTCTTCCGTGGGGATGACAAAGGTTCATAATTCCGCGGAACTGGGCCCGGCGCTGAACCTGGCGTGCGAGTTCGGCATGAAAATCCTGGTCGAAAAGGCTGTTAGCGCCCGCGAAATTGAAGTTTCTGTCCTGGGCAATCACGATCCGCAGGCGTCCGTGGCCGGCGAAATTGTGCCGCACCGCGAATTCTACGATTACACAGCGAAGTACCTGGAAGACGGCACTCAGCTTCTGATCCCCGCGGACCTCAAACCGGCACAAATGAAAAAGATTCAGGCGCTGGCTGTCGAAGCCTTCCGCACGCTGGAACTTTCGGGAATGGCCCGCGTGGATTTCTTTCTCGAAAAGAAGGGCGGAAAGCTCTTCCTAAATGAAGTGAACACCATCCCGGGTTTCACCTCCATCAGCATGTATCCCAAATTGTGGGAAGCGTCAGGCATTTCGTTCCGCGAACTGATCGACAAACTGATTGATCTCGCGCTGGAAATGCACGGTGAAAAAGCCCGCACCAAATATGCGATTGAGCTGCCCGAAGGCTCCGGCGGCGCGCTTGCCGGATAGAGGCACCCCACTTCCGCATCCGACACCGGCGGCTGGGGAACCAATTCACAAAAAATGGCGTCCAATTAAATAGGGAATTTGCGGGCGTCCGCCTGCTCTTGTAACATCCTAAGGCGGCGCGCAATCTGCCCGGGAATTTAGCCATGCACGCCGGAGACAACCGAATGTCGCTTCTGGAACCACCGGTAGAAAAGCCGCAAAAGTCCCGCGTGATGCTGTTCACGATGACGGCACTGGCGTTGACGCTTGCCGTGGTTCTTTGGTTCACTTTCCGCTACTACCCCGAAAAAAAAGCCACCGCGCACTTTTTTGACGCCCTGGTTGCCGGCGACACGAACAAGGCCTACGAGTTGTGGAAGCCCTCGGCAAGTTACAGGATGACCGATTTTGCGGCGGATTGGGGACCCGGCGGCTATTACGGGCCGGTGAAGAGTTACAAAATCATGAGCGCAAAAGCCCCGAAACAGAGCAACTCGATCGAGGTGAACGTGGCAATCAGCCCGTTTTCGCCGTTGCCGGATCAATCCGATGCGGAGAAGAGCCGCAAAACCCGCGTCGTGACCCTTTGGGTTTTGCCCTCGGACAAATCCCTCAGCTTCCCGCCGTAGTTCTCCCCGACCTCAGCCACAGAACCCCGCTTCTTTCGCGAACATTAAACGAAATCGCCTTCGGAAATCGGAGGGTGAACTACGAATAGATTTCGTCAAGCGCCCCGGCCAGCTCATCCGGCGAGACGCTCGCTGTTCCCAACTTGCCGACGACGACGCCCGCGGCAGTATTAGCAAGCAGCGCTGCTTCTGGCAAAGACGCGCCTGCGGCGATGGCCAGCGACAGCACACTCAGCACCGTGTCGCCCGCTCCAGTTAGGTCGAACACCTGGCGGCCTGTGGCGCTACGTTCAATTCCTGGTCGCCCGACTCGCGCGTATGTTACTTCAAAGCTCGTCGCTGGAATATACAGGTGCCGTGGGGAGTCTTCCTCAAAAATACTCATTCCCTTTTCGCCGCGCGTGATCACCACCGCCGCGCAGCCAAAATGCGGAAGCAATTTCCGTCCGGCTTCTTCCACGGATTTCTCGTCCGATAAGGTGTGGCCAACATAATGGCCCGCTTCCTTGGTGTTGCACACGATCGCGCGGGCGCCGCGATAAGCATAGAGCCGGGAAGTCTTGGGCTTCACGAACACCGGCACTTTCACCTGGTGCGCGGCGTTGAGCAGGCGATCGGCAAGTCCATCCCCAAGCAGCCCTTTGTCATAATCGGAAAGCACGAGTCCATCAAACTTTTCCAGCGAAGCGACAAGGATGCGAAAAAGCTTCTCTTCCGTCTGCTGGGAAACTGGATCACGGCGTTCGCGGTCGATGCGCACAATGTGCTGATGCTTCGCGATGATGCGCGTCTTAAGCGTCGTCATGCGATCCGCATCGGAAATAATCCCCCGGTCACTAATACCCAGCTTGCGCAGGCAGGCGTGCAACGCCGCGCCGGCTTCGTCCGTGGCGCTTTTTTTCGCATTCTCGCCGCGTCCAGAAGTTCTTTGCGCGCCGACTACGCCGAAAATGTCCACCTGCGCGCCGAGCGCGGCGATATTGACCGCCACATTGCCCGCTCCGCCGGGGCAATCCTGCTCCGATACATAATCGACAACCGGAACCGCGGCTTCGGGTGACAGGCGATTCGCGTTTCCCCAAACGTAACGGTCCACCATCAGATCGCCAAGCACGCCGATGCGCAACTTGCGGAAGCGCGGCAGCAGGCGCTTGAGTCGAGGCACGACATTCGCGAGTTCGGATTTCATAGATGCAGAGTCTGGAGGTTCATTCGGGGGAAATGATGGCTTCTTCGGGAAGCATCACGGGAATGCCGTCGCGCACGGGATAAAAACGCTTGCACGCTTCGCATTTATAGCCGGAGTTGTCCGCAGCCGGGTGTACGGGTTTCTTGCACACCGGGCAAACGAGTATGGCCAGAACTTCCTTGGGAATCGGCATGACGGTCTCCAGTAGTTGAAAGAAAACTCTAGCAGAGGATGAGCGGAGCCGCCAGCGATGGAATTCCGCCGGTATCGGCGGAGCGGAGCCGGGGATTAAGCGGGAACGTCTTGTGTCGCTGGGATGGACGCCTCGATGCAGGTGCCTCCACCAGGCCGCGAATGCACGAACAGCTCTCCGCCCATGCTGCGCAACCGCTCCTCCATGCTCAGGAGACCCAGTCCCTGCGAGGCTTCCACCGAAGTGGGATTAAATCCTGTTCCCCGGTCCGAAATCCGCAGGCGCAGCGACCCGGAAATTTCGTCGAGTTCGACAAGCGCCTCGCGGCATCCGCTGTGCTTGTGGACATTCCGAATCGCTTCCTGCGCCACACGGAAGAGGCACAGGGAAGCGTCCTCGGGAAGTTTGCAGGTCAGGCAGGCGCTGGTGAATTGAATTCGCATGGAATTGCGATTGGCGAATTCCCGGCAAAAGTTATTCAGCGCGGGCGCCAAGCCCAGCAATTCCACCTGCGAGGGATGCAGGCGGCGGGAAACGTTGTGGACATCCGAAGTGATCTCGCCTGCCGTCCGCACCAGGGTTTCGAGTTCTCTGGCAAGGGCCGAGCCGTCCCGCTGCGAAGCGAGTTTCATCTTCTCCAAATCGATGGTCAGCAGGGCCAGACGCTGGCCGATATCATCATGAAGGTCCCTGGCGATTCGTGAGCGTTCTTCCTCCTGCGTCCGCGTAAGACGGTTGCGCAACGTCTGAAGTTTTTCCTCCGAGCGGCGGCGTTCGGTGATGTCCTGGTAGATGGCAAACGCTCCCACAAATGTTTCTCCGGAAAAAACGCGGATACCGTGCAATTCCACGTCGATCAACGCGCCATCTTTTCTGCGTCGCTGCGTGGCCGCGTGGACGACTCCGCCACCCTGGACAGCGAACGTCAGGCGGCTAGCCTCTTCCCGGTCGTGCGACGCGATGATGTCATCAATATCCTTGCCTTGCAGCTCGCTTTGCGTGTGGTGAAACATCCGCTCGAACGCCGGATTGCAGAACACCACGCGGTTTTGCTCGTCCTTGGTCACGATGCCTAGCGGGCTGTTGGCAATCAGTGCGTCCAGGTACATGGTGCGTTCCAGAAGCTGCTGCTCCGCGCGTTTAATCGCGGTGATATCAAAAGCGGTAGCCAGAATGGCGGACTGCCCCTCAAAATTCGTGCGTGCGCCCGAAAAATCCAGCCAGTGAACCTCCCCGCCCTTTGTCCGGATTTTGAACTGGTAACGAGGCTCGGGACTTTCACCGTGGAGGCGCGCGTTGGAACGAGCTTCCCCCACGGCGCGAAATTCCGGATCCACAAGTTCCCAAGGGTTCATGGAAAACAGCTCATCGCGTGAGTAGCCGCTGAGATATTCCGCATAACGATTCACGTAGACAAGCCTTTGGCCTTGCAGAATCCAGATGGCACAGGGAGCAGTCTCGGCAACCAGCCGGAACTTCGCTTCGCTTTCGCGTAACGCCTGTTCCACGCGCTGGCGCTCATCAATTTCTGCCTGGAGTTCCACATTATTGACTGCCAATCCCAGGCGGCGCCGCTCGCTGACTTCCAGGTTGCGCTCCGTCGACTGCGATTGCTCCACAAGAAGCAGAATCATTCCCAGGCAGATTCCGCAGATGTGCACCAAATCGAGGAAGAAGAGAGGTGAACCCAGCAGAATCTCCACGTAATCGATCGGGTTTGGGGTAATCTCCGTACCATTGCCGTAATACTTGCGGAGGATGCCCACAAAATCGATGGTATAGGAGACCTGGTTGACCGCGTAAAACAGGCAAAACGCGCCGGACATCAGTGCCGCCCAGGATCCCTTTCTGCGCCACTGCCCGAAGAATACAAAACAGCAGTAACCGAGCGCCGCCACCATGGTCAGCGTTCGCGGCAGATTGCGCGCGGCAAAGCTCACGTCCCGATGCGCTCGGAGCGTGTAACCAAGCCAGAAAGCCAGGGCGGATAACCCCAGGGTGATCCACAGTCCGGCTCGGAACATTTTTTGCAACGACCGCTCTGGAACGCGCCAACTAAGGCCCCCCAGCGCCAGCAACAGCGACTGCAGCATTCCAAAAACGAGGACTGCCACCAGCAAGCTGATTTTCAGAGGTGTCCAGTCGGGGCCAACTTTTACGGATTCAATGGCTGCGGCCAGAAAAAGTGCGGAGCACGTCCACGCCCAAGCCCACCACCGGAAAAACTCCACCTGTCGCAGGCGCTGGTAAAGGGCCCAGAGCAGAACGGCCAGGAATATGGTGATGAGCAGTTGAACATGGACCGATTGGAAAGAGGGATGCGGGCTGCTGTTCATCGGTAGAACTCTAGCGAATGAAATTACTTCAATCGAATCTCTGATTTTTTGGAATATTGGGCTTGCGGAAGTGTACCGCAATCAACCGGCATTTGCATGCGAGGCGGTTCGCAGCCAGGGCCAGGTCAGTGCCAGCGCCATAAGCAGCGCCAGGACCGGATCGCACGGATGCCGCAGCCGCAACGAGACTTGCGTCAGGTAATAAACCAGTGGAAACGCCAATGGAAAGGCGGCAACAGGCAGCAGGAACCACTTGCGGACAAAGAAAAGACAGGCGAGGCCCGCGGCAACACCGAGGATGGTCACGGCATTCCACAAGAAGACGAATCGCACCAGATTGGAATCGGCTCGCAGAAAATCCTGCCATGGCGCCGGAGTCCCCATCCAGATCGCCACTGCCCGCCGCCCTGCTAAACGCAAAGTCAGTGCCGGATGTGTGCGAATGAATTCCTTCGCAGCTCGGCCTTTTTCCTCCAGAAAAGCTGTCTCACCCAACTGGGCATACTGATGCACCTCTTCGTAACGCGTGATGCGATTCAACTGGCGGGAGTGTTGGTCGTAAATCGGATTGTTTCCCATCCACAATTCGAATGGAAGATCCGAGCGGACCGGGATGAAGCGGTGGAATTGAACGGCGTTGCGGATGGTCCAGGGCAGGCAAACAAGAATCGCCAGAGAAAGAACCAGGGCAATGTTGGCAGCTCGATGTAGTTTCGAGGAACCTGCCCGAAAATAAATCCAGAGAAGCAGAAAGGGAAACACGGCTCCAAGCGCCGGATTCACCAGGAGGCAGAAGCCCCAGAACAAGCCGTACAGAATGAAATTCCGGCGGCGGGGATCATCGGTCAGGCGGAAGGTGCTCCAAAGCAGACTGATCGCCAGCAGTGCGGAAAGCGAGGAGTCCCATATCCATTCGAAGGGTATAAGGATTCCGCTGGGAAACACAGCCCAGAGCCAGCCGGCCACGGCAGCCGCGGTTCGATTTCCGATTCGCAGTGCCACATAAAAAAGCGGCCAGCAGACGAGCGCCGAGAACAGGCAATTGAAGAAGGCAGCCACATAGAATGAAGCGGCTGTGAAGCTGCCGAACACCTTGAAAATGATCGCCAGGAAAAACGGGTAGACCGGCGCCAGCCAAGCCGTGGGCCCTGTCGGCTGGTGAAACACGCAACAGAATCCTTGCCCTTGCGCCAGCGCTGCGGCGACGCTTCCAACCTCATTTTGAAATGGGACCGTGGCCAGCGCTTCCGTTGGAACTTGATGTGCTTCATAAAACAGGAAGCTCAGCCGCAGAAGCAGGGCAACACAGAAGATCAACCACGGCAAAGAAACCAGCGGCTGGAATCGGAAATTCACCGAGAAGAGGATAACCCCAAGAAGTCACGCTGCCCAAGCGAAAGACTAGAGCGACTCCACGCGCCAAAGCAACCGCGCCGAAAAGGACGTATGCTGCACGAAATCCGGACGCCACACCGCCAGGATCTGTGAACCCTGATAAACCCGCTCGAATCCGCCTTCGGATTCCGACACCGTTTCGATCGGAGCGACCCAGAATTCCTGCGAGCCGGGCGCATGCAGCGTGACGCGCATTTTCTGCCAGCCGTCCTCCACGCGAAGCAGCGGCGAGGGCAAAATGCCGGAAAAGCGCAGATTTTGCGGACCCGACGGCGTCTCGAAAAAGCGGTCCGAATCCGTGGGCGCAAGAAAATTGATCACCGATTCCACTCCCATCGCGAGCGGGCGCGACAACGGCGCGGAAAGCGTTATCGAAATGTCGCAACTCACTTCACAACCGTGTGGTGTCGGGCCAAAGAGGAACAGTTTGGTGATCGATAGCCGCGGCACTTCTTTGCCCTCTGCGGCATATTCCGGAAGATCGAACGCAATCTGCAAATCCGCGTAATTTGCTGAAGAAGCATGCAAAAGGTAGGAACCCGCGGCGGCCTTTGCTACCTCTTTCAGCCTGAGCTCTTCATAGTCCACGTGCGTCTGCGACGGATCGAATAGCAACAAGCGGAACGCGTGCCGCGGATAACGATCGTAGCGCAGGAACCTTTCGAGATTCGGCTCCTTCACCAACACTTGATCGTGAATGGAAACCGCGCCGTCGCCAACAGGCTGTGCGTCCGCGGCCTCGCGTAGCCTTGAATGATAGGCCTCCGGACGCCGGATGACCGAATTGATCAGCGTGGCACTCGCGGCCCGAAAATCAAAAAACGCAATTGTGGCGCCGTCGGACATTTTCAACAGGGCCTGGAACTCGGGTGCGCTGAAAAGGATTTCCGCGGCACCGTCGGCATCGTAGTCCACCAATTCAAAGCGCGGCATGAGGCCGCCCGGTGTGAGTTGGTCTGCCAGTGCCTCCGCACGGATCAAATTGCGCCAGATTTCCGTGCGCAGGTGCGGCGCGTAAATTCCGCCGAAGACGCCATGCCAATAAGCGTCATTTCCCTGGCCTCGCAGAACGCGGTCCCGGGCTTCCTGATTTTGCGCAGCATACTCGGCACTGGTGCGGCGAGTCGGAATCGAGGCCACCGCCGCTGACGCCCGCAGCATTTTCTTGTGTAGCAGGTTGGACTCCGGATACTTACGGAAGAAGCCGCGCCAGGCACCTCCCCGCAGAAACGCCAGCACGTCTGGCCGCGACACGAATTCCTTTTCCAGGCCAAAGAATCGTTGCCGCGTCTTTGTCGGCAGCACCCACTCCATCATTTCGGCGTAAGAAGCGGCCGGCAGATCCGCGCGGCCCAGCGGCAGATGGCTGGCCATGAACTCCCCGGGCGTCACCGTCTTCAACCAGGAAGAATTCTCCTCCAGCGCAGAGAGAAATTCCTCCAGCCAGCCGTCCGTATAGCAATGCTTGAAAGTGCCGGGCCAGCAGCCGAATTTTTCCATGTCGTCGCCGAAAGCAGCGGCGCCGCCGGGATGCACCTGTGCGGCTTTCTCCAGATACGCAATCGTTTCCGCGGGCTTGCGAAACGGAATCAGATAGCGCAAATCTTTCAGCCCGGGAAACAACCAGACTGACTTGCCGCGATCCTCGGCGATATACGTTCCAAACAGCTCTTCCGCTTCGAATCCGGCGGCGATGAACGGCAAATCGTCCACCAGCGTGTACGCCACATTCGCCTCCGCCAGCGAACCGGGAAGCTGCGGCTCCCACACGCGCTCTGCCAGCCACGCTCCCGTTGGGCGCTTGCCAAAATGCTGCTCGATGTAACTTCCCAGGCGGTTGAGTTGCTCGACCTGATCCGTGGTAGGAATTGAAATCAGGATGGGCTCGTAGAATCCGCCGCCAATCAGTTCCACCCGGCCGGCGGCCACCAGTTTGCGCAACCGGTCGAAATATTCCGGATGGTTTTTCTCAATCCACAGAAGCAGCGGCCCGGAATAGTGCAGCGCCAGCCGCACTCCCGGATGCTTTTCGATCATTGTCAGGAAAGGGTTATAGGCGGTGCGGTAGCACTCTTCAAAAACGTGCTCGAAATTCCCAGCAGGCTGGTGTGCATGAACAATCAGCAGGAGATGAAATGGAGGGCGAGGCTCGGGCATCGGGTTCACGTTCCATGATACCGCGAGACACCACAAACATTGAATCGAAGAGCAAGTATGACCGATTCAACCTTTGTTACTTAGAGAAACTGTGACCTCTAACCCAGTCCACAATCAGCGCGAGCGCTTCCGGCGAGAATGTTTCTTCGATGGCGGCGTATTCAGCGGGAGTCCCAGTGTAGGCGTGCTGAAACAGGTGATTCAGTTCCGGCATCTCGCGAGTCTCCGCCTGCGTGTTCACTGCATCGTGAAATGCTTTCTGGAGCAGCGGCAGGTTGGCCTTGGCAGAAACCTGAAGGTCCTTCTGGCCATACAAGGCCAGCACCGGACAATTCACCGCCTTCAAATTGGGTAACGGGTCGTAGTCCAAGAAGAACCGGAACCACGGGGACGCCAGCATCCGAAGCTGCGTCTCCAGCGTTGCCGGAGGCAGCGCCGCATCCAGGCCTGAGTCCTTCACCAGCGCCACCAGCTTTTCGGCCAGCGTGCTGGGATCCTTCTCTTTGCGCACCAAGGCGTAGGCGGCCTGATCAAATGCGAGGCTTGGCTCGAGTTGCTCCTCACTCAACCCGCCAGCCCGGCCAATCAGCTCAGACTGATTCAGGAGCGTTTGTTCCCCCGCGGTTGCCGGCGCAGCCAGCAGCACCAGCCACTTCACATCTTTCGAATGTCCGGCCAGATATGGCGCAATGATGGCGCCCTCGCTGTGGCCGATCAGTCCGATTTTCGAGCCATCAATTTCTTTGCGCGATTTCAGGAAGGCCAGCGCCGCTTGCGCGTCCGCGGCCAGATCCATGGTCGTCGCAGTGTCGGGATTGCCGGTGGATTTGCCCACGCCACGCTTGTCGTAGCGCAGCACGGCGATTCCCTTTCGGGTGAGCGCGTCGGAAATCAACAAAAAGGGCCGGTGATTGGCGAGCGACTCGTCGCGATCTTGTGGACCCGAGCCTGCGATAAGCAGCGCCGCCGGAAACGGCCCTTCGCCTTTGGGCAAGGTCACGGTTCCCGCGAGCACAATTCCTGCCGCTCCGCCGCCGAATGTCACTTCCTCTTCGACATACGGAAATGGCCTCGCGGGGGTTTGCGGCCGGCGCAAATCCAGGGTCTGATCCGAGCGCTTGAAATCGAGCGGCAAATTGTCCGCGCTCGTTTGCGACCACTTGCCGGTGATCGAATTCTTGGTGGCGTTCAAAGTGCCTTCGTAAACGCCGGCCACAGACGGAATTTCGAAATGAAAGATCGGATCCTTCAAGGTCACATGGTTGGCGGGCAGCCCGGTCACTCCCTGGTCCAGGCTATCGAGCGCGGCGATTAGCTTTCCTTCCGTGTCGTGCGAAATGTGCAATTGAAATCTCAGCCGCATCCCGTGCGTTTCCACGGCGCCTTGCCACAGGCCTTCCACGGGGAAAATTGCGTCGCCCGGTTTTCGCGCCACGCCGCCTGTTTCGCGGCGGAATTTCAACGGGATTGACGCGCTCCCTTGAGACCAGTTGCCGTCAATGCTCTCGTGGTCCGGGGAAACTTTGCCTTCGAAGCGCGCACCCACCGAAGTGAGCTCCAATTTCAAATTGAAATTCGCAAACGAAACCGAACTCGCTTCGATCGCGAAGACGCCTTGTTCCAGGCTGTCCAGCGTCGCGCGAAGCGAGCCGTTCGTCCCCTTGGAGAGATGCAGCAGCAGGTGAAGCTGAGCCTCGCCTGCCTGCAGCGTGCCCGAATATGTGCCCAGCGGAACGCCCGTCAATTGCGCCGCCCTGCTTGCGCATGGAGGCAGCAAGAACATCAACAACAGCAAAAAATTCGTCAAAAGTCGGCGCAAGATTTTCCCTCGAACGGCCCCAGGAATGGTATCGGGTTGGATGTGAACTCGCGGCAAAAGGCGGCCTTGTTGATCTGATTCCAATTCTGCTTGCCGGGCAAAAAAAGAGCCCCGGGATTCCGGGGCTCTGCAAACCCAAAAATTGCCCAGTTTCGCCCTGCTCCGTTTACTTCTTGGCGTACCAGTCGGCGTTCATCGCCGTGAACTGCTGCCACTTCTCCGGAAGATCTTCCAACGCGAAAATCGCGGTCACCGGGCACACCGGGACGCAAGCGCCGCAATCAATACATTCCACTGGATTGATATACAACATCGTTTCGCTCTGGTGGGTCGGCTCGTCCTTGCGCGGGTGGATGCAGTCCACCGGACACACATCAACACACGCTGTGTCTTTGGTGTTGATGCAAGGTTCGGCAATCACATAAGCCATGCAAACTCTCCTTTGCTTCGGGTAGCGGGCCGGGGTTAGCTTACGAACGCAACCGGCGATAGTCCAAATAAACTAGCGCTGCCGGGTAAAAGCAGCATCAAATCCATTCTACGCGGTACTCCCTGGATTCTCAACCAGGCGGGAAAGGCTAGAATGGAGGTGAGAGGAAACGACATGAAACTCAGATTCGCACTGGCGGGATTGCTGGTGATGGCAAGCTTGGCGTTGGCCGTGGCACAAACGCCCGCCCCGAAGGACCCGGAACTGATCGACACCCAGGGCTACCAGAAGCTTCTTCAGCAATACAAAGGCAAACCCCTGTTGGTCAACTTCTGGGCCACCTGGTGTGAGCCTTGCCGCGACGAATATCCGATGCTGAACGAACTGGCCAGGCAATACGCTCCGCAAGGCTTGAAAGTCGTGGGCGTCAGCTTGGACCAGGACGGCGACCTTATCCTGATGCGGCGATTCCTTGCGCGCTACAAACCCGTCTTCCCCAACTATCGCAAGAAAAAGGGCGATGAGGATGCTTTCACCCAGGCTGTCTTGCCCAGGTGGAACGGCTCACTTCCCACGTCCGTTTTTTACGCGAAAGACGGCCAGCAGGTCGGCCATTTGGTCGGCGCCGGCGACCACGATACCTATGAGGCAGCCATCAAGGCGCTGCTGTCCAAATAAGATTCTTTCGGAAAGGAAAGTTCATGGTTAATTTGAAGGGCAATAAAATCACCTATTTCGGGCACAGCACGTTTGGCCTGACGACACCCAGTGGCCAGTTTGCGATCATCGACCCCTTTGTAATGTCCAATCCACGGTGCCCGGAAAATCTGAAGAAGCTGGCCCGGCTCGACGCCATTTTCATCACGCATGGCCACACGGACCACATCGGCGACCTTCTTCCGTTGGCAAAGCAATTCAAGCCCAAGATTGTCGCCACGTTTGAAACTTATCTTTGGCTCGAATCCAAAAAAACCGGTGCGCAATGTCTTCCCGGCAATAAGGGCGGCTCGCAAAAGGTCGGAGATTTCGAAATCACCATGACTAACGCTTTCCACTCCAACTCCATCGAGGATAACGGCGAGCGTCTCTACGGCGGAGAGGCCGGCGGATACATCGTCAAACTCCCAGGCGGAGTAACGCTTTACCACGCGGGAGACACGGCGGTCTTCGGCGATATGAAACTTCTCGGCGAAATCTACAAACCCGAAATCGCGATGCTGCCGATAGGCGACGTCTTCACCATGGGCCCACGCGAGGCCGCCGTCGCCACTCGTCTCCTCGGCGTGAAGCACGTCATACCCATGCATTACGCCACTTTCCCGATGCTGACCGGCACACCCGAAGCGTTGCGTGCCGAGACAAAGGGGATCGCAGATCTCACAGTTCACGCATTGAATCCAGGGGAATCGCTGGGATAAGGAATTGAGTGATTGAAGGGCGAGGAGCTTCGTGCTCCTGTTTGCTTATTTTCGAAGGAAGTTGCGCACGAAGAACATCAGGTTCGCGGGGCGCTCCGCCAGCCGCCGCATTACATACGGAAACCAGTCGCGGCCATAGGGAATGTAAATGCGCAGGCGATAGCCGTCGCGCACCAGTTGGCGCTGCAGGTCGGTGCGGATCCCGTACAGCATCTGGAATTCAAAATCGTCTTTGGAAATCTGCTTTTCCGCAGCCCAGCGAATCGTCGCCACGATCATTTTGGGATCGTGCGTCGCAATTCCGTGATAAAACCCGCTCGGCAGCAGCATGCGCATCAGGCGGATGTAGTTGCCGTCCACGTCGGCTTTTCGCGGATAAGCCACCTCCACTGGCTCTTTGTAGGCGCCCTTGCACAGGCGTACGCGGCAGCCGACGGAGAGCAGGTCGTTGACATCGCTTTCGCTGCGGTAGAGGTACGACTGGATTACCGTGCCAACGGTGGGCGTTTGCGCGCGCACGCGTTTCACCAGGTCCACGGTGCGCTGCGTATATGCGGAGCCTTCCATATCAATGCGCAGAAAGCTGTCGTATGCCGCGGCCCGCTCCGCGATGGAAAGCACCAGCCCTTCGCAGAATTCGGGGGCGATGTCCAATCCCAATTGCGTCAGTTTGCAGGAAACGTTGGCGTGCAGCCGTTCCTGGGCAATGCGATCGAAAATCTCCAGGTAGGCGTCCCGTGCCTTCTGGGCGTCGTCTGTGGTGCTGACATTTTCCCCCAGGTAGTCAAGGGTCGCGTGCATTCCCGCATCATTGCAAGCGCGCGCCACCTGCAGCGCTTCTTCGAGGGTTTCGCCGGCGACAAAGCGGTGCGACATCCGCCGCGTGGTGGCGTTGGTGGTAACCCAGTGGGCGAAACTTTTGCTTTCGGAAAACTTCAGAAGGATCGAACGCAACATGGACAGTTCGATTATGCCCGGAGTTGCGCCGGGAGGCCAGTCGCGCGCTAGTCTTTGTGCCCTTCCAGGAACTTTTCCGCATCCAGCGCCGCCATGCAGCCGGATCCGGCCGCGGTCACCGCTTGCCTGTAGCGGTGATCCTGAACGTCTCCCGCAACAAATACTCCGGGAATATTCGTGAGGCTTCCGTGGCGCGGAATAATGTAGCCGTTTTCATCCGTTTCCAGCTTGCCGCGAAACGCCATGGAATTCGGGGTGTGGCCGATAGCCACAAAAATCCCGTGCAGCTCGATTTCCCGCTTTTCGCCGTTATTGGCCTGTTTCAGACGCACACCGGTAACCACTTTTTCCGGAGACAGAATTTCGTCCACCACATACGGCGTGACGAACTCCACCTTCTCGTTGGCCCGCGCCCGGTCAATCATGATTTTCGATGCTCGAAACTCTTCCCGACGGTGGATCAAGTACACGCGGCTGGCATAACGCGAAAGGAAGTTCGCCTCTTCCATCGCCGAATCGCCTCCGCCCACAACCGCAAGCGGCTTGCCCCGGAAGAAATAGCCGTCGCACGTTGCGCACGTGGAAAGTCCCCGCCCAATCAGTTCTTTTTCTCCCGGCAAGCCCAGCAGCCGCGCGGACGCGCCCGCAGCCACGATCACCGAACGCGACTCGAAAGTTTCCTTTCCCGCGGTGATTTTGAACGGACGCTTCGTCAGATCCACTTCCGTCACCGCGCCGGCCTTGAATTCCGCGCCGAATCGCTGCGCCTGTTTGCGCATGTTTTCGATGAGTTCCGGCCCCATAATTCCATCGGGAAAGCCGGGATAGTTCTCCACGTGCGTGGTCAGCGAGAGCTGGCCGCCGGGTTCGTGGCCGTCCAACACCAGGGGCTTCAGATTAGCTCGCCCCGTGTATATCGCCGCGGTCAGGCCGGCACATCCGCTGCCGATAATTACCACATTGTGCATTAGAAAAAGCTCCATCACTTAGATTCGTAAAGCCAGGCTGAAGGTACAAGGCCCATAAAGCGCAAGGCGAAGATTGTAGCATTGCCGCCGCTGGAAGTTGGCGCGCCTCAGGATCACCAAAGCCGCTTATCCTAAGTGCAGGGTTCTGTGGTATCTCCGGCTGTGCCCTTTGGTGGCAAAACAACGAACGAACGGCCAATTTGGCGATTTGCCTCCGTCGCGCGGGGCTGGACGTGCCATCGCGTCTCTTTTAGAGTGGAAGCGCGCTCGAAAGTTACGCTGATGAGGAGATTGCATGGACCCGCGTTATCCAGTTGGAAAATTCGCGATGCCGACTAGTATTACTCCCGCCCTACGACAGGCCGCGATTGAAGAAATTGCCTGCGTCCCGGTGAAAGTCCGCTCGGCCGTCGCGGGACTGACAGATTCGCAACTTGAAACTCCCTACCGCGAAGGCGGCTGGACCGTACGGCAGGTGGTGCACCACATGGCCGACAGCCACATGAACGCCTACATCAGGCTGCGGCTCGCGCTGACCGAAACTGAACCCACGATCAAGGCGTACCAGGAGGCCGATTGGGCCAGGCTCGAGGATGCCCAGCACGCACCGGTCGAAATTTCGCTCAAACTTCTGGATCCCCTGCACGACCGCTGGGTTCGTCTGTTGAGAACCGTCACGCCGGAGCAGTACGCGCGGCCGCTCCGCCATTCTGAATCCGGCCTGAAGAATGTGGATTGGTTGCTCTTCCTTTACGCGTGGCACGGGCGTCACCATACCGCGCACATCACCGAGTTGCGCAAACAAAAGGGCTGGAATTAATTCCATCATTGGCGTGGCGAATCCGCCCCGCATTCCGCAGCAACTCCAGAATTTCCCGTTTATATTTGGGATCGTTCGGAAATTTCTTTGCGCGCAGCTGCGTTTGCTTTGCTTTCCGAAATAACAGTAACATACGAAGTAGACTGAAAAAGGAGAGCACATGGCGCGACCCGCAGGAACTTACGCAGTTTTTGAAACTTCAATGGGCAACATCGTTTGCCGGCTGTTTGAAAAAGAAACACCGAAGACCGTTGAAAACTTTATCGGCCTCGCCGAAGGCACCAAGGAATTCAAAGACCCCATCAGCGGAAAGAAGGAAAAGCGGCCCTATTACGACGGCCTGATTTTTCACCGCGTAATCCCGGACTTCATGATTCAGGGCGGATGCCCGCAGGGCGACGGGCGCGGCGGCCCGGGTTACAACTTCGCGGACGAATTCCATCCCAGCCTGCGCCACTCGAAGGGCGGAAAACTCTCCATGGCCAATGCCGGGCCGAACACCAACGGGAGCCAGTTCTTCATCACCGTGGCGCCCACACCGCACCTCGATAATCGCCACTCCATCTTCGGCGAAATCGTCGAGGGCCAGGACGTCGCCGACAAAATCTCCAAAACCTCGCGCGACGGCATGGACCGCCCGCGCGTCCCCGTCACCATGAAGGTTCGCATCGAACGCGTTTCCTGAACCTCGAGGTTGCATGCTCTCGCCCGCCCGCCTCACACAATTACTCACGGAATTCGTTTTCCTGCTGTTGGGCGTGCTGCTGTTGTGGTTCGCCGCTAACGGCCGGATCGATTTTTCGCGATTCGATCGCCACGGGACAAGCTGGCTGGTCCTCAGCGTGGCGCTGATTGCGTGGGGGCTGCTGGCACTGGCGAAGCCCGGCCAGTTCTGGGCCAAGTGGCAGAAATGGAATCGCGGCGGCTCGCTCGTTCTGCTGGGCATGGTGATGCTTTCCATCTCCCGCGTGCCGTTTGATTGGGTTGTAAAACTCCTCGCGGCTGCCGGGGTGATCCTTCTCGCGCGAGGCATCCTCGGCTCTCTCCTCATTTTGCGGCAACGCTAGGTTCCCATCAGCTATAATGCCGGGCAATCAACGCTTCGCTCCGCCCGGGGGAAGACCTGCCTGCGAGCGTTCATTACCGCTCGCATCTTCGAAGAGGAGAACAATCGTGCTCAAAGAATTCAAAGAATTCGCGATGCGGGGGAATGTGCTGGACCTGGCCGTCGGTGTGATCATCGGCGTGGCGTTCGGAAAAGTGGTTTCTTCTCTTGTGGACGACGTCCTGATGCCGCCGCTAGGCAAGGTGATCGGCAAGGTGGATTTTTCCAGCCTCTACATCAACCTGAGCAGTACGCATTACGAGACGCTGGCGGAAGCAAAGGCTCACGGCGCGGCGCTAAGTTACGGCAATTTCATCAACACCATCATTAACTTTCTGATCGTGGCGTTTTCAATTTTTCTGTTGCTCCGCGTGGCCAACCGCTGGATGCCCAAACCCGCAGCGCCGGTCACCACCAAAGACTGCCCGCAATGCGCGATGGCGATTCCGATAGCCGCGAAGAAGTGCGGCCACTGCACCAGCGCGGTCTAGCCCAAGCTTCCAGTTGAAGGTATGCGCAAGCCGTCCGGAGCGCAGAAAAATGTCGGCGCGCCGACATTTAAAGTAAAGCTTGAAGCTTATTCTGTTTGGTAAACAGAATATCGGGCGGAAATTTTAAACTAAAGAAAAGAAAAGCCGTTAGGCGTCCGGCGATTGAAAGATTGTGGGAAGAGGGTTCGTTCGAACGTCTCGTTGTGAGAAAACGCCCTAATTCGACGGGGGCTTTTTCTTTACGTTGGCTTCCAGGTGCGCCTTTAGCCGAGCAATCACTGCTTCTTCCTGGCCATCGTCTACTTCTTTCATCACTTCTTCCAGAGCAAAATGGACCACGTCGTGGTGATGCAGTTCCAGCGGCGCAGCAGATTCGCTGAACTTTAGCCACAGGCGATGCAGCAGGTTCACTTCGTTGGCGGTCAGGTTCGGCGCATGCGGCCCAAGGACCTTGTAGACCTTGTCCCCATTCGCCATGTGGATTTCCAGGTTGAATTGGGGCTTCGGATCGCCCAGTTTTTCCCAAGCGTCGCCGAGGTGCCGCGCCTGCTCTTCCGTCAACTCCTTCGGAGAGTGGCCCAAAACGATGGTGCTGGACTGCAACGAAGTGGCCGCGCGCAATATCGCATCCCAAAGATCGTTGGAAGCAACCACCGCGAGGCGGATGGTTTTCCCGCGTTTTTCCGCCATCGACAGCGCCTGCGAAAACAGGTGCTGCTCGATGCTTCCGAAGAGTTGATAGGCTTCCAGTTCATTCTCGCCCGAGGCAGCGCGCCGCAGCAGGCGGACGTGAAGCACCACAACGTCTCGCCGCCCCGGCTTGATGCGGTCCAAAACGTTCGCAAGATGATAAAGATTGTAGTGATTGCTGACGGGGACCAGGATGTTACCGGGTTTCGCGCCCACGGCTTCGGGCGTCAGGTCACTCTCCAGCTCCAGATTGAACTGGTCCATCTCCACGTGAGCCGCTCCGCCGCGGCGTGCTCTGTGCTCCGAGATACTGAACACGATATAGAGGAGGACAGAGAAGGCGCCGCCCGCCATGGTGGCGACGGGCTTGGTAAACAAATTGGTGACGGCGATGAGAAACAACGTGAGGGTAATCAGAATCAGACCGACCGGGACCTGAACGCCGCGGACATAAAAGTTAAAGGGCACCTGGAATTCGCGCTGGCCGGGTTTGGTGTACCGGAGAACCAGTACAGCCAGCCCATTCATCGCAAAACTCCAGATCACCCCGAACGCGTACAGGTTGGCCAGAAAGGTGACGTCGCCGCGGCTGATGATGATGGTGATCACCTGCAGGGCAACGACAATGTTGATGATGCGATAGCTGGTACCGTATTTCCTGTGCGGCTGGCGGAACCATGAACTCAATACTCCATCTTCGGAGACCCGGTTCAGCACTCCGTTCGAACCCACGATCGCCGTGTTCACCGCCCCGGCGAGAATCAGCGTGCCCACTACAACCACAAATCCATGGAAGATGAGGCGCACCCAAAACGGCCCCGCCAGGCTCATTGCCAGCCCGCCGATCAGGTTCTCCAGGTAACCTTGCCGGACCGAATCAGGGATGATCATCACCGCAAAAAACGAAACCAGCGAAGTGAACACCAGGCTATAGATGAAAATCACCAGCCCGGCCTTTTTCAGGTTCGGAAGTTTCGGATGTTCAATTTCGCGGTACACCTGCGCCAGCGATTCCTCGCCGCTCATCGCCAGCACCGAATGTCCCAGTGCGATGAAGATGGCAACGATGCCAAACATGTGCGGCAGGCTGCTGTGTGCCAGCCATCCCAACGCGCTTTCGCTCAACCTGAGGTTGTGTGGGGTCGGGAAGGGCGGCAGGTGCGAAGGGTGTATCAGCAACGTGTAGATACACCAGGTGATCAGGATCACCACCATGACCGTCACCAGCTTCATGATGTGGAGCGCTTTTTCGCTCGATTCCGGGATCCCCTTGGTGTTCTCCCACCAGAAATACAACGTGACTACAATCGCAAAGCTGGCGCTGACAAAATCAACGGACCCGAGGGATAGCGGCCCACTCAAATGAAAATATTGCAGGAGTTGGCTGATTAATCCGGCCAGATACTGCCCCGCCGCCACGCCGCTGATCGGGCCGGTCAGGATGTAATCGAACATCAGCGCCGAAACGCTGAATTTCGCCAGCGTGCCGCCCAGCGATTGCTTCACCGCCCGGTACACGCCGCCCCGGACGAACATGCTGCAGCTTTCCACGTAGACGGCGCGGACCGCGTAGGAAAACAACATGATGGCGAGGATGAACCACGGCGCGGCTTTGCCGATGTAGCCCTCGGCCTCGCCTCCGGCGTAGTACGCCGACGAAGCAAGGTCATTGAGTACGATGGCGGCCGCGCGCCAGAAGGATATGAAGCTCAACAGCGCCGTGGTCGCTACTAAGACGCGCGGAATACCGCTGCTCTGGCTGCCCTTGGCAG
>Ga0137412_10000943_pt1 | contig 21756 bp, 12 predicted proteins | sample CZODoug2_1_16fun_FD_122160 | JGI IMG/M metagenome (GOLD analysis project Ga0137412, IMG submission 122160) | Vadose zone soil fungal communities from Angelo Coast Range Reserve, California, USA - CZODoug2_1_16fungal (Hybrid Assembly) | ecosystem: Environmental > Terrestrial > Soil > Vadose zone... | reverse complement strand
GCGCGCCGGTCCGTTAAACGCAAAAAGCACGGCGATCACCACCGCGGCATGCATTGCCAGGCCCCCTAGAAGCGGGATCGGGGTTAGATGCACTTTGCGAGGTCCGGGCAGATCGACCATTCCCACGCGCAAAGCGAGCGCACGTACGGGAACCACCAGCGCCAGGGATGCAAACAGTGCAATGAAAAAAGCGAGCAGGCCTGCGGCCATGCAACCTCGTTTGTCAGGTGAGCCGAATCCAGCCTGGCTGATACGGCCGGTGTCTTACCTGATTCTCGCCGGGTTGGGGACCCGGCTCCCAAGTCAAGTCGACAAATGGCTGCCCCACGCAGCCTAAACACAATACTGCGATTTTAGTTTCCCTTCAATCGCCAACACGAGAAGAAGTGATTGGTGGGCAGGGCGGCAAGGGAAGATGTGCTTGAGAGAAGGGAACAGTCTTCAGATCGAGAGTCTGTCTGCGGTCGTTGGGGTGGCTTGATTCTTGATTTCTTAATTGCTCGTTAGCTGGCCGATGATTTCCACGAATTTTTCCAATTCCTTTGCTCTGTCATAATCGGGAGCAGCAGCCCTCGCCGCCTCGCCCATGGCTTTCACCTTGGCTGGATCGGAGGCCACCGTGCGCACCGCGTTCGCAACCTCCGCTGGACTGTCCGGATCCGCTGCAATCGCGAAGCCGCGCCGAACCCCTAGCGACACCACGTCTGTCTCTCCCGGCGCCACAGCTACGATGGGTTTTCCCGCGGCCAGAATCCCGTACATCTTGCTGGGCACCACCACGCCTTCCAGTCCGCGCTTTACCGTGATGACATGAGCATCGGCGGCCGCGAGCACTGATGATATTTTGCTCGCTGGGAAAAAATCCAAAAATCGGATATTGCCGGAACCCGCGGCGGCCGCTTCGATTTGCGAGCGCTGCGCGCCATCACCGACGAACACCAGCCCTACACCTTCCTTCGCAAGGCTGCGTGCTGCAGCCACCAGCGTGTTCCATGCCCCGTAGAAGCCAAGATTTCCCGCGTGCACCAGAACAAACGAAAACCTCCCTCGGATCGTGCGGATAACCTCGGGATCGGCGGCGGGAAGAAGCGCATTTTGCGGAAGCATTTCGGTTCCATCGCGGACGATCGTCACCCGGGCCGGGTCTACGCCTTTTCCTACTATTCGCGCGCGCATGTCCTCCCCAAGAACAATCACGCGCTCAGCTCGCCGCAGCGCCCAGCGATGGAGTTTTTCCCAGATTCTCGCGAGCCAGCCAGGCTCGACGATCGCGCCGCCCACCGCCATATCCGGATACATGTCTCGAATGTTGTAGACGTACGGCCTGCCTTTCAGCTGTGCCACTATCGCGCCAACGATCCCCTGAAACGGCGGATCGGTCATCGCCATCACTGCGTCGCACTGCACAAACAGCGCGCGCGGAATCACCAGTGCAACATAGCTGAAATAATTCGCCAATCGTTTTTTCATATCCAGGCGCGGAAAATCCGTCGATCCCACGCGAACAATGCGCACCCGTCCGGAAATTTCGGTTTGGTAGAGCCGCCAGGAGCGGCGTTCGGCAGGGTCGTACGACGGCCGCCCGCAGAGCACCGTCACTTCATGATAGATGGAGAGAGCCTCCGCGACGCTGTGCGCCATCTTCGCGGTCGCGGAAGTATCCGGTGGGTAATAAAGATTAAGAAGAAAAATGCGCACGGAAGGATTGTACCGAGTTCCGTCACTGCGCGCAGAATGGCCGCCTGACGATCTTAGGCAGGCTTCTTGAAGACTGGCGCGGCCGCCCGCGCCAACTCATGGGCGGTCGGTTTCTTCTTCGGTGGCTTCTTGGTTTCTCGTTTACCTCTGTCTTTGTTTCCCATGGCCGATAGCTTGCCACAATTCGCAATCTCTGGCTAGTGGCCTTGAATTTCAAGTCGGTGGATCAAGGGCTAAGGACGAGTGATGAGGAAATCGCCAAGGACCAGCGCATCCATCTGCGTGCGCAGGAAACAATCGATCGCTTCTTCCGGCCGGCAGACGATGGGCTCGTTGTCGTTGAAGGAGGTGTTGAGCACCACCGGCACGCCGATGAGGTCGCGGAAAGCGGAAATGAGCGCATGGTACCGGGGATTGGCTTCGCGCGTGACCGTCTGTAGCCGGCCCGTGCCGTCGACGTGCGTCGGCGCCGGAATCTTGTCGCGCTTTTCGGGACGTACGGAGTAGGCCAGCGTCATGAAAGGCGAAGGGTGGGACTTCTCAAAATACTCCGCGGTGTTTTCCGCGAGAACGGACGGAGCAAACGGGCGAAAAATTTCCCGGTGCTTGATCCGCCGGTTGAGAATCTCCTTCATTTCCGGACGTCGCGGATCGGCGACGATGCTTCGATTACCCAGCGCGCGCGGGCCCCATTCGGCGCGGCCCTGAAACCAGCCCAGAATTTTTCCGTCCGCAATGATCGCCGCAGCGCGCCGCGGCAGTTCTTCTTCGCTCAATTCCGTAATGGAATAGCCGCTCTTCGTCAGGCCATTTGAATCTATCGCGCGGCGAATCTCATCCCGCGAATATCCAGGGCCCCAATACGCGTGTTCCATCGCGAACGATCGCGGCTTGCCTAATTTCTGATGCCAGATATAGTACGCGGCGCCCACTGCGAGGCCCGCGTCTCCCGCCGCCGGATGAACGTAGACCTGTTCGAACGGTGTCGCATCAAAGATTTTCCCGTTGGCCACGCAATTGAATGCCACGCCACCTGCCAGGCACACGGCCCTCAGCCCGGTTCGCTCGCCGAGTTTTTTCAACATGCCCAGATAAACCTCTTCAAGCCTTGCCTGCAGCGAACATGCCAGATTGCGGTGGCGATCTTCCAACTCTTCCTCGGGAGCGCGCGCCGGTCCTAGATGCTTGGCGATCTCCTCCGAAAAAACTTTCCCCTGCGTCGGTGTTTTATCTGCTTCAGCCCAGGTCATTTCCGGGCCCGTCCTGTGATGCGTGAAGTACTCGAGCCCAAGACGAAATCCGTTGCCGTTGGAACCACTTTCAAAACGCACGATGTCCCGGAAGACACCCATTTTTTCCGGTTGGCCGTAGGCCGCAAGTCCCATGACCTTGTACTCGTCCCCAAATTTCAGAAATCCCAGATACTGTGTCACCGCGGTGTAAAACAAACCGAGCGAATGCGGAAAGGCCACCGCGCCGTCGATCCTCATTTGATTGCCAGCTCCGGCGCCCCACATTGTGCTCGCAAAATCGCCAAGCCCGTCGGCGGAAAGCAAGGCGGCTCGTTCGAACGGCGAAACGAAAAAGCTGCTCGCCAGATGCGCCTGGTGATGCTCGACGCGATGAAACTTTGCCTCAATTTGTTTTGGATCGGCTTCAAACGCCGCCGCCAGCGCTTCAGGTATCCCGGTGAATTTTGCCAGCACCTTGACGCGGTCTCGCGCAAATGACGGCATCCGCATCGCGTAGAATAATTTCGTGCCCAGCCTTGCGTACGGATTTCGCGGCACCCCAACGTGATCGATATCCTGGAGTCTGAGGCCCGCTTCCTTCAGGCAGTAGCGGATCGCCTGAGCGGGAAATCCCGCCGCATACTTCACGCGGTTAAATCTTTCCTCCTCGACCGCAGCGATCAGCCGCCCATCGCAGACAATCGCCGCCGAAGCGTTCCCGTGGTACGCATTGATCCCAAGAATATTCATTCGCGTGTTTTTCAGTGTATCTCAGTAGGAAGTTTATGCGGCGAGGTGTCGGCGGCACCACTCGTTCAACACATATAACGACCACGGGCGCGACCACGTCGTTTTCCCGGCAAGAAAATCCGTCCAAACCGTTCGCATCCCGCCCGAACGCAGATAAGCCGCAAGCGCCGGAGCGGGGTCGCCGAAGCTCGCTTCCATCCGCGCGCGCAATGGTCCGTGCAGCCACTCTTCCCACGGCAGAGTGAACGTGCGTTTCTTCTGCCCCAAAATCTCCGGCGGCAGCAAATCGCCCAGCGCCTCCGCCAGCAGCGCTTTCTGCGTACCTGGCCGCCAGCGCGCCGCATCCGGCAGTGAACCCACGAACTCTACTAAGGGAGTGTCCAGAAGTGGTACGCGTACTTCTAGCGACTGCGCCATGCTCACTGCATCTGTGTCGCGCAGTAGTGTGCTTGCCATGTACGTACGCATCTCCAGCCAGGAAACTTCGGCCACTGGCTCCAGCTTGCGCGCTTCGTCAGCCGTTCGCTCCAGCCAGCCCAGCCACGTTGGATCGAGTGTGACTCCGTCCGCGCTCACCGTGCTCGGCCGAAACCGCGCTTCGATGACTCGTTCGAGCTGCCCCGGCGGGAAGAGCGTCCGCGCAAAGAAATAAGCATGCGGCAAAGCATCCGGATAGGCCCACGCTGCCGCAGCCTTGCGCCCCGCGTCCGGCGAACCGGGCCGCGCCGCGAGACCCGCGACGAGCGGTACCGTCATCCGTCTCACCACCGCCGGCATAAACCATGCGCACCGGATCAGCCTCGAAAGTCTCGGCGTGTCTGCAAAAGTTTGATATCCTGCGAAAAGTTCATCCCCGCCCAACCCCGATAATGCCACTTTCAATCCAACTTGCCTCGCGGCCCATGAAACAAAGTAAGTGTTGATCCCATCCATCGTCGGTTGATCCAGGGCGGCCAGCGCCTCATCCAGCCGCGCAACCATCGACTCTCCGCTCAACGGCACTTCCTTATGCTTTGTCTTGAACCGGTTCGCCGCCAGCCTCGCGAGCTCCCCTTCATCGAACGCCGTTCCCGGAAACGTCAACGTGAAACTTTCAATTCCGCTCCGTGCCTGTGCGGCAAGCGCCGCGATCGCCCCGGAGTCCAATCCGCTCGATAGAAACAATCCCACGGGCACATCAGCGATGAGATGCGCTCGCACCGCGTCTTCCAGAAGCGGCCGTAATTGTTTCGCCGCTGTGGCCAGATCGCGCGGTTTTCGAGGTTCGCGCGCCGCGGGCGAAACCGCGAGGTCCCACCACGGCCGCGCTCGCGGCACGCGCCGCCGCTCGGGAACGTGCAGCAGCATGCGATGTCCAGGCGGAAGTGAAAACACTCCCTCCAGAAGTGTCACCGGTTCCGAAACGCTTCCAAATAACAGATACGAAGTGACGGCATCCTGTGACAACCTCTTGGGCACCACTCCACTGGCAAGCAGCGCTCGTATCTCCGAGGCGAATGCAAATCCCTCTGGCGTTTGCGTGTAATACAACGGTTTAATGCCCTGCGGGTCCCGTGCCAGCAACAGGATCGGCGCCGTGGCGTAACGCTCGCGAAGATCCAGCAGTGCGAACGCGAACATACCCCGCAGTTCGGTCAAGCAGTCTTCGCCCCACTCTTCCCACGCATGAACCAGAATTTCCGTGTCCGATTGGGTGCTGAAGCGGTGGCCGCAAAGCGTCAGGCGCTCGCGCAAGTCGCGATAGTTGTAAAGCTCGCCATTGCATATGACCGCGACGTCCTTGCTTTCGTTCCAGGCGGGCTGGTGGCCGCCGGCCAGATCGATGATGCTTAGCCGGCGCATCCCCAGGGCAAGTCCCGGCGCTCGCGCGTCGCCGGCAAGGAATCCCTCTTCATCCGGACCGCGATGGCGCATCGCCGCGGTCATCGCTCGCACGCGAGCTTCGGCATCCCCGCTGCGCGAAGCAAACGCGACGCCGCAGATCCCGCACACGCTACTGTTTAATCTCCGGCGGGGAGAAGAAGGCGGCACCGGCTCGGACGGCATGCTCTCGCAGATGAAAACGTGGAATTCTCAAACGGCTGTCCGCGTACCAGGCCAGTACCGCCCTTAAAAGCAGGAAGAACAGCGTCGCCACGCCGCTGACCACCAGATAGAAAAAAGATTCTCGCTCGAGGAGTAAACTCCAGTCGACCGCTTCGTCCCACCCCGGACTGATGCGGTCCAGCAACCTCCGCAGATGTAGCCCTTCGAGTGGCAGCCGCGCCAGCCGTATATGCGCGAATTGGTCGTAGTTGTACTCCTGCGGATAGTTCGGGATAGCTCCAGTAACCTGCGCAAAGATGGCTGGATTCTGCAATTCCTTGCGCGTCATGAAATTACCCTTCGCATCCTTCATGATGATCCGGTACGTGGGATCGACGATTATCCATCGTTGGTTGATCAATACCTCGGCAACTACATGCTTCGTCTGTCGATCGGGGGATAACAGCAGCAGGCGGCGCACTCGCAGATCCGAACTTCGCGCCAGATTCAAGAAAGCATTCGTCGCTGTTCCGCAGACGTTTAGCAATTGCCGGTAGGTTAGCGTTATCTCCGGATCGCGCTTTGCCAGCGCCTCTGGATTCGTCGCCTCGGCTCGCGACGGCTCGGCGCGCATCCAATCCAGGATGGCCTGGACTTTTCGTGCTTCGGGCACACTATTGGGCACGATCGCGTCTGAGAATCCGTCGAGATACCTGCGCACGGAATATTCCCGGACACAAGAATAAAGCATCGCCACGAACGCAATGGACAGCAGCAAATTGCTGCCCCACCAGATGCTCCGAAAAACTCGATGTCGGCGCGTTGGCAATGGACTACTCCACTAGCCTAGATTCTGCCCTGACCCATGCTTTGAGGCAAGCGCGGTATACAGCGTTTCCATCCCGAGTACCGGTTCGTCCCAGTTCAGCCGCGCCGTGACGCTTGCACATCCCCTCGCGAGACGCGACGCTAGTTCAGGTTCACCTAGCATCCGCTCAAGCGCTTTGGCAATCGACGTCTTGTCGTGGCCCACCACCAGTCCAGCTTCATCAGCAAGCAGGGGCGCTATCCCGCATTGTTCCGTGACGATCACCGGTGTCCCCGCGGCTACTGCTTCTGCCGCCGTATTCCCGAAGTTTTCATTCTGCGACGGCAGCACGAAAACATCCGCATCGCGGTAAGCCGCCCACTTGGTCTCGCCAAATATCGGCCCGGCGAATTGTACTCTTGTTCGAACGCCCAATCGCTCCGCCATTTGCTCCAATTCCGATTTTTGTCCGCCCTCGTCCGGTCCCGCGAAAACCAGTATCATTGGTATTCCGCTCGAGGCCCTGGAAAGTTCCGCGAATGCTTGCAAGAGTAAATCCGGACTCTTTTTGGTGGACAGACGCCCTAAGAACAACACCAATTTTTCTTCCGGCGAAATCCCTCGCTCCTTCCGGAACGTGCCTCGTTCCGGCCAGGTAGAAGGAACCTCCACCCCGTTCCTTCGAAGTACCACTCTTGCCCGGGAGACCCCACCACTGGCCAACTCCTCGATTTCCTGCTCCGAAGTCGCGATCACCGTGCTTGCTCCCGCAAACAATCGCTTCCCCCAGATCGCGTGGTACATCCGTTTTAACCACACATTTCGCACAATGGGCACGAACATTCCGATGGGCTCAAGCACATAGGGTAGCCCGCGTTTGCGGCTCTCTGCGGCTACCGCTGGGCCCAGCAAGTCGTAGAGCCCGAAAATATGCACGACATCGAAGTTCTGCAACCGCGCCCGGCAATAACGATTGACCGCCGGATTCCAGCTCACTGTTCGATAGCGCAACCAAGTCGGCACATAAATGGCCTGTACGCCATTTTCCTGCCGCCGCCACCCGAACGGCGATCGCTCTGCCGTAGTTTCCTTTTCCTGTCCCTGCATCCTTTTTTCCAGCCCCCAGTCGGCCGTCAGCACTGTCACCTGGTGGCCTCGCCGCGCCAGTCCTTCGGAAAGCGCGCGCACCTTCACGGGCGGGCCGCCAAATTCTAGAAAGGGAGCGTACGTTTCCGTGACGTTCAGGATTCGCATTGTTCGCGCAGGATTTTTTTCAGTGATTTCGCGAAGACATTAAAGCGGAATTCGTTCTCCGCGCGCCGCTTCCCGCGCGCGCCCATTTCTTTCGCATGCGCCGGGTCGGCCAGCAATGCTTCAATCGACGTAGCCAGCTGAATTGGATCACCGTGTGGCACCAGGTATCCGGTCACTCCGTCTTCGATGATTTCCGGCGCCCCGCCATGCGCTCCGCCGATCACTGGTTTGCCGCAAGCCATGGCTTCCAGATACACCAATCCAAATCCCTCTCCACTGCTGGGCAACGCAAAAATTTCGCAAGCCGCGTAGCACGCGGCAAGTTCCGAATAGCTCAATCCCGGCAGGAAATGCACGTGGCGGTTAACGCCGTTTTTCTCCGCCAGGTCTTCCAGCCACGCCCGGTCATCGCCGGTTCCCACCAAAACCAGTTGCACTTCCGGCCAGCGCGTCAGCAGCCTTGGCAGTGCTGTAATCAACGTGTCCATGCCCTTGTATCTTTCCGTAGCCAGCCAGCGGCCCACCGTCAGGATCACCCGCCCGGCAGGAAACTCGCGCGGCGGAGCGCCTTGTGAACTCGCCGCGATCAGAGCCTCGAATTGTGGATCGAGCGCCCACGGCAGCACCCGAATCCGTCCGCGCGCGACTCCTTGCTCTGACGCAACGTGCTCCGCGGTATCTTTGCTCGGCGCCAGAACCAGGTTGGAGTTTCGCAACGCCCGTCGGCGCAATCCACCCAGCGGCTCCCAGACATCAATCCCATGCGTGCAGATAATGCTCCTCATCCGCGGCGCCACAATCCGCATCGCCTGCACCACCGGCCCCAGATTGGGATGCGCGGCCAGCACCACTTTCGCTTTGCGCCGCGCTGCTCGCAGTGCCGTCACCGTGAATCGCCCCTTCGCTCGGTCGCATCCCGTGAACACAAACTCACGACCTCCCAGCGTCATCCGGTGCAGTTCCGGCGAATCGTTCAAGCTGAGCAGGCGGCAGTCCATCCCGCGGCTTGCTGCGAATTCCGTCAGCACCGCCGCCAAATGGCGTCCCGCTCGCTGTACACCGCCTGGCGCGTCCAATTCTGGGAAGAGTCCAATCAGCACGGGCAAAGTCTGCCAAGGGCCGCGTCCAATGGCAAGTGCGGAAGCAATGTAGTGCTAAAAACGCCGCATTCGAACGGTGGGGTTCAGGAGAAAATGGCCTAACTGCGGACCGGCGCGTTTTTCAAAGACCGCGCGGCGCTTAGGGTTTGCGATCGGGGGAAACAGGTGCAGAGCTGGGGCGGTTTCTTTCCGCCTGAAAATCCTCTCGCTTCAGCGGCATGTCCCCATCAACGTAAGCGGTGAATTCCATGCCCTGCGTGAAAACGACTTCCTTCCCGGAAGACAGTGGATTAATCGCTCCCGTCGAATTATTTGAACCAGTAGTCTCTTGGAAGGACCGGACCGTCGCCTTTTCGTCGTCCTTCAGCCGCACGAAGTTCACGCTGAAAGCCAGCTTTCCGCCGTGGCCCATGCGTTTTTTCGGTTCTGCCTCGGAGACCAAACCAATCGCCGCTGAACCCGCGGGAATCACCGAAATGCCATCTACCATCACCTCTTCCACGACCGTTAAATCCACGATGTCGCCAACGTGCGCCGTCGCGGAAGAAATCGTCTTGCCCAGTTTCAAGTGAATCGCTGTGCCATTGCGCAATGTGATTTCCGAAGGCGAGGACGGCGCAACCGGCGTAACTTCCGCGTGTTTTGCCGGCGCGTCATACATAATTCGCTCCCTGGCAGGCTGTATCGTCTTTGGTTCCGGCGGTTTGGCCCCCGGCTTGTCCTTCACCAAGAGCAGGCTCTCCACTGGAACGTAACCGATGTCGCCCTTGGCTGTGCGCACTCCGAAATAGCGGTCGTACCGCCCGGTAATCTGTACCTGCTCGCCACACTGCAGTGTCGTGCGCACATCCAGCGTCGTCATCGAACTGTAAAGGTAGACGTATCCGTCTCCTCGCGGGCATTCCACCTGCCCCACGCTTTGCGCTCGGGCGATCCCTGGCAATATCAGGCAAAAAAGTACGGCGAGGTATTTGGCGCTCGATCTCATGCTGCACCTGTTGGTCGGAAAGGTAGAAACATCACGCTACCATCTCAGCGCAAATAGGCTCCTGCTGACAAGGAATCGCGCCGCCGCACTTGCATAAAGAGGTACGGTGCGCTTGGGGACCATCAAGGCGAACAGCCAATCGTCTATGCCGACGCTACCGTTGGATCGACGCGCATAGCTAACCATCTGCTAAAGCCGCTGATTCTTCTCACGAACTGGAACGAAGCAGCTCGAAACCGCTCAGCAGTGGCGGGCGAATCGCCCCCTGCAATTCACTCGGCGCGAAGAGCCTGTATGACGTCGATGCGCGCGGCGCGCGCGGCCGGCAGCCACGACGCGACCACGGCTGCGGCCAGCAGCACGAACGCAGAGAGGACCACGGGCAACACCCCCGGCATCTTCATGTCCGGGAAATAGCTGCCTGCCAAACGCGCCAGCACAAATCCGAAAGCCGCGCCCGCGAGGACGCCTGCAGCAGCCATCACAGCGCCTTCGGCAATAACACCTTTCAGGAGACTTCGCGGCTGCGATCCAAGCGCCAGCCGGATTCCGAATTCGCGGGTCCGCGCGCTGACGGAAAACGCCAGCACGCCTGCGACGCCAACCAACGCAATTGCCAACGCTACGGCTGCAAACACGCCGAACACCAGTGAGTTCAAACGGTCCGGGGTGAGTACCTCGGCTCGGACATCTTCGAGAGTGGCAGCGTGTTCAACGGGCTGATCAACCGACATGTCGCGAATAATGCGCGTGACCGGGGTGACCAGCGAATAAGGATTTGCGGAGGTGTGGATGAAAAGGCGGCCGCCAAAGATGGGACCTTCTTCAAAGGGACTGTAGAACGTGACGATTGGCTCAGGAACGACGTGTTGGTCGTCTATGTCGGCCGTGACGCCGATGATGCGGTGCGGCGCGGCGTTGATCCCGGGAGCGAATTGCAGCACCGGATCCGTCCAATAGACGTGTCGGCCGACGGCATCTTGATTGGGGAACATGCGCTTTGCGAGCGTCTCGCTGACGATAGCGACGGGCTCTTTGCCTTTTTGGCCGTCGAGTTCGTCGAAATCGCGGCCGCTAAGGATAGGTACTCCGAGCGCTGCAAAGAATCCGGGAGAGACGACGCGCAACTGCGCGCGAGGATCCTCGCCGGGCTTGTGAACATGACCATCGGCGGAGAATTGTAGACCGAAACCACTGGCACCGACATCGCGCCACGGGACCGACAGACCGAAAGCTGTCTTGTTCACGCCGGGTAGCGCATCAATGCGGCGAATCGACTCCTTGTAGAATTCGATCACTTGCTCAGGCGTCTTTCCATGGGACATAGGGGGAACGCTGATGGTGAGGACGTGACGCATGTCGAGACCTGTCTGCGCCGTTTGCAAGGCGATTAGCGTAGTGATCACTGTACTTGCCCCAGCCAGAAGCACGAAGGATGCGGCGATTTGCGTCACTGCGAAGATGCGCTGGCGGCGGCTCGTGCTGCCCGTGATCCGTGCAGTGCCGCTCGATAGGCTATGGCCATTGGAGGTGTCCGCCGACGGCAGCCGCGGAACAAAAGCTAAAATCACCGCGGCGACGACGGCCAGCGCCGCCCCTACCCAGAGCAGGCTGGAATCGACCGTCAAATCCAGCGCGCGGACCGAGAAGCGCGACGCGTAACGGGCCAGGATGGCCACCAACGGCTGCGCGCTCCATACACCAACCGCGGCCCCCGCGCCACAGAGCAGAAGGCTTTCGGCCAGCAGCATGCGTCGCAGCGCACCGGTGCTTGCGCCGAGCGCCGCACGGGTCGCCAGTTCGCCTTCGCGGCGAACCGTCCGGGTGAGAATCAGGTTGGCGACGTTGGAACACGCGATGACGAATACCAGCGCTGACGCTGCCAGCAGCACCAGCAGCACGGTTCGGGCGCCCGAAGTGATCTGTTCGCGAAGCGGCTTGGCCCCGATCTGGTAATTCGCATTGGCCGGGTATGCTTCGGGATGTTCTTTGATCATAGCTCCGTAAGCCGAGCGCAACTCCGCGCGCGCTTGTTCGACGGTAGCACCGGGGGCGAGACGCCCGAAAAGCTCCGTCATGCGATGCACGCGGCCCGTCACCATCGTTGCCGACAGGTGGTGTGGGCTGGTCACAATGTTGGCAATGAGTTCGGTGTCTTGAGGATAGGGGATAGAGGGTTCGAGGACGCCGATAACGGTGCCTGAACGGTCCCCCATGAGTCCGCTGTCCAGCCGGACGGTTTTGCCGAGGACGGAAGGATCTTTCCCGAGGTTGGTCGCCCAGAAACGATACGTGAGAACCACGACCCCCGCGGCTTTCGGACCATCATCTTGAGGTCCGATGAGACGACCGAGGACCGGATGGAGGCCCATGACTTCGAAGAAGTTGCCGCCGACCACGCCGGCTTGCACTACGCGAGGCTCACCCAAGCCGATCACCGTGAATTCCGTGGTTGAGAAATCGCCGAACGCGCTCAGGGTTTTAACGCTGGCGCGCAAATCCAGGATTTCTGGCACGGAGAACGCTGTGTCGTCGTCTCCCGTGCCTGGGGCGCTCTGGCGGATGTAGATCAGCCGGTCCTCGTCGCGGTTGACGAGAGGCTTCAGCAGCACACCGCGCACTAGCGTGAAGATGGCGGCGTTGGCGCCGATTCCCAACGCCAGGGTCAGGATCACGGTGATCGCGAGCCCCTGCGTCCGCATGAGCGAATAGAACGCAACTCTCAGATCTCTAAGGAATGACATGATTTTGCTCTTCCTTCCCGGAAGTCAGCCTCCCAAGCGATAAAAGCTGCCACCACCTTTACATCTACATCCGTCTTGCCCGCATTTTAGAGAAGTGATGTCGAAGATAGAAGTGCAATCCGCAATCCACCGTGCCGATCAAATCTAACCTCTTTCCTTTGACTGTGTTACTCCCAACACGCCAGGCCGTCTTATACCACGCGTTGCGCGATTTTGGGATGCTTTGTCCAGATTCGGACAGCCTCCGTCGCGAGTTTAGCCTTCCACTCCCCCCAGCACCGCGATTTACTCTGCCTGGATTGGCCTGCTTCTTGATGCTAGACTCCTCCGCGTTATTCTCCGGAAACCATTCATGTGGCGACTGCCCGCTCCCTTGCCGCACGCCATCCCTTTCTTAAGTCTCTGCGTTGCTATTTCTTTGCCGCTCTTCGACTCTCCGCCCTGCTTGTTCTCCTCTCCTCAGTCGGACCCTCCCCGGCAGAATCTTCATTCGGTGCTTTCCAAATCCGTTCTTGCCCCGCCTCTGCGCAGTCCCGAGGCCACTCTTCATTTCAGTCCCAACGGAAAGTATCTTTTATTGCAGGACGCCTCCGGAATTGCTGTCCTCTCAACCACTCCGTTGGCCATCGTTTTTTATTTCGCCTCTGACGATCTCTACCCGGCGCAATTCTCGGCGGATTCGGAGCAACTCACCGCTGTCTCTCGTAGCCTCTCCTTCGTCACTTGGAAATTGCCCGGGGGAACGAAAGTCGCTGCTGGCGACTTGCTGCTGCACTCCGATTGCCTGGATGGACAACTCTCCCCAGACGCTCAGTACTTCGCTTGTCTCACTCCGGATTTCAAGTTCTCACTCGTCGAGATTTCCACCCAAAAGAGCCTCTTTGAGGATTCCATCAATGGCCCGGCTCATTTTTCGCCCGGCTCTGTCCGGTCAAAGACCGCCTCTTCCTTCATGAGCTTCGTCTCCTTGGACTCTGATTCCGCATTTTCCAGGCCGTTCGGCGTCATTCGAACCTCCAACCCCAGAGTCAGTCCAGGCCGCTCCTTATCTTCGTCTTCCATTTATTTCTGCGCGGACTCCAAAGTCCTAATGGTTAATCTGCCGCGCGTAGGTTTCGGCCTGGATTTGACTGCCAGGAAAAGATTCGATGTTTCGGACCGTTTTCAAAAAATGAAAACCGGTGCACTCGCGCTGCAGGGCGCGGATCGCGCCGTGGTCATCGAAGAGGAAAAGGACAAGGAAACCAAGTCCTCGATCATCTCCCTGAAAAACGGCAGAGTTCTGGCCAGCCCTCACTTCACCGCGGACCGCCTGCGCCTCGCCTCCAATCCGCGATACATAATCCTCCACACTTTCGAATCCGGCAGATCTGGCGCCGGCGCTTTCGATCTCACCGAATCGCGGCTGCTGGACGTTCCTCACAATGCCAGCATGGATGTTTTCGAAGATCTCATGGCCCTCTACGATAGCGGTGGATTGGTGGCTCTCTACCGCGTGGGCGACCGGGAATTGCTCTCCAGCCTTCGCGTTCCCCTCGTCGCTCTTCCCGTCCTCTCCGCTGCATCCGTATCTCCCGGCCTGGAGCAACTAGCAATTTCCGTGGGAGGAGAAGGCGCTTTATTTCAAGTTTCGAACGGCCAGCGTTCCAGCACATTTGAAAAATTCACCGCCGCCAATTTTTCGGATCAGCGCAACGCCATTCTCCTCCAGGCAAACAGCCGTCATGATCCACCGCGCGTCCTGCGCGTCGACGTTTCAAATGGGGAAACCTCCCCGGCCTGGGAGATTCCCAAAAACGTTGCACTTCATTCCAATGGTCCCGTCCTGCTGGAGTATTCCTACAAACCAGAAATCATTACGGCTCGCTGGGACTTCGAAGTGCCGGAAGCGCAAACTCCTTTTCGGCTCCGCGCTCTTGATCCCGCCAGCGGAAAGGAATTGTGGAAACGCGATTTTGGGGCCAATGCCCCTACTCCCTTTGCCGATCCGCAGGGTGACCGCCTGGTCCTCGGTTGGAAGGCGAAGAGTTGGGACGCGAAGGAAGCTGCGTCGCGCAATCCCGCCGTAAAATTAATCTACAAAAACGCCAAACTCACCGATCAGGATTCCTTCTTCGAAGCGCTGGACGTCCGCACCGGAAAATCCCTGGGTGGCATCCTGGTTCAAGTGGGAAGCGGCCCCATCAGTTTTGACTCCGCCTTTTCCGTTGGAGACACCATGATTCTGGTCAAAGACAGCGTCCGCATTTCACTTTTTTCTCTTGCCGACGGGCAGTTGAAAGCGCGTCTCGTAGGTGTTGGCCCAAGCGTGAGTGCGGAGAGTAAGCTGCTCGCGCTGGACCTTGAATCAGGCCGCCTCGGCATTTACGATTCGAACAGCGGAGTAAAACTGCAACAATTCATTTTTCCTGACAGCATCGCTTATACCCGATTCTCCGCGGACGGCAAGCGGCTTTTCCTTCTCACCGAACATCAAGCCACCTTCATTCTCGACGTCAGCAAGGTGCGCGAAGCTCACACTGAAAATCCCGCAGCAGAAGGAAAAAATTAGCCGTTTCTTGGCACGGCTACCCGGAGCATTGCAGAAGAAACAAGCCAGTGTTACTCTCCGCGCCAAGGTAATCAGGAGGGCAAGTTTATGCGCTATACCTCTACCCTTGCAGTCTTTTTCTTGCTGGCTTCCGGAGCGCACGCGCAATCCACTTGTCCGCCTTTGCAAACTCCCACTCCCGACCCCGCCAAACTCGTTTTTTCTCCCGGGCAGGAAATGGAGTTGGGGGAAATCGTCCGCCAGCAGCAGGAGAGTGATTTCCTGGTCATCGAAGATGAACAGGTCACGGGTTATCTGCAGCGGATTGGGGATCGCGTAGCTCGGCATCTGCCGGACATCGGTTTGCGCTACCAATTTTTGCTTTACGACAAACCAGAGATTCAGGCCTTCAGTATGCCCGGTGGGCGCGTCTATGTCTCCCGCAAGATGGTCTCTTTTCTTCGCAATGATGACGAACTTGCTGGCCTTCTTGGACACGAATTGGGACACCTTGCCGCAAGGCAGCACGCACTCGATTTGTCGCGCTACTTTCGCGACGTGCTTGGCATCAAAACGCTCTCCGCCGACGAAGACCTTTTTGGGCTCTACAACCGGTTTGTCGAGACTGCTGCCCTCAAGAAGAGACACTCCCAGCCTTCCGGAGACGACGACAAGGGGCAGAAGATTGCCGATCAACTCGGCGTCCAAGCCGTCGGCCGGTCCGGGTTTGCCCCTCAGGCCTTTCCTGACCTATTGGATCGCATCATGCAAACGAAGGGAAAGACCGGAAACTGGTTCACGGATTTGTTCGGGGCCACTCACGCAGATTCGAAACGGCTCCGGGAAGCTCTCAAGGATATCGCCACCTTGCCCGCTTCTTGCATCGAAGCCAAGGAAACAGTTCGCTCCGAAGAATTCCAAAAATGGCAAGCCGCGGTACTGCACTACCGCGGCATCGGGCACGCGGAGCATCTCAGCTCTATTGTCACTCGCAAACAGTTGAATAGCCCTCTGCGCGGCGACGTCGAACATTTTCGTTTCAGCCCGGAAGGAAAATATCTGCTCGCACAGGATGAGGGCGGCATCTATGTTCTCTCCCGCGATCCGCTGAAATTCATATTTCGAATTGATGCTGCGGACGCTCAGCCTGCCCAGTTCTCCCCGGATTCGCGCCAAATCGTATTTTTCAGCTCCAGCTTGCGCGTGGAATCCTGGGACGTCGAACACCAGGAACAAATCAGTGTCACGGACGTCCCCGCATTGCGTGGATGTCGGCAGACCGATCTCTCGCCCGATGCAAAATATCTCGCCTGCCTGGACAATGCTCTGGACCTCACTCTTTACGACGTGGCCAGTGGAGAAGTCATCTTCAAAAAGGAGAAGTTTTTTGATTTTGATACCGGATTTAGCGGTTACGCTGGCTTTTTCAAATTCCTTTACTTCATTACCCATAAGGAAGTTGCGACCTTGCGTTTTTCGCCCGATGGACGCTACTTTGCGGCGTCCTCTCGCACCAGGGAAGAAGTTGTCATTGACCTCAGCACGCAAAAGAAGATCAGTGTCCCCGGCGCAATTCACACCGCAATGGAGTCGGCTTTTACCTTTGTTGGTCCAGACCGTATCGTCGGAACCGACCCTAATAGTCCGCAGAAATCCCCGCTTGTGGAATTCCCCTCAGGGAAAGTGCTCGACCGTATGCCCCTTGGCGGGGGTGATCTTGTTGCGGCCACCAATCCAAAGTACATTCTCATTCGCCCCATCGTTGAACGCCCTGTCGGCGCTTTTGACTTGGACCAAAAGAAGATTGTTTATTCGAATCGTATGTCCGCGACCGATGTTTGGGGCGAGGTCTGCGCTAGCGAAAGACTGGACGGGGAAATTGGCATTTACAAAATTGCCGATTCAAAACCCAATGCCGTTTTGCAATTGCCGCTAGGAAAACTTGGCGTCCTACGGACCTTTACCGCTTCTCCCGACCTGAAATGGCTGGCCATTTCCAGCCGTACGCGTGGCGGCGTGTGGAATCTGGATTCCAACACTCGAGTCTCTCACATCCGCGCTTTTCAGAATGCCTACTACGCCTCGACGGGAAATTTCTTCATGGATTTTCCAGAGTTCGAGAAGAACAGCCGGGAGATGGTCGTCCTCAGCCCCGTCACGCAGCAATCCAAAGAACGGCCAGTTGATAAAGACGATGATTTGACTTTTTTTGGCGACACCTATCTGCGCACCAAGCACAACGACAAGATTCGCGGCGTTCGCCGCAACTTCGAACTGGAGGCTCTGGATATGGCCACCGGAAAGCAGCTGTGGTCGCGCAATTTTCCAAAACAAGGTCCTTGGATTTCCGGATCCGTTTCCAGCGGAAAGATTATTTTCGTATGGAACGCCAAGGCCGATGGTCTGCGCACCGAACTGGCGCAAGATTCCAGACTCCAGGAACGTTGGAACAAAGAGAATCCCGCCGATGCCGACGCTTTCATGGAAGTGCTGAATGTTCGTGATGGAACTGTCGCCGGCGGAGTTGTTGTTCACACTGGCAAGTATTCGTTCGAACCGGAATCCCAGGTGGCCATGGGAGACTGGCTGGTCGTTACGGACAACCGCAATCGAGTGCTCCTTTATTCCATCTCCAGCGGTGAGCAAAAAGCGAAGTGGTTTGGCTATCGCCCGCAGATTTCTCACGATGGCGACCGCTTATGCCTTTCCAACGGAAGGGGTCACCTGGTGGTCTACGACTTGCACTCTTTGAAACAGATCGCCGATTTTTCCTTCGCCAGCCGCATTTCCGCGAATCTATTTTCCGCTGACGGCAAGCGCCTTTTAGTGCTCACGAATGACCAAATGAGCTACATCCTTGACGTTGCGGCCGTGCCCGCAACGACTGCCTCGTCGAAGAATTAACATTCGCTTTCGCTGCTTGGTGGAGCGAATTTCAGTGCCGTAGCAAAAAAAGTTTGTTTGCTCACCCGTGATTCCCGAGTAGCGGGACGAGGTCGGCGAGGCGGTCGAGATAAATGTCGGCCGGGTGGGCGGCGCGATCGTGGGCGCCGAAGCCGTAATTCACGGCGGCAGCGAGGGTGCCGGCGTTGCGCGCGGTTTGCACGTCCACTTCGGAGTCGCCGATCAAAATTGCTTCTGGCGGAGCGGCGGCGAATTCGCGAAGAATGGTTTGCGCGCCGAGAGGATCGGGTTTTTTTGTTTCAAAACTGTTGCCGCCGTAAACGGCGCGAAAATATTTTGCCAGGCCGAGCGCTTCGAGGATTCGGCGGCTGATGCGTACCGGCTTGTTTGTGAGGATGGCCATCGGATACGAAGCGAGTTCTTCGAGAGCTTCGGGAACTCCAGGGTAAGCGCAGGTCGAATCCATTTTGTGGTCTTCGTAATAACCCAGGAAAAATTGCAGGGCGCGCCGGCGTTCTTCTTCCGATGCCTTCTGGCCCAAGGCCTGCCCAATCAGTTGCGGCGCGCCGTGGCCGATGTAGGCGGAGATGGTGTCTTCGTGGAGTTGCTCTCGGCCCATTTCCTCGAGCATGGCGTTGACGGAACGGATCAGGTCGCGTTGCGAATCGATGAGCGTGCCATCCAGATCGAAAATCAGCGCGCGCACGGAGGAAAAATTCGGGGCAGTCATAAGCAGACAATTGTAATATGGCCGCGCCTGTTTCCACATTCATGCATCGCACGCTGACGTTCATCGATTTCGCGATGAATTTCCACCGAAAATTAACATAGCGCCTTTTTCGGAATTCCGGCTTGTTCGCGTAAACTAGAGTGATTCGCTGGCAGCATAAAAGGATTCCGGAGACTCCATGGCCCAGGTTTACCCCTTCCGCGCTTTTCGCTACAACCCCGAACGCGCCCCGTTTGACCGTGTACTGACGCAGCCGTACGACAAGATTTCTCCGGCGATGCAGGAAAAATATTACGCCGCCGACCCGCACAACTTGATCACCGTGGAGAAGGGACGCGCGTATCCCAGCGACACGCCGCAGAACAATGTCTACACGCGCGCGCAAGCGGCGATTGAGGACTGGATTCGCAATCAAGTGGTGGTGCAGGATCCCGCGCCGTCTTTTTATTCTTACACGCAGGAATACAGCGTGCCGGGAACGGAAGAGCGGCGAATGCGGCGCGGGTTTATCGGCGCTGGAAAACTCGAGGAATATTCGGCGGGGGTTATTTTTCGCCACGAGCACACGCTTTCCGGACCGAAAGCGGACCGTCTGGAACTTTTGCGGCACACAAAGACGCATACGGGGCAGCTTTTCATGCTGTATTCGGACGCGGAGAAGCGGATTGATGGGATTCTTGCGGAAGCCGAATCGGCGGAGGCGCCTGCCACCGAGATGCGCGACGAATACGGCGTGCGGCACCGGCTTTGGGTGATTGCTGATCCGCAGCGCGTGGCTGCGATTCAAGCAGCGATGGAGAACCAGAAGCTGGTGATCGCCGACGGGCATCACCGCTACGAAACGGCGCTGAACTACCGGAATGAATGCCGCGCGCGCGCGGGGCTCAGGGCAACCGGGGAAAAGATCGATTCGGAGGCGCCCTACGAGCGCGCGATGATGACGTTCGTCAACACGAAGAGTGAAGGGCTGATGATTTTGCCGGGGCATCGCGTGGCGGCGCACATTCACGATTTTTCCTGGAGCGGCGTGCGGCGGTACCTGGAGCCATGGTTCGCAGCGGAGGAGTTTCCGTTCTCGGGCAGCGGGGAGAGGTCCGAGGCGAAAGAGAAGTTTCTTGCGAAGCTCACGAGTACGCGAGAGAAGCGAGCGATCGGTGTTTATCCCGGTCCGGGGGCTCAGAAGCGGGCGTTTTACGTGCTGACGGTGCGCGAAGGCGTCAACTTGGCGCAACTCCTGCCAAATGTTTCGCCGCTGCAGCGCGAACTGGACGTTGTGCTGCTGCACGAAGGAATCCTGGAGCCGGCGCTGGGAATCACGCCGCAGGCGGTGACCGCCGAGGCCAACTTGACGTACGAACGGGAAGCCGAGGCCGCGCTTGAGGCAGTGGACAGCGGGCGGGCGCAGATTGCGTTCCTGCTGAACGCCTGCGACGTCGAGCAAGTGATGAAAATCGCCACAGCCGGCGAAGTGATGCCCCAGAAATCGACCGACTTTTATCCTAAGCTCTTGAGCGGGATCACGATGTATCGAGTGGACAGTTGACAGTTCACAGTTGACAGTCGACAAAATTACGTGACTGGTGATTCGTGACTGGTGACTGGCGAGATAGGAAGCCCAGGCCCCTACTGGCTGTCCCTTTCCAGTGTCGGGGTAGGCGGGACAGATTTCCTTATCGGAAATCTGGAGAGGTCCTTCGACTCGCTGCCCTCGCTCAGGATACACATCCTCATCGGATGCGTAGTTAACCATAACCGGGAGCCCTACCCCCTGTTTTTTGTAAGTGTTGCATCTAAACAGCTTAGCTGTGATTCTAGGCGTACCGTAAATCCTTTGTTTGCAACACTTGCAGCGAGAGCCATAAGTGTTGCAGCTAAAGGAGTTAAGGTGAGACCGGAGTCCGAACGTTGAGAGGGCCCTCCCTCCCCTATTTTTGAAACGATATGATTCAAAAGGGTTTAGTGGGTGGGGGTCTGCAAACGATATGATTCTGTGGGAGTTAGGGGGAGGGGCCAGTTGAAAGTGGAAGGCTAGAAGTTGAAGCTCAGAGACAGGAGTCGGAATTAACACAGAGGTCACGGAGAGCACAGAGCTCACAGAGGCTGAGGGACAAGACCGTCGCAGGAGAGGGGAAGGCGACCCTTCGGCGCATCCTTCAAGGCTTAGGGTGAAGAGGGTAAACAGAGAGGAAAAGCGGCGGCCCCTCGGCGGCGCTGGGGGTAAACGAGGATGGGGTCGAAGTATCAAAAGACAGGGTAGTATAAAAAGTAATGGCTGTCAAGGATAACTATGTTGTTATTCGAATGGACGTCGCGATTTGAGACGTTGGGGTACAAGTTAGCGGAGGGAAAGGGCTTGCGGGAGGGGTGGGATTGGAAAGAATTGTGGAAATCTGTGGAAAAAGTTAAAGGGTCGGCGGGTAAGCCGACGTGTAAAAGATCCCGATTCATCTCCCCCCGAACGCTCGGGCCAGCCGACTAGATTTCAGGTTCTAAGGATCGCGCCCGTGGGTGGCCGCCGCCAGTCGGGCTCGGAGTTCATCGACCAACTGTCTGTTTCTGTCGTCTCGGGGGTTTGTTTAGAATGAAGACGAAACCATTTTCAGACCTTCTTCATACCTTTGGGTCCGCAAGAGGAAACGGGCGTAGGCGTTGTATGCAAAGGCGTTGTTGGGGTCAACATCGATCGCCTGATTGAAATAACTCTCGGCAGCGACTTCATCCATTGATGTTCGCAAGCCTTGGAGTTGAGACATCAAAGACACAATCTTGTCTTGGGCGTTGGTATGAGCCTTGATAGCTTCATCGCGAGATTCGGAAAGATCAGAAAGAGTAGACTCCAGGCGAGCCTTCTCCTTCGACCAAGTGGAACTGTTGAGCACCTCATCGTCCCATTTTGATCGAAGCTCCTCAAGCTCCTCTCGAAGTCTAGTGTTTTCGTCTTGCTTGAAGAGTTTCTCCTCTCGAGCAATGTCCAGTTCGTGGGTAAGTGTTGC
>Ga0137412_10000942_pt1 | contig 21779 bp, 21 predicted proteins | sample CZODoug2_1_16fun_FD_122160 | JGI IMG/M metagenome (GOLD analysis project Ga0137412, IMG submission 122160) | Vadose zone soil fungal communities from Angelo Coast Range Reserve, California, USA - CZODoug2_1_16fungal (Hybrid Assembly) | ecosystem: Environmental > Terrestrial > Soil > Vadose zone... | reverse complement strand
CGTCGGTAACTACGAGTCCCTCGAATCCAAGTTGTTTGCGCAACACGCCGGTAAGAATATTGTGCGAAAGCGTTGCGGGCGTGTTCGGATCGGGCTCGAGAGCGGGAACATTCAGATGCCCGGTCATGATGCTATCGACTTGCATGGCAATCGCCGCGCGGAAGGGAACAAGTTCCAAATCATCCAGGCGCGCGCGATCCGCGTGAATCACCGGCAAATCAATGTGCGAGTCCGCGGCCGTATCGCCGTGGCCCGGAAAATGTTTGGCGGTTGCGAGGCCGCCATTTTCCTGCACGCCGCGAACGAATTCGGTCACAAATTTCGCAACGCGCTGCGGATCTTCGCCAAAGGAACGCGTGTTGATAATCGGATTTCCGGGATTATTGTTTACATCCGCGTCCGGCGCGTAGATCCAGTGGACTCCGACGGCGCGTGCTTCGCGCGCCGTAATTTTGCCCATGGTGTAGGCATCTTTAAGATTGCCGCCGGCGGCGAGCGCCATGGCCGTCGGAAAAGACGTGCCTTCATCCAAACGCATGGCCGTGCCGCGCTCGAAATCCGCGCCGATCAGCAACGGCAGTTTCGATTTCGCCTGGAGCTGATTATTTAGAACCGCCGTCGGATACGCCTGGCTTTTCACGATTCCCAGCGGCGAACCATGCGTAATATTGATGAAGCCGCCGACGTGGAGATCGGTCACATCGTGCATGATTTGCCGGTACGCCGCCGTGTCGGTGGCCGTCAAACTTCCGTGATACGTGGTGAAGAGCAGCTGGCCAATCTTTTCGTCCGCGGTCATCTTGCGCAGCGTGGTTTCGACCCAAGCGGTCGCGGCGGGCGACAATTTTGTCGATCCACTTTTTGCGGGAGCCACGCCTGCTTTTGCGGCAGTTTTTTTTGCCGATGTGGTGCCGCTCTGGCTGCGCGCGTTATAGGCCATAAGGAGAACGATTAAGACGGGAATCAAGAGCAAAAAACGGACGCGGCGTCCAACCATCGGCTAGAATCCCCCAGTGGCCGCCAGCGGTCTCCATTTATAGATAGCACACGCCCCTCATGCTCTCAACGCGGCTGCGGCCAATGCGTTCCAGAATATCATTGTATGGTTCCAATAGCGGGGGACACATTGACCAGACTTAAGCGGGCGCATTTCACGTTCATTCATTTAGCGGTCATTGCTGTGTGGTTCGCGCTAGCGCTCCAGCCCGCGCGCGCCACATCGAAGCATGCGGGTCGCGCCGCGCGAGTACAAACCGGCCTTGATGTTCTCGAAGCGCAAAAATTCGCGCCCCTTCGCGGCAAGCACGTTGGAATCATCACCAATCACACTGGGCTGGATTCGCAAGAGCACACCACCGTGGATGTCTTGTCACGCGCCGCTGGCGTACAACTCGTAGCGCTATTCAGCCCGGAACACGGGCTCGCCGGCCGCAACGACGAAAAAATCGCTTCTTCTAAAGACCCCTCGACCGGCCTGCCGGTTTACAGCCTCTACGGCGAAACTCTCCGCCCCACGGACGAAATGCTGAAAGGAATCGATGCCCTGGTCTTCGACGTTCAGGACGCGGGCGTGCGCTTCTACACGTACACCGCGACGATGGCCTATTGCATGGAGGAAGCCGCCAAACGCAACATCGCGTTTTTTGTCCTGGACCGCCCTAATCCGCTCGGCGGGCAAATTGTGGAAGGCCCGATGCTCGACGCCGACAAAACTAATTTCGTGGCGTATTTTCCATTGCCGGTGCGCTACGGCCTCACCATTGGAGAGCTCGCGCAATTCTTCAACGCCGAGAATCATATCGGCGCCGACCTGCACGTCATCGCCATGAAGAACTGGCATCGCAACTATTTCTTTGAAAGCACTGGCATCAGATGGATTCCGCCCTCGCCGAATCTGCGCACGACCAAGGGTTCCATTCTTTATCCCGGCATTGAGATTCTGCAAAACGCCGGAGTCTCCGTTGGCCGCGGCACGGAAACACCGTTCGAAGAATTCGGAGCGCCCTGGCTGAACGGAGACGATGTCGCCGCGGCGCTCAACGAGCGCCATCTGCCGGGAGTGCATTTTGCCGCGAAGCCGTTCATCCCGATCGCCGGGCTGTACGCCGGCCAACGCTGCGGCGGCGTGGCTGCCCGCGTTACCGATCGTGCCGCGGTGCGCTCCATGCGCGTAGGATTGGAAGTCGCGGCGATTCTGCAAAAACTCTATCCGCAACAGTTTGACGTCTCCAAGCTGCTCACGCTCGTTGGAAATTCAGATACCATCCAGCAATTGCAGTCCGGCGTGGCTCCCGACAAAATCGTCGCCAGCTGGTCGGACAGCCTCGCGGCTTTCGAGCAAATCCGCCGCAAGTATTTCCTCTATAAATAGTATTTTCTCGAATTGTGATAGAGTTTTGCTCGTTATGCGAATCGTGTCGTTGCTGCCGTCGGCTACGGAAATACTGTTTGCGCTGGGATTGGAGCGCGAAATTGTGGGTGTGAGCCACGAATGCGATTTTCCACCACGTGCGCGCACGAAACCGGTGGTGATTCATTCGAGGATGCCGCACGATGCTGCGCCAGCAGAAATTGACCGGCTGGTGAGCGAGTACGTTCATCGCGGCGAGAGTCTGTACGCTGTCGATGCGGAGATGCTGGAGTCGTTGGCGCCGGACCTGATTGTCACGCAGGATTTGTGCCATGTCTGTGCGGCCTCGCCCGATGATCTGGCTACGGCGCTGGCGCGATTCGAACGGCGGCCGGAAGTTCTTTGCCTGAATCCGCAGGATTTGGGCGATGTGTGGCGAGATATTCTTTGGGTGGGAAAAGAATCGTACCGTGATTCGCAGGCGGAAGCGCTGGTGAAGCAGATTGGCGCGCGCCTCGGCGCGTTGGAGCGGCAGCTGGCGCCTTCGGCGGATCGCCCACGCGTCGCATTTCTCGAATGGCTGCAGCCGTTCTACGTGGGGGGCCATTGGGTTCCGGAAATGATCCACGTGGCGGGCGGGGTAGATGTTTTGGGCAAAGCCCGCACGCCCTCATTCCGCGTTCACTTGCAAGACATTGTCGAGGCTAAACCGGATATTTTGCTGATCGCTCCATGCGGCTACGGCGCGGAACAGGCGCGCGACGAATATCTCTCAATGGATCTTCCCGAGCAGTGGAGTGCGATGCCGGCGGTTTGCAACGGACGGGTTTACGCGCTGGAAGCGAATGGCTATTTTTCGCGGCCCGGCCCGCGACTTGTCACGGGTGTCGAAGCCCTCGCGAAACTCTTCCATCCCGCGGTCGAGGTCGCGCGCGAAGCCGAAAGCGCGGTTTTGCCCATCAGCACCAGCGCCCGGGCCGCTTCCGTCTAGCTCCGAACTTCCCAGAGTTGATTTTTTGGCACCTGCCTCAACGTACTATTGACACTCCTTTGCTTATATATAAGAATCCTATATGTAAGGGAGAGCCCTATGATTGGACCGGGAATCAAGCGCGGCACGGCGGAATTGGCGGTACTGAGCGTTCTGGAAGACGGCCCGCTGCACGGCTATGAGCTGGCGCGGCGCATCGAACAGCAAACGAAAGGCGCGTTGCGTTTCACGCTCGCCGCGCTCTATCCCATGCTTTATCGCATGGAGCAGCGCGGCTGGATTCGTGGCAGCTGGGAAACCAGCCAGCAGGGACGGCGCCGCCGCTGCTATCGTTTGACGGCGGCGGGAAAGACAAAGCTTTCCCCGCTGCGCAAAGAATGGTCGGAGCTGTTCAGCGCGCTACGCAGGCTGACGAAGGTGTCGCATGCGTAATTGGGAAGCGATTGTCGAACGGCAATTAAACGGTCTTGCGCTGGAGCCCGCCGAGAGCACCGAAGTGATTGCGGAGTTGGCGGCGCATCTTGCGGAGACGTGCGAAGAATTTCGCAAGCAGGGAATGACGGAAGATGAGGCCGCGCGGCGCACGTTATCGCAAGTTGAAGATTGGCAGAAATTGAGCCGGTTGATTCAAAAAGCCAGGAAGAAGGAGAACGTCATGACGAATCGCGTGAAGCAATTTTGGCTTCCCAGCTTGCTGACTCTTTTTCTGTCGATGGGCCTCCTCATGCTGATCCAGTCTCTTGGTCCCAACCCTTGGATCGCCGCCCGAAGGAGCGGCTGGTCTCTTATCGCTCCCGTTGCGGTGATCTACCTTCCTTGGCTGTTTTTGCTCCCTTTAATTGGCGCGTTGGGGGCCTACCTCTCGAATCGAGCGGGTGGATCGCAACGCGCCATGCTCACTTCCATCGTTTTTCCTGTGCTGCCCTATTTCGTTTTTTTTCTGCTAGCGCTACCCGTGACGGTCCTCTTCAATGAAAGCCTCGGGCACAACATCATGTTTATTGCCTTGTTCCTCGGCTTACTTGTATGGGTGGTGGCCCCGGGGGCGGCTCTACTAGCAGGTGGGGTGCTGGCAAGGACGTTTCTTTCACGACGCTCGGATGCCCGGGGGATTGCCGGCGGTTGAGAGGGAGCGATTCCAACGGCGATAGAATGGAAGTGCGCCAAGCCTAAGATACATTTGGTGAGAGGGGCTATCGAACGGCGCAGCCGATTCGCGACTTTTCGGTCGACCAGTAAATGTGGAGCGGTCGTCCTTTTATTTGATCGGGAGTTGCTAGCCCGAATCCCGGAATCCTACTGTCGTAGCTGTTTGACGAATTGTCGCCAATCACGAAGAAAGACGCCGCCGGGACACTCACAGGATCAAACCGTGGCTCCTCTCCTCGGGTTAGGGATTCGTCTTTCGGTTTTCCGCACACCTGCGGAAGGCCGTTTTCCTTAATGGGTTTACCGTTGACTAGAAGTGTTCCGTCTCTCTCCGACACGAGGTCGCCCGGTATTCCGATCACGCGTTTGATGAAGAGAGGTCCATGCGCTGAGTGAAAATCAAGCATGATGACGTCTCCACGCTGGGGGCTATTCTTAGGATACGCATCCATATCCGCGACGATTCGTTCTCCCTCGCAGATAGTCGGACACATCGAAGCGGAAGAAACCTTGAAAGCTCGAAAGTATCCAAACTTGTGGAGAAAATAATCCGTCGCGGGAAACACAGCACAAGTGAGGATCAACAGGCCTAGCGCGACGTAAACGAATCTTGCTTCATGGAAAGATTTTCTGGACTCGCGGCCCCGCCGCGCACCGCGGAAAGCGTCGACGCAAATCAATGCCAACAAAAAGAGTCTTGAAGTAATGAAGGCTACGAACCCCCAGAACGACAGTAAGATTCGACTGTAACCGGCGGCTATCGCCAGCAAAGGAAATGTTACTGCCGCCAGAAATCCCTTCCATGGCTCGCGATTTCTCCATTGTCCGAGACCCGGAAAGAGCAGGCTCAGCAGGGTCGCAATCGCAGGTCCCTTCCATCCAGACTTTGAAAGCACTGGCGATTCGGGTGTCGGGCCCGGCGGGTTGTTCTTAGGATCCAGATTCAGCTTGCTCATCTTTTGCAATCCCTCTCTGCCAATACCGGTAAAACGGTAGTCCGGCGAGAATCAGGAGCAAGCCAATCGAGGAGCGGCCGGGGCGCTCGATCCAAATGTTGATGGTCAGCGCGAGTGCGCCTGCGACGAAAAGGGCGGGGACCCAGGGATAGCCCCAGCAGCGATAGGGGCGCGGCAGATCGGGCTCGGTCTTGCGCATGCGAAACAGCGCCAACACGGCCGAGCCGTAAAAAATCCAGGCGGCAAAAATAAAAAGATTGGTGAGTTCTTCGAAGGTCCCGGTGAGGGCCATCAAGCCTCCAAGAATGCCCTGGAAAATCAGCGAGCGCCCTGGCGTGCGGAATTTCGGATGAATGCCTTCGACAATTTTGAAAAAGATTCCGTCGCGGGCCATGGCGTAGCCGACGCGAGCGCCGCTCAACACCGAAGAATTCATGGAGCCCAGGGCGGAAATGACCATGGCAAAGGTGATCCAACTCGCAGCGGTGGCTCCTTTGATGTGTTCAACGACATCGGAGGCGATGTGGCGGGAGGCCGCCACAGTGTCAAATGGCAACACTTTCAAACAAGCGGCGCTGAAGAGCAGATAAACGACAGCGACGAATCCGACTCCTCCGACCAGCGCGCGAGGGAAATTTTTCTGCGGGTTTTCGACTTCGGAGCCGACCAGGTTCAGGTCTTCCCAGCCATCGTAGGCCCAGAGTGCCGCCGCTAGCGCGGCAAGAAAAGCGCTGAAGATGGCGCCAGCGCCCATTCCTGCATCCGGCCAAAAAGGTTGGGACCCGCTTGCCTGGGTACTGGCGGGCGCAAAAAATGCCACGCCAATTACGATCGCGACGGAGGTGATCTTGATGGTGGTCAAGAAAATTTGGACCGCGCCTCCTAGCCGCACGCCGAGATAGTTCACGCCGGTCATGATCAGCAGCCAGACGACGGCGAGAGGTTGCGCCCAGGTGAACACAAAATCGTACGGCTTTATCCAGCCGGTGAGGCCGGTGATCGCGATATGCACGGTGAAAAGCGGCAAGGCGATGGTTGGGAGGAGAAAGCTGAGAAAACGCATCATACCCGCGGCGATGGACGCGAGGGAACTCGGGCGGCCAACGATGGAATGCATCCAGCCGAAGAGGAATCCATAGACGGGGCCGAAGCCGCGCCGTAGATAGGCGTACTCGCCGCCAGCTTCTGGAATCATGGAGCCTAGTTCAGCGAAAGAGAACGCCCCGAAGATGGAAAGAATTGCGCCGATGATCCACGCGGCGAATACCACGGAGACGCTGCGGCCTTCGCGAGCCATTTCGGCGGGCTTCAGGAAAATGCCGGTGCCGATCATGGTGCCGACAACGATGGCGGCGGAGGCCCAGGCGCCCAGGCCGCGCACCAGTTCGAGACGCTTTTCAGTCAATGCAACCTCGCCTTCATTTACACCCGGCACAAAGTATCGTGACTCTACTTCCGCAAGATTCGGCTGGCAAGCCAGCCGACGAAAAACGTGACGATGGCGCCAATCATGAAGTACCAGGTATACGCCACACTCGTAAACTGGAATACGGATAAAACCGTGGCGAGTCCCGCGATCATTCCGGCCAGCGCGCCCCGCGCGGTGGCGCCGCGATCGAACGTTCCCAGTAGAAAGAGGCCGAGCAGGCTGCCGAAGGGCAGCGACGCGACGGTCAGGCCCGTTTCAAGAAGAGGGCCCCACTTCACCAGGCCGAATCCCATCAGTACCAGCCCCCAAAGGAGCGTCATGCCGCGGGAGAGGCGCATGAGGCGGGCGGGGTCGGCGGTTTGGCCGCGCAGTTTTGCGAAATCGAGCACGCTCGAGGCGGCAAGAGAATTCAATGAGCCGCTGGCGTTGGACATGGCGACGGCGACGATGGAAGCCAGCAGCAGGCCGGCGAGGCCCGTGGGCATTTCGCGTACGAGAAAAAGAGGGAGGATGCGGTCGGTGCGTTCACCGGGCGTCAGGAGCGGGGAATGCAGCGCGAACACATAAAGGAAGACGCCGATCAGCAGAAACACCGTGAACTGAAAGAGAACGATGACGCCGCTGGCAAGCAGGGCGCGGCGGCTGTCGCGTTCGTTTTTTGCGGCCAGCAAGCGCTGGACGATGATTTGGTCGGTGCCGTGGGTGGCCATGGTGAGAAAGGCGCCGCCGATTAGACCGGACCAGAATGTGTATTTCGTTGCGAGATTCCAGGAAAAATCGAGCAGTTGCAGCTTGTGGCCGGCTGCGGCGGCGACCTGTGCCACTTCGCTCCAGCCGCCAGGAATGCGGTGGAGCAAGACGAAAAACGTGATTGCGCTGCCAGTCAGATAGAGCAGGAGCTGCGCCACGTCGGTCCAAATTACGGCTTTCATGCCACCTTCGAAGGTGTAGAGGACCGTGAGCGCGATGACGAGGACTACGGCAAATTTTTCCGAGGTCCCGAGAACGACGCTCACGACCAGAGCGATGGCGGAGACGCGGACGCCTTCGGCGATGGCGCGGGTGATGAGGAAAGTGCTGGCCGCGACGGCGCGCATGCGCTCGCCAAAGCGTTTTTCGATCAGCGCGTAGGCGGTAAGGAACTCACCGCGAAAATATCCGGGGAGCAGCAGCAAGACGATGAGGACGCGGCCGATGAGATAGCCGAAGACCAATTGGAGGAAGGTGAGATTTCCGCCGTAGGCGATGGCGGGCGTGCCAATGATGGTGAGTGTGGAAGTTTCCGTGGCGACGATGGAAAATGCCAGCGCCCACCACGGCGCTGTGCGTCCGCCCAGAAAATAGTCCGTAGCGTTTTGCTGGCCGCGGCGGAAGTGGATGCCTAGGGCGGTCACGCCGAGGAGGTAAGCGATGACGATGGCCAGGTCCAGGGGATGGATGCGCATGGAGTATCGTTTCCGCCGCGATCGCCCGGGCTGCGGAAAAGTGCGTCGAGGATAGTGGCCTGCCGTCTGGACGTCAAGAAGCAGCTGTGTCTGGTGTCAATATTTTCGCAACCGTTGCACGCCGAGACAATTCGGGATTGGCGTTTTTCACGTATGCTCTTGGAATGGAATTCGTTTTGGGCGTTGATGGCGGCGGCACAAAGACGGAATGCGTGTTGATGGACCCGGCTGGTAAAATCATTGCGCGGAGCATTTCCGGCCCCTCCAATCCTTACCGGGTCGGCGTGGCATCGGCCACCAAGGAAATCCACAAAGCGGCGGACCTTTGTTTGCGGGAAGTGGGGACGCGACGAGATGCAGTTGCGGCGATTGGCGCCGGATTGGCAGGGACGGGGAATCCGGAATTGAAGGAAGCGATGCGAGCTTCTCTTGCTGCGGGATTTCCCGGCGCAGTTGTCAGTATTTTTACGGATTTGGAGACCGCGCTCGCGGCTGCTGATCCAGGGCCGGTGATCGTGCTAGTCGCCGGAACTGGCTCTGCCGCGATCGGCCGAAATGCGCAGGGACAAATCTGGCGAACCGGCGGACAAGGACCGCGGCTTGGCGATGACGGCAGCGCTTTTGATATTGGGAGCCGTGCGGTTGCCAGAGCGATGAAAGAACGCGAGGAGCAGGGAGCGGACTCAGTGCTGGGAAGTAAAATTCTGGAGCAGCTCGGTTACGCATCGTGGCAGGAACTGCGGGAACGCGCCACTGAGCAACCGGACAGTGTTTTTCCTTTGGTATTTCCCGTTGTGGCTGCGGCGGCCGATGCCAGAGATGGCGCCGCCCGTGAGATTTTGCTGCAAGCCGCGGGCGAATTGGCTTCTTTGGTGAATGCGGTGGCGGAACATTCGGGGCAGGGACGAGAAGAGATTAAGATTGTGAAAATGGGAGGAATGGTGGGCCGGTGCGTTTATTTTGATGAGCAACTGGATGCGGCGTTGGAGCGCGCCTTGCCCGGAGCGCGAATCGGCGGGCTACGCATGTCGCCGGCGGAGGCAGCGGCGCGTGCCGCGCAATATTGAAATGTCCGAGGACTCAGTCCGAGAACGCGCGCTCGTCGCTACGGGCGAAGAACTGGCCGTTCTGTTGCATCACGCGTCCACGGAAGTGGTCCTCGCGCTGCTTGACAATCCTGCGCTCGACGAAACGCATGTTTGCCTGATACTGGAGCGGAAAAGCCTGGCGGCGGAAGTGCTTGAGGAGGTGGCGCGGCGGAAGCCATTGCTCAAGAGCTATCGGATAAAGAAGTCGCTGGCGTTTCATCCGCGGACGCCGCGATTGGTGAGCTTGCGGCTGCTGCGCGACCTGTACCTGATGGATCTTGTGCAGGTAGCGATTTTGCCCGGAGTTTCCGCGGAGCTCAAGCGCAACGCTGAAGATCAATTGCTGGCGCGGCTGCCGCAACTCCCGCTCGGCCAAAAAATCACGCTGGCGCGTCGCGGCCCAGCGCGCGTGGCCGGAGCGCTGCTGGCGGAAGGGCACGCGCAAGTTGTCCCCGTCGTTCTGGACAATCCGTACATGACGGAGGCGCAAATCTTGAGGGCGCTGGCGCGAGAAAAACTGCCCATTTCCGTGATTCCCGCAATCGTGCAGCATCGCAAGTGGTCGATCACCTACAACATCCGGCTGGCCTTGGTGCGCAACCCCTTGTCGCCCCTGGCCACGATTCTTTCGTATCTTCCCGAACTGACTGTTTCGGACTTACGGGAATTGGCGGCTCCCGGCATCGTCCCAGAAAACCTTCGCAAGTATTTGCAGGCTGAGGTGCAGCGCCGCTTGCGCGCGAGCGAAAAAAAAGCCGGCAAGGATGCTGCCCCGGAAGATTCTTCGGCGTCTAAGCAGGACTGAGCAGCTCCACAATGCCGCGCCTGATTCCGATTGCCGGATGTGACCTCGTGGCGTGGAAGATAAGATTGCCGGGAACAAAACAGGCACCATCGGCGTCGTATGTGTTGTGGTAGTAGAAGGCGTATGCTTACAGCAGAGAAGCGGCGATTCCGTCCGAGCGCCGCGGCACGTAATCCCTGGCAGGGGGTTGCACGCGATCCATGGGCAATGGGGATCATTCGGCCCGGCGAGTCGACCGCCGCTGGGCGCCGCGCTACTCGTTCCGCGCCGACCTCGAGATCGAATGGGGTTCCGCGGTGCTGCGTGGAAGCACGCGCGATATCAGCGCCAGCGGCATGTTTATCGAAGCGCTCGATCCACTGTGGGTGGGCGCCGGATTCACCGCGCGGCTTGGTCTCGAACGCCCTGTCAGGCTGGACTGTTCTGTGAAGCGGATCGAGCCCGGGCGTGGCATGGGCGTCTCCGTCTCGGTCTCCGAATCCGAAAGCCAGAAACTTTTCGAGGATTTGCTTTCCTCTCTCTCCAACACACGGTCTTGATCCCGTTTTATACTAGGGCCAATGACACGCTGCCTTGATTGCGGTTCGGAGCGGATTGCGGATCAGTGTCCTTCCTGCGGGTTGACTTCCGCAGCTGCTGAAGTGATGTTCCGGCGGCGCCTGCTGAAGCGCACGGCGGTATTTCTGACCGGATCGCTTTTGTTCCCCTACGTCAGTCAGATTTATCCGCCGCTCGATTTGGACTTTATGCTGGTGTTCTTCGGCGTGCTTTTCTTTATTGCACTGGCGATTGCCGTAGTGCTCGATCGCGGGGCGCGAAGTCACAAGGAAATCGAAGTGCTCAAACGCATCTACTCGGGATTTATTCCCCTGCCGTGGATTTTGGCTACCGCGCTGCTCGTGAATGGGAAGCTGGACTCGCGAAAGAACGTGGCCTATCACCCGACGACGGTGGATAGCCGGTACAACATGCCTGGGATCGTGCGGGGAACGCGCCGATTGTTTGTGCATTCTTGGCGCGAAGGCCAGAAAATCGAGCGGTTGGCAGTGGATTTTGACGACTACGATCGATTTCGAGCCGGCGATTCTGTGGTTGTGGGTGTCGAACCTGGGGCGCTGGGGATTCCGTGGTATTACGGGGTGTACCGGCGGTGAAAACCGTCGCTCAGTAAACCGGTTTGCCGTTGATCAGCAGGGGGAGTTGCATTTCGAGGAAGTGGCCGTCCTTACCGAGGCGAAATTTCACCAGTTCCATGGAGCGGAGATCCCTCGTTTTCCAGTCTGGAGTTTCGAGTGGCTGCTCGGGCTTGTCGGATAGCGACCATTCCACCGCGTCTCCCTGCAGCTTCACGGTTTGCGGATCGATTTCGTAGACTTCCTGGTCTTTCATATCCACCAGCAAGTAGCGCTTCCAGAGTTGAACCAGTAAGAGTCCTTTTTTTTCGGTGTGGTAGATGTTCCAGGATTTTGGCGCTTCGTCATTGAATTTGACGATCGCGAATCCCACTGACTTCCAAACGAGCTTCTTTTCAGCGGATTGCGAACTAACTCGAAGCGGCAGAGTGCAATTCGCCAAAAACAGTACGACGGATGCGGCGAGGAAACTTCTCCTTCTCAATTCTTAACCTCGCTGAAAGATTTGTCGAGCAGCTTGATGGCTTCGTCGACGTCGGGCTTGGTGGTGTTGAGCATAGGAGCCATTCGAATGGTGTTGCCGTAGAGGCCGCCCTTGCCGATGAGCAAGCCGTTCTGGCGGGCGCGCTCCATCACTTGAGTGGCGGCTTCGGGAGCGGGCTCCTTGGTCTTGCGATCTTTCACCAATTCGAGCGCTTGCATTAGTCCCATGCCGCGGACGTCGCCGATGAGTGAATGCTTGGCCTGTAACTCTTCCAGCTTGCCACGGAAATAGGTGCCGACGACGTGGGCATTCTCGAGCAAGTTTTCTTCTTCGATCAGCTCGATGGTGGCTTTGGCCGCAACGCTGGTCACGGGATTGCCGCCGAAGGTGGCGATGTTCGAGCCTTGGAAGCTGCCGGCGATTTCCGGCGTCGTTACCGTCAATCCCACTGGCACGCCATTGGCCATGCCCTTCGCGCTAGTGATCATGTCCGGGATGACTTCCCAATTCTCGATGCCGAACCATTTCTTTCCAGTGCGGCCCCAGCCGGTTTGCACTTCGTCGGAGATAAACAGGGCACCGTATTTCTTGACGATCTTGAAAACAATCTTGAAGTACTCCTTCGGTGGAGTGATGAACCCGCCGACGCCTTGAATCGGTTCGGCGATGAACGCGGCGATGTTGCCGCTGGTCCCGGTTTGAATGAGGTTTTCCACGTCTCCCGCGCAGGCCACTTCGCATTCGGGATATTTCAAGTGCAGCGGGCAGCGATAGCAGTAGGGATTCACGGCATGAGATATGCCCACGCTAATCACCCCAGCCTTACGGTACGGAGCGTGGGCCGTGACGGCCTTGGCGAGAGCTGAGCCGCCGGAATACGCGTGACGCAATGCCACTACGTCGAAGCTGCCCGTGGACATGCGCGCCAGAAGAATGGCGGCTTCGTTGGCTTCGGTACCGGAATTGGTGAAGAAGCTCTGCTGCAGGTTACCGGGAGTGATCTGTGCGATTTTCTCAGCGAGCGCGACGATATGTTCGGTGGGATACAGGGTTGAGGTATGCTGGAGGCGGTTGACCTGCGCGCTCACTTTGCTGGAGATTTTCGGGTTGCAGTGGCCCACCGAGACGGTCAGGATGCCCCCGAAAAAATCGAGATACTTATTGCCCTCCACGTCCCAAAGATGTTGCATTTCGCCTCGGTCGGCTACCAGCGGCTGCTGAAAGTAATTGGTGACCGAGGGCCACAAATATTTCTTGTGCCTGGCGACGGCTTCCTCGCTGCGAGCGCTGCGCGCGAGTTGGGAAACGGGAACGAACTGTGCTGGTGTGGTCACGGAAGAGTCCTCGTGTGTTCGATCGAATGTTCTCAGTGTACGACGCGGTGTGGAAGGCGGCAAGAGAAGGGCCGCTCGAGAGAGGTGCCAGGAGTTCGTCACGAAGGGTGATATTGCCCCCAAATCCGGGCGGCTGAATTGTGTTCACTATTGAACAGACATGGGTGGCGGCAATGCCTAGCCTGCCTGTGAGGTAACAAAAACCAAACCGAGGCGGCAGTTGGGCGCGAAAAGGAACTGCCGCCACGGCATTCATCTTGGTCCGCAAGGTTTTGCATCGCGCGTTGGCCCGCTCATTGAAATAAATGGTTTTGGCGTTCAAGCCGTCATGGATGCATGGCCGATAACAGAACTATGATAGCAGCAGGCAAAGCGACACTCGCCGGCGTGAAGAAAGAAATGGCGAAGTCCCGTGTCGCGAAATCGGCGCGGAAGAAGTATGCGCATCTCGACTCCGCGGGGCGCATGGCCAAAGAGAGAACACCGGCTGGTCGCAAGGCGAACAAGAATCCTCGCAACAGCCAGTCTTGAAAGAGTGGCGATGCGGAGTTGCGGCGACTGCTCGAGACTATGTGCACTAACCCCGTCAATATAAATCAAGCAAAAAATCACTTTCCCAACCGCAGGATTTTGTTAGAATCGGGATTAGGCGGCGGAGGATATGACAATCGCCAGTCCGCGCAAAGCGAAATCCAAAGCAAGACGCAAGGAAGAACCGGCGTTCGATGCACTGGCCTTTCTCCATTCCGCGGGTGTGGCCAGAAAAGTAGTGGAGTTTCGAAAGTCGCAAAAGATCTATTCTCAAGGTGAACCCGCCACGACCGTGGTGTACATTCAAGAAGGCGGCGTAAAACTGTCGGTTGTGAATGAAGTTGGCAAAGAAGCAGTCGTGGCGATCCTGGGGCCAGCGGACTTTATTGGAGAAGGATGCCTGGCAGGCCAGGAATTCCGCATGGGGACGGCCACGGCGATTACTCCCACCGCCGCACTCATCATTGAGAAAAACGAGATGATGCGCGTACTCCACGCGGAGCACGAGCTCTCCGACCGCTTCATGTCTTACATCCTGTCGCGAAACATTCGAATCGAGGAGGACTTGATCGATCAGCTGTTCAACTCCAGCGAGAAACGGCTGGCGCGGACTCTCTTGCTGCTGGCGCGCTACGGCAGCGAATCCGAACAGCAAAAAGTGCCCAAAGTCTCCCAGGAGATGTTGGCGGAGATGGTGGGCACAACGCGTTCGCGGGTCAATTTTTTCATGAACAAATTCAGGAAACTGGGATTCATTCGTTACAACGGCGGGCTGCAGGTCCACAGCTCACTCTTAAGCGTAGTCCTGCACGAATAGACGCCGGAATCCGTGTGGGCACGAGCGCGGAGAAAAACTCAGAAACTCAGCGCGTAAGCCTCCCATTCGCCCCGGAACGCCCGATTCGGTGTTCAGGCGGTTATGGTTTCAGAAAGCAGCCAGTCGACCGCCTCATCGAGGTCCCTGAAGATGCGAATTCCGTTTTCCCCGGCGCTGTCGCGGAGCATTTCGAACATCCGGCCGAACCCATAATCAAGATTGCTGGAGACGACAATAGCCCGGCGGGATCGCGCGGAAAAGATATTTCTTTCCGCAAGCTTGCGGATATCATTCGCTGCAAACCCGGAGAAAGTGACGCGGGTACAATCCAAGAGCTGAGAGAAGCTGGGGTCGAAGTCCGGATCCTTCAGGAGCTTTTCCTGGTGTGCCAGCCCCTCGGTCAGCGTCAACGGATCCAAACAAGTGGAAATCACCAGCCGTCGTTGCTTGTCTATCTCGTAGGTAGCTGGCATGTTTTCCCTCCCGAGTCGAAGCAAGGGAACAGCGGGGAGGATGAGGGTACTCCATTTCAGGGTCAAGCGCATCAACTGGCGTAGTCCGTAAAGATCCTCTTACCGGGTGCCCGGGGCCCGCTCCAACTTCGCCCCCGTGGCCAATGTGAAACGATTCAGGAGACTTTGACACTACTGTCATATCGCCCGTTTATTCTAAGTTGGGCGATTGCCCGTAAGACCATGGTCCCCAGCAAGCCCCTCTCTCGGCCCGTCTCCTACCCATCCAGAAGAATGACCTCGCGCGTTCCCGCGCCCGGGGACGTATGGGTTTTTTGGCAATGCCACGGGCGCGATGATATATCCAGCGTACGAGACATGAGTATGGGAGGGATGTTCATCGAAACCTCTCAGCGGAAGGCCGAGGGCGTTCTTACGCGACTGCATTTTCTGGTGCAGGAGGGTCAGATTCGGGCTGACGCCGTAGTACGGCATGCAAAATCCGGCGAAGGGCTAGGTTTGAAGTTTGTAGCGCTCAATGAGCAAGACCGGCCAAAATTGGCGGCACTATTGACCAGGCTCCGGGCGACGCAACACGCTAAAGGAAAATAATGGTTCACAGTTCTGGCGTGATGAGGTCGACCGCCTCTTTCGAAGTCCGCACGGCGACGAACTCAAACACGACGAGATCGCGCCAGTGGTCTGCCCACTCCTCCAGCAAGCGCGGATCAGCGCACTCCATCAATTGGAAGCAACGATCGAAGTTCACCTCCACCCAGCTTCCCAGGTAAGCGAGGCCATCAGGCGCCATGCGCCCCTTCTCGCGGAAGCGGCGATAAACCGCTTGAGCGTCCTGATTCTTAAATCGCTCGATAACTATGTATAGCATTGGAGGTCAGCCGTCCTCGTGCGAAGGATGCCGCGTTCGAATGGTGAAGCATAGCAGTCCCGGATCTTCGACAGATCGAATTTTGTCGTGCTCCCCTGTTGCTCAGCGGTAGAATCCGGTTCTCGGTTGCTGCGTTCGAGTGACGATGCGAACAGACATTCGCCTGCGCCTGGCTATTCCCGAAGATGTCCCCCTTCTCCGTCAGCTGATCGATGCCTCGGTGCGTGGCTTGCAAACGCAGGATTACACGGCCGCGCAGATCGAGGGCGCGCTCAAAACTGTTTTTGGTGTGGATAGCCAGCTCATCGCCGACGGGACGTACATCGTGGCGGAAGCCGCGGCAGAAGGTAGCGCCGGCGCTGGAGAAAAGAACTCGCCTTCTCGCTCGATGATCGTCGGATGCGGCGGCTGGAGCAAGCGCAAGACACTCTACGGGAGCGACCAATGGACCGCTCGCGAGGATTTGCTGCTGGACCCCCTGCGCGATGCTGCGAAGATTCGCGCGTTCTTCATTCATCCGGAATGGGCGCGCCGCGGCGTCGGCACGCTAATCCTGCAGGCCTGCGAAGACGCGGCCAGGGCCGCAGGCTTTACTCGCTACGAGATGGGGGCCACGCTGACTGGGGCCAAGCTCTTCGGTGTAAAGGGCTATGTTGCCGTGAAGCCCATCTCGATTCCCCTGGTGAATGGCGAAGCGCTCCCTGTCATCCACATGGAAAAACAGGCCTGAATCGGGAACTGCTTTCGCCACAGGAAGGCCCAGGGTTTTTTCAGTGTTCCGCAAAAAACTAACGCCAGGGGATGGGAACGTCAAGTTCCCATTCGCGGCCCATATTGTTGTCCGTGGTCAGGCGCTCATGTTCGTACTTCTTGCGCAAGGAAGCGGAACCTTCGAACCCCACCTGCTCTGGGGGCAAGTTAATGCTGCCGGCGAAGCGCACGTATTCCGCTAGGGTCTGCTGCGCTTCGGGGTTGGCGGGATCGAAAAGATAGTGGTTGTCGATCTTGTACTGACGGAGAATGTCGACCCAACGCAGCATATCGACCTGCATAGGAGAATCACTCACCGCCAGGAAATTGATGACCCGCAAACCGAAAGGAAAAACATGCAAGGCGGTGGCGATGGCCTCGGCGGATTCGGTGGTGTTGAAATAAAAGACTCCACCGGGATTCAAGTGCTTGTGAGCTAGTTCGAAAAACTCGACGGAGATGAGGCTGGAAGCGTGGTCCCGCCAGAAATAAGTGCTGTTGCAAATGATGGCGTCATAGCGGGCCTCGGGATGAGCGATGAGCCAGCGGCGGCCGTCGTCGACGTAGATGTGAACTTTGGGATTCTGGAGCAGCGAGCTCACCACGGGATATTGCGGGATGAGTTGAAGGTAGCCCGGATTGATTTCGACGACGTCGAGCGATTCCAATTGTGGATGGTTTGCGAAGACTTGTCCCCAGGAACCGGAGGACAAGCCGATCATCAGGATGCGCTTCGGGTTCGGATGGAAGGCGCTCAAAGCCAGAGCGCGGATGATCAGATTCGAATCGTGGCTGGGATCGATGCGGAAATAGCCGTCGTAAACGCCGCCGCCGAATACCGCGGCCTCTTGCGTCACACCAATGACGCCATTGCGATTTTCCACCAGGCGCGCAAAAGTAGTGCGGGAATCCAGCCGGTTTCCGAAGGTGAGCTTTTCGTACAGCAGATCAAATCGCGGTGAGGCCAGCGGCACCGCCGCGAGCGCCGCAACAAAAAGCAGCGTCGCCCATGCCGGCGGCAATTTAGCTTCTTTCCGTGCGATAAAAAGAACCAGGCCGCCAGTCAGCACCGTCGCAATTCCCAACTGCAGTGAAATCTGACGAAGTCCGAAGTACTGCATCAGCACGAACCCAATCCCCAGACTCCCCAGAACTGAGCCAAGGATATTCGAAACGTAGACGAGGCTGACGCCACTCCCCGCTTTTTCATCCGCTGAAACGGAAAGCTGGCACAACAGCGGGAGCACCGAGCCGAGCAGCCCTGCTGTAAGAAAAAATGCCGGAGCCGGCGCCAGGAACGACCAGTGATGAACTCTTGCCGCGGCCACCAGTGCCGGCAGATAGGCCGAGATGCCCCCCGCCACCAGCAGGAGCACACCGATGACCTGCGCGACGGTGTTCGGAGCGGCATTCTCCGTCAATTTTTCCGAAAGATAAGCTCCCGCGGCGATGCCCGCCAGAAATGTCGAGAGCAACAGAGCAAAAGCTGGAGCACGATCCGCCGCAGCCATGGAGAAAACGCGAAACCATGCGATTTCAAACCCCAGCGCAAGAAATCCCGAAACTCCGGCAAGGAACATGGCCATCGGCAGCTTGATCGGAGAGGCGCCGCCCGCCGCTAGAGAGGGTGCGGCAGGAGTTGAGGCGGATGCATCGGTCTTACGGCGTCCGTACAAATAGGCTGTGCCACCGACGATGGTGTTGAGAACAGCGGCCAGCGCAACAGCACCGGATTGGCCCAACTCACGCATTAGAAACCGCGCACAAAAATAGCAGGCCAGCGCCGAGCCCAGTGTGTTCACAAAATAAAGCCGGGAAACGGAAGCGCCGACGAGCCCGGAGCGGCGTACCAGATGCTCCACCAGGATCGGCAGCGTGGCGCCCATCAGCATCGTGGGGACAAGCAGTAGAGCGAAACTGAAGATGACCACCGAGGGCAAGTTCGCGCCGGCAGTGTAAGCCGCCACCCAACGGAAAAGACTCAGTGAAAAAAGGCCGAAGACGGCAATTCCCAGTTCCGCGAGTCCAAAAATCAGGATGCCGCGGCGAGGAAAACGCGCCGAAATCCAACCGCCCGCAAGGCTGCCGAGACCCAGGCCCAGCATGAAAGCGCTCACAACCACGGCTACGGATTCGGCGTTCACGCCATAAATCGAAAACAGGGCGCGCTGCCAAACGACCTGGTAGATCAGCGCGGGCATGCCGGAAAACAGGAACAGCCCGCTGAGCAGGAAGTTCTCCCATTTTTGCGCGCTTTTATCGAAGTAAAGAGCTGCTGCGAAAAAAAGTAGCAGGTCAAAGAGCAGCAGCAGCAACACCGGAACAGTGAACATGATTCTCCTGAGAGGGCCAGCGACGGCAAGCCTCATAGAGAGTACTGCCTTATTCGAACGGGTGAGCGGCTGTTCTGCGCAAGATTTGTCCAATGATTTATTGCTGGCGCGAGAAAAGCGGAACAATCTTGTCGCAGCTTTCGCAATTCTCAACCAGCTCCCCCGGAATCACGGCCGGCTCAGCTGCTTCGTACACAAGATGTCTCCGGCAGGTATAATGCCCCGCTATGAGTGGGGCTGCCAGGTTTCTGCGGCGAATTTATGGAATGTTTGCGCGAGTTTTTCCGCAATGCAGCATGATCTCGCAGGCCATTGCCTTCAATCTTTTCCTCGCTTTTTTCCCGGCTTTGCTGATTGCTGTGGCGCTGGCCACCAGCCGCCTCGGCGGCAGGACAAGCCTGTTCGACCTGATCGCCGATCTTACCCAGTTCTTGCCGCCCGGCAGCCAGGCAATTGTTTCGGAATTCTTGGTGAAGCGCGGGCCGGAAGCCTGGAAGATCGCGGCACTGGGCTGGACGGGAACGCTGCTGGCCGGCTCCCAGGTAATGAAGCTGGTAATGCAGGGAATTCAAACTATTTATGGAGACACCGATAAACTGGGGTTCGTGCACCGGCAAGTTCGTGGCTTGATGCTGCTGCTGGTGACGATTGCGCCACTATTGGGGGCGGCTATTCTTGGCGTTCTGGGCAGGCCGCTGCGCCGATGGATTGCTCATGAAGTTGGGAAGCACGCCATTCTGCAGGGATGGTGGAATATCTTTTTCCCCGCCGCGGCGTTCTTGCTGGCCATGCTGGCGCTGACAGTGATCTATCGCGTCGCGCGTCCCCAGGAGGACAGCATGCGCAATGTACTGCCCGGGGCAATGGTCGCGACGCTGCTTTGGTGGCTGGTGGACGTCCTCTTTGGAATTTATGTGCGCCGCGTCCCCTACAGCGTAGTGTATGGAGGCCTGGCTGCCGTGATCGGCTTGATCATCTGGATGCAGCTTTCCGCGGTAATCATTTTTCTTGGTGCCGCATGGAACGCTGAGCTGGCAGAGAGCCGCAAGGGATCGAGAGCCCATGCGTGAACAAATTATCCGTGTGGATTGCTATTCCGGGTACAAGGGAGACGAACGGCCGGCGCGTCTGAAATTGAAAGACGGTGCCAGGGAAATCGTGGCGATTGAGGACCGCTGGTATTCGCCGGGAGCCACCTACTTTCGCGTTATCGTCCGCGACGGCGATCGCTATCTGCTTCGCCATGAAGAGGCCCAGGACGTCTGGAGCCTCGCCGGCTATCGAGCAGGCGGTTGCGGGTCAGTTTCCGGTTAGCCGGCCACCGGAAGTTTGCCACACCAGTCAATGCAAACGGGGTTATGGGAAGTTTGGCGGATTGGTGATGGGAAGTCGGCTTGTCGTCAGGAAATCAAAGACTGACGAAATGGACCCTTATAGGGACTTAGTTAGCTTGGTGAGCCTGTTTTCTGCTTCGTAGACCATGTCCAAGCTCCCCAAAACCGATAGTGGCCCGAGTTGATTAACCTCATAGGCGCTGTGATAGAATCTCGTGCGCGGAGGCTAACGAATTTCGAAAAAATTCTCGTACTTTTAATATTCAGGTCGAGCAAGATGGCTGATTGTTAGTTCGTGCAAGAGGGCCCTTTCCAGGTTTTCCATTCCGCCTCTCTTTTCCGATGGAGAGGACAAGGTGCCTATATGAAGAAAACGCTTGTTCTCGCTCTTTTAACCTTTTTGACTCCTCTGGCGCACGCCGATCAAGGTGGTTTTTCCAATTCCGGCGGCTCAACACAGGTAAGTTCCGGCGTTAACATTAACTCGACCGTTGCCACACCCTCCGGCACTTTGACCATTCACTGCCCCAGTACCACCCCGGGCCTTTGCGCTGGCGGCAGCTTTACCTTCCTTTCCAATGACGGGACTATGGCGCTAAACGCAAGCTTTACTAGTGGCACATTTAGGGAAAGTTGCTCAGGCGGCGGCAGGGGCGGCCGTGTCACTTGCAGTTACAGCTTCACTGGCTACATTAGCGGCACTTGGAGTATGAATGGCGCGACGCAAGCGATCACCGGCCTTACCTCTCAGAGATTTGGAACTGGAGGCGCTGCAGCCAAGGGAACAACGGCCTATAATTCTGCCTACACGCCGTTCTACTTCTCAAATAGCGGCCAGATTCTTCGCTCGGACGACCTGAACGGCACCAACCTGATCTCGTATGGAACGCAAGGCAGTGATGTCGGGCAGTTTTACGGCGCATACGGCATCGCGCTGGATTCCGCAGGCAGAATCTACGTCGCCGATACGTACAACAGCCGCGTCGTCCGCATTGACGATATGAATGGCACGAACTGGACGACCTTCGGCACGTCGGGTTCAGCTGTCGGCCAGTTCATGAATCCATCCGGCATTAGTGTCGATTCCGCCGGCAGGATTTATGTGATGGACACAGGCAACAACCAGCTGGTCCGCATGGATGACCTGAACGGCACAAACTGGACCACGATGAATGCGATCGGGTCCGGAGTTGGCCAATTCGCTCAGTACGGCGCGCCCGTTGCATTTGACGCCAGCGGACGAATCTATGTGGCCGACGCTGGAAACAGGCGGATCGTTCGCATGGACGATGTGAACGGTACCAATTGGACTACGTTGACGCAGTCTCCGGTGATCAACGGCTACATCTATTCCTTGCAATCTCCCATTGGGATTGCCGTGGATCCGGCCGGCAAGATTTATATCGCCGATGCGGGTTCTTATCAGCCCTCTGTGGTTCGCGTCGACGATATGACCGGAACCAATTGGACGTCCATCTATTTGGGCGCCAATGCGACGCCGCACAGCAT